>WNGG01016357.1_pt1 | contig 10379 bp, 9 predicted proteins | sample 5400661 | NCBI WGS metagenome assembly WNGG01 (sample SAMN13153372, study PRJNA577476) | soil metagenome | isolation source: 100 cm soil or saprolite under Garry oak tree replicate 1 | place: USA:California | collected 2016-06-15
GTTGACCGCGGCGCTGCCCGTCGACAACGCCACCAGCCCCGATCCAAGTCGGCGCAGCTGGCCGTCGTGGGTGTGCCCGTGCAGCAACAGGTTCACCAGATCGGGCTGGCCGAGCAGCCGGTCGAGATCATCGCTGTCGCGAAGGTTCTCCTCATCGAGCGCCGCACCGCGCACAACGTTGTGATGGATGGAGGCGAGGCGAAGCCACCCCCTGGCCCGGTAACCGGCCAGCCGTTCGGCGAACCAGCGCAGTTGCGCCTCACCGAGCCACCCGTAGTGGTCGGGCTCGCGGTGACTTTCTGCCATGGTCGAATTCAGCCCGGCAACCACCACGGCCAGGTCGGGCATCTCGAACAGGGTCCACGGTTCGTCTGGGGTGAACGCCGCGCCCTCGACGTCGGCGTAAAAATCGGTGAACGCAGCAGCGAACTGACGCCATTTGGGCCAGTACGGCGCGACCGGGTCCCGCTCCTCGCTCTCCTGCCCGGCGAAGTAGGCCTCGCAAGCCTTCCTGTTGACGTCATGGTTGCCCGGCACGACCGCGACATGGTGGCGCGGGATCTCCACTGCCTCGCACAGCGCGGCGAGAAATTCAGCGGCCCGCTCGAACTCGGTGGGCAGCCCCCACTCGGCCAGATCGCCGGTGACCACCATCAGGTCCGGCCGCAGCCCGTGCTCATTGGCCAGCACGGAAAGGTCGTCGTGCAGTCGGCCGAACAGCGTGTCGTGGGCCTGGTCGGCTTGTGTCAGCCCGTTTCCGCCGAAGATGTGGTTTTTGCCGAACTGCGGATCGGACACGTGAAGCACGGTGAGTTCGGTGATTCGGGGCGAGGTGTAGCGGGCGCCACGAGCCGTGGCAGCGGTCCGCGGTTTGCGCCGGTCCAGGATCTCGGGCCACGCCAGGCGCAGCCGGTCCGTGCTGATCGCATAGCTGTCCCGGTCGCCGGAACGGCCTGCCGCGGCCGATGCGAGCAGGCCCACCACGCGCCCGGCGATGTCGTCGTAGACCGGGCTGCCGCTGAACCCGGGTTGCACCCGCAGCGCGGCGTCGCCGCCGGAATCCAGCTGAAGGCGACCGCTGCCCACCCGGCCGCGCACGGCGGTCGGCACCCACGCCCCGTCGGGGCGCGGCGGAATTCCCGGGTAGCCGAAAACCCGTACCGGCCTGCCGATCGGCGGTGGGTTGACGACGAGCCGCGCCGGGTTGGCACCCCTCGGTGGCCGCAGTAGAGCCGGCTCGCCGACCAGGAGGAGGCCGGCGAGGTCATCGCCGGCCGCGCCCTCGCGCGGTGGCGGAAGCCACCGCTCAACCACTGCGTTCAGCCGTTGCGGCGCGGCGGGTGAGTCGTCGAGGAGCGGGAAGTCGACCGTGACGACGCCCTCTGGTTGGCCTTGCGCCCGCGGGTCAAGCCCGAGCGCCGCGTTGACCACGTGCGCGCAGGTGAGGATCTGTCGCGGGCCCACAAGCGCGCCGACACCGACCGGGAGCGCGCCGGGCCCGAGGATCCGGACGATGAACGTGTCCGGCGATGGGTCAGCCATCGGCCATGGATCCTAACGACGCGTGATCTACGCGGTTTTCTGCCGCACCTGCGGTGACCTCATTTCTGCGGTCTCCTGCCGCACGTGTGGTCGCCTCGCCCGGCCGCTTCCAGGTGAGGGTCACGCTGAAATGCACCTCGCCAGTGCCTTTCGCCACCACCACACCGGTCTCTGCGCCAAGCACGAGACCGAACTCGACGGCCACCTCATCGGGGGACATTGCCCTCAGCCAGCCGAGGACGGCGTCCATGGCCGGCTTCACCTGGTCGAGGGCCTGCTCGAGAGACCTCCCCGCGCGCGCCACGATCTCGCCGGGGCGCAGGGACGCCAGTTCCAGGCCGCCAGGCAGATCGTCGCCTGACGCCTCGACGAGCAACCGCCCCCCGCCGTCGACGGGGACCTCTAACAGGTACGCCACCGATCACACCCCGTAAGGAATCGATAGCCTCACTATAGGGGGCCGCCCGGGCAGGTGAGCGCATAGGGTAGATCGTTGTGAGAATGCCTGCTCGCTAAGGGGTTTGGTGACTGTGGGCGGTTCGGCTTCCGGGCCAGGGCGATGCTGCGCCGACTGCGGCAACCCGTTGAGCCGGTATAACCCTGGAAATCACTGCCAAGCATGCCTCAGTTCCGGCCGGAAGGACAATGACGGGCAAACCGCTGAGACGCTGGCGATCGGGAAACGGCTCGCGGGTATTCGCCGCGAGCGTGGCCTTACGCAGGAGCAGCTTGCCGAACGCGCCGGTGTGAGCGCGGTTACCATCCAGAAACTTGAGCGGGAAGAGCGGCACTCGGCTCGGCTCGCTACTCTGAGTGCCCTGGCAGAAGTGTTGGGTGTTCCTATCACGGCATTACTGGGTCATGACTCCGCCGAGACGTCGACGCAGGATCAGCAGCCGGTTAGGGCGGGCAATTTTGCGCCCATCCGCATTCCCGACGACGCGTGGCGTACGTCAGAAAGTATGCGCGCATTGCGCAGCAGAGATTTCGCGGCAATCTTTCAGCTTGCGCACAAGCATGGTGTAAGTCAGACTAGGATTGTCATCTGTACCGGTATGGCGCAAAGCCACGTCAGCCTTATCATGCGCGGCAAGATAAAGGTGACCTCGCTCGAACGCGTCGAAGCCATCGCGGATGGATTCAACATGCCGGACTTCGCGCGGGTTATGCTCGGGCTTGCGCCGTGCGGTAATGATCAAACATCTGCAAGCCCGATAGTGGGGGAACGCTTTCCGGTGAGGGAGTCGGAAGCCGTGGCGCAGGCCCGGCGCACACTTGGCAGGCGGCTTGCCGCATTCCGGCACGCGGCTGGTCATAGTCAGGCCGAATTCTCGGTGCTGGCCAACTACAGCCGGAGCACGATCGCAAATGTAGAAACGGGTTACCAGCGCGTGCCGCGCAGTTTCTGGGAAAAGGCCGATAGTGTCCTTGGTGCCGAGGGATCGCTGATCAAGGCGAATGACAAGATCGAGGTGGCGGTCAAGAGTGAGCGGGGGGAGGCTGCACGCCAGGCAACGCCAAACCTGCCGGCGGTATGTGAATCCGGCGCCGAGAGCCAGACGCGGCTGGGGCAGCGTGGGGACGAGTCTGCCGACTCGATAGCGGTTCGTTCGAGTCAAGGCCGGCGTGTTATCCAGGCTCTCGATGTGATAGGCAACGATCGTCTTGGTGAAGTTGCAGATAGCCTTGGCGATCTCGTCGGACATTACGCGCTGACGATCTGTGCTCTCCCGCCAGCGGACGTTTATGACGAGCTCCTTTCAGTCAGGGCATATGCAAGCGGTATGATTGAACGCGCCGGGCTTGCGCAACGGCGTAAGGATCTTATCGTTGTGACTGGCTGGCTATCCAATCTGCTTGCCGTTGCGGCGTGCGATATGGGTGAGCATGCCGCGGCGCGTGTATGGTGTTCTGACGCTGAGCGCCGTAGCCAGGATGCCAGGCATCCGGAGCTGGCCGGGTGGGCGGTTTTGACGAGAGCGATGATTGCGTTTTATCAAGGGCAACCGCGCCAGTCGGTTTCGCTTGCTATCCAGGGCCGAAAGATCGTCCCTATGGGTACGGTGATCCACGCAAAGCTCGCGGCGCAGGAAATGCGCGCTGCCGCGATGAATGGCGACGCGGCCAGTATGGCACATGCCAGAAGTTACGCTGCGAAGGCAATCGCGAAACTTCCCTCCGACGCCAAAGTGACGGGCGCTTTTTCGATCAACCTGGGAGAAGACCCACCATACACTGCGACGTCTCTGCTCTTTGTAGGTAACTTCAGCGAAGCAGTGTCCGCGACTAAGCGTGTGATTCAGACCGTCTATCATCCCGAGACGCGCCAGCGTGGCGAGAATCCGTCCGGCTACGCGCGTTCCTTGCTGATTCTGGCGCTCGCGCAAGCTGGTGTCGGGCGACTTGACGAGGCTGTGGCCGCTGGCCACACTGCCCTCGCCGGTAGCCGTCCAGCGTGGCCGACGATGGTGCTCGCTGGAAAACTGGATCAGATTCTATCGCGGGATTATGGGGGCACCCGCGAGAGCGCAGAATATCGTGATCGCTACTTGGAGACGGCTGGCCAGCCGACGGGGTACCACCTTCAGCTACCTGCACCGACTGAGGACCGCTGAATGACGAACCACGATATGAGCACCGAACAGATACGCGCTATCACTGCGTTTGTCGATATCGAAGCGCCTCCGCCGGACGAGTGCCCGACCGCACATATTATCTTCGGAACCAACCAGGTCAAGCCCGCCGAGATCGTGGCCGAGCGATACCATCGCGCGGTTGCGCCATTGGTCATTGCGACCGGTGGGGTTAACCGTCACAACGGCATTATCGAAGGGCGCGAGTTCCATCGGCTTCTTGTTGAACGCGGCGTTCCTGATGCGGTAATCCGCACTGAAGATCAATCAGCTGACACATGGCAGAACGTCGAATTTTCCCTTTCCTTTCTGGGCGAGGCGCTGGGTGCCGGATTTCCGGTCACTGCCGTCTGCAAGTGGTATCATCGGCGCGCGGTTCACACCCTGAAGACCCTTGTTTCAGACATCGGTGCCTTTCATGTCATCACATGGGAACCTGTCTATGGCGGAAGGCCGGTCACCAGATCTGATTGGCCCCTCACCCCAGACGGCAGGCGCCGGGTCGTTCGCGAGTGGGAAGAAATACGCCACCGTGTGTCTGAGGGTAGCTTCGAAGACGCGAACCTTGTTGACGGTGCCTGGCGCTAAAGGAGCGGGGCCCCTGGCCGGAACCATCGAGGATGGATCTGTGCGGCGCTAAGAACGCTTATGAGCGGTTCGCGTCCGCTGAGCGGAGGATCGCCCATCGTTTCGTCCGCAGTGCGGCGTTCATGCGCTCTCCTGCGCTTCGCACTCTTGTAGCGCACTCGCAGGGGATGTCGGAGCTGGGGCGCCGGTTTCGACATCTCGGGTAGGAGCACACCTGTCGACCAGCGGAGGAACCGATGAAGTACCTGATCATGATCTACTGCAACCCTCAGTCCCGCGAGATCTGGGAGAGCTTCTCCGATGCGGAGCGCGCCAAGGGCTGACGTGACCATTTCGCCCTTATCGAGGACCTCACTCAAGCGGGTGAGATGGTCGTGTCGGGAGGGCTGGCCGATCCGTCCCAGGGCAAGCGGGTGTCTGTGCGCGAGGGCCAGCCGATCACAAGCGATGGTCCGTTCGCCGAGGCGAAGGAGTATCTGGCCGGGCTTCATCATGATCGAGTGCGCGAGCATGGACCGCGCTGTTGAGCGGGCCGCGCGGATACCCGAGGCCACTCTCGGGCTCGTCGAGGTGCGGCCGCTGGTGGCGCCCCCCGACGTTGTGGAGACGTGAGCGCCGTCGGGCCCTCTTCGGCGCGCGTGCGGTCTGCCGTCACTTAACGGCTGGCTGACCAAGCGGGCGGCGGCGTTGGTAGATCACGATATATGGGTGGCTTATGTGCGGCTCCGATCAGTCAATTTCAGCCAGGCTGATGACGAAGATAGCCGGTCACCAGGCAATTCTCGCCACCGCCCGCCTGCGCCCGCTTTACCTGCCGGATTCCACGCTGCCCCTACGCAGACGCGGGCTACGATTTAGCTGGAAGCCTTTCCACGGGGGAGTGACAGATCACGGGGAAGCGGCAGATAGCAGCGGGACAGTCGAACGGGGTGCCGCTCGCTCCACGGCCAAGAACACCGCCCGCTGCGGAACACAATCAGGGGCAGTTTCGCGAGCGCGCCGCCAAAGCCCGACGCGCTGGACGGCGTCTCTGGCGGGATCACTGGCTATTCATGGTGCTCGTGGCGGTGTCCGTGCCTCCACGGGCGTTGGCGGCGCTGGCGTTCCGGCCCGCTCTGCTGATCCCGGATTCGTTCGGCTACATGGCAGAGGCGGTCCACGGTGGTCTTGGGCAGTTGCGGCCCGGTGGGTACCCCGTGCTGCTGCGACTGCTTGAGCCCGCGCACAGCCTGCCGCTGATCACGGCGCTGCAGCACGTGCTTGGAATCGGCGCCGCCGCCATCGTCTACGGCATGCTGAGCTACTGGGGGCTGCCGAGGTGGGCGGCGGCCCTGGCGGCCGCTCCGACGCTGTTCGACCCGCGGCAGATCGCGCTCGAGTCATACATCCTGCCTGACGCGCTCTACGGCTTCGTCGTCATCGCCGCCGTCGCGATCCTGCTGACCAAGCGCGCACCGCGGATGTGGCAAGGTGTGCTCGCGGGGTTGCTCATCGCCTATGCGTCGCTGCTGCGGGGGAACGGTCTCGCCCTCATCGTGCCGGTGCTTGCCTACCTGCTGATCAGGCGAGTCGGCTGGCGGGTGTGCGCGGCGGCCACGGCCGCCTCCACCTTCCCCGTGCTCGCCTACGTGTCCCTTTTTTATTCCGACTACGGAAAATTCAACATCACAAACAGCGACGGCTTCTTTCTTTGGGCGCGCACGACCAGCTTCGCCAACTGTGCGCTGATCAAGCCGTCGCCCGACCTGGTCCCGCTATGCCCGGATAAACAGCCGATACATGCGCCCGCGCAGGTGAGATCCTGGTCTTTGTCGGCGGTTCGCGACGCCCGGATGCCGGCGGATTACCTGTGGGCAGTCGGCGCGTGGTGGCGGCACAACGCGCATCCAGGAATCAATTCCGCAAACAACGCGCTGGCCATGCGCTTCGCGATCGACGCGATCAAGGCTCAGCCGCTCGACTACGTGCGAGTGGTGTCCAGGGACGTGCTGTTGACGCTCGTGGGAACCGATCGCGCACAGGGCGGCAACGCGCTGCAGTTCACGGCCAAGCCCGACCTGGCGGCGCTGCCGTCCTACTACGCCGCGGATCTCCGCGCGTACGCGCACACCACCGGCAACACGCACACGGTTCAGCCGTATGCGTACTTCCTGTTCGTCTACCAGATACCGGTGTACCTACCGGGTGTGGCCTTCCTCGCGGCGCTGATCGTGGGGCTGGCCGGTGTGGTCAGGAATCGGCGGCGTTTCGGTGGTCCTTGCGCGCTGCCCTTTGCCGCGGCGGCGCTCAGCATCGTGCTCCCTGCCGCGCTGGCCGAGGACCTCTATCGGTACGCGATCATCGCGGTGCCGCCTGCGTTCCTCGCCGCGGGCTTGGCGTTCGTGCGGACTCCCGCAAAGCCTCCTGAGCGAGCGCGCATGGATGGCGTCGCCGCCGTTTAGTCCGCGGTTAGGTGTGGATGGCGCCCCAGCGGGTCTTATAAGGTGCGTTCCTGGCGACCGTACCGCGCTGCGGCTCTGTGTTGTGGAGGGGACGCCATGCACCAGGTCAGTGATGACCGTTTCTACGGCGAGTTGCGTGCGCGTACGGCCAAGCTCGCCGAGATCGTCGGCAGCGACCTGGCACATCCGGTGCCGACCTGCCCGGATTGGACGTTCAGGCAGCTCGCCACCCACGTCGGCCGGGGTCACCGGTGGGCGGCCGAAATCGTGGCCACCCGGGCAGCAGAGGCCATCCCGATTCACCACGTGCCGGATGGGAAGCTCCCCACCGATCCCGCGCGCCACGCGGACTGGCTGAACGACGCAGCGGCGCGGGTCGCCGCGGCGGTGAAGGCCGCCGACGGCGATCTCGTGTGGACGTTCCTCGGCATGCGGCCAGCCGGGTTTTGGGCGCGCCGCCGGGCACACGAGGTCGCCGTACACCTCGCTGACGCGCAGCTGGCCACCGGCCAGGATACGGACCTCGCGGCCGACTTCGCCGCGGACGGCATCGACGAATGGCTCGGCCTTCTAGCGGCGGGCGCGCCGGGCGGCAGCGAGGTGGCGCGGGCACGGTCGCAGCGAGCACGCGGGGACGGTCAGACCCTGCATTTCCCCGGCCGCCTGCCGCCGGCCGACCCGGCCATCAAGATCCACGGAGACCAGGCGCTCTTGACGCACTGGATCGACCACACGCCCTTCTGAGCCACCAATGGTGGGACGCTTGGCGGATGCGAGTCCGGGATGACGATGGGGCCGAGCAGGTGCTCGCGCGGCTGGCGTCGCTGCGCCAGCATCAGCAGGGGGGACACCGGTCCCCGCACAAGCCGTTGCTGGTGCTGCTCGCGTTGGGCCGCCTTCAAGCTACCGGCTCGAGCGAGTTGCCCTGGCCGGTGGCCGAAGCCGAGCTCGCGGATCTGCTCGCAGAATTTGGGCACCCGTCGAAGACGGGCAGGGCGCAAAACGCCGCGTACCCGTTCACCCGCCTGCGCGCGGACGGCGTGTGGGTGCTCGACGCCGATGTTCAGATGGACCTGGTGAGACCGCTTGCCGAACGGCACGTCGTCGGCCGCTTCGAGCCGTCCATCGAATCCGCGCTGCGCGCCAGCCCGGCTCTGGCCCGGTCTGTGGCCCGGGCCTTGGTGACCAGTAACTTTCCGGGGACAGTTGCCGCCGATGAGCTCGACGCCGTCGGCCTCGATCCCGCCATGGTGCTCGCGTCGGCCGACGTTGTGCCAGATCCCCGCCGCGCCGCGAATGAACGGCGGCGCAATCCTCATTGGCGTTCGGCCGTGCTGCAGGCGTGGGACAGGCAGTGTGCGTTCTGCGGCTACGACGGCCAGGTCGCTGGCGCGAGCGCCGGAGTCGATGCGGCGCACGTGCGGTGGTTCGCCAGCAAGCGCCGAGGCCGCTACGACGTCTTTGTACGCCAGGGTGCTGTTCCGGCACCCGAAATACTGGCCGGAAACGACGTTCTGGAGTACAAAGTCGCCCGCCGTTTCCGGTTAGGCGCCGATGATGCTGCTAATACCGGATACCGCGAGGATCGTCGGGGCGATTCTCGTCGTGAAGAGCCTTCCTGATTATCTCCGCGACGTTGCTGTCGGTATATTCACTGGGGAGTCCGACTTCCAGGCTCGAGAAGAGCGCACGCGCCTCCGCCACGGTCGGCGCAACGCTCAAGGACGTGTCGCGGGCACGCTCCATCGGCACGCGGCGCGCCTGCTGGAAGCTTGTTCGCAGCTCAGTGCTCCAGCAGTCGTAGTAGAGCTGGCCGCTACGCACGACAAGGCCGGGGAACCTTGGGCCACGCTGCGTGATGACGAGGGAGCTGGACGACAGCTCCCACCGGAAGGTGGACACCGTCGCCGACAATGCGACGTCGATATCCACCAATTGGAACCTGGCTTGGTACCAGGATGCCGCGAGGATGGTGGCGAACAGTTCCATCCGCGTTCCGTCGGTGGTCCATGCGCTCTCGGGCCCGCTGGCGTGCTCGGCGAGCGCCTGGTACAGGCGGGTATAACGCTCACACAACTCTAAGTCGGTGGGGCCCAGTATTTCGAGCCGTATCAGGAGCGATCGTCGGTCTTTGCGGGCGTTGTCGACGCACTCTGGAATGGTGACAATACGGACGAATGTTCCGGTCGACCCGCGGAAAATCCAGCGGTCGGTTTCACCGCGGGCCGCTTCGAGGATGTGGCCTACCTCAGATCCGGTCACGATCCGCACCGCCGACTCTGCGGCGAGCGTGGCAGGCAAGTCAGCGAGCATGCGGTTGGCCTTCGCGACCTCGTCCCTTACCCCGCGCTCGGCCGACTCGCTGCGGATCCGGTCTTGCAACAAGACGACGGCGAGGACGGAAAGGGTCAAGACGGCGGCGTTACTGACCCAGGTCGGGGAGACGGCGCCGGCCAAGCCCAGAATCCCGACGACTATCGACAACGCAAGAGCGAGCGCAACATCGATGTTGGCAACGACCCAGATAAGTAACCGCTTCAACATCCGATTCCCCCGGACTCGAAGACGCCGCAAGGCGCGCGACAGCCAGTCATGCGGGCCGACAGGCAGAACCTAACACGGCGGGAACCAGGCAATAGGCGGGACCAGCACAGGCGGGACCCAGCAAAGGCGGGACCAGCACAGGCGTGGTCAGCCGGTTAGCGCCCGCAGCGTAACCATGCCGTAGCCGCGGGCGCGGATGCCGTCGATGATCGCCGGTAGCGCGTCGGCGTCAAGCGTGGTGTTGTCATCTGGGTTCGAGCCCAAATGCATGAGCACGATCTCATCTGGCTGCACCGCGGCGAGCACCCTGTCGATGACCTTCTGGACTGTCATCCCGCCGGAGGTTCCTTCCCAGCCGAGCGAGTCCACGGTCCAGCGGACGGCCACGTAACCCAGCCCGTTGACATCGCCGAGAACCCGGCTGTTCACGTCACCGAAGGGGAAGCGAAACAGCGGCCGGGCGTCGGCGCCGTTGGCCCGCAGGATCGCCTGCTGAGCGTCGCGGACCTGACTGGCGACCTGGCTGTCGGTGAGCTGTGTGAAGTGCGGATGAGTCATCGAGTGGTTTCCGACCAGGAAGCCATCCTGAATGATCACGTTGGCCTGCGCGGGAAAGTCCCGTGCCCAGGTG
>WNGG01017958.1_pt1 | contig 10379 bp, 15 predicted proteins | sample 5400661 | NCBI WGS metagenome assembly WNGG01 (sample SAMN13153372, study PRJNA577476) | soil metagenome | isolation source: 100 cm soil or saprolite under Garry oak tree replicate 1 | place: USA:California | collected 2016-06-15
CGGTCGAGGACTCGGCAATCGCGATGGACTCGCGCCGCGCCTTCAGGCGCGCCGCGATCGTCTCGGCAAGCGGTATCAGATCGTTCACGGCGCCATTCCTGCGACCAAGACCAGACGCGCCTCACGGCACAAGTCTCGCGTCCGCAATATCACAAAAAGAGCCCCTGATATGGCTTGCTCCGCTAAAATCGCTTCATAAGGCGTGCGGAAACCCAGGAGACTTGTTTGAACGCGAACATCCTGATGCAGATCGGCCTTGTAATTTGTACGGGGCTCGGTTTCCTCTTAACCTCGCTAAAGCTGCCGCATTACGGTGTGATCGCCAATTTGGTTGGCCAAGTCTTTTGGCTCTATAGCTCCTACCGGGCATGGCGCGAAGCAGACCAAATTGGAATTTTCATAAGTACGATTTGCATCACAATAATCCTGGTGTACGGGGTGACGAACTATTGGCTGTTCGGCGAGACCTTCTCTGCAAAAAACTAGTACAATTAGCCATCTGTCATTTTGCTACTTGGGAGCGTCAGGAAATGACACGTGAACGGCGGCGGCATTGGCACCGCTATGCCGCGGCGTTGCTGATAGCGCTCCTGTCGCCCGCCGCCGCACAGGACATTCGCGGGTTGGAGGTCTGCACCGCAGAAAAGCAGATGGAGCGCCGTACCGGCTGCCTGCAAGCCAACATTGAGTTTCTTCAGCAAGCATTGACCAGGCTGACACGCGAGACGCAGGACAAGATTGCCACCATCAGTCGCGATCTTACGGTTGCCCAAGCCGAAATCGCAGCACTCAAGTCGACAATTACGAAACTGAACGGCGAGCTGGCGCAATTAAAGGTGCAATTAAATGTGAAAGTCGAACCGCATGGCGAGAAGAAGTAGCCTGACACTTCATCAGGACTGCGCCGAACGAGGATTCGGTGTCGACTGATTAAATCGGGACACAATCTCATCGAGCGGCGGTCGGGGCCGATCCTGCGGCGGACCCGGCGGCCTGCCGATGTGAATAAAGCCGGCGATGCGCTCGTGCGGGGCGAGGCCAAGGGCCTCGAGCACGTTGCGGTCATAGGCATACCATTCGGTGATCCAGTTTGCCCCGTAACCCAGCGCATGCGCCGCAAGGACGAGGCTCATGGCAGCGGCGCCGGCCGAGAGCACCTGCTCCCATTCCGGAATTTTCACATGTGGGCTGGCGCGGCTCACCACAGCGATCACGAGAGGTGCGCGCGCGAGACGCTTGCGTTCGGCCTCGACATGCTCAGGACTTGCGTCCGGGTACTTTACGCGAAATGCAGCGGCGATCGCTGCGCCTGCCGAACACCTCGCCTCACCTTCGAACACAATGAAGCGCCAAGGCGCCAGCTTGCCGTGATCGGGCACCCGCGAGGCAACCGTCAGCAGCGTGTCAACTTCGGTTGGCGATGGTGCAGGGCCGGCGAGCTCGACTGCTTTGAAGGAACGTCGGGTCGAAAGGAGCTCAAGGGCATCGGGCATGTTCTGCGTTCCAAAAAATGTTGTGGGTGCCAATCGACGTTGTACCTGAACCGCAGAGGTCAGCGGTTCGAAATCCCTTCGGGCGCGTCAATTCGTGAAGTTTTGGGGAATATCGTTTACCCCAAAAGCGACCCTGGATAACACTTTGTCATGAACAGCATCCGTCCTTGCCGCGCTGACGAGCGTGCGGAGATCCTTGCGATCGTCAATGCTGCTGCCGAGGCTTATCGCCGGGTGATTCCGGCCGATCGATGGCACGACCCCTATATGCCGGCGGCGGAGCTCGATGAGGAGATCGCCGCCGGCGTAGCGTTCTGGGGCTACGAGCAGGACGGTGCGCTGATTGGCGTGATGGGATTCCAGCCGGTGCGCGACGTCGATCTTATTCGTCACGCCTACGTACTGCCCGGCAACCAACAGCGTGGCGTTGGCGGCGCGTTGCTCAAGCACTTACGACAAATGAGCGCGCGCCGATTCCTCGTTGGCACCTGGGCCGCCGCCGATTGGGCGATCCGTCTATCAGCGCCACGGCTTCGCCCTGGTCTCCGCGGAGCGCAAGGCCGCATTGCTCAAGATGTATTGGACTATCTCGGAGCGGCAGATCGAGACCTCGGTAGTGCTGGCCGATCCGCCGCTCGGTTGATCGTCTGGTGTCCGTCTTCACATTGGCGGCGTGAGCCGTCCTTGCCGTAATTGATGCGCGGCGAGCCCGGTGCTAGCCCGTAGCGACGATGGTTGGGCTGGTCGGCGCGTGGCAGACCGCCTCGATGCGATAACCATCGGGATCCAACACGAAGGCGCCGTAATAGTCGGCGTGATAGTTCGGCCGAAGGCCGGGCGCGCCGTCGTCGCGCCCGCCACACGCAAGCGCCGCCGCGTGAAAGGCGTCGACCGCGGCGCGGTCGGGAGCGCGAAAGCAGACATGGGCGCCGGGAATGGGCGTTCTCACCTCGGCTTCGCGGGTGATGGTGAATTCGACACCAAGCGACCCCAGTGCGGCACCATAATCCGAACCGCGACTGTCGCCGAAATCAACGATACGTACGAGTCCAAGTGGACGCAGTATTGCGTCGTAGAAACGGCGACTGCGCTCGATGTCAGTGACACCCAGCGAGACATGGTCCAGCATAGCTTTGCTCTTGCGGCTGAGTTTGAGCTCAAAAAGCGCCGTAGCATTGCACCACGCCGCCGGGGCGCAAAGCGCTCCACCGGTTGCGATGCGCTGGCTTGGAAACTCTGGCGTCAATTGCATTGACGCCAGAGCAGCCTCTGTGTCGGAACCGCCTTCACATTGGCGGCGTGAGCCCGTCCTTGCCATAATTGATGCGCGGCGTCTGCAAGCTGCCGTCCGGCTGCTTTTTCGCCGCGGCGATGAAGATCTTTGTTCCGGGCTTGATCTCGCTTTTGTCGCCCGGGACATAGGTGACGATCGTGGTCTGCGGCGTAACCACGACTTTGTTGTCGCCATTCTTGTGTTTCATGGTCAGCGTTTGTCCATCGACGCCGGCAACGGTCTGTTCAACATTGGCATTGGTCATGGTGCTTTGCGGTTGCAGATCCCACGGATAGTGCCCTTCGCCGGTGCCGCGCATCGCTTCGGGAAAGATGTGGACCTCGATTGCCTTCTGGCTGCCGTCAGGCTGCGGCATTCCAGTTCCTGCGCGCCGGCGACTGAACCGAGCGCGAAGAGCGTCAGTGCGGCCAGACAAAAGACGTGCCAGATTGCCTTGAGCATTTGATCGTCCCCCGATTTGAACTTTTTGCGTTGCCGCGGTTTTGGCACCGCAGGCCGACGGCAGATTAGTGGGGGTTGAATTTCGCTGCCATGGCTAAGCTCATGATCCTAAACATGAATCATGATCGTGGTCATGATTGCGGTAGTGACAGAGGGGTGCCGCGTTTGACGATGAATACGTGCGCGGCGACGTGACCACAAATTCAGTGGAAGGCTATTTCTCAATCTTCAAAAGAGGAATGAAAGGCGTGTATCAGCACTGTAAAGAAAAGCATTTGCACAGATACTTGGCGGAGTTCGATTTCCACACGCGCAAGATCACGGATATGGAGCGCACTATTGCTGCGGTGCGCGGCGGTGAGGGCAAGCGCCTCACCTATCATCAACCTCACCAAGCCGGATTGGAGGTTTCAGGCAGCGCGTTTCTTACGTTGGCGACGCAAGCGACGTTGAGGCTTTTTGCGCTTCAAGGATTGAGACTCTCTGCTCTTTGTCGGGATATCCTTTAGCGGGGTGGGAGGGCCGCTGAACGCGCCCTTCAGGATTTTCTGCAGTCGTTGTTCGGTTTCTTCCGCGTCATATTGTTCGTCGCTCATGGGCGTCTCATGTCGAAAGGAAAGCGTAAGCCGAAACTGCGTGATTATAGCCTAGCTGTACTCACGCCCGAAGAAAGGAAAGAGCTTCGGGATGTTTTTGCCTCGGTCCAGCAATATCCGATCGTAACAGCCATTTTGGGCTGCGTATTTGTTGAACAAGAACTAGAGTTTCTATTGCGGCGTCGGTTCAAAGACGACACCGAAACATGGGCAAAACTCACAGACGAACGTGGGCCTCTCGGATCCTTTGCGCAGAAAATAACACTCGGCCGCGCGCTCCGAATTTACGATGCAAAATTTGAGCACGACCTAAATGTTGTCAGAAAAATTCGAAACGCTTTTGCGCATTCCAAGAAAATACTCAAATTCAATGATCCACTAATTATCGACGAACTCCGGAGCGCTCATCCGCTTCGGGCATCCTTAAGAAAGGGACTCGCTGGTTTTAAAGACGAACAACTTTGCCAATCTGCGTACATCATAATCTGCCTTGTTTTGGCGACGAGGCTGCTTGCTAAGTTGAATCGCCTTTACAAGGTCGCCGGGAAGCGGCGCCTGAAGAAACTTTCTCCTTTGGCCCAAGTTCTTGCGAGAGCAGGTCAAAGATCGCCTCCGCACCACTCTCAGCCCCATCAAAGCGCCGATCCCAGCCGTTTAGCTCCGCTAGGATCGCTTGGCGAACAGCTTCAGGCGCTTTCCAAGCTTTCTGACAAAAAGGACAAGTAAGCGTCGGCCTGTCGGTGAACATGACTACCTATAGGGGTTTGTGCAAACTACGTAATTCCCCCTTTACGTGTGTCAGCCCTAAAAACACGTAACGAAGCGTGTCTGCGCCTGTCGTGGGGACCGTTCTATGCTGCGAACAACGCGGCCTCGCGAACTCAGCATTCCTGGTGGCGGCGGGATCGACGGCCGTTTGGTTTCGTTCTTGGGAATAACCCGCGCGTGGTCCGCATATTGACTCTGCCGCCGTGCTTCAGCTCCGCGATCCGGCCGGCACAGTGGCCTATTTCGCGAGCCTCAATGTTCCGGCGCCTCAAGTCGCGGTCTGGGTTTCAATTCCGATCCATCTGCTCGGCGGCGTGGCGATTCTCGTCGGCTTCAAAACGCGCTGGGCTGCGGCCGTGCTCCTGTTGTTCTGTCTCGGCACCGCCTTCGGCATCCATCTACGGGCCGGCGACATGGATAACATGGTCAACTTCTACAAGAACCTCGTGATGGCAGGCGGCTTTCTTTACGTGATCGCTTTTGGTGCCGGCGCGATCGCTTTCGACAGAGAGGCAGCAGCCCGTTAGTGCAATTTCCGGATATCGGATGTCAGATGTCGGGTTCTGATCTTCCGTGATCGGACATCCGACATCTAAAACTCCGCTACGGCGCGAAGCAGGCGCTCAATATCCTCCGGCCGCGAGAGACGGTGATCGCCGTCCTTGATCAGGGTGAGCACCACGTCATCGCAGGCGATCCGGGCGACCAGCGCCTTGGCGTGCTGCCACGGCACATCGGGATCCTGCACGCCTTGCAGAATGCGAACCGGACAGCCGGTTTCGATCATGGCACCGAGCAACAGATGCTGCCGGCCCTCCTCGATTAATTGCCGGGTCACGAGATAGGGCTCCGGCGAATATTGCGACGGCCGCGCCCACACGCCCTTTTCCGCGAACTCACGTTTGATCTCGGGCGTGAACCGCTTCCACATCAGTTCCTCGGTAAAGTCGATCGCCGATGCGACCAAAACAAGACCGGCCACATTGGCTGCGCTCGCTTGTTTGCGCTCGCGCAGCGCGCGAACGAGGAGGAGCGCCAGCCAGCCGCCCATCGACGAGCCGATCACGATCTGCGGCCCGCGGCAGCAGGCGTCGAACACCGCAACCGTCTCGGCGAGCCAGCGGCCGATCGTGCCGTCGGTAAAACCGCCGCCGGATTCGCCGTGCCCGGAATAATCGAACCGCACGCAAGCCCGGCCTTGCTGCGCCGCCCACCCCGCCAGCGCCTGCGCTTTCGTTCCCTGCATGTCGGATTTGTAGCCGCCGAGCCACAACAGGCCTGGCGCGGCGCCGGCGCGCGCCCGCACGGCGATAGCGCGTTGTTCCGCGCCCTCGCCAACGCTGAGGTATTTCAGGCCGTTATCGGCCATGGACGATCCGCAAGTCAGTTCCTGGTTCGGGGTAGCAGAAAATAGATCATGCGCGCCCAATCGCCTATGCCGCGGCCCGCATTAGCGTTGACTTGAATCGAAAAACTCCCGATCTTGAGGCTACGCCGTTCGGCATGCCACCGCTCATCGGGTGGTGGCGCTGGTCGAGCAGCGTGGCGCAATAGCACAAGGAGACAGCACCCATTCGTCGCCCGATCAGAATGCCGCAGCCCGCCGCAAAGGAGGGGCCGCGTATCAACGAGGAGATCCGCGTCCGCGAGGTCCAACTCATCGACAAGGACGGAAGCAACAAAGGCGTCACCGAGATTAGCGCTGCGATTGCCATGGCGCAGGAGGCCGGGCTCGATCTGGTAGAGATCGCGCCCAATTCGGTTCCGCCGGTCTGCAAAATTCTTGATTTCGGCAAATACAAATATCAGGCGCAAAAGAAAGCAGCCGAAGCGCGCAAGAAGCAGAAGGTCGTCGAGATCAAAGAGATCAAGCTGCGGCCGATGATCGACGATCACGATTACGACGTGAAAATGCGGTCGATGCAGCGATTTTTCGAGGAAGGCGACAAAGTCAAGGTGACATTGCGGTTCCGCGGCCGCGAAATGGCGCACCAGGAGCTCGGCTATAAGCTTCTGGACCGCGTCAAGGGCGACACCGTTAAGATCGCCAAGATCGAACAGGAGCCGCGCTTCGAAGGCCGCCAAGTGGTGATGGTCCTGGCGCCGCGTTGAATAGAGCATGATCCCGAAAAGTGGATACCGGTTTTCGGAAAAGATCATGCTCAAGCAATAGGCAGCGGCGCCGGCCACGAGAAACTAAAGAGAAATTCGAGGGGCAATGGAATTTAGTGAAGCCGGTGCAGCCGCGCCGGCGCGGTCGCGTCTGTCGCGCAATGGGAGGAGACGATCATGCCAACCTTCATCATCGCCATGAATTGGACCGAACAGGGAATCCGCAACGTCAAGGATGCCCCCAAACGCGCCGCCGCGGCGCGCGAAACGGCCAAGAAACTCGGTATCGACATCAAGCAGACCTATCTGACCAATGGCGAATTCGATCTGGTGAGCATCATGGAGACGGCAAGCGGCGACAATATCGCCAAGTTCTGCATGGCGATCGGCGCGCTCGGCAATGTGCGCACACGCACCATGCGGGCCTGGCCTGAGAGCGAATATCACAAGCTCATTTCCGAATTGCCGTAAGCATCGGGTTTCGCAAGCATCGGGTTTGATGGACGCGGCCTGGTTGCGGCGCAGCGCGCAGTCGCGGCCGCCGTCACTGGTGCTTGTTATCGCTTGGAAATTTGCAAATTCGGGCTCCCTCTGTCATAACCCGCGCGCCCGCCGCCCGGCTGATCAAGGGCTGCCGTGGCGGCGGCGAAGTGCTCAATCAGCACGCGCAAAACTCAACGCGATCGTTCGTTGATCGCAGGCGCCGCCTTTCGCCGGCGCCGCCCATCAGGAGAGCCAAATGCCCAAGATGAAGACCAAATCGGGCGCCAAAAAGCGCTTCAAGGTGACCGGCTCCGGCAAGGTCCTCTATGCGCAATCGCGCAAGCGCCACGGCATGATCAAGCGCACCAAAAAGCAGATCCGCCAATTGCGCGGGACCAACGTGCTGTTCAAGACCGACGGCGATAACATCAAGAAATACTTCCTGCCGAACGGCTGACGGTCTGCCGTCCGCACCCGAAAGCGGGTGAGGATAGAGCAAGCGCGTTTTCTTTCTCGAAGAGGAGATCATTCATGGCTCGCGTGAAACGCGGCGTCACCGCCCACGCCAAGCACAAGAAAGTGCTCAAAGCCGCCAAGGGCTATTACGGCCGGCGCAAGAATACGATTAGGGTCGCCAAGCAGGCGGTCGAGAAGGCGAACCAATACGCCTATCGTGACCGCAAGCGGCGCAAGCGCACCTTCCGAGCGCTTTGGATTCAGCGCCTCAATGCCGCGGTGCGTCCGTTCGGTTTGAACTACAGCCGTTTCATTGCCGGTCTCAGCAAAGCCGGTATTGTGGTGGACCGCAAAGTGCTTTCCGATCTCGCTATTCGCGAGCCGGCGGCGTTCGAAGCGATCGTCGGCCAGGCCAAATCCGCGCTCGCTTGAAGGAGGACGGAGGATAGTGGGCGGATCTGTACTTTCTCCTCCGTCCTCCGGTGACCATGATCGACCGTGCCTATGTGCAGCGCATGGCGCGCTACAATCGCTGGCAGAACGAAAACCTCTACGGCATCGCCGACCGGCTGTCCGTAGGGGAGCGCCAGCGCGAGCGCGGCGCCTTCTTCGGCTCGATCCAAAAGACGCTCAACCATTTGTTGTGGGGCGATCAGATTTGGATGTGCCGGTTCACCGACATGCCGAAGCCGGAGGGGGGTATTCCGGAATCCGTCGCGCTCTATGACGACTGGGAACGCTTGAAATCCGAACGCGCGGCCTTTGACCGAAAGATTCTCGACTGGGCCTCGACCGTGGAGCCGGACTGGCTCGCCGCCGACCAGACCTACTTCTCGGGCGCCGTCGGCCGCGAAGTGACCAAGCCGCGCTGGGTCCTCGTCACCCATATGTTCAATCACCAGACCCACCATCGCGGCCAGGTTCATTGCATGCTGACACAGGCCGACGGCAGACCGTCCGACACCGATCTGCCGTTCATGCCGGAGTGAACGATGAGCGATCTCGCCCAGCTGGAAAACGAAATCCTCGCCGATATCGCCGCGGCCGCCGACGAAGCCGCGCTCGAAGCGGTACGCGTCGCGGCGCTGGGCAAGAACGGCACGGTCACTGCACTGCTCAAGACGCTCGGCACTTTGCCGCCCGAGCGGCGCAAAAGCGAAGGGCCGCTGATCAACGGCATCAAGGATCGCGTCAATGCCGCGCTCGCGGCGCGCCGCGAGATTTTTAAGACTGCGGCGCTGGAGGCGCGGCTCAATACCGAAAGCATCGACGTGACGCTGCCGGTGCGCGAGGCGCCGGCGGAGATCGGGCGCGTTCATCCGATCACGCAGGTAATCGACGAGTTGACCGCAATCTTCGCCGATATGGGCTTTGCGGTCGCCGAGGGCCCCGACATCGAGACCGACGATTACAATTTCGGCAAGCTCAACTTTCCGGAAGAGCATCCGGCGCGCGCCATGCACGACACGTTCTTTTTCAATCCGAAGCCGGATGGCACGCGGCTTTTATTGCGCACGCATACGTCGCCGGTGCAGGTGCGCACCATGCTCACGCAGAAACCGCCGATCCGCGTCATTATTCCGGGCCGCACCTATCGCTGCGACAGCGATCAGACCCACACGCCGATGTTTCACCAGGTCGAGGGCCTCGTTATCGATAAGGGGTCGCATCTCGGCCACATGAAATGGATCCTCGAAGAATTCTTCAAAGCCTTCTTCGAGGTCGATCGCGTCGGCATGCGGTTTCGCCCCTCATTCTTCCCGTTCACCGAACCCTCGCTCGAAGTCGATATCCAATGCCGCCGCGACAAGGGCGAAATCCGCTTCGGCGAAGGCGACGACTGGATGGAGATTCTCGGCGCCGGCATGGTGCATCCAAATGTGCTGCGCAATTGCGGTCTCGATCCGGACCAGTATCAGGGCTTCGCCTGGGGCATGGGTATCGATCGCATCGCGATGCTCAAATATGGCATGCCGGATCTGCGCGCCTTCTTCGAGGCCGATGTCCGTTGGCTATCGCATTACGGCTTTCGCCCGCTCGACTGGCCGACGCTTGCCGCGGGATTGAGCCCGTCATGATGAAGCTCACTCTCGGCTGGCTCAAGGAGCATCTCAAAACCGATCGCCCGCTCGATGAGATCGCCGGCAAGCTCACCATGATCGGGCTTGAGGTCGAACGCATCGAGGACAAGGCAAAGCTGTTCGCGCCGTTCGTCATCGCGCGCGTGATTGAAGCGAAGCCGCATCCCAATGCCGACCGGTTGCGCGTGTGCATGGTCAATACCGGCGACGGCAAGCCGATCCAGGTGGTGTGCGGCGCGCCCAATGCACGCGCCGGCATGAAAGGCGTGTTCGCGCCGCCCGGCGCGTTCATCCCCGGCAAGAACATCACGCTCGGCGTCGGCAAGATCCGCGACGTCGAGAGCCGCGGCATGCTGGTGTCGGAATTCGAGCTGCAAATCTCCGACGACCACGAAGGCATTATCGAATTGCCGGACGACGCGCCGGTCGGCGAGCCTTACGCGAAATATGCCGGGCTCGACGACCCGATGATCGAAATCAACCTGACGCCGAACCGCGGCGATTGCACCGGGGTGCACGGCATCGCGCGCGACCTTGCCGCGGCCGGCATTGGCGAGCTCAACATGGGCAAGCTCAACGACGCGGCCGTCGCGCCGGTCAAAGGCCAATTTCCCTGCCCGGTAAAGGTGACGCTGGAGTTCGGCGCGACGCCGTC
>WNGG01009901.1_pt1 | contig 10378 bp, 7 predicted proteins | sample 5400661 | NCBI WGS metagenome assembly WNGG01 (sample SAMN13153372, study PRJNA577476) | soil metagenome | isolation source: 100 cm soil or saprolite under Garry oak tree replicate 1 | place: USA:California | collected 2016-06-15
GCCGAGGGCAGGCTGGCCGGGCCGCAGGTAACCGTTGCCAAGCCGCGCGCATTCATGAACCTCTCCGGCGGGCCCGTTGCCGCGTTGCGCGATTTCTACAAGATCTCACCGGACCGGATCGTCGTCGTGCACGACGAGCTCGACATACCGTTCGGGACACTGCGCGTCAGGCTGAACGGCGGAGACGGCGGGCACAACGGCCTTCGCTCGGTAACCAGTGCCCTCGGCACGAGCGACTACTACCGGGTCCGCTTCGGAATCGGCAGACCGCCGGGACAGATGGATCCCGCGTCCTTCGTGTTGCGAGACTTCTCCCCGGCCGAACGCCGCGAGCTACCGCTGCTCATCGGGCTGGCGGCCGACGCCGTCGAGACACTGCTACAAGATGGTCTCATCGCGGCGCAAAACATCTTTAACGCCAGTTGAACATCAGCCGCCTCACCTAAGATAGCGGATCATTTCCGGCGATCGCACACATGACGTCAACCGGTCGATTCCGGTATGCGTCAAGCTTCACAGGGCAGTAGGCCAGTGCTTGGCATAGCGCAGTGGACCCAGGGCAAGAGGGGCGGTCGGGCGTGAGAGCTCGTAGTGCCGTCGCGCCGCGTAGCGAGCGTGAGCCGGCCCGGAACGAGCCCGACGCGGCGCACACCGAACCCGACGCCGCGGTAACCGGGCCCGACGCCGCGAGGACCGACCCCGGCGGGCCGCGGACAAATGTAGCTCGGCTCGAGCCCCGTGCCGTCCCACCTGGCTCGGCCGCAGGTACCGCCTGGACTACCCGCTACCTGCGCGGCGTGGCCGTTGCAGATGTCCTATGCACGCTTGCAGCGGGCCTGCTTGCACTGCTTGTCCGGTTTGATCGCTATCAGCGCCTACCGCCCGATTACCTGATACTCAGCATCGCCCTGCCCGTGCTCTGGCTGACAGCTCTCACCCTGTCGGGTGCCTACGATGCGCGTTTCATCGGGGTTGGATCGGACGAGTTCCGCCGGGTCCTGAACGCCGGCCTGAGCCTCACCGCAGCGGTCGCGATGATCTCCTACGCGACGAAGATACAGGTCGCTCGAGGGTACGTGTTGATCGCACTACCGAGCGCCACGGTTTTCGACCTGCTGGTCCGCTACCTGCTGCGTAAGCGGCTGCACCGGATGCGCGGCTCCGGGCTGTGCATGCGCCGGGCCATTGCCGTCGGTCACCGCGACGCCGCCCGAAACGTCATCACCGAGTTCCGCCGCGATCACTACCACGGCCTGAAGATCGTCGGTGTCTGCCTGCCTGATGGGCGGCTCACGTCGCAGGAGGTCGCGGGCGTGACCGTGTACGGCAACCTCAACGACGTGGCTCTCGCCGTACGGCAGTCCGGCGCGGACACAGTGGCGGTGCTCGCATGCCCGGAAATGGACGGCATCCGCCTGCGTCGGCTTGCCTGGGAGCTTGAGAAGACGGGGACGGATCTATGCGTCGCGCCTGCGCTGCTTGATGTCGCTGGCCCGCGCACCACGATCCGGCCCGTGGCGGGCATGCCCCTGCTGCACGTTGATCACCCAGAACTCGCAGGTGCCCGTCAGGTGCTTAAGGCCCTGTTCGACAAGGTCGCGGCGGCGGTGTGTCTGTTGCTTTTCGCTCCGCTGCTTGCGGTGATCACCATCCTGATCAGGTCACGCGACGGCGGGCCCACGCTGTTTCGCCAGACCAGGGTGGGCAAGCACGGCCGGGTTTTCACTGTCTACAAGTTCCGCACCATGGTGCTCGATGCTGAAGAGCGCAAGTCGCAGCTCGCCGCCCACAACGAGCTCGACGGGGTGTTGTTCAAGATTCGCCGTGATCCGCGGATTACCAAGACGGGCGCCTGGCTGCGCCGCTATTCGCTGGACGAGCTACCGCAGCTCGTGAACGTGCTGATCGGCGACATGTCGCTGGTCGGGCCGCGTCCGCCGCTGCCGGAGGAGGCGGCGAAGTTCGGTGACTACGTTCGGCGCAGGCTGGCGGTGAAGCCCGGGCTCACCGGGCTCTGGCAGGTGAATGGACGGTCCGACCTGTCCTGGGAGGAATCAGTTCGGCTCGATCTACGCTATGTCGAGAACTGGTCGTTCGCGCTCGACCTGCAAATTCTTTGGAAGACCTGGTCTGCGGTCTTCCGCGGATCAGGCGCCTACTAGCGTAGACGCGGCGCTGCGTTGCGTTCCGCCAGCGAGCTGGCCGGGCGCGCCAGCGACCAGGGGTCCAAGGTCACATAACGTCTGCGGATGGGGCCAACTTGATGACGGGTGACGACGATCGCCTGGCGCACGATCTCGCGACCGAGGCCGGGCAGCGCCTGCTTTACCTTCGGCGCCGTAGCGGCTTCGGTGATGCGGCGGCGTTGCGCGCGGCAGGAGACCGGCTTTCCCATGAATTCTTAACGGCTGCGCTGGCGAGTCGGCGGCCTTCCGACGCCATCCTCTCCGAAGAGGGCAAGGACAACCCGGCCCGGCTTGCGGCGAGCCGGGTCTGGATTTTGGACCCGCTAGACGGGACGCGAGAGTTCGGTGAGGTCGGCCGGACCGACTGGGCGGTCCATGTGGCGCTCTGGCAGCGGGTGGACCCGGCAACCGGGCTGGGCGACGCGCCGGGCGAGCCGACGCCCTGGGGTCGCGGGCGGCTTGCCGTCGGCGCCGTCGCGCTGCCCGCAGAGGGCCAGACCTACAGCACGCTGTGGGCGGGCCAAGCAGGCGCCGCCGCGGGGTGTGCCGCCGTGGCTGGCGCCACAGTCGAAGGCGTCTCAGCAGCCGAAGGCGTCTCAGCAGCCGAAGGCGTCTCAGCAGCCGGCGCCTCAGCGGCGGGCGCCTCAGCAGCGGGCGCCTCAGCAGCCGGCACCCCGGCAGCCGGCGCCCCAGCCGAACAGCGGTGGCCCAGCGATGTTCGGGTAGCACCATCGGCGGGCGACCGCTGTTCCGATCAGATCGATGGCGGATCCGATCAGATCGATGGCGGATCCGATCAGATCGATGCCGGAGGAAAATTGCGGCTGGTCGTTAGCCGCACCAGGCCGCCCGCGTTCGTTGGCCGGCTCGCCGCCGAGATCGGCGCCGCCCTAGTGCCGCTTGGGTCGGCGGGCGCCAAGATCATTTCGGTGCTCAGCGGAGCCGCCGACGCCTACGTCCACGCGGGTGGGCAGTACGAGTGGGATTCCGCGGCGCCAGTGGCGGTCGTGCAGGCGGCAGGCCTGCACGCATCGCGCATTGATGGGCGTCCGCTCGCATACAACCAGCCTGACCCACGCCTGCCGGATATCCTTGTCTGCCGGTTCGCGATGGCCGACCTGCTGCTGGCCGCGATCGCCCGTGCGCGCGCCGCGGAAGACAGCGAGTCGGCCGACGAGACACCTCGGCGTTGACCCAGTGGAACGACCGCGAAACGAGAACCCGACACTGCTACCGAACCAGCCTGGTGAACCGATGATGACTGCTATTCACCACGACTACCGGCTCTCACAGCTCGATGTCCTGGAGGCCGAGTCCATCCATGTGATACGCGAGGTTGCCGCCGAGTTCGAGCGGCCGGTGCTGCTGTTCTCCGGTGGTAAGGATTCTGTCGTCGTGCTGCGGCTGGCGGCGAAGGCGTTCTCGCCGGCCCGGATCCCGTTTCCCGTCATGCACGTGGACACCGGCCACAACTTCGATGAAGTGATCGACTTCCGTGACCGCCAGGTGGCCGAGTTCGGGGTCAGGCTGATCGTAGCCTCCGTGCAAGCTTCCATCGATTCTGGCCGGGTGACTGAGGAGAAGGGCCGCTGGGCCAGCCGGAACAGGCTGCAGACCGTCACACTGCTCGACGCGATCGAGGAGCACCGCTTTGATGCCGTATTCGGCGGAGCCCGCAGGGACGAGGAGAAGGCACGGGCCAAGGAACGGGTATTTTCCTTCCGCGACGAATTCGGTCAGTGGGATCCGAAGAACCAGCGCCCGGAGCTTTGGAGCATCTATAACACCCGTATCAGGCCCACGGAGCATATCCGCGTCTTCCCGCTGTCCAACTGGACCGAGCTCGACGTCTGGGCTTACATCGGCAGGGAGAATCTGGCGCTCCCGGCGATCTACTTCGCGCATGACCGGCGGGTCTTCGAACGCGACGGTGTCCTGCTTGCCGACAGCGCGTACGTAGACCGCAGTGCGGACGAACAGGTTTTCGAGACGACCGTACGCTACCGGACGGTCGGCGATATGACCTGCACGGGTGCGGTTAAGTCGACCGCGACCACGGTGGCTCAGGTTATCGAGGAGATCGCGGTAACCCGGATCACCGAACGGGGGCAGACCCGAGCCGATGACCGAACGTCCGAAGCCGCCATGGAGGACCGCAAGAGGGAGGGTTACTTCTAGATGGACATTCTGCGGTTCGCCACAGCCGGCTCGGTAGACGACGGAAAATCCACGCTCATCGGACGGCTGCTCTATGACTCGAAGGCGATCTTCGAGGACCAGCTCGATGCCGTTGAGCGCACAAGCCGAGACCGTGGCGAGGATTACACCAACCTTGCGCTGCTAACCGATGGATTGCGGGCCGAGCGTGAACAGGGCATCACGATCGATGTGGCGTACCGCTACTTCGCCACCCCGCAGCGCAAGTTCATCATCGCGGATACCCCGGGCCATATTCAGTACACCCGCAACATGGTCACCGGCGCCTCGACCGCAGATCTGGCGGTGGTGCTCGTTGATGCGCGCAAGGGGCTGACCGAGCAGAGCAGGCGCCACGCCTTTCTCACCACCCTGCTCCGGGTGCCGCATCTGGTGCTCGCAGTGAACAAAATGGATCTTGTCGGATACGAGGCGGGAGCATACGAAGAGATCAAGGCCGAGTTCGTTTCCTTCGCAGCGAAGCTGGAGATCGGTGACCTCTCCTTCGTCCCGATCTCGGCGCTGCACGGTGACAACGTCGTGCAGCGGTCGGTGAACATGCCCTGGTACGACGGGCCTTCGCTGCTGCACCATCTGGAGAACGTGCACATCGCTTCCGACCGGAACCTGATCGACGTGCGGTTTCCCGTCCAGTACGTGATCCGCCCGCAGCAGGCTACCGACCCGGAGTTGCACGACTACCGGGGCTACGCCGGGCAGGTAGCGGGCGGGATACTCAAGCCCGGTGACGAGGTAATGCATCTACCATCAGGGTTCACCACCACGATCAGGCGGATCGACACCGCTGATGGCGCCGTGGATGAGGCTTACCCGCCAATGTCAGTGACGCTCGTGCTTGACGACGATATCGACATCTCGCGTGGGGACATGATTTGCCGGCCGCACAACCAGCCGGCTACCGCACAGGACATCGAGGCCATGGTCTGCTGGATGTCCACTGAGCGTACGCTCGCCCCGCGCAGCCGTTTGGTAGTAAAGCACACTACACGGGCAACGAAGGCGATCGTGCGGGACCTTCAGTACCGGCTCGACGTGAACACACTGCACCGTGACGAGGCGGCGCCTGAACTCGGGCTCAACGAGATCGGACGGGTCAGCTTGCGCGTCACCCAGCCGCTTTTCTGCGATCCGTACGCGCGCAACCGTTTCACTGGCGGAGTGATCCTCATCGATGAGTCCACCAACGCAACTCTCGGCGCTGGGATGATCACCGAAGCACACTAACAGTGTCGTAACTAAACCGCACGAAGGTGGATTTTAGATCTGGCGGGGTAATCCAGTGGACTAGTTTGGGCGTGTTAACTTTGGGGCTCGGTCGACTGGCTGAGCGGTGCCGAGGGGGCACGCGGCGGTGCGAGGCTCAGTCCCAGGGAGACAACCATGCGCTTTCTTCGAGCATCCCGGCTCAGCGGCGGGACGCTTCGTCGGCGCTTCGCATTAGGAAGCGCGACCAGCCTGGTCATCGGCGTGGCTGCGGTCATGCTTGCTGGCACCGCAACCCCCGCCGTTGCCGCCACCGGTCCGGTGTCGCCGACACCGGCAGCGAGCACCCCGCAGCTGACTGCCTATAACGGCACCACCACCGAGCAGGTCCGGCAGCTAGTGCAGTGTGGCAGCACCATGTACGCGGTCGGCACCTTTACCACGATCAAGCGGAACAGCACGACATACACCCGCAACAACATCTTCAGCTTCAGCGCCACTTCGCCGTACCAGGTCACCTCGTGGGATCCGGACGTCAACGGCATTGTCAACACGATCGGCCTCAGCTCTGACTGCAACACCGCCTACATCGGCGGCAAGTTCACCTCGGTGCACGGTGCCGCGGCCACCGACATCGCCGCGATCGACACCACGACGGGCGCGGCCAACACGGGCTTCGCGCACAGCGCCAACGGCCAGGTCGAGACGATCCTTGTTTACCGTGGCCACCTGCTAGTCGGAGGTTACTTCACCGCAATCAACGGCAGCGCGCACAAATACATGGCGAGCCTGAATCCAGCAACGGGCAAGGATGACGGCTTCGTTAATCTGAACATCTCAGGCAGTTACCACTTCTGCAGTTCCGACGGCACGAGGTGCACGGGAAGCAACCCGACCCGGGTGTATAACCAGCAGCTAAGCAACAGCGGTTCGCTCGATCTTGTGGAGGGTGATTTCACCTCGGTCGGCGGCCAGAGCAGGCAGCAGATCTTCATGCTCGACCTGACTGGCGCCACGGCGGCGGTCACGCCATGGACCTCAGCGGAGTTCAGCGACAATTGCTGGTTCACCGAGCCCTTCTATCTGCAGGCCGCATCCTGGTCGCCGGACGACTCGACGATCTACATCGCAACCACCGGGTATCGCCCTTACAACCTGCCCGGGGGTTCATACCCCCGGTCGGGGCTCTGTGACGCGGCTGCGGCATTCCCGGCCGCACAGCAGGCGGTAAGCCATAAGTGGATCAACTACGCCGGCTGCGACTCGCTCTACTCCACCGCCGCGGACGTCGGCGCCGCCTACTTCGGCGGCCACGAGCGGTGGGCGCAGAACCCGAACGGCTGCGACTTCGCGGGCCCGGGCGCCATCTCCGCTCCGGGCATGGCGGGCCTCTCGCCTGCCACCGGGGCTCTGCTGCTCAACTCCCAAGGCGGCGCGCTGTACACCCGGGGCCGTGGGCGGGGCGCGGACGACATGCTGGTCACGAGCGCCGGGCTGTGGATCGCAAGCGACAACTTCAACAACGCCAACTACTGCGGCGGTGTCTCTGGCCACGCAGGCATCTGCCTGCTGCCGTACTCGTGACGGATTGGGGCGTCATCGCAGCTGCGGCTCAGCGCCGGTGAAACCGACCCGGATTCTAAGGAGGGACGATGCGCCCCACTCGTCATAGTCATCGCCAGCTACGTAGCGTAGTCGGCCTGATCGCTGGTGCACTCGCCGTGATCGCGGCAGGCGCGGTGGCACCCGCCGCGATCACGGTCGGCGCGGCGGCAACCGCCGTCGCCGCAAGCGGTCCAGTGTCCCCAAAGCCGGCCAGCGGTACACCGCAGCTTGCCGCTACCGGGACCACCGAGCAAGTGCGGCAAATAAAGCAGTGCGGCAGCAATATTTACGCGGTCGGCAGTTTCACCTCGATCAAGTGGAACGGCACCACCTATTCGCGGAACAACGCCTTCAGCTTCAGCGCCACCGCGCCGTACCAGGTCACGTCGTGGAACCCAAACGTCAACGGCAAGGTCAACTCAATCGCCTTCAAAGATTCCAGCTGCTCCACCGCGTACCTGGGCGGCAACTTCAGTTCTGTGCACGGCACCAAGGTGACCGACCTCGCCGCGGTCAGCCCGTCGACGGGGGCTGTCGTGTCCGGCTTCGGGCACACCACCAATGGCCAGGTGGAGACGCTGCTGGTGGATCGCGGCCGGTTGCTTGTCGGTGGCTACTTCACCTTCATCAACGGCACCACACGCGACTACATGGCGAGCGTGGACCCAGTCACAGGAAAGGACAACGGCTTCCTCCACCTGCATATCGCGGGCAACTACCACTTCTGCAGCACCACCCGGTGCACGGCGAGTAACCCGACGCGCGTCTACAACCAGCAGCGCAGCCACAGCGGTGCCTTCGACCTGGTGGAAGGCGATTTCACCACCGTCGGTGGCGCCAGCAGGCAGCAGATCTTCATGCTCAACCTTTCCACCGGGACAATTACGGCATGGACCTCGGCCGAGTTCAGCCATGCGTGCTGGTTTACCGAACCCTTCTACGTGCGGGCCGCGTCCTGGTCGCCTGATGACTCGACGGTCTACATCGCTACCACGGGGTTCCATCCATTCGACAAGCCGACCGGATCCTACCCGCGCACCGGGCTATGTGATGCGGCGGCGGCATTTTCTGCCTCGCAGCAGGCGGTAAGCCACAAATGGATCAACTACACCGGATGTGATTCCCTGTACTCCACCGCCGCGGACGCGGGTGCCGCCTACTTCGGCGGGCACGAGCGGTGGTCAGAGAACCCGGATGGCTGTAACTTCGCGGGTCCGGGCGCCATTGCAGACACGGGCATGGAGGGCCTCGCACCGGCCACTGGGAAGGACCTGCGAAACCCTGACGGTACCGCGGTGTACAAGCGGGGCCGCGGGCTTGGCGCAGACGACATGCGCCTGACCAGCGCAGGCCTGTGGATCGCAAGCGACAACTTCAACAACGCCAACTTCTGTGGTGGCATGGCCGGCCACGCTGGTATCTGCTTCCTGCCCTATGGTTGATCCGCGCGCTCGCGTCGTCGTCGCCACGGAGTAATACAGGTGCAACCAAACACGGCCGCCACCCCGTCGCAACGGATCGTTTACATCGCTGGGTTGGGCCGCAGCGGGAGCACCCTGCTGGAGCGGCTGCTCGGCGAACTGCCGGACGTCTGCGCAGTGGGAGAAGTTGTCCACATGTGGCGGCGCAGCATCGTGGACGACGAACGCTGTGGCTGCGGTGAACCCTTTGCGGGGTGTGAGTTCTGGCGCCGCGTCGGCGAGGTCGCATTCGGGGGGTGGGCTGCGGTGTCTGTCGACCGCGTCGCGCAGTTGCGCGCCGCGGTCGACAGAAACAGGTTTGTGCCGCTGCTCGCGGGACCCGCGCTACCGCCTCGCTTCCGGCGCACACTAGACGAATACGCCGCCTACTACCGGCGGGTCTACGCCGCCGTCGGCGTGGCCAGCGGCTGCGGGACGATCGTCGACTCGAGCAAGCACCCGTCGCTGGCGTTCTGCCTGCGCTGGGCTCCAGGGCTTGACCTGCGAGTCGTGCATGTAGTTCGGGACAGCCGCGCAGTCGCCCACTCATGGACCAAACAGGTGGCCCGCCCTGACGCGCCGGCCGAGAGCTATATGCGAACCTTCTCGCCGCTCGCGTCGGCCACTCAGTGGAACGTCCAGAATGCGGCCCTGCACCTGCTGGCCCGAGTGGGAACGCCCACGATGCGGGTCCGGTACGAGGACCTCGCGTGCGCACCCGAGGTGACCCTGCGCAAGATCGCGGCGTTCGCTGGGCTGCCCGCGGACGGGCCCGCACTACGCTTTCTTGGCAAAGACGCCACCGGCCACTGGGCCGACCTGACGCCCGCGCACACCACGTCGGGCAACAGGATGCGCTTTTACACCGGCCGGATCCCAATCCGCACGGACGAGGCCTGGCGGGCCGCCATGTCGGCCACCCAGCGCACGACGGTGACCGCGCTCACGCTTGCCCTGCTCGCCCGTTACGGCTATTTCCGCGCCCATCTCTAGGCGCCCATCTCTAGGCGCCCATCTCTAGGCGCCCATCTCGAGGCGCCCATGTCGGGAGCGGCCCGCAGGGTTCATCGAAATCTGTTGGCCTATTCCCAAATGCGCCGGCGGCCACCATGGTGCCGGCCTCAGCTGGCGGCGCTGCGATGGTTTCCTGGCTGTCCCGCGGTGGGTTCGTGCGGTGGGGCCGGAACTGGTGTCTGTTTGGCGCGGCGGGCCGGCTGCCGCGCGGTGTGCGCGGGCACTGGGGTGGAAACTGCCCAGCCGTGCGGTGGAAACCTGCCCAGGCATGCGGCGCGAGAGCCACGCTTTCATGATCACGGAACCTTTTCCCGGAATAGCCGGGAAAAGGTTCCGTGATCATGAAAGGGGCGGGCCGGCCGTGGGCACGGCCCCTCAGCGCACGAGCCGGATAAGCCAACAGGGTCCGCTCTGGAGTACAAAGTGGCTGTAGCGGGCCTCGGCAGCACGACGAACCGCTACAGCCCGCGGCCTCTTTTGTGCAGCCACCGCACCACGGCGTCCGGGTTGACCAGGCCGGACATAACCCCAAGGGCGATGTAGGGCCGAAGCTCGTTGGGGCGGGCACGGATCGTCCGCCAGATCCACCGCGATGCCATGGCGCGGTTACCGCTCGCTGCCGCAGCGAACGCGATCTGCCCGGCGATTCGCGCGTAACCGGCCGGCACGGTCCGAAATTCCGGGTATTGGTCG
>WNGG01046886.1_pt1 | contig 10378 bp, 5 predicted proteins | sample 5400661 | NCBI WGS metagenome assembly WNGG01 (sample SAMN13153372, study PRJNA577476) | soil metagenome | isolation source: 100 cm soil or saprolite under Garry oak tree replicate 1 | place: USA:California | collected 2016-06-15
CGGGTCATGGCGCGGCGGCTGGGGAGCGAGCACCGCGAGGTGGTGGTCTCGCACCGGGACATCGCCCGCGTCTTCCCCGAAGTGGTCGCCCACGCGGAGCGTCCCATACTGCGCACCGCTCCCGCCCCGCTCTTCCTGCTCTCGCGCCTCGTGCGGGCCGAGGGGATCAAGGTGGTCCTCACCGGGGAAGGGGCCGACGAGTTCTTCGCCGGCTACGACCTCTACCGGGAGGCGAAGGTCCGGCGCTTCTGGGCCCGCGAGCCGGGGTCCCTCCGGCGGCCGCGGCTCCTCGAGCGGCTCTACCCCTACCTCGCCCGCTCGCCGGTCCTGCAGGGGTCGATGGCGCGGGAGTTCTTCGGCCGCGACCTGCACCGGTGGCGGGAGCCGGGCTTCTCCCACGAGCCCCGCTGGCGGACGACCGCCGCCTTGAAACGGCTCTTCTCGGACGAGGTCCGGCGGGCGATCGGATCGCGCGACGCGGTGGCCGAGCTCATCGCCTCCCTGCCCGGGGACTTCGCGGGCTGGAGCGACCTGGCCCGCGACCAGTACCTGGAGGTCCGAACCCTCCTCGCGGGCTACCTCCTCTCGTCGCAGGGCGACCGCATGCTCATGGCCCACTCGGTGGAGGGCCGCTTCCCCTTCCTGGACACGGAGGTGGTGGCGCTCGCGAACTCGCTGCCCCCGAGCTACAAGCTGCACGTCCTCCAGGAGAAGCACGTCCTGAAGCGCGCGGCCGAGGGGCTGGTTCCGCCGCAGATCCTCGCCCGCAAGAAGCAGCCCTACCGGGCCCCCGACGCGCAGTGCTTCTTCGGGCCGGCCGCGCCCTCCTGGGTCGGGGAGGCGGTGAGCGAGGCCGCGGTCCGCGCCGCCGGGGTGTTCGAGCCGCGGGCGGTGGCCAGGCTCTGGGCGAAATGCCGCGAGCGGCACGACCAGGGCCCGTTCTCCAACACGGACAACATGGCGGTGGTGGGCGTCCTGTCGACCCAGCTCCTCTACGAGCAGGTCGTCCGGCGAGCCCCCGCCGAGCCGCCCCCTTTCGAGATCAAGACCATGGTGGACCGACTGATGGAGGCCGCTCCGGTCGGCCTGGGGAACCGATGAGCTTCCGGGAACCGCACCTCCTCCACGACTACCTGATCGAGTCCGCCCGCCGGCTTTCTTCGAAGGTGGCCCTCGTCTGCGGAGAGCAGCGGCTGACCTACGGGGAGATCGACGCCCGCTCGAACCAGCTCGCCCGGGGCCTGAGGCGGCGCGGCGTCGAGCGCGGCGAGCGCGTGGTCGTGTTCGCCGACAACGGCCCGGAGGCGGTGGTGGCGTTCTGGGCGGCCCTCAAGGCCGACGCCGTGGTCTCCGTGGTGAACCCCCAGACCAAGGCGGACAAGCTCGCCTACCTCCTGAACGATTGCCGGGCCCGGGCCCTCGTCACCGAGGCGCCGCTGGCCCGCGTCTTCCTGGAGGCGGCGCGCCGCTCGCCCCTGGAGAGCGTGATCGTGGCGGGAGGCCCCGACGACGGCCTGCTGCGCCAGCTCCCCGGCGGCGTAGCCTGGGGCCCCGTCCTCGAGGCGGAGCCAAAGGACCAGCCCCCCGCCCGCCGGGGCATCGACCTCGACCTGGCCTCGATCGTCTACACCTCGGGCAGCACGGGCGACCCCAAGGGGGTGATGCTCACCCACCGGAACATGCTGACCGCCTCCCGGTCGATCGCGGAGTACCTCGAGATCGCGGAGGACGAGGTGATCCTGGACGTCCTCCCCCTCGCCTTCGACTACGGCCTCTACCAGATGATCATGGCCTTCCGCGTGGGCGCGCGCCTCGTCCTGGAGCGCTCCTTCGCCTATCCCGCGGAGGCGCTGAACGCGGTGGTGAGGGAGGGAGTCACGGGTTTCCCGGGCGTGCCCACCATCTTCGCGATCCTCGCGGAGATGAAGGACCTCTCGACCTACGACTTCTCGCGGATCCGCTACGTGACCAACACCGCGGCCGCGCTCTTCCCAAGGCACATCCGCGCCCTCCAGCGCCTGTTCCCCCGCGCGCGGATCTACTCCATGTACGGGCTCACCGAGTGCAAGCGCTGCACGTACCTGCCGCCCGGCATGATCGACCAGAAGCCCGGCAGCGTGGGCATCGCCATCCCCAACACCGAGCTGTGGCTCGTGGACGAGAACGATCGGCGCCTGGGGCCGGGCCAGGTGGGCCAGCTCGTGATCCGGGGGGCCACCGTGATGTCCGGCTACTGGGAGAAGCCCGAGGCCACCGCCGAGAAGCTCCGCCCCGGACCGGTCCCCGGCGAGAGGGTCCTCTATACAGGGGACCTCTGCCGGCTGGACGAGGACGGCTATCTCTATTTCGTCGGCCGCATGGACGACATCATCAAGTGCCGGGGAGAGAAGGTGGCCCCCAAGGAAGTGGAGAACGCCATCTGCGACGTCGAGGGAGTCAAGGAGGTCGCGGTCATCGGCGTCCCCGACGACCTCCTGGGCCAGGCGGTCAAGGCCTTCGTGGTCCTGGAGGAGGGCGCAGCCCTCACCGAGAAGGACCTCATGCGCGAGTGCCAGAAGCGGCTCGAGTCCTTCATGGTCCCCAAGCACATCGAGCTGCGCCGCGATCTGCCGAAGACGGGAAGCGGCAAGATCCGCAAGACGGGCCTGTCCTAGAGTCCAGCCGCCCCTCTTTGACACCGCCTCAACAAGGCGGTTACTCTGCGGCAAACCGTTCAGGAGAGCTCGATGAACCACTCCGGCAACTCCGATCCCAAAGACCGTCCCTCGGTTCCCCGGCGGACCTTCCTGGCGCGCGCAGCCGCCGTCACGGCCGGATTCACCATCGTCCCGCGTCACGTGCTGGGCGGCCAGACGACACCTGCCCCGAGCGACCGGCTCAACATCGCGGGAGTCGGCGTCGGCGGAATGGGGAAGAACAACCTCGGCAAGTGCGAGACCGAGAACATCGTCGCCTTGTGCGACGTCGACTTCGGCCTGGCGGACGCGGTCTTCAAGAAGTACCCCGACGCCAAGCGGTACAAGGACTTTCGCGTCATGCTGGACGAGCAGAAGGACATCGACGCCGTCATCATCGCGACCCCCGATCACACCCACGCCGTGATCGCCATGGCCGCCATGGAGCGGAAGAAGCACGTCTACGTGCAGAAGCCGTTGACCCATTCCGTCTCCGAAGCCCGGCTCCTGACGGAAGCCGCTCGCAAGCACGGAGTGGCGACCCAGATGGGCAACCAGGGGCATTCGGGGGAGGGCATCCGCCTGCTGTGCGAATGGGTGTGGGACGGCGCCATCGGCCACGTTCGTGAGGCGCACGCCTGGACCAACCGGCCGGTATGGCCCCAGGGTATCGAAGTGGAGCGGCCCACCGACACGCCGGAAGTCCCTCCCGGCCTCGATTGGGACCTGTGGCTCGGCCCTGCCCACCCGTGGGCGCTGAAGCTCCGGTATCCGGTCAGCGTGGAGGCCAGCATCTCGAAGTACTGGAGCGCCTTCTTCCAGGAAACGCAGGCGAAGAACGAGATGTATCCCCGATCCTCGATCGTGCGCTTCAAGTTTCCGGCTCGGGAGAGGATGCCCCCGGTCGATGTGACGTGGTGGGACGGGGGGTTGATGCCGGCTCGCCCCGCCGGGCTCGAGCCGGGCCGGCGCATGGGCGACCTCGACGGCGGGATCCTGCTGATCGGGGACAAGGGCGCCATCATGGCCGGCTGCTACGGCGAGTCGCCGCGGCTCGTGCCGGAATCGAGCATGAAGAAGTACAAGCGGCCTCGGAAGACCCTGGAACGGATCCCCGAGGGCCTCGACGGCCATGAAAAGGATTGGATTCGCGCCTGCAAAGGCGGCAAGCCCGCCAGCTCCAATTTCGAGTATTCCGGCCCATTGTCGGAGGCGGTCCTGATGGGCAACCTGGCGGTGCGGTTCCCTGGCCGGCAGTTGCTCTGGAATGGCGAAGCCATGGAAGTGACCAACGACAAGGATGCAAACGCCTACGTCCGGCGGGAGTACAGGGAAGGCTGGCATCTGTAGAGCGCCTCCGGAATTTTGAACCTTTCCCCGCCGTCGCGCGTCTCACCGACAACGGCAAGGAGGGACGGGTATGTCCAAGGCATGGCGGGCGGGGCTCGTGCTGGGGCTCGTGGCGGCGGCGGCCCCCGGCCGCGCTGACGAGTGGTCCCGCCAGTATCCCCTGAAGGGCCGGCCCGAGCTGCACGTCACCACCGACGACGGCAGCGTCCGCATCGAGGCCGGCGACCGGCCGCAGATCGAAGCCCGGGTGGAGACCATTGGCTGGGCCATCGCCCCCGACGGGGTGACCGTGACCGAGAGCCAGACCGGCGACCGCGTCGACATCGAGGTGCGCCTGCCGCACCGGCACTGGGGCTTCAGCCTCGGCCATCGGTCGGTCAAGGTGACCCTCCGGGTGCCCCGCGCGGCCGACCTCGACGTCCGCACCGGCGACGGGAGCGTCGAGGTGGCGCCCGTCTCCGGCCGCATCCGGCTCTCGACCGGCGACGGGAGCATCACCGCCGACGGCTTGCAGGGCGAGGTCCGGCTGCACACCGGGGACGGATCGATCCGGGCCACCGGCCTCGACGGCCGGCTGGAAGCCGACACCGGGGACGGACACATGAACGTGGAGGGCCGCTTCGACCTGGTCGACCTGCGGACGGGCGACGGGGGGATCGAGGCCAAGGTGGAGCGCGGGTCGAAGGTGGCCGGGGCCTGGTCGCTGCGCAGCGGGGACGGCGGCATCACCCTGCGCCTGCCCGACGACCTGAGCGCGGACCTGGACGCCCACACCGGAGACGGGAACATCGAGCTCGACCTGCAGGTGACGGTGTCGGGGACGATCAGCTCCTCCACGGTGCGGGGCAAGCTCGGGGCGGGCGGACCGCCCCTGAAGGTGCAGACCGGGGACGGCTCGATCCACTTGCGGCGGCTGTAGCTACGGTCGTAAGGACCAGGGGAAGCCGGGGCACCGCGGTCAAGGTCGCCACCGTTCCCTGACCTGTTCCTGACCTTGACGCGAGGGTGGACCGGGCGTAGCTTGGCTGTGGTCCCTCCCTCCGGGGACGCGCCCATCAATCAATGCTGGAGGTTTCCGTGAGAAAGCTGTTCCTCTTGTTGACCGTCGTCCTGAGCTGCGCTTTGGGCCTGAGCGCCTTGGCCGCCGATGGACCGTCGCCAACGGAGAAGCCGGGGCCGAAGAAGTCGGGCTTCTACGACTTCTGGAACATCAGCGACCAGTTTGCGGGGGGCATCGGCACCATCGGCAACACCAGCTGCACGGTGGGGGCCGCAAGCCAGCCCTCCGTCTACGGGGGCAACATGCTCCTGGATTGCGACGGCGAGATTCCGCACAACGAAACCACGATCGCGGTGGACCCGAATGACGCCAGACACGCCGTGGGTGGGTACCACTCGTACCTCCTGAACTTCAACGGCGCCACCGTCGTCGCCCACATCGTGGGCTCGACCTCCGTGACCTTCGACGGCGGCCAGAGCTGGCGCGAAGTCATCCCGAGCATCACCCCCTACCAGTTCACGGGGGATCCGGCCCTTGCCTTCGACGGCAACAGCCGCATCTACTTCGCGAACATCGCCGACCACGAGGGGCCGGGCGGCAATTTCACAGGGCCCAGCGTCGTGGTGACGCATTCCGACGACGGCGGGCTGACCTGGTCGCCCTACGCGACCGTGGCCCGCGGCCAGACGGCCCTCACCAAGGGCAAGACCCAGGGCCCGAACGTCTTCAACGACAAAGACTACGTCGCGGCCGACGCGGGCGCGGCCAGCCCCTTCCGCAACCGGGTCTACGTGAGCTGGTCGCGCTTCGCCGAGTTCTTCAGCCCCAACGCGGCGTTCTTCAATGTCCCGATCTTCCTCTCCTCCTCCGACGATGGGCAGCACTGGACCGACGGTCGGGCCATCAGCGGCTTCAGCCCGTTCTGCAACGCCGCCCTCTTCGGCCAGCCCTTCGAGTGCGACCTGAACCAGGATTCGTACCCGGCGGTGGCTCCCAACGGCAGGGTGTACGTGAGCTTCGAGAACTTCAACACCTTCGGCCTGAACCAGATCCTGGTCGTCTCCTCCGCCGACGGGGGCGCCACCTGGAGCGCGCCTTCCCAGGTCGGCTTCGTGCAGGACCTGAACTTCCCCCAGAACTCGGATGGCCTCGACACCCTCACCGGTTGCGCTCTGCGCTACGGCGTCAAGGCCAACACGGCGACGGACCCCAGCGATCCCAGCGGCCGGACCGTGTACGTCGTGTGGGCGGACACCGCGAATCCCGGCCGGCAGGATCAGTGCAAGTACGGGTTCGCCGTGACCAAGCTCGACGCCGGCGGAATAGTCCTGGGGAAGACCGAGGTCGACAGCGGGATCTCGAACCCGGGCAACTCCCGCTGGTTTGGTGTCAACTCACGCTTCATCGGCGACTACAACGGCTTGGCTGTGGGCCCGGACGGGGCCACATGGAGCTTGTGGACCGACCAGCGGGCCCCGGTGGCGGGCAGCACCCGCACCGGCCAGCACGCCGTGGGAGACAAACAGCCCTAGGGCTCAGTTACCGACAGGACGTTGAATCGACGGTCAAGGTCGCGGAGCTCCTCGGTGGTAAGGGCTCGACCCCTCCAACCCTACGTGGCGACCTTGCTCCTGGCCTTGCCTCCAGCAGGGCCCACCCTCAGCTCTGCGAGCGATGACCGGGTGGCGGCGGGCATCTGGGGCGGCCGGCACATCGGGATGGACGTCACAGAGGGCGGCGCGAGCGTCGAATACGACTGCGGCCGGGGCGCAATTCACCAGCCTCTGCTCCTGGACAACCAGGGTCGCTTCGACGTCGAGGGCGACTACCTGCAGGAACGGCCGGGGCCCCAGCGGGAGGGCGAGGAGCACGACCGCCAGGACGCTCGCTACGCGGGCCGGATCGCGGACCGCACCATGACCCTGACCGTCACCCTCGTCGACCGGAAGGAGCCGGTCGGGACCTTCACCCTCACCTACGGTCGCGCGCCCTTCCTTCGAAAGTGCCTGTGACGCGCGCTTTGGACCCCGTCTACCTGCCGCGACCCTGGTCGTGAGGCACGCGCACCTTCACCGTCTGGGCTGAGGTGTTCCCGAACCCGTCCAGGCAGGTGATGGTGATGGTGTAGATCCGCTCGCGGGCCTCGCCCGACCGCTCCGCTCGCAGGCGCACGTGGTGGGCGTCGATGATCTGCCAATCGGGTTCCTTGTGGTCGTCGTTGTCGTCGTCGCGGTCCCTGTCCCTCACTTCCTCGACGGAGACGCCGAGCGCGCAGGATGGGGTGCTGCAGCCGTCCGTGGAGCCGTACGGGACGGTCACGTCCACCATCTTGTGGTTCGGCGGCCAGAGCACCGGCTTGTCGACGGACACGCCGGTGATCGACGGCGGCGTGTCGTCGACCACGGTCACGGCCTGGGTCGCCGTCGAGGAGTTGCCGAAAGAGTCCGTGGCGGTGTAGGTGAGGGTGGTCGTCCCCACCGGGAAGACCTTGCCCGCGGGGACCCCGCTGCGCGCGACCGTAACCCCGGAACAATTGTCGCCGGCCGTCCCCGTCCCCAGCATGACGTCGCTCACGACCGCGCTGCACGTCGTGGCCACCGGCCCCGTGGAGACGGTCACGGGGGGCGGGGCGGCGATCGACGGCGCCGTATTGTCGACCACGGTCACGGTCTGGGTGGCGGAGGAGGTGTTGCCGGAGGCGTCGGTGGCGATGTAGTTGAGGATCGTCGTCCCCACCGGGAAGATGTTGCCGGCAGGCACCCCGCTGCGGCTGATCGTGACCCCGGCACAGTTGTCGCCGCCGGTCGCCGTGCCCAGGACCGCGTCGGCCACGAACGTCCCGCAGGACGTGGCCCCCGGCCCCGTGGCGACGGTCACGGGGGGCGGGGCGGTGATGGTGGGCCCCTGCGTGTCGTTGACGGTCACGGTGCGGCTGCAGCTCGGGCCCGCCGTGGTGGAGCTGGTGACGGTGGTGTTGCCGACCGGGAAGAAGGAGCCGGAGGGCGGGGAGCTCGTGACCACCCCACAGCTCCCGCTGGAGACCGCGGCCGGGTAGCTCACGGCGGCGCCACACCGGCCCGGATCGTTCGCGGCCACGATGGTGGCCGGGCCCGGGCAGCTGATCGCGCACGGGATGCACTCCCCTCCCCCGTCCGCGATCGCAAGAAGACCCGAGACCGAGGCCGTGTAGCTGGGGCAGCCCGTGTTCGGGTCCACCTCGGATACGACCAGGTCGAAGGACTGCCCCGGGGGAACGCTGAAGGCCCAGCTCACGGTGCCGGCATAGCTGTTCCCCGCGTCGCCCAGGTGGTTCTGGCAGACGTTCGCGGGGTTGAAGCCGCCCAGATAGGTCGCCCCGAAGACCGTGGCGCACTCCGACGTGAGGCTGACGTTGACACAGGAAGAAAGCCCGCCGGAGTTCGTGAACGGGTACTTGTCGTAGCGCCGGGTCAGGCCCGCGGCGGCCGTTCGGCAGACCTTCGGGTTGAGACATGTGCTGACCACGCCATCAGGGTTGAGCCGGGATCCTGTCCAGCTCAGGTCGCCGGGGCCGATGCTTCCGGTGACCGTCACAAGCGGGGCGCAGGTAGGCACGGTAAATGGGAGGGCGAAGCTCCCAGCCGCCGACGTCACCGCGAGAGTGAAGTCCGCCGGCGTTCCGCAGACGAAGCCTGCGGCCGTGCTGACGTCGAAGAACACCTCGTTGTCCACCTTGCCTGCAGCGGGAGTGTCGGGATAGGCGGAGTTCGCCTGCTCGATGGTCAAGCCGGAGGTGGAGCTGGACAGCACGGCTGAGATCCCACTGTCCTTCGAGCACCCCAGGTTCTCCAGGGTAACGCTCAGACTGTTGCACTCGTTGAAGTCGATCGCCCCGTTCCCGTTGCCCCCGGAGACGGCAGTGGCCTTGAAGGCCAACCGGGGCGGCCCGCCCAGCGTGGCATCGAAGACGGCCGTACCACCGTCGCTGACCACCGCGATCCCGGTCACGACGTCGCAGCCGCGGGCAGGGTCGGAGGCAGTCACGGTGTAGGTCCCGGGCGAGAGCTTGATTGAGTAGGTCCCGTCGGAGAGGGTGGCGCCGGAGTGGCCGTCGGAAACCTCCACCAGGGCGCCCGAGATCGGGGCTCCGGAATCGGCGAACGTGACGGCGCCCGTCAGCGTTCCCATCGGCGGGGGCGCGCAGCCCGGGTCGACCTTGAAGGCACCGATCCGGGTCTGCCAGCCCGCGATATTGGAGGCCTGGCCGGCCGCCGTGTAGTACTCGTTGGTATACCAGAACGTACAGTCATCCACGGGGTCTACCACCATCGCGCTGTAGTCGCCCCAGCGGTTGGCCGTGCTGAGCTGCACGCCGGAGCCGCCGACCAGCGTCTGCTCGCCCTGGAATAGGCCATTCGGAGGATCGTTCGCGAGCCGGCTTGCGTAGCGGATCGAGGGGAACGTGGTGCGGCTCGATACGCTGTAGCCAACGGCCAGGTTGCCCTCGTGGTCCATGGCCGCGCTGCCCATCCAGCGGTTGTTGCCGTCGGCGGGAGCGAAGGTGGCCTGCTCGGCGACCGCGAAGGTGCCTCCGGGAAGGGCGCGCGCAAGCGCGTAGTAACGGACGCCCGCCCGATACGTCCCCAGGGAAGCGCCCGTGCCCACGTTGACCGTGTGGGTGACCACGAGGGTCTCGTGGTCGCCGAAGTTCCGGTACTGCAGCCGGTGCATCAGGCGGTCGGAGACGGAGTCCACGGCCGAGGCGTTGGTCGCCGGCGGCGGCTGCTGAATGTCATGCCGGCCCGAGGGGTTGGAGGGATCGAAGGGGGCGACGGCGACGGGCAGCGCGTAGGTGCTCTCTGGTCTCTCCGTGAACGTGGAGTTCGCGGTGGTCGCGAAGTCCGCGTGGAGATCGAACAGCCGCAGGCCGTCCTTCGGATCACCGAACTCGTCGGCCGTGGGATAGGCGAAGGTGTTGGGACGGCCCGGGGGAGGCGGGGTGAGGCCGTCGAGGTCGGAGGGGAGCATGCCCCCAATGGCCTCGGGATGCGAGGCCAGGTTCAGGCTGAAGTAGATGAGGCTGGCGGTGGGATCGCCCACGAGCATCTTCGCGCGTTGGAAGGCGAAGGCCCCGGCGCCGTTGAAAGGCCCCCCGAGGGTGAACTGGTTGGTCGTCATGTAGTAGCCGTCCGGCCAGACGCCCAGGTGCGGGTAGTAGGGGAACTCGTTGCCGGGGGTCACGAAGTCGTAGAGGTAGTAGGCCCCCGTCGGATCCCCGGTCTTGGAAAGGGCGATGCACTCGTGGTAGGGCGGTGTGTTCTGAGCGGTGAAGGCGAACTGGCTCAGGAGCCAGCGGTCGGCCAGGGGGTCGTAG
>WNGG01010923.1_pt1 | contig 10376 bp, 9 predicted proteins | sample 5400661 | NCBI WGS metagenome assembly WNGG01 (sample SAMN13153372, study PRJNA577476) | soil metagenome | isolation source: 100 cm soil or saprolite under Garry oak tree replicate 1 | place: USA:California | collected 2016-06-15
TCACGAACTGATGCCGGGGTCGACCTTTACGCTCGCTGGCCCTGGAACGGACATGCTCCTTCGTGACATCTACCCGAACCTGCCTCCGGGAAGCCGGGGAAGCATAAAAGGCCTTGGAACAGTCCCGAAGAGCACCTTGTGCGAACTTTACTCCTCCCACGACGTTTTCGTCTCGCTGGGAACATGGGAAGGACTCCCGACTCGCGTCCTGGAGGCGATGCTGCACGGATGTGTTCCTGTGGTTTCCGATTCAGGAGGAATATCTGACCTCGTCTCAGACCATGAGAACGGCATCGTACTTCGCGAGACCAGTCCCGTCTCCGTTCTTGCCGCAATCGCGAGGCTTGTCACCGACCCCGCTCTCCTGGCAACTATGCGCAACGCTGCCAAAAAGACAGTTGCTGAACGATTTCTCTGGTCGCAGGTCTTTGCGGAAATCGTAGCCCTCTACGAGCAGACCGGGGGATTATGAGAATCGTCTACCTTGCACCAACTGTTCGATTGAACGATGTCACGGGCGATGCCATACATGTTAGCGAAGAGATTGAACGCTTGGAAACAATGGGGCACAGCCTTGCAGTGGTTATCGGGCGCGAGGGCGAGCCCAATTCTCCGGATATAACAACGGACTTCTACGTCGTCGGATACAAGAGGTCCTACGATTCTGTCAAAGACCTAGCTGCCTACGTTTTCGCGATGCTCCGAGCGATCGTGTTCACTGTCCGTCTCGCGAAGACATTCCATCCTCAGCTTCTTTATGAGCGCCACGTTTTCATCGACCTAGGTCCGTTTCTTTCGAAACTCCTGCGAATCCCCTCCGTCCTCGAGCTGAATGGGCTTGCTGCAGTAGAGCGCACTTGGTTTGACGTCCGCATGAAACGGCAAGCAAAGCGGGTTTCACTGCTGGAGGCGACTACCCTTCGCGGCCATAGCGCCTACATTTGCGTGACCACACAACTCGCCAAAGCCGTGCGGAACGTGGTAGGATTTGAGGCCTCTCCATATATTCTCGTGACGGGGAATGGCGCCGATGTGCAAGCATTCGTCCCGGGTACATCCTCGCCAACCGACTTGGGCTTGCCGCAGGGAAAATACATCGTCTTCACAGGTCACCTGATGACGTGGCAAGGTCTCGACTGGCTCATTGGAGGGATGCAAGATCTCATTAAGAGCCAGCCATCGGCTAGGCTGCTTATTATCGGTGATGGACCGGAATCTGAGACACTGAAATCGGTTGTGAAGAAGTTGGACCTAGGTAATCACGTCATATTCCGTGGAAGAGTCCCACATTCCGATCTCCCCGAATACCTCAAACTGGCGTTAGTTTGTGTCTCCCCTGCCACAGCTGAACCAGGTGACGCTGGCGAAGTCCAAGGCTGGGCACCAATCAAGATATACGAGTATATGGCAGCGGGCAAGCCTGTGGTCCTGACAAGGATAGGAGATATCGCAGAAATCGTCGAGCGGGAGCGTCTAGGCAAAACATTGGACTACGGAGACACGGGCACGCTGATCGGAGCCCTGAATTCGTACCTGGAATGGCCGGACAAATCCTCGGAAGACGGTGTGCGCGCTCGCGAGTGGGTCGTGGCGAACCAATCTTGGGACGAGATTGTGAAACGAATTAGCAACTTGCTGACAGTGGTCGAGGAGAAGTGGAGGGCTTAATGAAGGGTTGGCGCTTGAGCCTTTTTGCCTCCCCGTCTGTCAAGAACACACGGCTGCCACGCGGGGGGAATCCCGGATGAGGATCTGCATCGTGGGGGATGCGGCGAGTATCCACACGATGCGCCTCGCGACATACTTTGCGCGGAAGGGGAACGAGGTACACGCCATTACCAAGAAACTGGACAGTACTCCAGTCGCCTACGGACAATCGGTACACCTGCACTTCCTCGCCCCCCGTTTCCCGGTTGACTCAAAGGTCCCAAGGTTGATCCGCACGGTCCTCTGGGCGATTTCTGGACCGATTTGGCTGCTTCAATTGAGACGATTGCTTCGCCGACTGCGTCCCGATGTTCTGAGCTGTCAGTATGTCACAGTGTATGGTTACCTGGGAGCCCTTTCGAGATTCCATCCCTTTGTCCTCACCCCGTGGGGCAGCGATGTGTTTGTCGAGCCTCAGCGCAGTTCGCTCCACCGGATGATGCTGGGCTACACGGTGCGACGCGCAGACCGAGTAGTATTTGACTCACAAACCATGCGGTCTACACTCCTCGTGGCTGGAGCCGAGCTTGACAAGTTAACTGGCTTGGCCCTGGGCGTAGATACCGATCTCTTCAGTCCTACGAGAACGAGCCCCGAGCTAGTCCAAAGACTAGGTGGCTTGGGCTCGCCAATAGTTCTGTCGAACAGGAACCTCCGGCCTGTCTATAACGTAGAGTTGTTGATTAGGGCCGCGCCATTGATACTCAAGCGCATTCCGAACACCCGATTTGTCATCTGCGGGGACGGGGAGGAGCGCAAGCGACTGCAGGCCGTGGCTTCAGATCTTGGACTAGGAAGCAGCGTCTTATGGGAAGGAGCTATCCCGCACGAAACGATGCCGTACTACCTCGCCTCCGCCGACGTCTACGTATCCACGTCAATCTCAGATAGCACATCGCTAAGCCTCCAAGAAGCGATGTCGTGCCAGCTCCCTCCCGTTGTTACGGACGTCCCCTCGAATCGCGAGTGGGTCATCGACGGAGTGAATGGGTTCATCGTCCCTCAAGACGATGCACAAGCTCTGGCCGATCGAGTCGTCCAACTGCTTCAATCAGACGGACTCAGGAACGATTTCGGTGTCAGGGGGCGGGAAGTTATCCGGGAACGCGCCGAGGAGCGAAAACAACTAGCCGACTTGGAAAAACTCTATGCTAAGATGGCTGGTAAGTCTACGAATGAATTACAACAACTACCGGTGAACGGGCCGAATGCGCGATCGTGAATCGCCTTTGTTTCGACTCGGCGCGCGGTCCTGGGCGAGACGAGCAACGAGGTGCATCAATCGAGGAGAGAGTCAGATTCAGATGGCAATTCATCCCAATCGGGAAGAAACGAGTGGCGCGTCCAGCTCGGCCGAAAGTATCCAACGGTACTACGAAGAGTGGTGGGAGGACCCACGTGACATCCGAAATCCTATCTTCGACAGACTGAGCCGGCTTGTGCAACAGCGGATCGAGCAATGCGCTGCTAGCCGGGCTCTTGATCTTGGTTCTGGAAAAGGTCGTGTCCTTTCAATGCTCATCGCCAAGGGACTTAAGGTGACTGCCATTGAGTTCAGCCCGATTCTGGCGAGAGAATTGAAGAAGAATTTCCCCAGTGCGACAATAGTCTGCGCCGACGTCCGTGGATGGGGACCGGATCACCACTATGACCTGGTCACCTCGATCGAGCTGACGCAGGTCCTCGGCCAGGACGACTTGCGGAGCCTCCTGAGACGGCTCAGGCCTTATGTGAAGCGGATTCTCATCAACGTCTCGAACCGACATTCCGTCCATGGGGTCTGGGTCCGGACACGAGGTTTTCAGGCACCCTTTATCGTTACTTATAGTTCGAGAGATCTTGTCCGAATGCTAGAGGCAACTGGATATCGTGTTGTGTTTGCCACTGGCGTCGGTTTTCTAACGCCGCTTTCGCTGCTGCGAGACTTCAAGGTTCCTATAATAACCCACGGGCTCGCTGATCGCTTACGGAAGCTTGATAACTGCTTCCCGCGATTCTGCCATCTCTACCTCGTCGAAGCGGTACCCGTGTCCGAGGCAGATGAATGGTCATGAAGATACCTGCGGCACGGGTGACAATTCCAGACGACGACAAACCCAGGATCTTTGCTGACTTCGAGAAGGTGCTCAGCTCGGGTCGCCTCACTCTCGGGCCATTCACGGAGCAATTTGAGCGCGCCTACGCGGACATGCTTGGGGTGAATCATGCGGTCGCGGTCAACAGTGGAACCAGCGCCCTTGAGATAATTTTCCGAAGCATCGGTGTGAAGGGGAAGACGGTGATAATCCCAACAAACACTTTTTTCGCAACTCCGGCCGCAGCAATCCACGCCGGGGCACGCGTGGAGCTTGTTGACATCGCGACCCATCTCATGCTTGACGCCGACGCGCTCGATGGCGCCATCAATCGGGACACCGCTGCAGTGGTCGTTGTCCACATTGGCGGTTACGTCCACCCGGATATCCGCAGGATTCGAGAGGTCTGCGAGCAACGCGGCGTACCGCTAATTGAAGACGCGGCTCACGCTCAAGGCAGTAGGCTCAATGGGGCTTTCGCAGGAACTTTTGGACTTGCGGCAGCATTCTCATTCTATCCGACCAAAGTCATCACCACGAGTGAAGGAGGTTTGATTGCGACAAACGATGATCGTCTTGCTGAAGAAGCGAGAACTCTGCGAGACCAAGGAAAACCCAACTTCAGCGCAAATGTTCACACCAAGCTTGGCTACAACTGGAGGATGGGGGAGCTGAACGCCGCACTTGGTGTCCACCAGCTGCGGCGACTTCCTGAGTTTCTATCCGCCCGGCGGAAGGCTGCAAGGACATATCGCGAGGGAGTTCGAGGCCTTCCGGGCATTGCCCAATCGGACGATGTCGATTCCAGTGATCCCAACTTCTACAAGTACGTCGTTCTTCTTAAGCACAATCAGCGAAGGGCCGAGCTCAAGGCTAAACTTAAGCGAGACTTCGATATCTCCCTCAGTGGGGAAGTCTACGAGATCCCGTGCCATTTGCAGCCGGTTTTCAGAGGAGGTAACGACATTTCCCACAGCCAGTTAGTCCGATCGGAGGATCTGTGCTCACGACACATATGTCTGCCAGTGTATTCTGACATGACCGAGGCGGAAACAGACTACGTTCTCGCAGGTCTCCGGAAGATTCTCTCATGAACATCGGCGTCGTTGGCGGTTCAGGCTTTATCGGCTCACACATCGTAGACAAGCTTGTTGAGGCAGAGATGACGGTCACAGATTTCGATATCATGCCACCCCGTAACGAGAAAGCGCGGCACATTTACGTCGACATCTTGGATGCGTCTAAGTCAATTGTGGCGATGGCAGGCGAATATGACGTCATCTACATGCTGGCGGCGATGGCAAACGTAGGAGACGTGTTCAGGAGCCCGACCGAGGCGGTGGAGGTCAACATCTCAGGTACTGCAAACGTGCTTGAGGCGGTGCGTCGACACGATATTCCTCGGATCATTCTCGCGAGTACTGTCTGGGTCTATTCGGCTGCCCAGCCTCAAGAGTGCGATGAGGACACACCGCTCAAGCCCGGGGACGTGGACCACGTTTACACGGCAACGAAGATCGCTTGCGAGATGCTCACTTGCTCTTATGCAAAGCTCTATGGCGTCAAATTTACGATCCTGCGCTATGGTATTCCTTACGGTCCGCGAGCGAGGTCAGGAACCGTCATAGCGGAGTTCGTTCGACGTGCTTTGAACCGACAGCCAATCATGATCCAGGGCGACGGCCGTCAGATGAGACGTTTCATCTATGTCGAGGATTTGGCGGCGGCCAATGTCCTCGCAGTTTCTGAGAAGGCTCTGAACAAGACCTACAATGTGGACGGTGTCGAGGAGGTGAGCATTCTCGACATCGCGAACAAAGTGAACGCTCTCTTGGGTCCCATCGAAGTGAAATTTACCGAGCCCAGGCCGGGCGACTTCAGACCAAAAGTCGCTAAGAGTGCCCGTATTACTGCTGATCTTGGATGGACAGCATCAACCTCGTTCGATGAGGGGTTGAAGAAGTACATCGAATGGTATCGAGGACTCCACCCGACGCACGAAAGGTGAGTCTTACGGAACGCAATATATCGGCGCCTCGCGAGACTGCACTCGATCGGCTCATATCACTGGACTCTCCTAGACAACCAATTGTCAAGCACGTTGAAGGAGCACCGTGGGGGCCCGGGGGCCCCTGCGACTTTGGACACGAGCAGCCGCGCAATTCAAACTCCTAGGGAGACTCCAGGGTGCACTTGCTCCAGAAGAAGCCCGCGGAGGATTCAGACAGAGAACAAACAGGTCGGGTGGCTTAATGCGCCGGCTTCGCCCCAGAACCGTTGAACGACTGGTCTGGGGGGCTCTCGTCGGTCTTCTATCGGTGTCTCTCTTCCTACGCAGCTACCTGGCGCTCGAGCTCAGCATTGCTCTGTTGATTGGTAACATTGCGTTTTTCCGGCTGAGGAAGCATGCAACCGCGATAGGCGAATCCGAAGAGCTTGGAATCTCCGCGCGACCGGCTCAAAACGGGCCAAGAGACCTGATGGTTCTGGGCGGCCTTGTCCTAGTAGTGCTATTGTGCCTGAACCTTCTCGTGGCCACAATCGGGACTAAGAGAACTGTTGCTGAAATCATGGTGTGGACTGCGCTCTTCACCGCCTTCTGGGCCACGGGGATGTGTGCGCGCACTCCGATAGTCCGAGCATCCGCGGTAGGAACTCTGTTCGCAGTCACTATTCTCGCGAGGGCTTCGGTATGGTACTCTTTCCCCGCAGGACCACTCGCCTCGGACCCTTGGTTCCATCTATCACTCGTTGATTACACTCTTGAGACCGGCAGAATTTACCCCGACACTACCTACTCTGCATTCCCGGCGATGCATTCGCTCATCACGCAGGCAGTCCTCGTAGCAGGCATCGACCCTCGTGCGGCGTTGGCAATCTCTGTGGGTTTCCCAATGTCCTGGGTCTCTGTGGGGATCTTCCTGATAGTCCGAGAGATGTATGATTTCGAGTCCGGTCTTACAGCGGCCGTGATGGCGAGCACAGCTGCTGACGTTTTCCAGTGGGGAATCGTCCTCGTGCCCACAAGTTTCGCGATACCAATTGCCGTCCTCGTGCTCTATTCAGTCCTCAGAAATAGGTATCGGGCTCCGCACATTCTTCTTGCCCTCATATGCTTGGCAACAATTACTCTTGCGCATACAATTGTTGCCTTTGTCTTGTTCGCCCTTCTCGCGCTTTTCTTTGTTGGTGCGAGATTGGCGCCCGGCCTTACGGGCCGCCGTTACATGTCCTCGGTCCGAATCGGATTCGTGACAGTCGTGGGTGTGACAGTTATCGGGTACTGGATGTATGTTGCGGGGGTTTTCCCATTCATCGTGGATGCGATATCGTTCGGGTTCCGCATAGAAACTTTCAATCCGCCACTCTCATCGTCTTCTGAACCTCTTGTGTATTTCTATCGGATTGGTGCTTCGGCGCTTCTTGCTTTGGCACTGATGGGGACGATGACACTAATCCATGTGTCACCACGGGAGAGCACGGAACCGCGCCAGGCCATGAAGGTCACGTTCGCTATTGGGGCATGGCTGTTCGCCGGGGTCGAGACGCTTCTACTGGTCGGTTCCTTTACCGCCCTATTCCCTGCCAGATGGATCGCCGTCGGATCGCTGATGCAAACACCATTGGCAGGCTCCGGGCTCGCCCTGATCCGAAGGAGTAGAATCGCGGGCCATCGCAAACTGCTTTCACTGGGAGTAATGTTCATATTCATTCTGATCATGTTAGTTCATCCTCTGTCAAACGCAGCGCCCGTGCTCCCTGGTGATTCTGGGCTAACGATCGGTCTGACGGCGGGCGAACGCCAGGGGGCCATCTGGGTGACAAGGTTTCTCCCTGGACCGTACTATACGGATACTTTCTTCCAACCACTGTTCTACCAGCCCGGGAGAGGCTTCATCAGTCAGGCATCGGACGGCACTGGGATATTGATGGGGCAAGGACTGGAGGGATGGTTTGTGTACCGAACCGTTCTAGACACTCAGCCGGGAGAAGCCACCCAAAGCGGTTCCACTATCGTGGTCACATTTAGTCCCGCAATAACCCAGTCCTTGAAGAACGAAGCCCGTGCGAGAATCTACGACGATGGTGCGGTCGTCATTGTTGGGAATTAGCGAGATGCGCTTGCAGTCAGTCCGCGCAACGACTCGAAGTGCCGAATCTGACCGTTGACCTCATCGCCGGAAACTTGTCCGACCGACTAGAGCGCGGACTACTATTCTTGACTCGTCGTGCGCATTCTGGCAGAAGCCATCGCTGTGCCACTCAATTCACCACCACCACGCCTCACCGATCCCGGGTAAGCATTGAGAGGGGTGGGGACCTGGTCGCCTCAGGTTCGCGGGGTACGAACGCCCCCGAGAACGGCGCCAGGAACTGGTCGGCGAGCACGAAACGAATTCTGGAAGCGCCCGAACGGTCCAAGGTTGCAACCTGGCTCTGAGCAAGAAGCGTTAAACGGTAGTCTTGCTTCCACGAAAAAACGGGACCGACTTGCGCCTTCACTTCCGCGAAAAGCCCTGGGACCTCTATGCGGTCGCGGCGTATACCATAATCATAGCGCCGACTCTACTCCTGCTCGGCGTCGGGAATCTCTTCGCAGCACTGCTCGTCGTCTTTCTACCTGGCTACGTCGTCATGGCGGCTCTCTTCCCCGGGTATGTCCCTCCCGACGCTCGGGCGATGGATTGGGTCGAGCGGCTCGGAATTTCGTTCGGTGTGAGCATTGCGGTCGTTCCGCTCATCGGCCTGCTGCTCAACTTTACTCCCTGGGGCCTACGCTTCAGTGCAGTCGTCGTGACGATATCGATCTTCACAGCGGCTGTCGGTCTCGCAGCCTTCATCCGCCGAATGCGCCTCCCGCCCGAGCAGAGGCTGTCTCTGACGCTGAACCTAGCTTTACCGGCTTGGGAGGAGTACAGTTTTCCCGAAAAGAGTGCGACGATGGCGCTCGCCGCGAGCATCGTTGTCGCGATCGGCGCCCTAACGTACGTCGCCCTGACTCCGCACCCTGGCGAAACCTTCACCGAGTTCTACATCTTGGGGCCTACCGGCGAGGCCTCCGGGTACCCGACGCAGCTTAACCTCTCTCAGAACGGGAGCGTGATCATGATAATCGCGAACCACGAGGCCACAACCACGAACTACACGGCCCGCGTCGACCTCGTCGGCGTGCGGATCGTCTACAATGCAACGTCGGGATTCAACGAGACCGTCGAGGTCAACCGCACGACCTGGTCCACGTTCAACGTCACCCTGGCCGATGGCCGGAACTGGACCCAGCCCTACACCTTCTCGATTCCCTACGTCAGCCTCTGGAAGGTCCAGTTCCTCCTCTTCAAGGACGGCGACTTCTCGAGCGCGTACCGGGAGCTCCACCTGTACGTGCGCGTGGGGTAGCCGCAAGGAGGGTCCGCCCCCGACCCGCCTCTCGCTCCCGAGACATGGCGCCGTCGCGGGGATCGCCGCCCACGGGGAGCGTCCGGTCGAGGGCCCTCAGTCTCGATCCGCATGGACCTTCCGCAAGCGTGAGCGCACTGTGTCCGCCACGGCTTCGAAGGGCGGGACCTGCTCGAGGAGGGGTTCGAGGTCTCGCCGCCACGTGGCGCCGATGCGATCGATCCGGGGCCCAACTTCGTCCGGCCGGAAGGCCATCCCGTTCTTCCGTCCGCCGAGCTTCGCCTCGACGACGTCCGAGTCCACGGCGACGCCCTTCCGCAGGAGGAACCACAGGTCGTACAGGTCACGGGCTTGGCTGCGCATGAAGAGGGAGCGGATCTTCTCCGCCGCGATCTCACGCAGGTCCATCGTCCGCATGCGCGCGTCCCGCGGGACGACGCGGTACGGATCGTGGATCGGCCGAGGTTCCGCCGGGAGGAGGACCTGCTCCCGCAGGCTCAACTGCACGAGGACGTGGTTCGGGTGGAGGTTCATGTCCTCGTACCGGACCTTCAGGGTGCGCCCGCTCCTCCCGCCCGGCACGCGCTCGACGCGCGCGAGGCGCACCCCCGCGCGCCGCCCGGCCTCCAAGAGGCGAGGTCGACGCGCGCGAGGCGCACCCCCGCGCGCCGCCCGGCCTCCAAGAGGCGAGGCGCGGCCTCCGAGATGTCGTCCGAGACGTCGCGCACCGCGGTGAAGTCGAGGTCCTCGGAGAACCGGTAGCCTTCGAAGTACATCTTGGACAGCGCCGTACCGCCCTCGAACGCGAGGTCGCGCGCGCACGATTCCCGCGCGAGGAACCCGAGGACGAGGAGGCCTGATCCTTCTCCAGGGTCCCGAGGGCGGTGCCCGTCCTCCCGGAGCGCTATGGCGCGACCAGTTCTCCCTCTACCGGGACGGCGACCTTTCCGACCCGTACCGGGCGCTCCACTTGGCCTCATCGAGCCGTCGAAGAGGCTACGGACACAGAAGTTACAGAGCCAGCTGTGGAAATGTCCATATACCATGTCAGCGGTCTTCTCTACAGGGAACGGACGAATGCTTAGCAAGACGAAGATCTCAAAGGGATTCCAGACCGTCATCCCGTCCGCGGTGCGGGACCGTTTCGATGTCAAGCCGGGAGACTACGCGGAGTGGGAGGAGGGCCCGGACGGCCTC
>WNGG01017217.1_pt1 | contig 10375 bp, 11 predicted proteins | sample 5400661 | NCBI WGS metagenome assembly WNGG01 (sample SAMN13153372, study PRJNA577476) | soil metagenome | isolation source: 100 cm soil or saprolite under Garry oak tree replicate 1 | place: USA:California | collected 2016-06-15
CACCGACAGTGCGGGCAGGGACTACCCTGAGCCACGCGGGCCACGTATGCTGCCACCTTCGCGGACTCGCTGACAGGGGAACGATGACGCAGCCACCAGGGGCTCCGCCCCCGCCCGGGTATCCCGGCAACCCCTGGCAGACACCGCCCGGCGGCGAGTACCCGCCCCCGGCGCCGCAGAACGAGCCACCCGCGCCGCCGTACCAACCGCCCGCGCCGCCGTACCAGCCAACGGCTCCCGTGTACCAGCCACCGTCGGCGCCGCAGACCGGCTTCGTCCCGTCACAGCCGCCGGTGAGCGGCGGTCCGGTCGCCTATCCGGGCAGCGCCCCACCGAGCGGGTTCCCGCCGTTCTACCCGACGGCACCGGCGCCGCCCCGCCGTCGTGGCCTGCTCATCACGGTCATCGTGCTCGTGATACTCGGCGGCGGTGGGCTGGCCGTCGTCTACCTGCTCAACCGCGGCTCCGACGGGATCGGCAAGAGTTCCCCGACGGCGGCCGCGCAGAGCTTCCTGGAGGCCATCTATGTCGATCAGGACGCCACGAAGGCCGCGCCACTGGTCTGCTCCGCCGCCCGGGACAAGAAGAAGCTCACCGCCAAGATCAATCAGATCAAGCAGCAGGACCAGCAGTACGACACCCCGAAGTACACGTGGAGCACACTCACCACGCAGTCGTCGGCCAAGGACCACGTGGTGATCTCCACGACCGTGACGCTCACCACGGCCAACGTGCAGCAGGCGAGCCAGAAGCTCAAGCTCACGGTCGTCAAGCGCAACGGCTGGTTCGTCTGCGACGTCCAGCAGTAGTGACCGACGCAGGTACGCTCGCGGCGTGCCCTTCCGCGACCGCTGGCCGGCCCGGCTGCACGTGGTGACCGGCAAGGGCGGCACCGGGAAGACCACGGTCGCCGCCGCGCTGGCCATCGCGCTGGCCGCTGGCGGCCGCCGTACCCTCCTGGTCGAGGTCGAGGGGCGCCAGGGTCTCGCGCAGCTCTTCGGTACCCCGCCGCTGCCGTACGTGGAGATCCCGGTGGCGTCCGCCCCCGACAACGGCGAGGTCCGGGCGCTGGCCGTCGATACCGAAGACGCCCTGCTGGAGTACCTGGACATGTTCTACAAGCTCGGCCGGGCCGGGAAGGCGCTGAAGCGGTTCGGCGCGATCGACTTCGCCACCACGATCGCCCCCGGCATGCGCGACGTCCTGCTCACCGGCAAGGTCAAGGAGGCCACGACCCGGACCGAGGCCGGCCACCGGAGGTACGACGCGGTGATCCTCGACGCCCCGCCGACCGGCCGGATCGGCCGGTTCCTCAACGTCACCGCCGAGACTGCCCGGCTGGCCAAGCTCGGACCGATCAAGAAGCAGAGCGAGGGCGTGGCCGCGTTCCTCCGGTCGCCGATGACGGCGGTACACGTCGTGACGCTGCTGGAGGAGATGCCGGTACAGGAGACGGCCGACGCGATCGCCGACCTCACCGCGCTGGAGATCTCCGTCGGCAAGGTGATCGTCAACGGCGTGCAACCCCCGCTACTCGCCTCCGGCAAGGTCACCCGGGCGGAGCTGCGCCGCGCGCTGGTGGCCGCCGGGCTGCCCGCCGACCGGGACACCGTCGCCGGGCTGCACACCGAGGCGCAGGAGTACCTGACCCGGCGCGAGATCGAGGAGGCGCTGCGCGCCGAGCTCGCCGGCCTGCACCGGGAGCTCGTCGAGCTGCCGTACCTGCCCACCGGCATCGACCGGGCGGCCCTGAACGAGCTCGCCGCCGTCCTGCGGTCCACCGCGTAGTCCCCGATACGCTCGGATGGTGGTAGCAGCGCTCGACGTGGACGCGATCCTCGCCGATCCGGGTGTCCGGATCGTGGTGTGCTGCGGTGCCGGCGGGGTGGGCAAGACCACCACGGCCGCGGCCCTCGCGCTGCGGGCGGCCGAGCAGCACGGCCGCCGTACCGTCGTATTGACCATCGATCCGGCCCGCCGCCTGGCGCAGGCGCTCGGCTTGTCCGGGCTGGACAACACCCCGCGGCAGGTCAAGGGCACGAACGGCGAGGCCGGCGGCGAGCTGCACGCCATGATGCTCGACATGAAGCGGACCTTCGACGAGGTGGTCCTGACCCATACCGACCCCAGGCGCGCCGATGAGATCTTCGCCAACCCCTTCTACCAGGCGATGAGTACGACGTTCGCCGGTACCCAGGAGTACATGGCGATGGAGAAGCTCGGCCAGCTACGGGCCCGCAACGAGTGGGACCTGATCGTCGTGGACACCCCGCCGTCCCGGTCGGCGCTGGACTTCCTCGACGCGCCGGCCCGGCTGGGCCGGTTCCTCGACGGGCGGATGCTGCGGCTGTTCCTGGCGCCGGCCCGGGCTGGCGGGCGCAGCATGTTCACCCTGGTCACCGCGTCGTTCGGGATGTTCTCCCGGGTCGTGCAGCGGGTGATCGGCGGGCAACTGCTCGCCGACGTGTCCGGCTTCGTCGCGGCGCTGGACTCCATGTTCGGCGGCTTCCGCGAGCGCGCGGAGCAGACCTACCGCATCCTCCAGGCGCCGGAAACCGCGTTCCTGGTCGTGGCGGCGCCGGAACCGGACGCGATCCGGGAGGCGGGCTACTTCGCCGGGCGCCTGGCCGCGGACCGGATGCCTCTGCACGGGCTGGTGCTCAACCGGGTACACCGGGTCGCGGCCGGGGCGCTGTCCGCGCCGGAGAGCCTTGCCGCCGCGGCGGCCCTGGACGGGCACGCCGTCGCCGCGGACGCGCTGCGGATCCACGCGGGCCTCGCCCAGCAGGTCGCCCGCGAGACCGAGGTGGCCACCCGCTTCACCGACGAACACCCGGGGGTACCGGTGGTACCGGTCGCGGCGCAGCCCGCCGACGTCCATGACCTCGACGGGCTGCGCGACATCGGTACCTCGCTGGCGGCGTAGCTTGTCCGAGCGGCCACCAGCCAGCGCTCCTCAGCCGGCTAGCTCGCGGCCCCCACCGTCACCAGCTCGCTCTCGCGGTCCCTCACCAGGGCCGCCTCGAACATCTTCCGCCAACTCGGTACCTGCGGATGCCGGCGCAGCAGGGCGCGGCGCTCGCGTTCGGTCATGCCTCCCCACACCCCGAACTCGATGCGGTTGTCCAGCGCATCCGCCAGGCACTCGTACCGCACCGGGCAGCTGCGGCAGATGCGCTTCGCCACGTTCTGCTCGGCGCCCTGGACGAAGAGCGCGTCCGGATCGCCGTTGCGGCATGCCGCCATGCTGGGCCAGTCAGCAACCATCCCCATCGGTGTACGTCCCCCCTTGTGTGCTCCCCCCGGGGCCGCCGGATCCCCTGTCAGCGCCTCGCGTCCGCCGTGGCCGGTACCCCAACCGGTGCACGATGAACTCGTGCGTCGACGCTGACAACGGTCGTCCGTTGGACGGCCCTGTCTTCGTTGCCGAAGATCTCGTACCCCGTTTCGGGATCATCATGCTCCGTAATCATACGATTACGCAATGTTGGAGACGAAATTATCTAACCTGCCATGACGTACAAAACGGCCCGATGGTCGGAGAACGGGGGCACTGGCGGCAACCAAGCCCGGGACCTGCGCGTCTATGACAACGGGGGTGCGCGCCAGAACGCACCTCCTGACCCTGTCGCGTACCCTGTGGCGGTGAACTGGATGCGCAAGCACGACCGCAGCCTGCTGTCGAACGCCACGTCACTCCTGGTCTGCGGCCTCCTCGCCGGCGTTGTCGTCGCCGCCGCCGCGTTCCCGATCGCAGCGATGACCGGGCTGGTCGCCAAGGCCGGCGCGGACAGTTTCGACAAGCTCCCCTCGGCGCTGACCGTGCAGCAGTCACCCCAGATCAGCTACGTGTACGCATCCGACGGCAAGACCCTGCTGTCCACGTTCTACGACGAGAACCGGCTCGACGTGAAGCTCTCCGACGTCGCTCCGGTGATGCAGCAGGCCATGGTCGCGTCGGAGGACACCCGGTTCTACGAGCACCACGGCGTCGACGCCAAGGGGGTGGCCCGGGCGTTCGTGGCCAACCAGTCTTCCGGCGACACATCCCAGGGCGCCTCGACGCTGACCATGCAGTACGTCAGGTTGGCCATCGAGTACTCCGCCACCTCGCCCCAGGACGTCGTGGACGCCACCTCGGACACGCCGGGCCGCAAGATCCGGGAAATGCGGTACGCGCTCGCCCTGGAGAAGCAGCTCAGCAAGCAGCAGATCCTGGAGCGGTACCTGAACATCGCGCCCTTCGGCGGCGGCGCCTTCGGCATCTACGCGGCCTCGCAGGTGTTCTTCGGCAAGCTGCCCAAGGACCTGACGCTGCCCGAGGCGGCCCTGCTCGCCGGCCTGGTGAAGGCGCCCAGCACGTACAACCCGCTGACCCCCGACGGGCTCAAGCTCGCGGTCGAGCGGCGGGACAACTACGTGCTGACCAACATGGTGAAGATGAACAAGATCACCGAGGCGCAGCGCCAGGAAGCGATCAAGACGGTACCGAAGATCCAGGGCCGGCCGACGCCCAACGGCTGCACCTCGGTGGTCAACAACAGCTGGGGCTTCTTCTGCGACTACCTGTACCGCTGGTTCCTGAGCCAGCCCGCGTTCGGCGCCGACACGTACGAGCGGGAGAACCGGCTCAAGAGCGGCGGGTACAAGATCATTACGTCGCTGGACGTCAACGCGCAGGCAGCCGCTATGAAGAACATCCAGGCGCAGCGCGCGGTCAACAGCCCCGACGCGCTCATGCTGGCCGGCGTCGAGCCCGGCAGCGGGCACATCCAGATCATGGCGGTCAACCGCACCTACAGCAACGACCAGACCGGGAACGGCCCGAACAGCGACCCGAACAAACGCAAGAGCGGTACGCCCGGCAACTATCCGAAGACCACGCTGCCGCTGCTGAGCGAGGGCGGGTTCCAGTTCGGCTCGACGTTCAAGATGTTCACGACGCTCGCCGCGCTGTCCAAGGGCATGCCGCTGGCCACCACGATCAACACGACGAACCCGTACGAGTCACACAAGTACATCGTCGAGTTCAACAGCCCGGCGGCTTGTAAGGGCACCAACCACTACTGCCCGGAGAACGCGTCGAAGGACGAGAAGGGGCCGTTCAACATGTGGACCGGGTTCGGCAGCTCGGTCAACACGTTCTTCGTCCCGCTGGAGGAGCAGGTCGGCGCGGACAACGCGGTCGCCATGGCGAAGAACCTCGGGATCACCTTCACCGGCGACCCCAACGACCCGGGTTCGGACGCCTACCAGGCCCGGTACGCGAACCAGTGGGGCGCGTTCACGCTGGGCGTCGCCGACGCCACGCCGCTCGCGATGGCCAACGCGTACGCAACCGTGGCCGCCGACGGCACGTACTGCGAACCGCTACCGGTACTGGAGATCCGCGACTTCAACGGCACCAAGCTGGACACGGCCAACCCGCGGTGCCGCAGCGCCGTCGACCCGGACGTCGCGCGCGCCGCCGCCGACGCGGCCCGCTGCCCGGTCGGCGACCAGTCGTTCTACGGCGAATGCCACGGCTCGACCGCGAGCGCGACGAAGGACATCGTCGGCAGCAAGTACCCGATCGCCGGCAAGACCGGCACCACCGACCACAACCGCACCGCGGCGCTGATCGTCATGAGCAAACAGATCTCGATCGCCGGCCTGATCGGTGATCCGGACAACAAGATCGGCAGGACCTTCGGCCACAACGAGGTCAACACCGCCGTACAGCGCACGATGCATGACGTCATGGCGGGTAAACAGCCGGTCAACTTCACCAAGGAGACCGACAAGGTCGCCTACGGCCAGCGGGTCGGCGTACCCAGCGTGAAATGCGCTTCGGTCGACGACGCCACCAACACGATCAAGGGCGCCGGCTTCAACGTAGCCGTCGACCCCCAGCCGGTCGCCTCCGAATGCCCGCCCGGAACCGTAGCCAAGACCACCCCGTCGGGTGGCGCCTCGAAGGGCTCGGTCATCACGCTCATCATCAGCAGCGGCCCCGGCGCCCAGCCCGGCCCCGATGGCGGCGGAGGCGGCGGGGGTGTTGGTGGTGGCGGCGGCGGAGGCGGGGGTGGTGGACCGCCGCCGCCGCCCAAGCCGACCTGCCATCCGCCGTTCTGCCGGGTGCCCTGACCTACAGCCCGAGCTGACGGCGTACCTCCGCGGCGACCCGGCCGCCCTCGGCGCGGCCGGCAACCGCGGCCTGCGCGGCCTTCATGGCCGGACCCATCGCGCCCTTGCCGGTGGCTTGCACGCCGGCAAGGGCCTGCGTGACCAGCTCGCTGAGTTCGTCGTCGGAGAGCTGCGCCGGCAGGTACCCGGTCAGTACCTTCTCCTCGGCGCGCTCCCGGTCGGCCTGCTCCGCGCGGCCGGCCAGCTCGAACGCGCCCGCCGCCTCCCGGCGCTTCTTGCTCTCCGCGGTGAGGACCGCGCGAACCTCGTCGTCGGACAGCACGCGGGCCTGCTTGCCGCTGACCTCGGCGGTACGCACCGCGGCCAGCGCCATCCGCAGCGTCGAGGTGACCAGTTCGTCGCGGGACTTCATGGCGGCCCGCAGGTCGGTTTCGAGGCGGTCCTTGAGCGTACTCACGAACGACGAAACTACTCTGGGGCCCATGCGTCCGCGTACCGTATCCCGCCTCTTCGGCGCCGGCGTGCTGCTCGGCGGCGCCACCCTCGCCTACGCCGCGCTGGTGGAGCGCAACCTTTTCACGCTGCGCCGGTACGACGTGCCGGTGCTCGGGCCGGACGCCGAACCGTTGCGGGTACTGCACCTGTCCGACCTGCACCTGACCCCCGACCAGCGGCGTAAGCAGGAGTGGGTGGCGGCGCTCGCCGCGACCGACCCCGACCTCGTCATCACCACCGGCGACAACCTCGCCCACCCCGACGCGGTACCGGCGGTCCAGCGGGCCTTCGCGCCGCTGCTGGACCGGCCCGGCGCCTTCGTCTTCGGCTCCAACGACTACACCGGCCCGGTGTTCAAGAACCCGTTCGGCTACTTCGCCGACGCCCGCCCGTACCGTCCCGGCGCCGAACTGCCGACCGAGGAACTGCGACAGGCGCTGGCCGAAGCCGGCTGGCTCAACCTGAACAACGCGCGCACGCACCTGAAGGCCGGCGGCCGTACCGTCGAACTGGTCGGCGTCGACGACCCGCACATCGCCCGCGACGACTACGCCGCCGTCGCCGGCCCGGCCTCGCCCGACGCCGACGTGCACCTCGGCCTGACCCACTCGCCCGAACCGGAGATCCTGCACCGGATGGCCGCCGACGGGTTCGACCTGTTACTGGCCGGCCACACCCACGGCGGCCAGGTCCGGGTACCCGGCATCGGCGCGCTGGTCACCAACTGCGGCCTCGACCGCAGGATGGCACTCGGCCTGCACCGCTGGCCGGGCTCGCCGGCGTGGCTGCACGTGTCCGCCGGCCTCGGTACGCACCCGACGGCGCCGGTACGGTTCGCCTGCCGGCCGGAGGCGTCGCTGCTGACCCTGATCCCGCGGTGACGCTCCGGGATACCCGGGTGTGGCCCACGGGAGGGGTCAGCTAGTATTGCTCGGCACGCTCGGGGTGTAGCGCAGCTTGGTAGCGCGCTTCGTTCGGGACGAAGAGGTCGTGGGTTCAAATCCCGCCACCCCGACATCATCTCACCAACCCGGAGATGGGGCCTGACCCGTCTCCGGAGTCCCTCCTGGGAGAAATCTGGGAGACGATCTTTGCCGGTCACTTCCCCACCTCCCGGCGTCGGACAGCGAGCAGCTCGTCCAGGACCACGACGGGTGACCTTGGAGCTATCGCCCGCCGGGCGTCCAGGGCGGACGCCCACATGCCGGTGAGACCGTCCAGGAGCTGCCGCCGCATCCCGAGGGTGACGTGGGAGTACCGGGCTTGTACCGATCCGTCCTGGTGCCCCATCCGCTCGTCCATGAGCTTGCCGGACGTGCCCAGCTCATCCATGAGTGTTTTGTGCGCATGCCGCAGGCCGTGCGGGGTCAGACCCGGCGCGATCGGAAGCCAGCAGGCGTCAGCCCGGCCGGTGGCGTTGCGACCCCGTACCGGTACCCCGGGCCAGGGCTCGGCCACCACCGGTACCGGTCGCGCCGGCTGGGGCGCCTTCCTCGGATAACAGCCGGTGGCGGCCGGCTGGAACAACCAGGTCGCGAAGCTGTTGCGCCGCCAGTGCGCGGCCAGCTCGCTGGCAGCGGCACCCCGGACGTAGCCGAGATCGGCGATCGCCAACTCGACCTTGACCCTCGTAGGCTCCGGTATCGAGTCCGGCCGGTTCAGCACCGCCGACACCGTCCCGGTCGACACCCCGGCCCGACGCGCGACGTCGACCAGCTTCGGCCCTGGTTGCCATGCCGCCGGGTTGGCCGGACCATGCCCGCGGAAGACGTAGCGCTGCCCATGACAGGCGCACGGCTTCCGTTGGGTTCGGGCGATGTGATCGGACACCAGTCGGGTCAGCCAGTCCGGGGTATCGATCGTGCGGTACGAGTCGTCCTTGGGCGGGCAGCGGAGCAGCTCGCCGGTGTCGAGTTCTTACAGTTGCCACTCGACCCGGATGCCCATGGGCCGGACGTACTGGGTCTCCAGGCCGACCAGCTCGGCCCAACGCATCCCGGTGAAGCCGAGCAGGACGACGGCCACGAACTCGTCATCCCGGGCGGACAGGAGGGCAGTGCGTTCGGCGATGAGCAGGACGCCAAGCGCCGAGGTCACCACCTTCTCCGGACCACGGTTGCGAGATCGACCCGCGCGCTTTCCCCTGCCGCGACGCCGGGCCGCCGGGTTGGCGTCACGCAGCCTTTCCTCCACCGCCTCAGCCAGGATCAGGTGCAGGGTTGAGCGCCAGGTCTTGATGCTGGACTCGGCGTAGCCGGCCGCCCGTTCGCCCTTCTCCCACGCGGCGATGTCAGTCGGCAGGTGTTCGGCGTCAGCGATCTTGAGGATGGCGGCGACGCTCGTGGTGAGGATGGACTGAGTCTCGTTGGCTACGCACGGTGATCTCGCGGGATGCGGGGTCGCGGTGAATGTCGCTGAGATTGTCATCGTGTCGCCGACTGTGGACAGTCTTCTCCCCTGGACGGACCGCCGGGATCAGCTACCGATCCGGCGTCGTGGACGCAGCAGACGGCCGCCACTGATCAAAACGACGAACTCCCAGAGGCTGGTAGCGCACAGACCGCCTCCGAAGAACCGCTTCGCGGCCGCCGCAGCGGCCGCGAGGGCGGTCATAGCGTCACCCAGCGGCGAGCCGGCGTGCCGTAGCCACTCGGTTTCGTGCTCGATCTGGTCCTGGCGGACGAAGGCACGGGCCTGGAGTTCCCCGGCGTGGCTGCGGGCCGCCCGCAACCAGCCCCGTACCGTCGTGGCGGGTCGCCCGAGCCGCGCGGCGATCGAGCGGTGTCCGCGACCGCGGGCGGCGGCCACCAGCGCCGCGCCGATCGTCTCGGCGTCGTCGCAACGGCCCGGCACGCACCAGGCCGGAAGCACCACGTTGACCCGCCCGCAACGCCGGCAGGCCACCCGCTGCGGACGCAGCTCCCGCTCGCCGCCCTCGCGGGTCCGCACCCGACGCGCCCGCGCCCGCCCGTCGCGGTACACGCTGCCACCGCATCCAGTGTGTGGGCACGCGAGCGTGCCGGCCGTGAGCGCCTGCTGTGCCAACTCCTCGTCCCGCACAATGATCACAACTCGGTGCTCCCGCCATGCCCACACGATCGCGCCGCACGCCCGACAACGGCAGGGGCCAATCGGTGTGGGTGGAGCATGCCGGGCCGTCCGCACGCCCCGCAAGTCGAGCCGACCACCATCCTCATCCGACCGCTCGCCACTGACCCGCGTCGACGGCTTGGCCCTCACCGAGCGTGGCTTTGGGCGTCCTCATCCCCGGTGGCGCGAAGAGCCCTGGGGATCCTCATCCAGGGTGGCGTCCAACAGCAGGATGTCCGCAACCGCCATGTTCTCGAACGTGGGCAGTAGGTGTTCCTCGATGTGGCGGCGGTAGTTCTGCATGGTCGAGGCCGCCAGGTCCTGCGCTGCGTACCAGCGGCTGACGTACTCGCCGAACGCGACGCGCCCGGCGGCCGGGTCACGTCGAGTACCGGAGCGAACCTGTGCTTCGGCGTCGTTGGCTGCCTGCTCTGCCTCGCGTCTGGTCCGATACCGGATTGTGGCGCCGGCCGCGTCGGTGACCGTGGCGTACTTGCCGGGGCCGGTCTTGTATCGGCCGCGCCAGTAGCCGCCCCGGTTCTCCGCGAATCCCATTGCTGTCCCTCCTTTCGTTGCAATGCCGCATCCGTGACGGCGGTACGGGCGCGCCGGGGCCGGCGCGCGGTAAGGCGAATGACCGGCTCGGCTTCTTCGCCGGCCGGCT
>WNGG01033273.1_pt1 | contig 10374 bp, 1 predicted proteins | sample 5400661 | NCBI WGS metagenome assembly WNGG01 (sample SAMN13153372, study PRJNA577476) | soil metagenome | isolation source: 100 cm soil or saprolite under Garry oak tree replicate 1 | place: USA:California | collected 2016-06-15
ACGTTGACCCCGCCACCCGACGTCGAGGCGGCGGGCGTGCTCAGCGCGTCACCCGTGCCGTCGCCACCGTTCGCCGCCGATGTGTCCGTGGCGAACGTGCGCTCGTGCGCGACCTGGTCGCTGACGCCGTTCCCTGCGGCGCCGCCCGTCGTGTCGCCGGGCGCTCCGGCCGCCGATGCGACCGCGCTCGCCGACGTGCTCGACGAGGCGTGCGCCCTCAGCGCGACGGCACCACCCGCGTCGATGTCACGGAAGGCGGTCACTTCGGTGCGGTGGTTCGCGATCGTGAGCGCGAGTGAAACGCCTATTGCGGCGCTCGAGCCTTCGGCCGATCCCTCCGCATCCGTGTGCGCGGACGCGGTTTGGTCAGCGCTCACGTTCAGTGCGCCGCTGATGTCGAGCGGATCGCCGGCGCTGACCATAGCGATCGTCGTGACGTTCGAGAGCGCGATCGCCACACTCGGCACGATCGCGACCTTGCCGCCAGCCGCGCCCGTCTTCGCGGCGATCTTCGCGAGATGTGTGGTCGACGCGAGGACATCGAGGTTGTGACCACCGGTCAACGTTCCGGTGAGCTCCGCGATCGTGGTGTCGTCGATGATCGCGATCGCGACGGATGCTCCGATGCCGACTTTCGAGGCGCGGGCGACGCCTCTCGTCGCCTCTGCCGGAACCGCGCTCGTCTCGGTCTCGGCGTGCGACGCCGCCGCAATCCTCACGTCGCCGGGACCCGCGTCGAGTTGGCCCGCGAGCAACGCTGTGGTGTGGCTGTTCTCGATGTCGATCGCGACCGATCCGGCGATCCCCACCGCGCCGCCGCCGGCGCCACTCGTCGCAGAGGCGCCGCGCGCCGAGATGCCGCCCGCGGTCACAACCGCTTCGATCGTCGCGCCCTTGGCGCTCGCCGATGCGTCGGCCGGCAGCGTGGCTTCGTTGCGAACCCTGGCGTAGTTGATCGCGACCGCCGCGCCGATCGAAACACCGGACGTCGAATCGGTCGGTGCGCCTGCACTGCCGCTCGCGTCGCCCGGCGCGCTCGAATCGGCCGGCGCCTGCAGCGCGCTGCCGTCGGCCGTCGCCTGCGCATCGGTGTCGGCCGACGTTGAGATCACAAAGCGGCCACCTGCGTGGACGACGATCGCGCCGATCGTGACGAGCGATTCGGTCTTCGCGAGGTTGATCGCGACTGCGGCTGCGACGTTCACTCCGCCTGCGCTCGTCGACGCAGCGGGTGTGCTCTCAGCCCCGCCAGAGCCATCCCCACCGTTCGCGGCGGACGTGTCGGTTGCGAACCCGCGCTCGCGCGCGACCTGCTGATCGACGCCGTTGCCCGCGGTTCCCCCGCCCGACTCGTCCTGGGGAGCGCCGGACGCCGACGACTTCGCCGTCGCCGAGCTGCCCGACGAGCCGTGTGCGCCTAGCGACGCATCGCCGCCGGACGTGATGTGGCGCAGGACAGTGGCGCCGGTGCGGTGATTCGCGATGGTCAGGGCGAGCGAGACGCCGATCGCCGCGGACTTGCCCGCGGCATCGCCAATCGCGGTGGTGTGCGCGGACGCAGTCTGGGTAGCGGTCGCCCTGAAGGCGCCACCGATGTCGAGCGGATCGCCCGCGCCGACCGTGGCCGCAGTGGTGATGTTCGAGAGCGCGATGGCCACGCTCGGCACGATCGCGACCTTCCCGCCGCTGGCGCCCGTCTTCGCGGCGACGGTCGCTTCGTGGTTCGTCGCGGCGGTGACCGCGAGGTCGTGACCGCCGGTGAGCTTCCCGGTGAGATCCACGTTCGTCGTGTCGTCGATGACCGCGACGCCAACCGAGGCGCCGATGCCGAGCGAGCCGACGCCGGTCACGCCGGCCTCTTTCGGCAGCGCCTCGGTCGCGGTCGCCGAGTTTGAGGCCGCGGCGATCTTCACGTCGCCGGTGCCGGCGTTCATGGTCCCCGCGAGCGACGCGTTCGTGTTGATGTTCTCGATCTCGATCGCGACCGATCCCGCGATGCCGACCGCGCCGCCACCCGCGCCCGAGGTCGCGCTCGCCCCAAGCTCGTGCTCGGAGCTCATCACAGCCTCGATCGTCGCGCCCTGCGCGTTCACGGTCGCGCCCGCCGGCAGGGTCGCTTCGTTGCCGATCTTCGCGTGGTTGATCGCGACCGCGGCACCGATCGACGCGCCGGAGGTGGGATCCGCGGGCGCGCCGGCGCTGCCGCTCGAATCCGCGGGCGCGCTCGAGTCGCCCGGTCCGCGCGCCGCGCTGCCGTCGGCGGTCGCGTGCGCGTCGCTGTCCGCCGAGCTCGACAGAGTGAAGCGGCCGCCTGCGCTCACCGTGATGTCGCCGATCGTGGCGCGTGAGGTTGTGTTCGCGAGGTTGATCCCGACCGCCGCCGCGACCGAGACGCCTCCGGAAGATGTCTTCGCGCTCGGGGTGTTCCCGGCCCCCGCGGTCCCGCTTCCGCTGTTGTCGGTCGAGGTGGTCGCCGCGAAGGTGCGCTCGCGTGCGACCTGCTGATCGACGCCGTCGCCCGCCTGGCCGCCATCGGACGCGTCCCCTGGCGCGCCCGCGGCGCTCGCCCGCGCCGTCGCCGCGCTGTCCGACGAGCCGTGCGCGCCGAGCGAGACCGCGCCGACCGCCGTCAGGTCTCGATCGAGCGTCGCCTGGGTGCGGTGATTCGCGATCGTGAGCCCGACCGATGCGCCGATCGCGGCGGACTTGCCGATCGCGTCGCCCTCGGCGGTCGTGTCGGCGGACGCGGTCTGGTCGGACGTCGCGTTGAACGCGCCTCCGATGTTGAGCGCGTCGCCACTCGAAACCGTCGCGGTCGTCGTGACATTCGAAAGCGTGATCCCCACGCTCGGCGTGATCGCGATCTTGCCGGCGGCTCCCGTCTTCGCATGTGTCGTCGAGAGGTGCGTCGTGCTCGCGGAGAGCGTGACGTCGCCGCCGCTGTTCAGCGTTCCGGTGATCTCGGCCGTGGTGGTGTCGTCGACGATGGCGAGGGCGAGCGACGCGCCGATCCCCGTCGGTCCCTTTTCGGTTTCCGCGGCGAGCGCGACGCGGATCCGCCAGACACCGCGGCCCTGCGTCCCGATGTAAATGTCGACGACCGTGTCGGACCGGTGATCGAAGTACGCGAAGTAGGGCCGCGGCAGGTTCGGAGTCCCCGACACGTTCGAGGTGAATGGATCGGTGAGCAGTCGCCACGTCGCGCCGCCGTCGATGGTGAGGAAGACGCCCGAGTCGAGACCGCCCGCGACCACGATGTTGCGGTTCGACGGATCGAAGGCGACGAGCGACGGCTGCGCGTACGGCATGAAGTCCGGGATGAAACTCGACGGACCGCGCTGCGTCGTGTAGCGGAAGGCGCCGTTGCCGGTCATGAGTGTGTCGAGCTGCGCGTCGGGCTTCCAGGTCAGGCCGGCGTCGGTCGAGAAGACCATACGCGGACCCGCCGGCGCGAGGTTCGATGCGTAGAGGCGGCTCGAGTTGGTCGGATCGACGGCGAAGATGCCGACGCCGCCTGTCTGACCGCCGGTGTTATCGATGCGGGTCCACGCGCCACCCGCCGACGTTCCGGTGTATCGCCAGAGCTGGTCGCCTGAGACACCGCTGAACGGCGCCTCGCACGCGCCTGTCTCGATGAAGAACGTCGGCGTGCCCGGCCGGCCCGCGGTGTCGGCGACGCGAACGCCGCACGCGTTGGCCGGACTTCCCGGCAGCGGCGTCCATACGATCGGGTTCGCGGTGATATCGGCCGTCAGATAGACGCCGGTCGTTGTGACCACCACGTATTGCTTGTCCGCGATGCGATCGATCGAGTCGATCGGGTGCCACGCGAGCAGGTTGCCCGGCGGCTGCGTGTTGATGAGCCCGCCGCCTACGAGACCCGGGCCGCTCATGTTGAGCGCGGAGGAATTGTTCGGCTGGTAGCAGCAGGTCGTGTACAGAACACGGTTCCCGTCGGCGACGAAGTCGAAGATGTCGCAGCAGTCATGGTTCGTCCACGTCGGCTGTGAGGCCCCGGCGTTCACCGATCCCCACGAGCCGTTGTCCTGCAGGCCGAGGTAGAGATCCTCGGCCGTCGCGCCGGGGTGGTGTACGCCGGCCATCGCAAAGAGCCAGGTCGCGTGCGGGGTCGTGGTGGCCTGCGTCCACGTCGGGCTCTGGCAGGCCGGGCTGCTAAGGACGGTGTTCCGGTACGGGCCGCCGTCCGACGCGAAGATCTGCGGGCACGCGTCCTGGCCCGCCGCCGGCTGCGCGTCGAAGATGAGATCGCCGACGTCGTCGTGCGCGCGCTGCGCCGCGGGCGGCGGCAGCGGGGCGCGGTCTCGCGTGAAGGGACCGACCCACGTGTTCGTCGGGCACCGTGCACCGGCGGCGAATGAAGTGCAGTCCGCGCGGTGGAGCGTCACATCGCCGAACCAGAGATCGAAGTGGTTCGCGGCCGTGTTGGACCGCCGGTTGGTGACGACGAACGGAACGCGTCCCTGTGGTCGCGGGTTCGTGATCTCGGAGGCCCAGGTCGCACCGCCGTCGTCGGACTCGAAGATGCGCGGGCTGAGCTGGCCCGCGCCGTTGACCGCGTTCACGGTGACGAACAGGACGTTCGATTCGTCGGGCGAGACCGCGATCGAGCAGGGCCCGCCGGGGTTGCCCGCCGTGCCGACCGCCCCGCCGATCCACGTCGCGCCGCCATCGGTCGAGCGGAAGTGGCCGTCGTCGCCGCAGATGTCGACGATCCCATTGACCCCGCCGGGACGCGCGACGACATCCCAAACGTCGCCCGCCGGATCACCTGGTGTCGGATCGACGAAGTGCCAGGTGAGGCCCGAGTCAGTGCTGATCGCGACGCCGCAGTTCGTACCCACAAATACGTTGCTCGGCGCGTCAGGGCGGATCCCGATTCCGAACGCCGTCGGCTCGCTGATCTGCGCCGCGGGGCAGTTGTATCCACCGCCCGGCGTTGCGGTGACGGGTCGCGTCCACGTAACGCCGGCGTCGGTGCTGACATTGATCCCGGCAAGGCTGTTGACGCGACCGTCGTAGAACGACGTCGCATACACACGCTGCGCGTTGCTCGGGTCGACCTTCACGTCCCACGTCGCGAGCGGCAGGTGACCCGGGAGGAACGACCAGTTCTGGCCGCCGTCCGTCGTCTTGTAAAGACCGCCCCACTCCGTCGCCGCGTAGACGATCTGGTTGTTCCCCGCGACCGCGCCGAGGTTGTTGATGCGGCCACCCGAGCCGCGAAGATCAGCACGGTCCCGGTCCCGGCGTTGAGCGTTCCAGCGAGGGACGCGGTCGTCTCGATGTTCTCGATGTCGATCGCGACCGAGCCGGCGATGCTGAACGACCCGCCGCTCGCGCCGCTCGTCGCCGCCGCACCGAGCTCGTGCGCCGAGGCCATGCGTGCCTCGAGCGTCGCGCCGTTCGACGTGACCGTCGCGCCGGTCGGGAGGATCGCTTCGTTGCGGATGCGTGCGTAGTCGATCGCTACGCCCGCGCCGATCGAGACACCCGTCGTCGAGTCGGCCGGAGCGCCGGCGCCGCCGGTCGAATCGGCGGGCGCGCTCGAGTCCGCCGCGTTGCGCACCGCGGTGCCGTCGGCGATGGCGTGCGCATCCGTGTCGGCCGAAGTCGAAAGTGTGAATCGGCCGCCCGCCATGACGGTGACGGCGCCGATCGTCGCGAGAGACGAGGTCTTCGCGAGGTTGATCGCGATCGCCGCCGCGACCGAGATGCCGCCGGCGGAGGTCGCCGCGTGCGGTGTCGCGTCGGCGCCGCTCGCACCGCTTCCACCGGTGCTGCTATCGGTCGCGCTTGCGAAGCTCCGCTCGGTCTGGACCGTCTGGTCGACGCCGGTGCCTGCGCCGCCGCCTGACGCGTCCCCCGGCGCGCCGGCGGCAGAAGCGGTCGCGCTTGCCGATGAGTCAGACGAACCATGCGCGGCGAACGTCACCGCCCCACCCGCGGTGAGATCGCGCCCGAGGTTCGCTTCAGCGAGGTGATTGGCGATCGTGAGCGCGAGCGCGAAACCGATCGAGGCGCTCGAGCCCTCGGTGTCTCCAGATGCGTTCGTGTGAGCCGACGCCGTCTGGTCCGCGGTCGCGGCGAGCGCGCCAGCGATCGTCATCGGCGCGCCAGTTCCGATCGTCGCGGTCGTCGTGATGTTCGAGAGAGCGATCGCGACTGCCGGAGCGATCGAGACGCCGCCGCCGGACGCGCCCGTCTGGGCGTCGGTGCTCATGTCGTGTGCGGCGCTCGCCCGGAGGGTCAGGTCGTGGCCGGTGATCGTCGCGCCATCCGCGACCGTCGCGGTCGTCGTGTCGTCGACGAGGTTCAACGCGACCGAGGCGCCGATGCCGAGCTTGCTCGCGCCGCTCACGCCGCCGTTCGCGGGGAGTGCCTTCGCGATCGATCGAGCGTTGGAGGCCGCGCCGAGCTCGACCGAGCCGGAACCCGCGGCGACCGTGCCCGTGACCGTGGCGTGGGTGTCGAGGTGGACGATGTTGATGGCGAGGGATCCTGCGAAGCCGACCTTGCCGCCGCCCGCGCCCGAGGTCGCGGTGGCGCCGAAGTCGTGACGACCGTCGCCCGCACTTGTGACCAGCGCCCGCACCGTGGCCGGACCGTTCGCCGTTCCGGCGACCGTGGCGGAGTTGGTGACCGTCGCGTAGTTGATCGCGACCGCTGCCCCGATGGTGGTCCCCGACGGGGGACCCCTCGCCGTGGTCGCGCTGCCGTCGGCGTTCGCCTTCGCGTCGGTGCTCGCGGAGGACCAGAAGCTGAGGCTCCCGGCGCTCACCGAGACACCCGCGGGAAGGCTCGAGCTCGACGAAGTCTTTGCGATGTTGACCGAGACCGCCGCCGCGACGCTGATCGCGCCGCTCGACGAGTTGGCGGGCGGCGTCGCCGGAGCGGAGTCGCCGCCTCCGCCGTTCGCGGCTCGCACGCCGCTCCCGAACGAGCGCTGGCTCGCGACCTGGTGGTTTACGTCCGGCGTGCCGGAGCCCTCGGCGGCCGCGCCGTTCGCGCTCGCCTTCGCCTCGGTCGCCGTCCCGGAAGAGCCTGACGCGCCGAACTCGACGCTCCCCGGGGTCGAGAAGCTGCTTCTGGTCGTGGCCGTCACCGAGTGATCGGCGATCCCCAGCGCCAGGGCCGCGCCGACCGAGGTGTTCGTCCCCAACGCGTCACCTTCCGCGCTCGTGGTGACGGGTGCCGACGTGTCGGTGGCCCGCGCGACGAGGTTGCCGCTGATGTCGAGCGTGACGCCCGTGCCCACCGACGCCTCGGTGCTGAAGCCTGAATAGGTGATCGCGACGACCGGCGTGACGGCGGTGCCGCCCGCGGCGCCGCCCTGTGCGCTCGTGGCGACGCTCCGGTTGCTCGTCGCCTCGAGGGTCAGGTCGTGCGCGGTCACGTTCGAGCCGTCCTCGAGCACCGCTCGGGTGTGGTCGTCGACGATGTGCACGGCGACTGACGCACCGATACCGGTCTTCGCACCGGTCGTGGCATCCGCGGCCGCGCCGGACGAGGCCGTGCTATCCAGCGAGGAGCTCGCCGCGAAGCGCAGATCGGCATTCGGCGCGCTGACCGTCTTTCCAGCGTCGACAGACGCGGACGTGTTTACCCCAACGACGCTCACGGACAGCGCACCCGCGAAGCCGACGTTCGTCGCGCTGCCCGCGCCCGAGATCGCGGATGCTCCGAATGTCATCGCCTCTGGAGCCTCCGCCCGAACGACGACAGCGTTTGCCCCAAGGACGGTGTCGCCGAGCCGGGCCGTGGTCGCGACAGTGGCGAGGTTGACGGCGATGGCGACGCCAACGCCCGACGCGCTCGAGTCGACCGGGCCTCCGTCCGCTTCCGCCGACGAGTGCGCCTTCGATCGCGCGTTCACCGTCTGCTTACCGCCGGTCGTCGTTACGTGGACCGTGCCCGTCGTTCCCCCGACGTACGCCTCCGTCGCCGAGTCCAGGCGACTGAACGAAAGGGCGCCCGCGTATTGGAGCTCGCCCTCCGCGGTGTGGGCATTGCCGGTGGTGTCGGTCGGACCGCTCGCCGTCCGGCTGGCCGGCGACTCGTCGTTCCCACTGGAGCCGCCGCGACTTGCGCGCGAGGTCGAGGTGACGGAGCCATCGGAATCCGCGAGGACGGTCAGGTTCGCCGCGGTGATCGACGCGGACCCACCGATGGAGGCGCTCGTCCGTTGCGTGACGTTCGCCAACGCGATCCCCGCCCCACCGGCCGCGGCGCTCGCGTCCCCGCTCGCCATCGCCGCCACGACGTTGGTCGCCGAGACCGACACGTCACCGGTCGCTGTGACCGACGTCGAGCCGGAGACGGTCGCCGTCGCGGTGCTGCTGATCAGTGACCCCGCGACCGCCGCGTCCGCGCCCGGTGTCCCATCGCCGGGGCTCGCCACGGCACTCATTGGCGCGGTCACGGTGGACGACGCGGTCAGGGAGACGCTCCCGCTCGCGCTGATTTCGGACGCCCCGTCCACCGACACCGTCGCGGTCGAATCCGCGTGGAGGCCGATGAACTTGGAGCTCGGTGATGGTGGCGCGACCGTCGACGTCGCCGATATGACGATGTTCCCGCTGGTGAGGTGCGCATCCGTGACCGTCGCCGATGCCGACCCGGTCGCGTTGACGAGACCGCTGAGCGCCGAGCCCGTCTGGTTGTTCGCCGCCTGCAATGTGATCGAGCCGCCGGTCGCGGTGACGACCGCCCCCGCGCTCACTGAGATCTTCTCGGCCTTCACCAGGAAGGCGACGCCAGGAAGGGACAGGGTTCCCGCGAGCGTGACCTCGTCGTCGCCGTCGCCGCCGTCGATCGTCAGCGTCGACGTCGGGACAGGGAACGAGATGCTCTCCATCGTCGGCGCCGTCGCGATCAGATTGCCGGTGCTGCCGTCGTTCTGGATAGTGATGTGATCGCCACCAGAGCTTCCGTTGATGGTGACCGCCGCGACGGGGATCACCGGCGCGGGAGCGGGGACGATCGTGATCGGCTCGAGTCCGGTGTACGCGATCGTCGTTCCGTCCAACGTGATGGTTCCCGAAGTTGCGTTGTTGGCCGTCGACGAGACGGAGGAGTGGCCGCCGTTGATGACGAGCGTATCGAAGCCACCGGCGCCGCCATCGATCCTGCCACTCAGCGCGCCGCCGCCGGAGACGACGAAGGTGTCCTTGTTGCCTGCGCTCCCCGTCAGGTTGTCGAATCCGCTGAACGACAGCGCCCCGACCGATCCCGCGTTCGGCCCGGTCAGCGTCCACGACGTGTCGGGGGTCGGACCAGCGAGCGTGTTACCGGTTCCGCTCGCTGAGATCGACGAGACGTTCGAGAACGTCGCGCCCGCGGTGCCGGCGCTGCTGACACTCCCGCCCGTGGCGTTCAGAGAAACAACAGCACCTCCGCCCAGGTGCAACGTGTTGTTGCCAGCCCCGCCGTCGAACGAGACCGCGACATCCATCGCACCGACCGTCAGGCTGTCGTTTCCGCCGCCGCCGGCGATCACGAGCGACGAGACCATGGACACCGGTCGAGTCGTGATCGTGCCGTTGACGGTCACCGACACGACGGAGCCGTTCGTCGCGACCGCGTTGGTATTCGTGCCGTCACCGATCGTTATCGACCACGGCCCTTTGAACGTGACCGAGTGCGAGCTGCTCGCCGGTGTGCTGTCGCCCGGCGTCGCGGCCAAGACGGTGACGACACCGTAGTCCGACTTGCCGAGCTCCACCGAACATTTCCCCTCGGCGCCCGTCACGCATGCGTTCGCGCCGAGCGTCGCGCCGGCCGTTGACGGCGTGTCGCTCGACGCGGTGAAGGAAACGGTCGCGCCTGACTGTGGAGCGCCGTCCTTCGTCACGATCGCGGTGATCGTCGTCGTCGAGCCGGCCGTGCCGGTCCCCGCACCGGATAGTCCGACGCCCCAGACCGCAGGACTCGGCGATGCGGATGGCGACGGGCTCGCACTCGGCGACGGGCTCGCACTCGGCGACGCGCTCGGCTCCGGCGAGGGTGTCGGATCAGGAGACGCGCTAGGCGTCGGCGCGGAGGGCGATGGCGCGGGCGTCGCGGAAGGCGATGGCGCGGGTGTCGTCGAGGGCGATGGCTCGGGCGTCGCTGACGGCGATGGCGCGGGCGTCGCGGAAGGCGATGGCGCGGGTGTGGTCGAAGGCGATGGCGCGGGTGTCGTGGACGGCGATGGATCCGGTGAGGTCGATGGCGGAGGCGGGTCGCTTGGAGTCGGCGAAGGCGGAGGTGTCGGCCCATCGTCGGACATCGATGCGGACGTAGGAGTCCACAAGCTCGCCATCTTCGATCCGATTCCGGAGAACGTCTGCGCAGCCGCGACGGTGTTCGAAGACT
>WNGG01012742.1_pt1 | contig 10373 bp, 6 predicted proteins | sample 5400661 | NCBI WGS metagenome assembly WNGG01 (sample SAMN13153372, study PRJNA577476) | soil metagenome | isolation source: 100 cm soil or saprolite under Garry oak tree replicate 1 | place: USA:California | collected 2016-06-15
GCCGGGAAGATCAAGATCGTCCAGTACCCGCGGCGGCTCGTCGCCCCGAACGCCGTGCGCGCGCTCACGCAGCTCTCCGGCAAGGTGGCCGAGGTCGACATCCTCGCCAACGAGCAGCTCGTCGACTCGAGGTGGGTGAGCCAGGAGGAGGTCGAGGGGCAGAACCTGCTCACCATCAAGCCGGGCTTCCAGGCCGTCTCGATCCAGGTCGAGGCCAGCAAGCAGGTCTCCGGCTTCGTCACCGTCAACAACCACGTGAACGTCTACGTGACCATCGACAAGGCCGGTGGCCCGGTGACCCAGCTCCTGCTCGCGGACGTCAAGGTGCTCGCGGTCGGCGCGACCGCCCAGGGGACCACGGCGGCCCAGCCGCCTGGCCGCAACGGCAACCTCTCGACCCTCACCCTCGAGGTGCGCGACCAGCAGGTCGACAAGCTCGTCTTCGCGGCCGACAACGGCCGGCTCTACCTGACGCTGGTCCCGCCGACCGGCGGCCCCACCCCCCAGGGCGCGCCGACGGGCATCGGCAACCTGTTCAACTAGTCGAGTGGACGCACCGAGCACCGGGAGCACCGCCATGGCCGTGATCATCGCCGAATCAGAGGACGGCTACGCGACCTGGCTGGCGAGCACCCTCGCCGGGCTGACCGACCGCGTCATCCGCACCGTCAGCCCGGACGAGGCCATGGCGGCGCTCGCCGCCGAGGGCCGCGACGTGCTCGGCATGATCATCGGGCCGGACCTCGACGACCGGGAGGCCCTCGGCCTCGCCGGCATGACGCAGCAGGGCGCGCCCGACGTCTCCGTCCTGCTGCTGCGCTACCACGACTCGTCCGACCTGTTCCGCGCCGCCCTGCGGTTCGGGGTCAAGGACGTGATCACCACCCCGGGCGACGAGGACACGGTGCGCGCGGCCGCGGCCAGGGCCCTCGAGATCGCGCGGGCGCTGCGCGGCCGCCTGGCCGGCGGGGTGCCCGCCGGCACCGAGGGCGCCGAGCCGCCGGGCAAGGTCGTCACGGTGTTCAGCTCCAAGGGCGGCTGCGGCAAGACGTTCCTCGCGACGAACCTCGCCTTCGCCCTGGCGGGCACCGGCGCCGAGGTGGCCCTCGTCGACCTCGACCTGCACTTCGGCGACGTCGCCATCATGCTGCAGCTCTTCCCGGCCCACACCATCCAGGACGCGGCCGAGACCCAGGGCCTGGACACGATGGCGCTGAAGTCGCTGCTGACCCATCACCGGCAGGGGATCTGGGCGCTGCTCGCCCCGACCGAGCCGACGGTGGCCGACACGATCACCCCCCAGGCGGTCGCCGCCATCGTCAAGCTGCTGCGGGAGAATTTCGACTACGTCGTCATCGACACCCCGGCGGCCTTCTCCGACCAGGTGCTCGCGGCCTTCGACGAGTCGGACGCGATCGCGATGCTCGCGACCCTGGACGTGCCGAGCATCAAGAACCTCAAGCTCGCCTTGCAGACCATGGAGCTGCTCCACTTCCCCCGCAACCGGCTCCGGGTGGTGGTCAACCGGGCCGACTCGAAGGTCGGCCTGCGCCTGGCGGACGTGGAGAAGATCCTCGGCGCGCCGGTCGACGCGACCATCCCCTCCTCGCGCTCGGTGCCGCTGTCGGTCAACAAGGGCCACGTGAGCGAGGCCATCCAACGGGTCGCGGCCCAGTTCGCGGACGGCCAGCGGGCCTCGCGCGCCGGACGGGCCAAGCCGCGCCGCTCCCTCTTCTCGCGACCCTGAGCGCCACCGACCGAGCGCCACCGACCGGCCGCCCGCGGCCGACCGACCGCCAAGGAGCACACGACCGATGTCCTCTCTGCACGAGCGGCTGGCCCGGGCCAGGACGGACGGGGCGCTGCCGCCCGTCCTGCCCGAGGAGCCGGAGACCCGCCGGCCCCACCGGGCAAGGCCCGACCCGCTGGCCGACCTCCGCCAGAAGGTGCACCGGTCCCTGGTCGAGACCCTCGGCCCGAAGCTCTACGACTCGCAGCTCAGCGAGGAGCAGCTCCGGACCAGGGTCCACGACATCCTCCAGCGGACGCTCGAGGAGGAGCCGACCCCCCTCACCCGGGACGAGCGGCAGCGGCTCGTCGCCGAGATCGCCGACGACGTCCTCGGCTTCGGCCCGATCGAGCCGTTCCTGCGCGACCCCACCGTCACCGAGATCATGGTCAACGCGCCCGACGTCATCTACGTCGAGCGCGAGGGCAGGCTGTACCCGACCGAGGGCCGCTTCGTGGACGAGACCCACCTGCGCCGGGTGATCGACAAGATCGTCGGCCAGGTCGGGCGCCGGATCGACGAGAGCTCGCCCTACGTCGACGCCCGCCTGCCTGACGGCTCCCGGCTGAACGCGGTGATCCCGCCGCTGTGCGTCGGCGGCGGCCCCTACCTGACCGTCCGCAAGTTCTCGCCAGACCCCTACCAGGCCGACGACCTGGTCACCTTCGGCACGATGTCGGCCAAGCTGTCGCGGCTGCTCGACGCCGCCGTCCATGGACGGCTGAACGTGCTGGTGTCCGGGGGGACGGGTGCGGGCAAGACGACCACCCTCAACGTGCTGTCGTCGTTCATCCCGCCGGGCGACCGCATCATCACCATCGAGGACGCCGCCGAGCTGCAGCTCCGCCAGCCCCACTGGCTCCGGCTCGAGTACCGGCCGCCCAACATCGAGGGCCGGGGCGAGGTCACCATCCGGGACCTGGTGCGCAACGCGCTGCGCATGCGGCCCGACCGGATCGTCGTCGGCGAGGTCCGCGGCGGCGAGACCCTGGACATGCTGCAGGCCATGAACACCGGCCACGACGGCTCGCTGACGACCGTGCACGCCAACTCGCCGAGGGACTCGCTGTCCCGGCTCGAGACCATGGTGCTCATGGCCGGGGTCGACATGCCCATGCGGGCCATCCGCGAGCAGATCTCCTCCGCGATCAACCTCATCGTGCACCAGGCCCGCCTCAAGGACGGCAGCCGCCGGGTGACCCACGTGACCGAGATCGTCGGGATGGAAGGCGACGTCATCACCCTGCAGGACCTCTTCCTGTTCGACTACCGGGCCGGCATCGACGAGAACGGCCGCTTCCGGGGCGTCATCCAGCCGACCGGGCTGCGTCCGACCTTCGTCGACCGGCTGGGCGACCAGGGCATCCGTCTCGACCCGGACCTGTTCCTCCACGAGCCAGGCACGATCCCGATCGCCATGCGCCGATGAGCACGGCGGGCGCACCCGGAGCCCTTCGTGGCAGGAGGGAGCGCCGATGAGCAGGCGCGTGCTCGTGGCGGCGGCGCTGCTCGCACTCGCCTCGGCCGGCTCGAGGCCGGCGGCGGCCGAGTCGGGGCGGCTCGACGTCCGGGTGACGCAGCTCGAGGCCACGGGCCCGGCCTCGGCGCGGGCCACCGTCGCGGTCTCCGGGCCCGCGGTCGAGGGCAGGCAGCTCACCGCCGGCGCGTTCACCGCGACCGTCGGCGGCGGGCCCGCGCCGGTCAGCGGGGTCACGCCGCCCAGCGCCGCGAGGACGCCGGTGTCGGTCCTCCTCGTCATCGACACGAGCGGCAGCATGGGCCCGAGCGGAGACATCGACCGCGCCAAGGCGGCGGCCGACCGGTTCGTGGACCAGCTCCGGCCCGGAGGCCGGATCGGGGTGGTGCGGTTCTCCAACCAGCCCGCGACCGTCCGCCCCCTCACCGGGGACGCGAGCGCCGCGAAGGCGAGCATCGCGACGCTGCGGGCCAACGGCGACACCGCGCTCAACGACGCGGTCGTCGCGGCCGTCGACCAGCTCGCGGACGCGCCCGGCCAGCGCGTCGTCGTGCTGCTGTCCGACGGCGCGGACAACCGGTCCACCCACACCGTCGAGGACGCGATCACCGCCGCCAAGCGCGCGAAGGCCGTCGTCTACACGGTCGGGCTGGACAACGGGCTGACCCCCGCGCCGGTCCTGACGAGGCTCGCCGCGGAGACCAGGGGGAAGTTCGTCAAGGCCCAGGGCGCGCGGCTGGCCGACCTCTACGCGAGCCTCGGCAGGGAGCTCTACTCACAGTACGTGGTCGACTTCCGCGTGCCGCCTGGTACCCCGGGCGAGACCCAGGTCGTCGTCACGGTCGCCGCGGGCGGCGCCCGGGGGTCGTCAGAGGGGCGCGTCCTGCTGCTGCCGGCGTCCCCCAGCCAGGCACGCGGCCTGGACCAGCAGCCGGTCACCGGGCTGACCAGGCTCGAGACCAGGCAGGGGCTCTACCTGGTCGCGGCCCTCATGTTCGTCGCCGTCCTCCTGCTCGGCTACGCCCTCATGTCGACGCCGCCTGGCAGCGGCAGGAGCTACCGGGAGCTGCGGCAGCGGCTGTCGCAGTACTCGCTCACGCCCACCATCGACGACGAGGCCCGGGCGGGCGGGTTCGGCTCGGGCGACCTCGTCGGCAAGGCGACCGAGCTGGCCGAGTCGCTGGTCAGGCGGGGCAACCTCGAGGAGGCGTTCCTCAGCCGGATCGAGCTGGCCGGCCTGAAGCTCCGCGTGGCCGAGTTCGTCCTGATCTCCCTGGCGTCGGCCTTCGGCTTCCCCCTCCTGCTCCTGCTGCTGACGAGGAACCTCCTGGTCACCGTCGCCGGCGTGGCGGTCGGCGTGCTCGCGCCGTTCGTGTTCCTCGTGATCAGGGCCGCGCGCCGCCAGGCGAAGTTCGAGGAGCAGCTGCCCGACACCTTGCAGCTGCTCGGCGGCGCGCTCCAGGCCGGCCACAGCCTCCTTCAGGCCGTCGACACGGTGGTCAAGGAGGCCGACGAGCCGATTTCGGTAGAATTCCAGCGCGTGCTGACCGAAGCGCGGCTCGGGATGCCCCTCGAGGAGGCTCTCGATGGTGTGGCCAAGCGCATGAACAGCCAGGACTTCGAGTGGACGGTCATGGCGGTGAGCCTGCAGCGGCAGATCGGGGGCAACCTGGCCGAGCTGCTGAACACCGTCGCCTCGACGATCCGGGAGCGCTACGCGCTCAAGCGCCAGATCCGTTCCCTCTCGGCTGAAGGCCGGCTGTCCAGCATCATCCTGTCGATCCTACCGTTCTTGATGTTCTTCATCCTGCTGACGTTCAATCCGACCTTCCTGGCCCCGCTCTACACGACGCCCCTCGGACTCGCCATGCTGTCCGCGTCCGCGATCCTGATGATCGTCGGCATCCTCTGGATGAAGAAGATCACCGACATCGAGGTGTAGCGCCATGTCAGCCATGCTGCTCGTCGCCGGTGCCACCGCCCTCGCCGGGGCGGTGTTCGCGGCGCTGTTCTCCGTCCAGTCCCTGGTCGTCGAGCGGCGCCAGTCCTACCGGACGATCAGGGCGCTGCGGGCGATCGACCTGAAGCCGACCGACATCCGCAACCGCGAGCTGGCGGAGCCCGCCAGGAACCGCGTCTGGGCGCCGCTCTACCGCGCCGCCCTCGCCGTCGCGCGGCGCCTCACGCCGCTCGGCGCGAAGCAGAACATCCAGCGGCGGCTCCTCATGGCGGGGAGCCCGATCGGCTGGGAGGCCGACGGCGTGCTCGCGTCCAAGGTGGGCGGCCTGGCGGCCGGCGCGCTGGCCGGCGTGCTGCTCGTCGTGGGCCTGCCCCTGCCGTGGGGCGTCCTGCTGGTCGCATTCCTCGTGCTCTGCCTGCTTGGCTACTTCGCGCCGAACATCGTCCTGCTCAACAAGGTCCAGCGCCGCCAGGCCCAGATCCGGCGGGCCCTGCCCGACTCGATCGACCTGCTCACCATCAGCGTCGAGGCCGGCCTCGGCTTCGACGCCGCCCTCGCGCACGTCTCCCGCAACACCACCGGCCCGCTCGCGGAGGAGTTCTACCGCACGCTGCAGGAGGTGCAGCTCGGCCGGAGCCGCGGCGAGGCCATGCGCAACCTCGCCGACCGTTCGAGCGTCCCCGAGCTCTCGACGTTCGTCCTGGCGATGGTGCAAGCTGACGTCTTCGGCATCTCGGTGGCCAACGTCCTCCGCATCCAGTCGCGCGAGATGCGCAAGAAGCGGCGCCAGATGGCCGAGGAACGGGCCATGAAGGTGCCGATCAAGGTCCTGTTCCCCGTCCTGTTCTGTATCTTCCCAGCCCTCTTCGTCGTCATCCTCGGACCGGCCATCATGCGTATTGCCGCAGCCTTCTCCCGGTAGGACGAGCCCGTGTCCCGCCATGTCGTCCTCCTGTCACGCGACGCCTCGCTCGCGGTGGCGCTGCGCACCCTGCTCGACCAGGCCGACCTGGTGACGGTGCTCGGCTCCCCGGCCGACTGGTCGACGATCCCGGGCCAGCCCGTCGACACCGTCGTCGTCGACGTGCCCTCGGCGCGCCGCGAGGCCGTCATCGGCGAGGTCCGGTACCGGTTCTCCGGCCCTCTCGTCGTGCTGCTCGCACAGCGGGACGACCCGAAGGCGCTGCTGGCGGACCCGAGCCTGTCGGTGATGAAGCGGCCGTTCGCGATGATGGAGTTCTGGGGCGTCCTGACCGGCAGGGTGGCGTCCCCCGGCCCCGTCTCCGCCCCGCCCTCGTCCCGCCGACGGTCCAGAGTGTGGGCCGAGCGGCCCCAGCCGCCGGCCCCCGGCCCTTCCGCACCGCAGCCGTCGCAGCCACCCGGAGGCGCCCGCGCGGCCGAGCCGGACAGGGGCGCCACGCAGGCGCCGGGTGGCGGGGCCACCCCGCCGCCGGGCGTGGAGGCCACGCCGCCGCCCGGCGCGAGGCCGGCGCCCCCGCCCGGTGCGCGGCCCGTGCCGCCTCCCGGTGCGCGGCCCGCGCCGGAGGAGCCCGCGTCGCCCCGCGCCAGCGGTCGTCCCGGGGTGCCGGTCCCGCCCGCCCCGGGTCCGCCCACCCCGGGTCCACCCACCCCGGGTCCACCCATCCCGGGTCCGCCCGCCGGTCGCCCGACGGCAACGCCGACAGCCGCGCCGACCCCGGACCGGGGCCCCGAGCCGCCAGGGCCGTCCGAGCGCGGGGCCGGAGCCGGCCAGGGGGAAGCCGCCCTCCCCGGCCCGGCAGCTCGCACCCGCGGCCGAGCTCCGGACGCGGGGCCGGTGCCGTCGGGCTCCGGGGCGACACGGGCGACCCCGGGTCCCAGCGGCCCGAAGGGAGACGCCGGGCCGCCCGCCCCACCCCCGGTGCCGCCCGGCGGTGGCGGCCCCGCGGCGCCGCCGAAGGGCCGCCGCCTCCTGCGCGGGTTCGGCCGCCGGCTCGGTGGGGGCCGCGAGCCGGCCGCGCCCGCCAGCCCCGCCCCTGCGCCGGAGCCGGCCGCCCCCTCGCGCGAGGCGTCCTTCACCTCCTGGTTCGACGCGGGCGACCGGCCCCGGCCGGGGCCGCCGCCCCCTGGCCCTGGGCCGGCGGTGGGCCGCCCTGGCCGGACGGGCCGGGAGCCAGGCAAGCCGGGTGGGCAGCCTCCTCGCCCTGGAACGGCGGCGCCCGGCTCCAGCGTCGGCTCGGCGGCCGCCCCGGAGGCCGCCGAGCCGACCTCCCCGGCACCCGCCGGCTCGGCGCCTGAACGACCGGGTGAACGGCCCCCGACGGCCCGCACCCTCCGGTACCGCCCCGGAGTCCCTCGGCCCGCTCCTCCTTCACCGCCTCCGACTCCGGTCGCCACACCGCGCGACCCGTCGCCGACGCCGCGGGCGCCGGAGGAAGCGCCGGGCCGGACCGAGCCGATCGCCCCGGCGGAGGCCCCTCCCGAGCGGGACAGGGGACCGGTGCCGCAAGCACCGCCCTCCGGCCCACCGGCAGCGACCCCGCCGTCTGGAGCCGTCGGCGCGCCGGAGGGCGCGGCCGGCGCACCGGAGGGTCCCCCCGGCGAAGCCGCCCCCGACGCCCCGAAGGAGCCGGTGTCCGGTGCGATCCCGGAGGCGGCCACCGCTGCCGTGGCCGAGCAGGCGACCTCCGGGCAGCCGCTCGGCGAGCCGCCGTCCGAGGAGGCCGAAGCCACCACACCGGAGCCCACCCGGGCCGCTGTGCTGGATGTGGCCGCGACCGGCGAGGGCGAGCCGCCCGCGCAGGCCCAGGGAGCCGCCGTCGCGGACGTGCCCGACGTGACAGCCACCGCGGAGCCGGTCGCCGGGGAGCCGGTCGCCGGGGAGCCGGCCGCCGGGGAGCCGGCCGTCGAGGAGGCCGCCGCGGAGTCCCAAGCGACCGCGGAGGAAGCGGCTCCAACCGCAGGACGGGAAGATCAGGCCGCGGTCGCGGGCGAGCCGGCCGTCCCGGTCGAGGAGGAGGTCGCCGCTCCGCACGAGCCGGTTCCAGCGCCAGAGGAACCGGCCGAGGCGGTTGCGCGCACGGGCACGGCGGAGCGGCCCACCGCGACCGCAGACGTCCAGGAGACCCGCGAGGAGGCCGCCGAATCGGCGGAGGAGTCCAGTGCCGCCGCCGACGGGCCGGTCGCCGCCGGGGCCGTGGAGGCCCCCGAGGCCGGGGGGGCCGCCGAGCCACCGGTCGCCGAGGCCGGGGAGGCTGCCAGGGCCGGGGAGGCCGAAGAGGCACCGGCCACCGAGGTGGAAGGCGCTGAGCCGGTCGACGGCGTGGAGGCGCGGGTCGCCGGGGCCGGGGCAGAGGTCGAGGCGGAGACCGAGACCGAGGCGGACGCCGAGGCGGAGTCGGCCATGGAGGGTCCCGAGCCCGCCGCTGCGGGACCGCCTTCCGAGGAGGCGACCGAGGAGGCGACCGAGGAGGCTGCCGAGACAGAGGCCGCTCGCGCCGGGCCCGGCGAGGCGCCGGGACAGACGCCGCCCGGGAGACCGGCCGGCGCCGGGCTGCGCGGCGGCGGTCCGGCCGCGCCACCCGCCGGGCCACCCATGCCCCCGAAGCCGGACCCGGCGAGAGCGGCGAACGGCGACCAGCCGGCCGCGGACGCGGGACCGGCGGTCGCGCCGAAGCCCGCCGCCGAGACGGGACCGCCGGCTCCGGCCGAGCCGCTCGCCCCGGTGGCCTCCGCGCCCCCGGACGCGGCGTCATCGCGGAAGAAGGCGCGCCGGCCCGGAGGGCTGCTCCAGCGTCTCACCTCGGGCTGCGGAGCGGCGCATGAACGTGGACTACAACCGGGACGTCATGCGGGAGCTGTTCCGGGCCGGGGTCGGGCTCGTCGAGGACACCGACCGCGTCAGGGGCGCCTTGGCCGGGATCCCCGGCAGCCGGGCCGAGACCCTCGTCATGGTGCCGCTGGTGCACGACCGGCTCGGGTTCGGGGTGCTCGTCGCCGGCCGGCGCCGCAGCCCCAACGGCCTCGAGACCGCCGTCTTCACCGACCAGGAGGTGGAGGCGCTGATGAGCTTCGCCGACGACGCGGCGCCCTCCCTGAGGACCGCCGTGCTCCTCCGCCACCTCAAGCGCCAGTTGAAGCCGATCGAGTGAGCCGGCGCCCGGGAGGACGCGCGGGCCGCGCCCGCCCGGCCCGGTTCAGCGCCGCACGAACACGCGCTCGTCGCGGCTCCGGAACGCGAGCCGCCAGCCACCAGACGCCTCGAGGCCGGCGACCAGGTCAGGCGTCTTGCGCGCGTCGGTGACGACGTAGGACACGGCATGCCGGTCGAGCAGCCGTTGCGTGTCCCACCGACCGCTCACGATCGCGTAGTAGTCGTCCCAGAACGCGGCCGGCGTCAGCTCGATACGCGAGTCGACCGCCGGCTTGACCGCCGGGCCGAGGCGAAACTCGAGGTAGGAGCCCCACGGCTGGAAGTTGAGCATGCGGCCGGGCTGCGGGTGGGCCGCCAGCCAGTCGGCGGTCGCGGCCGGGGCGGCGGTCAGCCGGGGCGCCGACCGGCTCGCAGGCACGAGCACGGAGCGGGTTCCCGGTGCGACAGCCGCCATCGCGAGGGCGAGGAGCAGCAGGATCGACCCGGTGAGCAGCGGCGTTCCCCGGTCGGCGCCTGGCGTCCGAGGCTCCTGGCCGCGCGCCAGGGAGACGAGGACGAGCGGGAGCGCCAGCCCCCACCAGACCTCGGCCCGGGTCGTCCACAGGGCGAGGGCGGTGAGCGGGACGATCCGGGCGACCTGCCCGGCGGCGCGAGCCGGAGCCCGGGCCCTTGCGAGCGCGACGACCAGGACCGCGAGGACGGCGAACAGGGCGGCACCGGCGGGATCGCGCACGCTCGGGGGCGCCCACTCTGTCACCCCGGCCGTGACGTGGGGGTTGGTGGGCAGCGCGACCGCGTAGCGGAGCACGCCCGCACCCCACGGGTTCGCGAGCAGGGCGGCCACGCCAGCCGCCAGCGCGAGGCCGAGGCGTGCCGCCGTCCGCCCGTCGCGCCTGCATGCGGCGACCACCGCCTCGACGGCGACGAGCGCCAGCCCGACGACGAACGCGCCATGCGTGTTCGCCCAGGCCACCATGAGCAACGGGACGCCCGCGAGCGCCAGGGGCCGCCGCCT
>WNGG01009907.1_pt1 | contig 10372 bp, 9 predicted proteins | sample 5400661 | NCBI WGS metagenome assembly WNGG01 (sample SAMN13153372, study PRJNA577476) | soil metagenome | isolation source: 100 cm soil or saprolite under Garry oak tree replicate 1 | place: USA:California | collected 2016-06-15
GTCCCGTCGAAGGATATCAAGTTCGACGCAAACGCTCCGCCGCTTCGATCATTCCTAGTAGGCAAGGTTCTCGAACCCCTGCACGTGAAGGATGAGGAATCGACAAGAACCCAACAGCTCTCGCCTGACCAGGTATTGTCCTACGAGATTGACCGAGAAGCGACCAGCCTCAAACAAATCCATGTCAAGAACTACGGCGATGAGCGGCGGCTCAACGAACTGAAGAATGCGCTTCGCTGGACATTCAGACGAATGTATGAAAAGACAATTGGGACGCAGTAGCGTTTCAGGAGCCGCCGACTGAGCGGTTCTGTAACTCGCTCATAGCGACCCCAGCGTAGTCCACACCATAGGTTCGCTGCAGGTAATCTCTCAAAGCCATAGCGGACCTCGCCTCTGAGATGAAACCTTCCTTAGGAAACTGAAAGCTCTGAGTAGAGCCGCAAGAACGACATTTGGCTACCACGCTGTCATAGATCATCCCGCCGCTTCGACCAAAGTCATGATCGACCGGCTCCAACGGACCACCACAATGGCATTGGGTCTTCAAGACTGTCGCGTAGGTGGCTTGTATCTCACGGAAATGCCCGTCGGCATCTTGTAAGAGCTGGACCTTCAGCTCTGCATACTTTTGATCGTTAGCTATCTCAGGCCTATCCCTCTCGATCTTGCGAAGACTGAATTCGAGCAGGTAGGCCATCGGGTTCTCTGGAGTAGCCATGAGAAGAAACCGTTAGACCATTTGAAAAGAGGAGATTGGTACCTTTGCCTCAATGGACGGGTTCTAAGAATCCCTGTCCAATGTTCCAAACCCTTCAAAAGCACCAAACGAGGCTTGCGCACGTCGCGATTTCCGGTTTCTGGTCCATTGATCGAGTAAACCTTAAGAAACGCTGTTTTCAAACTACACTGGAATTCAGAATTCAAAGAGGTTTGAATGAATGTCAGCACAAACAATCGGGGGAACTCCCGTACTAATCCTCAAGGAAGGAACGGGACGATCTACTGGGAAAGAAGCCCAGAGAAATAATATTACTGCCGCGAAAATCATTGCTGAAACCGTCAGAACGACTCTTGGTCCCAGAGGAATGGACAAGATGCTCGTCAGCACAATAGGCGATGTGACCATCACGAACGATGGCGCGACCATAATGAAAGAACTTGACGTTCAGCACCCAGCGGCCAAGATGCTGGTTGAGGTTTCCAAGACACAAGACAACGAGGTTGGAGACGGCACGACTACCGCCGTCCTATTGTCTGGAGAGTTGCTGGAAAAAGCTGAGAAACTTCTCGACAAGGACGTCCATCCGACCGTTATCGTTGACGGTTACAAGAAAGCGGCCGAAAAGGCGATAGAGATTCTCGACAAACTCTCAATGCCAGTTGCAGAGAAAGATGATGCTACGCTCCGTCACGTCGCCATGACATCGATGTACAGCAAGGGAATAGTCGTGGCGAAAGAGCATTTCGCTGACATTGCCGTAAAGGCCGTTAAACAGGTTTCAGAGAAGGTCGACGGAAAAATAAAGGCCGACATTGATCTTGTCAAGATCGTAAAGAAACACGGTAAGGGTCTTGAAGAGACAGAACTCGTGAGAGGCATCGTCATCGACAAGGAGATCTCTCACGCTCAGATGCCGAAGAAAATAGAAATCGCCAAGATTGCTCTGCTCAACGCTAAACTAGAAAACGAAAAAACAGAATTCGACGCAAAGATCAACATCAACAACCCTGATCAGATGCACCTCTTTATCGAGGAAGAGGAAAAGATGCTGAAGGACATGGTCTCACAGATCGAGAAGACTGGCGCGAATGTCGTGTTCTCAGAGAAGGGAATAGATGATGTTGCCTTGCACTTCCTATCGAAGAGCGGAATCGCGGCCATCAAGAACGTCAGCAGTGGAGACCTTGAGAAATTGTCCAAAGCTACTGGAGGAAGAATAGTTGCTAGCGTCAAAGAGCTCACGAAGGACGCTCTGGGTGAGGCCAAACTGATCGAAGAGATCAAGATTGGAGATGACAAGCTTGTTTACGTACGGGACGCCAAGAATCCTAAGGCAGTCACAATCGTAATACGCGGTGGCACTGAACATGTGGTCGACGAGGCTGACAGATCTCTGCACGACGCGTTATCCGTCGTTCGAAACGCGCTTGAGGATGGCAAGATCCTCGCAGGGGGAGGAGCTCCTGAAGCCGAACTTGCGAAGCGCCTAAGGGAATACGCAGTAAAGGTTGGAGGACGGGAGCAGCTCGCAATTGAGGCGTTTGCCGAGGCCATGGAGGCAGTGCCAACAACTCTTGCTGAAAATGCGGGACTAGACCCTATCGACATACTGGTTGAACTAAGATCAAAGCATGAAAGCGCAGTTAATCCGTGGTTTGGCGTCGATGTTTATTCCGGCGAAATTAGGGACATGAAGAAGCTGAACGTCCTCGAACCTCTCAGAGTCAAGCAACAAGTCGTAAAATCGGCGTCCGAAGCCGCGTCCATGATCCTCAGAATAGATGACGTGATCGCGTCTAAGGGAGTCGACAAGGGCGGCCCCGGCGGGGGAAAGGACTCTCCGATGCCTGGCGGGGACGACGAGTACTAAGCCCACTCAGCCCCCCCTCACGCCATTGACCTAAGGTCACAGCTTCCGGTTCGACTCTAGGCTTCCAGCAGCCTCTTCCGAACATTATGCAGAATGTTGGGGGGAGTCCACACTGAGAACACTCGAACGTACCTTGGAGAGGCGGCCTTTCTCAGAACTCGGGCAGACCCTTTCTCCAAGTACCCGCCTACGAATGCTTCAACGTATCCCAGCAATGCCTTGTTGAATGGCAACCAATAGTGGCCAGAGTAGAACAAGAATTCGGCCACGTCCCAGCCATAATCTCCCTCGTACCGCGCCTGTTCCAAATCGACGAGAGTCACTTTGCCATCGCGGTCGACAATGAAATTCTCGGGCTTTGTGTCTCCCAAGGCAGCCTCGAGCTCGTGGGCACTAGCCATCAGTAGTCCCGCGGTGCGCGCGGCTTCTCTCTCCCTCTGACCAGTCTGACTTGATTGAGCAAGTTTTACAAGAAGAGTCGATAGTCCGTCGCCTGGGATATACGAGAAGAGAATTGATCTCGACTTCGGGTCCGCGCCAAGGATCTCTGGTACCCTCAATCCTCGCCTCGACAGAAGATAGTTGAAAGCGTACTCTGCCTCCATCCGCCGGCGGCCCGAGATTGAGAATCGAACGCTGCCAAGACCGTAAAGGCTGAGTGTGACCCATTTGAGCGAAATCCAATTCGTGTACCGTTTGGCAACGAACTTTTCTCCGTCAACATTCACGAGAAAGACATCGTTGACGAAGCTTCCCATTCTTCTTATCGAAACACGACCATTGGGTCTGTAGGTTCTGACAAGCTTCAGAATCTTGTCTGTCTCTTCAGGAAAGGCTCGTCACCTCTTGACTGTTACGCTGCCGACATGGGACCATTTCTCCTAAATATGGTAGCTTGAACCGGAGCTTTATTGGAGCAAATTGGGATCGAAATCTTCCGACTCCCACAATCGCAGAAATTTTCTCATCTGCTCCTTAGTGTCGTTCCTGCTTTTCTTTGCCGGCTCGGTACATTTTCTAGCCTACCTAGTGACCTACGCGGTCCGTCCCGAAAATGCGCAACTAGGTGTTAACGCTCTGGAATTGGGGCTAACTAGTACGATCGTTATTTCCCTCGTTGCAATCCCTCTTTGCGCCGCCTACATGTATTTCTTTGGAGGCTTTGTCTCAACCAAGGCCATCAAGCTCTATCTCTTGATCACTCGAGGAACACACATTGTAACGTCGAAGGTGTCGGAGTTGGAAGCAATCAGAGTTGGAAGAGGAGTAAAGCTGACCCTCCGCCGACAATTAACCTACTTCCCCATCATTCTCGCTGTCGTCACCTCTTTCGCGATCTATTTGTCCAAACACCATCTCCCAGTTGTTTCATCGTTTACGAAAACGTCGGATCTATTCTCCTTGATCACCGGGGACTACATGACGCTAGCAATCGTAGGGTCGCTAATGGTTCCCGTAGTTGCGCTTGCGCTACCCTATCTAGGTGGCTTAAAACTACGAACGATAGATGTTGGACCCTTCCACACGACACTTCTGTCACTAGTCGTCGGAATCTCTGGAGGTTTCACTCTTCTTTACTCGGTTCTCACCCAGCCGGTCATCAGCCTCCTGCTCCACTACGTGTTATTGTTCATGGGAGTCTGCTGGTGCTTTGCAATAGGCTGCAATTTGGCAGCTGATCCCGCGAACAGACAGATCGCAAGGAGCGTTCTCTCGGAGAAGATCTCGTCCAAGCTCATATCGTCCAAGATATGGCTTCAAAATCCCCAGGGCGAGTTTAGAGAAGTCTAGACCGTCTTTCGAGATACTGTTTTTATACATTCAAGGGACGGAAGACCCTTGGCATTCTTCTTGGACAGGGTTCCCACCGGCATCAAGGGGTTAGACGAGCTGTTAGGAGGAGGATTCCCGGATGGAAGATGCATTCTGATCGTGGGGAGCCCGGGTTCGGGAAAGACGACCTTCGCTCTGCAATATCTGTATCACGGGGCAATGCTGGGTGAAACGGGACTCTACGTTACACTTGACGAACATCCTGATCATGTGAAGAGGAACCTTCAGTCTTACGATTGGGACATAGATGGGATGGAGAAGAAGGGAAAGCTGCTGTTCATTGACGCAAGCGGTTTGAGAAGAACTGGGAGCGAAAGCAGCCGTATGTCGCCATACGGCGGGTCCGCGACTGACGTTTCAGACTTTACAGAGCTTCTGAAGACTATCAACAAGGTTGTGGAGGGAGAGAATGTTCGGCGGATCGCCTTGGACCCCGTTACTTCTCTGATGCTCCGATATGTAGAGGAGTTGAAAAAGCGGAGGGCGACGGTCGCGTTTTTTGATGCCTTAGCCGATTCTGGCTGCACCTCACTGATAACCAGCGAGTTGAAGACGTCATTGATGGATAGACGATTCCAGCTGGAGGAATTCCTGTCCCACGGCGTTGTGCTCCTACATTCTCTGTTCCACGAGGGCAATGTGGTCAGGGCAGTTCAGATAGAGAAGATGAGGGGAATATCTCACGACACGCAGATCCGTCCGTACCAGTTTGGCGTCACAGGAATAGAAGTCTTCCCAAGAGACAAGGTATTCTAGCAGCTTAGGTTCTAGATTTCTTAGAGTAGAATATTATTCCCTTGCTGTCTTCCACTGTAAACGTGACCCAGCCCTCGTGGAAACGTCTATTCCTGAACTTAACAACGCGCATCCTCCTCCTTCTCTGACCACTTTCTTCGAAGGCTTCCATTTGAATTATGCAGTCAGAGGCTTCCTCAAGATGTCGCAAGATTAGATCGTCAACGCTCGACCCAATCGTAAAGAAGATCTTGCCTCCACTTCCTCTTGCTTTCGCTCCTACAGTCTGAGCGAAGGAAACAATGCTTTCGGACTTGGACCGTGGGGCAAGAGGCGTAAGAGAATCAAAGTAAACACTTGCACCATCGCCGGGAGCGGACATTGCAGACGAGATCTTGACGCCAAGAGACGTGAGATCTCCACTGGAAGAGACATAGAATTTCTCCTGGGACGGTTGACCGGCTTCTATGGAGTAGGAGTCAACAAACTTCAGAGATTCCTTACTTTCATATGGTTCAGTCTCTAATCCCAAAGACCGCATTCCGCTCCGTATCTTTGCAGGAAAGTCGGCGGTTGAGACGAATACGCAAGTTCGTCCCGCCTTAAGGTCGTCGTACATGAGCTGTTCTGTTAACAACGTCTTGCCCGCTCCCGTGTTACCTTCAACTGTAACCATTATGCCTTGAGGGAAGCTGCCCCCGGTCAAAGAGTAGAAGTGGTCGAAGGGCGCCAGATACTCTTTCCTCCTCCGTCTCTTGATGTAGAAGGCACCCGCGGTGATTCCGCCGGCCGCACCCACAACGTAGGGTATCAGATCCAAGGGATGAATGCCCGGTTTGAACATCCCGAAACCGGGGGGTCCATGGAGACTGTAGGCAACATTGCCCTGTATGTCCACAATATCGATCCAAACTTGGTAGTTTCCCTCAGAAAGGTTCGAAGGATAGGTCCACTCCGCGACGTAGGGGTAGGTCTGTTGAGGTTGAGAGACCGGAGGAATCTGGGAAAATGGAATATTGACTGCATTGGGAACAGGTCGCCCAGAAGGATCTATAATCGTTAGGTTTACGCTTCGAACATCGTCTTTGCCGAACGCTGATGTGACAGGTGCTTGCACTAGGACAGTGTTTTGTCCTTTGGTTGCATTGAGATTGAAACTTGCAGCAGCGTTGCCAGCCCAATCAAGAATCTGGACTTGTCCAACTGAAGAATAGCCCGACAAAGGAAGCAGTACGAACGACGGAGTCGAAGATTCGCCCCAGTACATCGTTACGATCATCTTTGCTGGGATTGTTGCGTTAATACCGACACGAATCTGAGTACCGAACGTGAGAGACAGCGCGAACGGCTGGACATAGTTAAGCGTGCACGCCGCAAGCGAACGAGCGATGGGGCACGGTACTGGAAGAGTACTAGAATTGGACCATGGGCCGTTCAGGGGCTTCCAACTGAAAGCGCCCTGTACTTGAACTGATGTCACGCTGGAAGCATTTCCCGATAGCCATATCGTGAAGGTTGGTAATCCTGACACAGTGAGGGATGAGAGCAAGAACGACGAGAACACGAAGAACGTGGGAACGCGAGAGAGATTGTCACTGATCACGGGCCCAGTGAGAGGACTGCTACTGAGGGATCCTGGAATTGAGGCGTTAGGATGAGATGCGCCGGAAAAGTAGAAGGATCTGTTCACGGTCGGAGCGAGCGCGGAAGCGTGAGTCTCTTTTGGCGGTAAAGCGGCGATAAGGAGAAGCAGAAAAAGCAGAACGATAATTTTCGATCCTTGACGGCCCAATCTATTCGGGAAAAAGTGGGCTTCGAAGTTAAAAGGTTCTGCGAACGTGGGGTTTTCCAAGAAAACGAGAGTATGAGGGGCCTGTGTGACGGAAAGGGCTGGCTTATGCTTTCCCTATGCGGAAGACTGAGGTTCCGCAGTTTGGGCAGACGCCCTTGACGGCTGGTTTGCCGTTCTTGAGCGTCACGTTCTGTGGATCTTTGATCTCGATGCTTGTCTTGCATTTTACGCAGTAGGCTGTTGGCATTTCGTTCTCAACTGAGCGCGACTGCGCACGGTTGGGGTATAAAACACTCACGCAGAAAGGCGATGACTCCACGAGGAGGTCGAGTGGAATGGTGGGTATTCCGTGCTCGTTGGTGCGAGCTACGCCCTAATTTCTATGATTCTCACTAATACCGCGTGTTTCTAACTCTAATACCTGAAATTACTCACAATCTGAACATAAACTTGATCGACCTCGAAAGCTTCTCTGGGAGAAGCTTTCCCTCATGGGCGCGCTTCGAATCGAGAGGCTCCTTCAGGATTCTCTCTTTGAACGTCGGATGAGAGCGTCGTATGCATCTTTGATTTGTCTCTGAATTGCATAGTTGCGGAGCTTCTGGGCCCACGTCTGTTCGAAGAGTTCCTTCATGCTCAGGTTTCGTAGACGGTCTAAATCGGTTCTCTTCCCCTTCTCCATTAGCTCATCCACGAGGGCGTTGAACTCTTCGAAGCTCGGAGGCTCTTGGCGCATTCCCTTCTCGCGTGCCTCCTTCTGACGCTCCTTCACGAGTCGTGAGGCGGCTCTTACAGACTTCTGAAGGAGGACGTCAATTCTCTCGCCGAATCCTTGTTGCATTCTAGTCTTCCCTTGTGATAATAGTGATTGTGCGCGTTCGGCATAGGAGAGTCACAAGCTGCTTCCCGTGAGCTCCGCGCAAGGAAGAACACATCTCGTCAAGTGGAACTTTAGAGCCTTTTGGTGAAGGTGAGAGTGGGTTAGGGAACGATAATCGTCTTGATAGCAGTCTTCGATGTCTTTGCGGATTCCATCGCCTTCTCAGCGTCTCGAATCTTGAAACGATCCGTGATGAGACTCTTCAAGTCTAGTCTCTTCTGGGAGACCAATCTGATTGCCTCTGCTAACTCCGCTTCGACGCAGGAGTAGCTGGAGAGGAGTGTGATCTGGCGTGAGAAGAGTTCGCTTACGTTCAGCGGGTAGGTGGCTCCTTGGGAGGGGGCTCCGAACAGTAGTATTCTGCCTCCTCTCCGTACTGAGCTGAAGGCTTGGCTGAGCGCCTTCTCGTTGCCGGTGGAGACGACTGCAAGGTCGACTCCGTCCATGGCGATTTTCCTGACGTGAGAAGGTACGTCTTCTGTAAGAGCGTTCACTGTCTCATCGGCGCCGAGCTTCTCCCCCAGATTGAGCCTCGCGTCGACTAGGTCGCTAGCGATTATTCTTCCGGTTGTTGAGTTGCGGAGTAGTTGTATCTGGGTGAGGCCTGTGGGTCCGAGGCCGACGACGAGGACGTTGTCTGATTTCTGGACGTGGGCTCGTCGTATTGCTCGGATGCAGCATGCGGTGGGTTCTATCATTGCGCCTTCTTCAAACGAGAGGTCTGCAGGGAGCGGGATTACTGCTCCTCTCGCGACGTTGTATTGTGGGACGCGGAAGTATTCGGCGAAGCCGCTCGGGTCGATGTTCGTCTTCTTGAACTCGTTGCAGAGTGTATAGTTTCCGCTGGAACAGGCTGGGCACTTGTAGCAGGGGACGTGGTGGTGTGCTACTACTCGCTCGCCTGGCTTGTAGTCATTTATCTTGTCTGCGGCTCTTTCGATTGTGCCGCTGACCTCATGTCCTAGAATTCCTCCTGGACCAAGCTGGCCTTCTATCTTTTCCAAGTCTGTTCCGCAGATGCCGCTAGCTTCCATACGGACGAGAATGTCTCCGGTTGCTAGTTTTGGAATTGGGATTTCTTTGATTGTGACTCTCTTCGGCGCATCCAGGAAGCATGCTAGCATAGATGTGTCATTGCCTAGGTTGTGATTTAATGGATTGCCGGACGGATTGTACGTTATTCTCTAGGAAGAGTAGGTGAGCCATGTATAGCGGGAGCGTGTTGGCATGGTTCGGGGACGTTGATCGCAGGTGCGCGATGGTAAAGAGTCAGTGAAATTTATGCAGGTTCTTGATCGTGGAATATTCCTGAAATTGAAAGCTCTGGCGAAGAGTCGTGGCGTTACTGTCCAGGAGTTGATTCGCGTTCTTGTGATTCCTGACTGGATGCGCAAGTTTCAGGAAGAGATTCGGAGGACTGAGGATAGGAGGCGGCATCGGCGATTGGCTGGTCCAGCTCGTGTCCCGGTTCACGCTGTCGCGACGGCTCGGCCTGAGCGTCGAAAGCGGTAGGTATGTGGATTGAGGTTCTCGGTGTTTGGTGCCTCGTAAAGTGTGAAGGAGTTCTTTTGTTTTCACATACCCCCGGGGGGGTCGAGAAATAGTTAGTACAAAAGAAAAGATAAGAGATCGAATAGAGGATTCCTCTAAAGAACACTTTTGTGTCGCGGGAAATTTTTATTTTCAAAATTCTAGGAGGGGGTCACTCGCTGGCTGGAATGTTTCTGGGCGAGATTATCGGTTTTTCGCTCAGAGTCGGCCGATCAGCTGTTTTCAACTGGGGCATTTACGGGATGATGCAAGCGTGAACTGGGCAGCATATGGGACCCGCCTCTCTGATTACCGGTCTGGGCTTGTTCTGAACGATTTCGATTACTTTCGCTATCGAACCCTGAAGCACTTATAGAATGGAGTTTGTGCGTGCCCATCAAGGATTATTGAGTTGAAGGCGTTTGTGCTTGCAGGCGGGGCAGGAACCCGCCTCTCTCCCTTGACCAGCTACGTTCCAAAAGGGATGATCCCTATCGGGGGCAAGCCGTTCATCGACTACGTGGTAAGCTACCTTTCGAACCATGGTGTCAAGAACATCATCATGCTCTTGTCAGATGCTGACTCTGAGGTTTTCAGAAATCATCTTGATGATGGATCAAAGTTTGGCGTGAATATCGGCTACAACATCACGCCGCGAATGGGAACAGCTGCGGCGTTGAGGGAGGCTTCATCGCGTGTTGATGGCACGTTCGTCGTGTACTACGGCGATGTCTTTACGGATCTGGACTTGAGCGAGATGATACGATACCACAAGGCGAAGGGAGCGATGTGTACTTTGGCGTTGAGTACGGGTGTCAAGATCGATTATGGTGTTGGGCGGGTTGATCGTGATGGGGGAATCGAGTATTTCGCTGAGAAACCGATCCTTCCAGAATACCCGGTCTCAATTGGCGTCTATGTTTGTGAGCCTAGATTCTTGACGTACCTGTCAGCTGGAACGGACCTGGCTGCAGACGTTCTCCCACAAGTTATCGCGAAGGGAGAGAA
>WNGG01009908.1_pt1 | contig 10372 bp, 9 predicted proteins | sample 5400661 | NCBI WGS metagenome assembly WNGG01 (sample SAMN13153372, study PRJNA577476) | soil metagenome | isolation source: 100 cm soil or saprolite under Garry oak tree replicate 1 | place: USA:California | collected 2016-06-15
CCATCTCGTAGCCCGCAAGCACCCCGCCCTCCATTGCTTCCTTGATACCTTCTTGGACGGGCTTGATGTATTCGCGAGGAATGACGCCACCAACGATTGCGTTGACGAACTCAAACCCGACACCTTGCTCAGCGGGTTCAATTTTCACTTCCGCATGACCGTATTGACCGCGGCCGCCAGTCTGTCTGATGAACTTGCCTACTCCCTCTGCACCCTTGCGAATCGTCTCCCGATAAGCGACTTGCGGACGTCCAACATTCGCGTCCACGCCGAACTCGCGCTTCAAACGGTCGACGATGATTTCGAGATGAAGCTCACCCATCCCGCTGATGATTGTCTGCCCAGTCTCCTGATCCGTCGAAACCTTGAAGCTCGGATCTTCTGCAGCGAGACGCTGCAGTCCGAGGCTGAGCTTCTCTTGATCGGGTCTTGTTTTGGGTTCGATTGCCTGGGAGATGACGGGCGCGGGAAATTCGAGAGCTTCGAGGACGACCGGGCGCGATTCTTCGCAAATGGTGTCGCCGGTGGTGACCTGCTTGAGGCCTGCCACCGCGACGATCTCGCCCGCGGAGGCCTGCTCGATGTCCTCGCGCTTGTTCGCGTGCATTCGCATGATTCGTCCGACGCGCTCTTTCGTACCTCTAGTCGAGTTCAACGTGTACGAACCGGCCTTAAGCGTGCCTGAATAAATGCGAACAAAGGAGAGCTGGCCGACGTGTTTGTCTGCCATGATCTTGAACACAAGCGCGGAGAAAGGAGCTTTCGGATCAGCGGGCCGTTCTTCTGCGGTTCCCTTCTTGGGATTGATGCCAACGACTGCGGGAACGTCGAGCGGGCTGGGGAGATAATCAACCACAGCGTCAAGCAGCGGCTGGACTCCTTTGTTTTTGAACGCCGAGCCTGCGATGACAGGAACAAGCTTCAGCGCGATGGTCTCGCGTCGCAGCGCTGCCCGAATCTCATCTTCTGATACGGTTTGGCCACCGAGATATTTCTCAGCGATCTGATCATCGGCATCCGCGAGTGCTTCAATCATCTTCTCGCGGGCCGCCTCTGCGTCCGGGCGTAACTCATCGGGAATCTCAGCGATCTCCGGCTCAGCGCCTTTGTCCTCCACGTTGTACAGGAACGCGCGCATCGTTACTAGATCGATCACTCCACGAAACTGATCTTCGGCTCCAACGGGAATCTGGATCGCCACCGGATTCGCGCTCAGGCGATCGCGCATTGTTCGAATCGCGTGATTGAAATCAGCGCCCGGCCTGTCCATCTTATTCATGAAAGCGATTCGAGGAACGTTGTACTTGTCAGCCTGACGCCACACGGTTTCAGATTGAGGCTGCACTCCGGCGACGGCATCGAAAACGGCGACTGCGCCGTCCAGCACGCGCAACGAGCGCTCGACTTCGATTGTGAAATCGACGTGACCTGGCGTGTCTATGATGTTGATGCGATAGTCCTCACCATTCCGCGGCCAGAAGCACGTCGTCGCCGCCGACGTGATCGTTATGCCGCGCTCTTGTTCCTGCTCCATCCAGTCCATGACCGCAGTGCCCTCGTGGACCTCGCCGATCTTGTACGAGACGCCCGTGTAATAAAGGACGCGCTCGGTCGTCGTGGTCTTTCCGGCATCGATGTGAGCCATGATCCCGATGTTGCGGAATCGTTGTAATGGCGCTTGCCTCGACATAATCTGAGTGATGCGTGATTCGTAATCGCTGATCAGGCATCAATCCTTCACCACCGATAGTGAGCAAACGCCTTATTGGCGTCCGCCATGCGGTGCATATCATCTTTCTTCTTCACTGCGTTGCCGCGATTACCTGCGGCTTCCAAAATCTCGTTCGCGAGGCGGTCGGTCATCGTCTTCTCGCCACGCCCGCGCGCATAACTTATCAGCCATCTGATAGCCAAACTGTTACCGCGCGACTTCTGATCGACCTCGATCGGCACTTGATAAGTGGAGCCGCCGACTCGACGCGACTTCACTTCGACTCGAGGCTTGACGTTATCAATCGCCTTCTTGAAAGTCTTCAACGGATCTTCCTGGGTCTTGTCCTTGATCTGACCCATCGCCCCGTAGAAGATATTTTCAGCCACTGCCTTCTTGCCTTGCCACATCAGCGAGTTGATGAACTTTGTCACCATCGTCGAGTTATATATCGGGTCGGGCAGGACCTCGCGTTTTGCTGCAACTCTTCTTCTTGGCATAAGTTTTTCGTGATGCGTGACTCGTGATGCGTGATGCGTGATGTTGTTTCACGGATCACGCATCACGAATCACTCTTCATTTCTTTGCAGGAGCGGCTTCCTTTGGCCTCTTGGCTCCATACTTGGAACGACCCTGCTTGCGACCCTGAACGCCCACCGCGTCGAGAGTCCCGCGGACGACGTGATAACGAACGCCCGGCAGGTCCTTAACGCGGCCGCCACGTATCAACACAATCGAGTGCTCTTGCAAGTTGTGGCCGATGCCCGGAATGTACGTAGTAACCTCGATTCCATTAGTCAACCGAACTCGTGCCACCTTTCGCAGGGCCGAGTTTGGCTTCTTCGGCGTCTGGGTGTAGACGCGGGTGCAAACTCCCCGCTTCTGCGGACTCGATTCCAGCGCTGGGCTCGAGGTCTTGTACTTCACATTGACCCGCCCCTTGCGAACTAGCTGACTTAATGTCGGCACTCTAAGCTCCTCTCAAACAGATTCCAGCATTGACATACGCGCAAAATGGTCGCTTATCGACGTCAAGCGCCCACCCAGGCACGGTTTAATTCCTTTGCGGGGATGTTCTGAAATGAAGCTGCGGATTCGGCCTCCCCGGGCCAAACTTTTCTGTGGCGTGATTTCAGGTTCGGGAACTCGGCAACCGATCCGACTTCCTTTTACGCCACAATAACGTTTATTCCGCGTCCGGTTTCAATCAATGCGACGCCTCCGCATGTTCAGAACCAAAAAAGCGTCGCATTTCCAAACGGACAACTATAGCGGCGGCTAATTCAGTTGTCAACCCGCAAGCGAATACATAACAAAGATCTCGACGAGGATGATTGCGATCAGTGCGCGTCAACTGACAAATTTTTTGACGCGTGACACGAACTGTGAATCTTCTCCTCCTTTTCCACGCGGTAGACAATCGAGAATTGCAATGTGCGAGGCTCTACCCCCCCATTTCGGTTATTGGCCCTCGGTATGCTAGGAGGGATCCAAGTTTTAGGAGGAGGGTTATGCCGATGACCTGTCCACGTTGCGAGACCGACGTGCCCGACGAGGTCCTGTACTGCCCGTATTGCAACTTGCCGAAACCAAAACGCGGTTCAGCCGCATCGGTTTCTGAGGCCGCCCGACCCGCCGATGACTCAACGCCTCCGTCTTCATTCAGAACAACCAGAGCCGCGAACCCAAAAGTAACCGGCGTCCCGTCCAAGCGACCAGCTAAAAAGGAGCGTAAGCTCCGCTTTTCTGTCTTGGCTATCGCTGGCTTAGGCACAGCGCTAATCGTTGGCGCCTACACGATTATCCTTCCAATAACGCGCTCGCAGGAAGCAGAGCCTAAGAAGGTCTTGTCGGCTCTAGAAACGCTTCGGCACATGCCATCCAACGACCCGGGTCTCACTATCGACGCGCGGCTGACGCGCGAGCTCGAAACCTCCAGGAGAGTCGGAAATCTGGTTGCGTACCAAGGCTGGGCCGTGCGCCGCGTCACCGAGACCAAGACCAAAGTTCTCCTGGTTTTTTCTTTCCGCGAAGTAGGCGATACGGAAAAACGCGCCGAATGGCTCGCCGACTTGGTGAACAACACCTTCACTGCGCAGACCGAACTCGCCGTTTTGGTTTCCAAAAAATAGTCCAGCCTCGCTCTCTGCCTTAGTGAAACCCTGTATGCGACCCGAGCGTTAATACTTTTCGTAAAGACTGATCGACAATGCCCGGGTGGATGAGAAATCAAGTTTCCATTAACATTTTGATTCAGGGAATGAAAGCAAGGAGGAACTGAAAATGTACAGGGTCTCGGCCAAGCTCTTGGTATCGATCGCGCTGGCGTCAGCTTTGCTGGCCGGCATAATCGTGGCGTGCGGTCAGCGTATTCTCGAACGCCGCGGGATGCCTGTAGAGCCCACCGCCATCGCGGACCCGAGTGTCGCAACGGACGAGCAAAACAACATCGAGATCTATCGAACGTATAGTCCTGGTGTTGTCAACATCACCACTACAGGCTATCAGCAGACCATATTCGGGCCTTACCCTTCGGAAGGCAGCGGCTCCGGGTCCATCGTTGACGAACGCGGCTATATTCTCACCAACTATCATGTTGTCCAAGGCGCGACACAGCTTGAAGTGCAAGTTGAGAATGATAAATTTCCCGCGACCGTGGCCGGCACCGACCGTGACGACGATCTGGCAGTGATAAAAATCGATCCGCGCGGCCGCCGACTCACGACAGTTAAACTCGGCACATCACAGGGACTCGAGGTGGGGCAGAAGGTGCTGGCAATTGGAAATCCTTTTGGTCTTCAGAGAACTTTGACCACTGGAATAATCAGCGGACTTGAAAGGCCGTTGCGGGATCCCGCCGCTCACCGAACAATCAACGGCGCGATTCAAACTGACGCCGCGATCAATCCAGGGAATTCCGGCGGGCCGCTTCTAAACTCCAAGGGTGAAATGATCGGGATCAATACGGCAATTCAGCCTCAGGGAGGAGGCGTCTCGATAGGTATTGGATTCGCTGTGCCCGTCGATCTAGCAAAGAGGATAATCCCGGAAATCATAAGCAAGGGTTACGTCTCGCGACCATATCTCGGGATCTCGGCCACGACGCCACTCAATCGCAGGATTGCGAGGCAACTGAACCTCCCGGTGGAGGAAGGCCTGATCGTCGGCACGGTCGCTCGTGGTAGCGGAGCAGCGGCGGCCGGGCTTCGGGGCGCAGTCGCTCGTGAGGATATCTGGGGGAACGTGATCATTCAGCAACTGGGTGACATTATCGTTGGGGTGGACGGAAAGAAAATCGCCAGCACCGACGATCTTCAAAATGCTTTACAGGACAAGCGGCCCGGTCAGACGGTCGAGGTCGAAGTAGTACGTCAAGGGAGCCGCACGACAGTTACCGTGCGGCTTAGCGAACGCCCGCCGGAGGAGAGATAGGGCGCATTTGAGTCACTTATCGCCCTGCTATTGTTGCTGCTGTCGGCTTATTTCGCGCTGGCGGTAGTACTCTTTCTTAGCAGCGTCGTGCTCCGCTTCAGTGCGCGAAAACTTATGCCGGCCTTCCGAGCCGTTCACGACAAAGTACAGGTCGTCGGTCTGGTCAGGGTAGAGCGCCGCTTCGATTGACGCGCGGCCCGGCGAAGCAATCGGACCCGGCGGCAGCCCAAGAGTTACATAAGTATTGTAAGGCGAAAGCCGCTGGCGATACCGCGGTTCATTTGGGTTCCCGTTGTAGTCGCCCAAGAGTCTCGCCGCGTAGATAAAAGTCGGATCGCTCGCCAGTTTCATACCTCGCCTCAGCCGATTGAAAAAAACCGAAGCGATATGCGGGCGTTCGTCCGGCACTTTAGCCTCGCTCTCGATCATCGAAGCAAGTGTGACCACCTGGTGCACGGTCAAGCCAAGCTGGTCGGCGCGCATCGACCACTCGGGCGTGAACACTTCTTCAAAGCGATTGACCATCGCACGAATCAAATCCTCGGGCGTGGTCTTGATGTTATAAACATACGTGTCTGGAAATAGATAACCTTCGAGGTTACGAGCCTGTGGCGCAATCCGCCTTATTAAGGTTTGATCCTCCATCAGACGTAGAAACTCTTCCTTTGTTGCCTTACCTGTCTTTGCAGCGAAAGTCTCGGCAATTTCAAAGCGGTTGTAGCCTTCGGGTATCGTCACGCGCTCGATAAAAACCTCGCCCCGCCGAATCTTTTCGATGGCTTGAAGCGGCGAAATCGGCGAGGCGAACTTGTAATCGCCGGCTTTCAGATTGCCGCCCCTGCCAGTGAGTCGGAGGTAAACCTTCAACGCGAGCGGGTGTCTCACTATGCCCGCTTCTGTGAGCCGAGCAATGACTGCCTGCGACCCGGCGCCCTGGTCGACAGTGATTATCTGATCGGCGGATTCGTGTTCAACGGGGGACGTTACGCTGCTTCGTACCCAGATCGCAGACACGGCAATCGCGACGATGCCAATGATGACAATCGCAGATACCCGTCGAGATGTTCGTCGAGTAGTCATTTCTCGGAAGCCACAGCCGAAAGAAAGTCCTGCTGTATAATCATCGCCGCAAACTCATCTGATCGAGCGCGCCGCTTGTCGGACCGAAAGCCGCGCTCGATCATCAGTTGATCCGCTTCGTAGCTTGTCAATCGTTCGTCTTGCGTAAACACCGGGACGCTGACGCGCGTTCGGAGTTTCTCTGCGAATCGCATCGCAGCGGTTGCCGCATCGCCAACGCTCCCATCCATTCTGAGCGGCAGGCCAACAACTACTGCTTCTGCCTCGAGATCCTCAGCCAACGACTTTAGCCGGGAGATATCACGCTTGTCGCTAGACCTTCGGAATGTCTCGACCGGACGAACGGTCAAGCCCAGTGCGTCTGATATGGCGGTACCGATGTTCTTGGAGCCGAGGTCAACGGCAAGCACTCGCATTGAAAAAAGTATAAGAAGCGCTCTTGCAGGGTGTCAACGAATGCAACGGCAAGGAGAGGGATTGTGTGGCATGCGCGTCGTTTGCGAGCAACTGGCTCAACTCACGAATTGATTAAGACGTTGCGAGCGACCCGCGGCGCGATGACTTCAGGTCTGAGTCTCCGACTCTCGGTATGCCGTTTCTCCCGGCGGTCCGTAACCCGGAGTGAAGCTCGCGGGTGGAGGTGGTTGCTGAGGATATTGAGGGCGCTTGCGCTTCTCGAACAGAGCTACTCCGATCACGCCTCCAATCGCCGCGGCGCCGATCCCGACCAGCGTAAAGACAAGCCAACCCGCCAACGAGATAAGAACGGGATGCTCTTGCATCGCCGTGACAATTTGTCTGAACATCTCACGGCTTGCTGCGTCAGAGAAGCTATCGCTTCTCTGATTCATCTGACTGATCACGCTATTCCATTGCAACAAGGCAAGCGGAACGCCGAGCACAAGATAGATGAACGAGCCGACAATACCGGCGAGCGCGCCCGCTCCGGCCCCTTCTCCGCTTGTGATGGGCAGTACAGGAGAGCGCCTCTTCAACAAGTATGCGGCTAACGCGCCGCCGACGATCGCCCAGCCGCAGCAACAAAGGTTTCCGTAAGAAAGGCCGGGAATCACCGAGCCAAGGCCGATCACCAGACCGCCCAGAAGCGCAGGCTGAATCTTGGAAGGTTTATCAACCATGTAGTCCGTGGTCCGTAGTCAGTAGTCCGTAGTCAGGAGTCGGGGTCCAGCGGACTACTGACTACGGACTACTGACTACGGACTAGAATCTAACAACTGTGTCTGGTCCGCCCTCAATGTAAACCGTGTCCACGAAGCGCACTCGCTTGGTTCGCTCAGTAGCCATGATGATCGAAGAAGTCCGCGTGCCAGTTCCGAAAAAGCGCACGCCTCGAAGTATTGTTCCATCCGTCACGCCGGTCGCCGCAAATACGATTTTCTTGCCAGGCGCCAGGTCGTCGGTGTCGTAGATGCGCCGCGGGTCGCTGATACCCATCTCTTTCATTCGCTCGACAACTCCTTCGGGAATGCGGTTCCGGTCCTCGATGTCTTCAAGCTGCTCCTTCAACACGAACCGGGCCAATATCTGCCCGTTCAGGCATTTCATCGCTGCCGCAGTCAATACGCCCTCAGGCGCGCCACCAGTTCCCATCACTGCGTGAACGCCCGACCCTGCCACTGCGGCCGAGATTCCCGCCGAGAGATCGCCGTCCGAAATCAGCCTGATGCGTGCCCCTGCCTCGCGAATTTGAGAGATCAGCGTCTTATGGCGTGGTCTATCGAGTACGATCACGACCAGGTCTTCTATGTCTCGATTGAGCCGGCGCGCGATGCTCCGCAAGTTTTCTTTGACTGGTGCGTCAAGGTCGACCGCACCTTTGGAAGACGGGCCAACGATCAGCTTTTGCATGTAAATGTCCGGCGCGCGAAGCAATCCGCTCTTATCCGAACAAGCCATCACTGATATGGCGTTAGCAGACCCGGTCGCGCACAGGTTGGTGCCTTCGAGAGGATCGACTGCGATGTCGACTTCCGGGAATCGCTCGCCGTCTTCCCCTTCCGCGCGATGACCGAGCCCGACTTTCTCGCCGATGTAGAGCATAGGCGCGGCATCGCGCTCACCTTCTCCAATAACTATCTCGCCGCGCATTGGGACGGTGTCCATCACTTCGCGCATCGCCTCGACTGCTACATGGTCTGAGTACTTTCGATCGCCCTGACCCATGGTCTGCGCGGACGCGACCGCCGCAGCTTCAACCACCCGCAGGAAATCGAGCCCAAGCTCGTGCTCCATCTTTCGTTCCTTCATAAGAGTCCTCTCCGTGTCATCATCGCAAAATCCGCTTTTCAAACCGCGTCGCTCGAGGGGATTTGATAATGATTCACCGACTACTTTTTTTCAAGTGAGGGATGAGCAGATTATCCGACGAGAGAATACCCGAGTTGCCGCGCGAGCCTGTACACCAGAGGGATGGGCAGACCGACAACGTTGTGATAATTACCTGCGACTTCCTCGACCAACAACGCGCCGAGTCCTTGAATCCCGTACGCGCCCGCTTTGTCCATGGGCTCGCCGGTCGCTACGTACCAATCTATTTCGTGCTCGGAGAGGCGGGCGAATTTGACCAGCGTCTTCTCATAATCAGCGGCCTCGCGTCGGGTTGCCGCGTCATAAAGCGCGACGCCGGTCATGACCGCGTGCCACTTTGCCGACAACTGCCGAAGCATCTGCTTTGCCTGCTCTTGGTTCTCGGGCTTACCCATCAACCGGCCGTCGAGGACGACGACAGTGTCGGCGCCGATTATCAGCCCCGCGTCGCGCTTGCGTGCGACGGCGATAACTTTAGCCCTCGCAATGCGTGTGATATAATCGGGCGGTGCCTCATCAGGGTGAGGCAGTTCGGCGATCTGGCTGGGCGCGAGCTCGAAGGCGACACCGATTTGCCTGAGCAACTCTGCGCGGCGAGGCGACGCGGAAGCGAGTATGATTGTAGGCTTCGTCTCCGACATATCGATCAAGCCGCCCAGCTCGGAAGAGATCTTTACCAATTCGGAGGTTTTGAGTTGCGTCGAAAAATCTCGTTGTTTGTGATCATCGTTCTCGCGGCGACTGCCGCAATCATCGATTACGGCTGCTCTCGTAACGGCAATCTGGACGACATTGACCGAGATGACAGCATCAGCTTTGATCTGAACGACCCAAAAATAAAAGAGCGATTAGGCGAAGACGACGGTTACGCGTTCGCGATCATGTACGGCGCCGATATTCACGGCAGCCTCGAGACCTGTGGCTGACCGAGCCACCCGATGGGTGGACTGGCACGGCGTGTCAGCTATATCAAAGCGTTCAAACACAGATCGAACATTGAAGTCCCCACCCTCCTGGTCGACGCAGGCAATCTGTTCACAGATGATCGCTACGCTGCCGATCAATTGCCCGCCGAGGTTATGACAAAGAATAAGTGGGTCGTCAAGGGCTACGGCGACTTTCGTCACGACGCAGCCAACATCAGCTACGTCGATCTTCCATACATCGCCGAGTTGTTGAAGAAAGACGGGTACAGCAAGCGCGTCGAGGAGTATCCATTTATCGAACGGCTGGTGTCGGCGAACATCCAGCCGATGGACGATCAGCATCGCGCGCCTGTTCCTTACGTCATTCGCGAGATAATGCTGAAGCGGGGCGCTCCCGGAGAAAAGCTCAGAGTCGGAATCGTGGGTTTCAGCGAAAGCAAACCTGCCGCAATCGCAGGGAATGCAAAGCAAGACGCGTATGCGGGCTTCCGCATCAACGATCCGTATGAGTCCGCGAAGAAGGTCCTGCCCGAGCTCAAGAAGAAATCAGACTTCATAATCGCGTTGGCGTATATGGACGTGAGCTCCGCTCAACGGCTGGCCACCGAGAACCCTGACATAGACACGATCATCGGCGCGCGCCAGTCAAACACGATGGATGAGCCGCAACACTTCAATCGCGCGACGATCGTCTATGCATACAACCAGACCAAGTACCTGGGCGAGTTGCGAGTCTATGTCAAAGGCGACCGAAGCATCGAAAATCAACTGAATCGCTTCATCGCGCTTGACTCGATCATCCCCGACGACCAGGCAGCTACCGACTTGGTCACCGCCGCCCACACCGAGTTCACCAATCAGCAAAGCGAGACCGCGCAAGCTTCGTCCGCTACAA
>WNGG01022230.1_pt1 | contig 10372 bp, 9 predicted proteins | sample 5400661 | NCBI WGS metagenome assembly WNGG01 (sample SAMN13153372, study PRJNA577476) | soil metagenome | isolation source: 100 cm soil or saprolite under Garry oak tree replicate 1 | place: USA:California | collected 2016-06-15
CTAGTGAATAGAGCACGGCCGATTCGCAAACGCGTCATCTTGCCTCCTTGACCTACCGGGACACCCCGGCTTGGGGCCAGAATAATTCCAGCAACAGGGCGGCGTCAACTATTGTGGTTCTATCAACCGGCTACATGCGGGAATAGGCAATGAGATATACCGTACGGGGAATTGTGGGGACGCACCCCGAATTCGTTCACGAATTCGGGGTGCGTCCCCTTGTGGATCCGGCATTCTCTCGATTGCGCGCCACGAAGACAGCAGCAATCTTGTCTTCGTAAACCAGATCAAAGCGCGGATCCCGCTTGAGTAGAGAAGTCAGAGGCTGGTCTATCTGCGCAACGACCAATCCCGCCGCGTCGAGCTCCGGGTCAGAACTCCAGCTGGATCCGCCGGCCCAAACTTCTAAGGAATGACTCGCTTTTTCTACTCCGTAGAGATTGGTTCTGCCGTCCATCGCCACAGGCAAGCCCGGTAAACGCCAGATTAGGTACCCACCCCAATTGAAATGATTGTAGAGCGGGCCGGCATAACCTCGTTCTTCAACGACAGCGGCGGCTTCGGCAGGGAGCTTCTCCGATACTTTTCGTCGAAGTGTGTCTTCTGAAAGGTCAGTGATTCTCATAGTGAACGCGATGACCACAAGAATGGCCACCGAAAGCGAGAGAAGACGCGCTCTCGAGAGCACGTATTGGGACACAACGGAGAAGTTCGAGCTCGAAGCGACAACAATGCCTGCGGAAGCGACCGCCACGAGCCACATATCGCGCCTCGAGCGGAAAGAAATTGTGAGTGCCATGAGCAGCAGAAGTACGAAAAACGCGTTGATCCTTTGGCGCCGGCCCAAGATGAATGACGTTCCCACGGCAATGCCGAGCACGAGCCACTCGCATAGTGTGCGAAATTGAGGTGCCTGCAGCTCCAAAATCAAGTCATAAAAGCCCTGTTGAGCCATGATGTCGAGCACGGGGAAATAGATTCTGTAGTGATAAGGGTTCGCCAGTGTCGCCGCAACGCATACCACCGTCACCAGTGCCATTCGAGCCGGATTGAGGGCGCTCTCTTCCACCTGGTCTGTGAACCTGCGGAGGATCTTAGTCACCAAGAATTCGGAGGTGGCTAATCCCAGCAGCAATAGACCATAGACGAATTGGATGTGCAGGTTTGCCCAAAGCGCAAACAAAAAGGGCAAATACCAGAGCGCGCGAATATTTCCCGTCGCCCTTGCACTCAGCAGCAGCTTAAGCTCGATCGTAAAGAAGAGGACTGTAAATAGCCACGGCCGAGGCACTAGAAGCACCGGCAACATGGAGACAATCGATATGGCAGCAAGCCCGACGGCGCTGATAAATGCGGGTTCAAAGCGTTTGATCAGCGTGAATACCGCGGCCGTGATAGCGATGCTTAAAATGACGTTGTAGTAGAGGATTCCGGATAGACCAAACCATTGATGAAAGCGGAACACGAGTACTTCGAACAGCCAGCTGTAAGCAACCCACTCTTTACCCGCACCGTGAAGTGAAAACGGATCGGTTGGCGGAACCATGTGATGGTTAAGAATCCATTCACCTGTGCGAAGGTGCCACCAGATATCGGCGTCTTCAAGGCCCACTTTCCATCGAAGGACGACGATTGCCGGCAAAGCAAGAAGGATGGCGAGCAAAAAAGAACGACGAAAAAGTTCCTCGTGTTTGGACAAAAAATCCTTCAGCCTGTTCGTGCTGCCGCGCGCCATGTTCAAGCGACGTTGAAACCGAAGAGGATCACCGGCCGCGATCTGCATTCGTCCGTCCTCTGCGTCTGGTGACTCAACTCGTCAAAAAGGCTTCGCAATTTAAAGTCGAACTCCTGAGACCGGCGAGCGATGGTGTGCAGCACCAAGCCCACCGTGGTCGTAGCTTCATCTTTCACACCAATGGCTTGTCCCATACGCACCACCGCTCCATTCCAGAGTTGATGCTGCTACTGAAGAATGGCCCAATGGTGACGTGCAGCTGTTTTAGCCGGTTGGTTTAGAGTACGATAATGCCTCATGTCAATCGTTTCCCATTTGCTTTCAATGTTATTGCTGTCGGGCCCTTTACAAGGTCCGGCGGCTACCCCGCGCATCATTGCTTCGTCGGGTGACTGGACGATTACCGCAGAAGAATTTGAACAGATCGTGAAAACGTTCCCGCCACAAGACCGCCAACGTTTTGCAGATCCGGACAACCGCAGGGGGCTGGTTGATGAGCTTGTGCGGATCTGGGTTTTAACGAGCGAGGCCCGCAGGAAGGGAATAGACGTCGGCACGGGATACGAATCCCGACGAAATTATTACCAGCAATATGCGCGTGAAATCGGAGCCGCGATCAGCGAGGAAACGGTTCGAAATTATTATGAGGGTCACCTGGACGATTTCACTCAGATTGGCTTGTCTCACATTCTTATCTTGAACGGAAATAGTCCCATAACGCCGTATGCCAATGTGGAACGGCTCCCTTATGAGGAGGCCGAGAAGAAAGCCAAAGAAATCAAGGCCATGCTGGACATGGGAGCCGACTGGGACGAGATGTCGAAAAAGTATTCGCAGGATATCGCGGTCAAAGACCATGGTGGCGCTGTCGGATACATTTCAAAGGGCCGCGCCGAAAAGAGCATCGAAGACGCCGTGTTTTCGATGAAGCCAGGCGACATCAGCGATGTCGTCGGAAGCGTTTTTGGCTTTCATATCTTTCGCGTCACCGACAGAAAGGTAAAAACGTTCGGGGAAATGCGCGATTTCATCCGGCAAAAGCTCACGGCAGATGAACTCAACCGCCAACTCGACGCCAAAGTCAAAGAGTCTGGTGTCGAGATCGACGAATCGTTTTTTCAATAAGCTGAAGCAGCCTTGAGGTTCCGACTAGTCGATTTGGTTCAGCAGCGGAATGGTTTTCGGATCGGGTGAAGGTGGTATGGATTTCAAAAAAGCATAGATGTCTGCCAGTTCCGCTTCGGTGACCTGACTTCCGAACGCAGGCATAGAGCCTTTCGGCTTGCGGACATAGTTCATAAAGGCCTGGAAAGTGATCGGGTTCTGGGCCAGGCGCGCGCCGGCGCCTCCCTGACCCGAAAAGCTATGGCAGCTGACGCAGCCGTGTGCCTGGAAGCGTTTCTTTCCGTTTTCGATATTGCCGGCCGGGACGGTTTCCGTTCGCCGAGGCTGCGGAGCTTGACCGCCGGCTATTGGAACTCCGAAGCTCAGAACAGTTCCCAAAATTCCCAACACGACGAGATTCGCTGCTTTGCAGTTCACCTGAACCTCCCTCAGGGTAACGCGTTACACCGGTTGCGTAACAGCATCGATCAAAGCCGGCTGGCCTTTTTCCACGACGGCTAGAGCGCGTCGGATCGCGGGCCCCAGGTCTTTTGGATCGGTGATCGGACCTTCGGCATACCATCCCATACTCTGCGCCAATTTCGCGTAATCGATGTTGGGATCTTCGATCGCGGTTCCGATACGGCACCTGCCGATATCGCGATGGTGCTGGCCGGCGATCTGCTGCACCTGCATCACTTCCGTATTGTATGCGCGGTTGTTGTGCATGATCGTCAGCATCGGAATGCGGTGATGAGCGGCCGTCCAGAGCACTCCGGGCAGATACATCAGATCACCGTCGTGCTGGAGATTGATCGAAATCCTCCCGTACTTCCGGTTTGCCAGCGCTGCGCCCACTGAAGCCGGCGCGCTGTAGCCGATGGCGACCGAACCGGACTGACCGATGTGGTGGTAATACTTCTCGAATTTCCAAAATCGATGCGGCCAGCCGTTCATAGCATCGCTACGTGAAACTAACGACCAATCCTTGTTCTTGATTTGGGCCCACAACTCGACTGCGATTCGGGCCGTGCTGATCGGGCTATCATCCCACCCGTAAGTCGCGCGGACACGATTTCGTTCCATCCGCCGCCGGCTGGCCTCGGCCAACTTGGCTCCCCGTGCTTCGATGACTCTCCTGCGATCGCTGGTGATCAGGCGCTTCACCTCCTCGATGAGCACCGGCAGGGTCGCCTCGGCATCGGCCGCCAGCGCCATATCGACTTCCTGATAGCGTCCGAAATCCTGGTAGTTGCTGCGAGTAAACAGGTCGAGCGAGCTAATGCTGATAACCTTCGCACCGGGCTTTAATCTTGATCGGGACGGAGAACCTTCTTCGCCTCCCGCGTTGACGACACTCTGCAGCAGTGGGTGCTCCATAGCAAGAATGAGGTCCGCTTCGGAAATGACGGAAAGATCGGGTCCCCTGCCGTCGTTTTGATTCAGTGGATGGCGGGATGGAAAATTCATGCGTTGGATGGTATCGGCCACCGCCGCCTGCAGAAGCTCAGCCAACTCCACGAGATACTTCAGCCCCGCCGGGGTACGTGCAGCGCGTTCAACCGCCAGCACTGGAAACTCGGCATTAACGAGCATCCTGGCGATCTCTTTGACAGCGGCGTAATCTCCCTGCGGCGGCAGAGTGGGCGAAAGCTTGGGTATGCGCAGGTTGGCGCCCTCCGGCAGCGGCAACTCCTGTAGATATTTGTCTACCGATAGCACGACCGGCAGCGTCGGCGGCGTGGTTGCAATTTTGTAGGCGCGCACCGCAGACTCGGCAAAATGACCGTGTGAGGCGGGAGCATCGTCCCATTTTGTAAAGTCGCGGACGATAGCCACGGGGTCCTGTGCCGTATGGACGATATCCGTCCTGGACACCCGCTTCATGGCGTCGGTGTCGTTGCCGACAAACAGAATCACCGGCACCCGGTCGCAATACGCGCTGTATACCGCCATCGCCGCGTGCTGCAACCCGACCGTGCTATACGCATAAACGGCCATCGGTTTACCTTCAATTTTGAAGTAGCCGTGCGCCATTGCAACGGCGGCCTCTTCATGAAGGCAGGTCAAAAGCTCCGGGTTGCGGTTCATTCCGTAATTGATCGTCGATTCATGCAGACTGCGGTAGCTGGAGCCGGGATTCGCAGCCACATACTCGAACCCGAGCGACTTCATCACGTCGAGCATGAAGTCCGACCCGGCCCGCACCGGAGGCAGTGCCCCCGGCTCGTTGACCGTGATTTCCGGCTGCCTGGCAGGCGTCTCCTGTTGCGCGCTCATCGCCGTGCTGCTGCCGGCCATCGCCGCGGCACTGGCAGCGAGTTGTAGAAACTTGCGGCGGCCCACTGAACTCTGTTCTGAATTATTTTGTTCTGAATTATTTTGTTCTGGGTTACTCATAGTGTTCATCACCCAATCCTTTCGTGCGGCTCCGCTGATTTTATTGTCAAATGATACTGCGAGCAAGCAAGGACAACGGCCCGTGATCGCATTTTGAGTAAAAAGCAAGGAGTAGGAGAATAATAGCCATGAGTTTAAAAAACATCACTCCCGAACAGGCTAAGGAGATTCTCGAAAGCGACGGCAATGCAGTCTATATCGACGTCAGAACTGAACCGGAGTTCGTGAATGGACACGTGCCAAAGGCAGTCAATATTCCGGTGGTGTGGCCCGATCCGGCAACACGCCAGATGAAGCCGAATCCGGATTTCGTCAACGTGGTCTCGGCACATTTCTCCAAGGGGAAGCGGATCATCGTCGGTTGCCAGGCGGGCGGCCGTTCCCAATTCGCCGCAGAACTGCTGACCAAAGAGGGATTCCAAGATGTGTCCAACATGCAGGGCGGCTTCGGTGGTGCCCGCGATCCCATGGGACAGGTAATCGCGCCGGGCTGGAGCCAGTTGGGATTCCCGGTCGAAATGGAGTCCCCCCCGGATCGCTCCTACGCTTCACTCCAAAAAAATGTTGGATAGATATGACGCACGGCAGTGAAGTTGAATGTTTCGACTCACGGAGGACTGTCGAAGCTGCGGCTCATACCAATCGATCGTTCGGGCTCGCCCAGTGACAGCTACCTCCAGTTGGACGACTGTAGCAGGGAAGTTTGCGCGGCAACGGCCAGTCTCTACGAGAAGGTCGGATATGTGTCATCTGAGCTATGCACCTCTGCGTGTCAACTGAGTTGAGTTTGAAGAAAAGAACCATTTGCTGACCCCGATAAAACGGGATAAAAAAGCGAATCGATCCTGCACGCTGTAAAGCGACTACTGCGGCGCCGCCTGAACAAGGAATCGGCACCGACAATTTCTTCCTTATCGCTTGCTCCGACTCGTTTCGCGTGCCCCATTTCATCGTGATGCCATGGCGCTCGGCAAATCCAAAGAAGCGTACGACATCGAACTTCGCGAACAGACGGAGCTTGCCAGTCAATATGTCCAACGCGATCGGCGTTGGCACCGTGGCGAATAAGCCCGGACATGACAAATCCTGAAGAAGAAGCCTCCTTTTTTGCCGGCATCGTACCGCAGCACCCACGCTTTGTCTACGATCGCCAGATCTTGAATTAAGCGAGGGCGCACAATTCAGGGAGCGCCGCAACTTGAATGAAGCGAGCACGGATGATTCAGGAAGCCCCAGGTCCTGAATTGAGCGAGGGCGCACGATTCAGGGAGCGCTGGATCTTGAATCAAGCGGGCGCGCACAATTCAGGGAGCGCCGGATCTTGAATCAAGCGGGCGCGCACAATTCAGGGAGCGCCAGATCGAATCGAGCGAGGGCGCACGATTCAGGGAGTGCCGGATTTTGAATCAAGCGGGCGCGCACAATTCAGGGAGCGGCGGATCTTGAGTCGAGCGAGGGCGCACAATTCAGGGAGGGCCGGATTTTGAATCGAGCGAGGGCGCACAATTCAGGGAGCGCCGGATCTTCAATTTGGCACGGCCACCCCGCTCGGGACGGCTTTCGAGCCGAAAAATCGTGCAAAATGATTAAAATATTGTCCCGCAACATGTTTTTGCCAGCAACGCCGAAGTGAAAAACAGATCCCGGAGATTAGTGTCAAGGGGGAGATGCCTTATGACGAAACCGGCGGTAGCGTTACTGATTCTGATATTGAGTGGGATGTTTGCAATTTCTCAGCAGCCCGAGCGACCCGGCGGTTTGCGGCAGATCATTCCCGGGCACTATGTGTTCACGTCCATGACCTATAACAGTGGGATCATCGCCACCAGCGATCGCGTCACGCTCTATTTCGGCGGCAAGGAGATTCAGATTCTCTATATGGGCCGGGCACACACTAGGGGAGACAGCATCGTGTACGTCCCTCAGGACCACATCGTCTATTTGAGCGAACTGTTCTTTGCAAACCAGTTTTTGTTTATTAATGACGGTTACGGCCTAGATTGGCTGAAGGCGCTGGATGCGGTCGACGCCCTTGGCGCCGACATCTTCGTGCCTGGACACGGTCCGATTCCAGCAGATCCTCGGGAAACTCGACAGGAGCTCCGCCGTTTTCGGCAGATGTTGGTGGATATCCGCGATGCCGTTCAGAAAGAAGTTGCGCACGGCGCAACGGAGGATCAAGCAGTCGGAGCCGTCCGGTGGCCCCAGTATGAAAAAATGCAGTCTTACGACGCCCAACGGGAAACGGCCGTTCGGCGACTGTACCAGCAACTGACCGGTGCGCTGAAGTGATCGCGGCAGTCGGGAAAAGCCATCTCCCGATGAGGAAAAGCCAAGTGCTCACAAGGAAGTGGCTTCTCCCGGCTGCGGCGCAGGGATCATTCGTTTCCTACGGCTCTGGAAGAGATCCAAAGTCCGGCGGCGGAATGCGGTGTTTTGTTGCGGCCTCGTATGCTGAAGCAATACGAAACAGCATCGGCTCGGAAAAAGGCCGCCCGAAAAACATGATTCCAACCGGAAGCTTTGCCGGAACGGGTCCGGACAGGCGCGAGCCACCAGGAGCCGCCGCATCGCGGACGCGGTCATAAACTTGAGTGGTGAAACCCGCCGGAACCGACAGGGTCGGGATGCCGTGTTGTCCCAGCAGTCCCCAGACCGAATTCGTTCTGCCGTTTAACGGCGGCTCGATAGGTGCACCTAAGATATAGGCGGGGATATTCCCGGCTGGAGACACCAGACCATCGAGGTTCTGTTGGGCCATGCATTGCAGAACCACTTGCTGATAGGCAAACCTGTCCTGAAAGAGGTTCGGCATATCGAGCGTTAGCGCGCTATTGATCTCCTCGAGCGCCGCCTTTCGATCTATAAAGCCGGCGTCGGGACGGATGTCCCGATAGAAATTCGATTTGTCGATCAAATCCCGAATGGTCTTGATATTGGAATCGCCACGCTCTTTGAGGTAACGGCTCAACATATATTTGGCTTGTCCGGCATTGGGCGCCGGTCCCATGTTCCGGATTGTGGGACCAGAGGGGACGAGAGATGGATTGAAAAACATGTCGACTAGCTGAGAGATGCGGTCTGAGGCCGGTTTCCCGTTGGGGTCCACTGGGAAGAGGTTCGGGAACTGTTCGATGAAATTCCGGTTGCGATAGATCGGAGCGTACTTGTCCACGCAGCTTTGAAACAGCGCACCACCCGGTCCCGGGTCGACAATCGTCGCTCCCAGCCGGCGGAGGTCGCTGATGGCTCGCTCGATGATATCGATGCTTTCAACGTCCGCATCGGTGAACAGTTTCTTGTCCATGTGTTCGCGAAGGACGCCGATCCGGATTCCATCCAACCTTCGCTCGTTCGCAAAGCTTCGATAGGGCTCCGAGGGCAGGCGGCCAACGCTGAAAGCCGTCAGTTCGTCCTTGGGATCGTAGCCGGCGATGACCTCGAGCACGCGGGCGGCGTCCTTCACGGTGCGGCAAAGTGGCCCTACTCGAGTATTCAGCGCCGCGCCGACCATTCCTTGCCGGCTGACCAATTCCTGCGTCGGCGCGAGTCCCACAAGACTGTTGTTCTTGGCCGGGTGATGTATGGATCCGCCGGTTTCCTCTCCAATCGAGCACGTCACCAGGTTTGCGGCGACTGAGGCTCCGGAGCCTCCGCTGGAGGTGCCGGGACTGCGAGTCGTATCGTAAGGATTACAGAACGGACCACCGAAGGAACTCCGCGAGTTGGGCGTTCCCATTTCTCCGAGGTTCGCCTTGGCCAGGATAATCGCACCTGCCTCGCGCAGGCGCTTGACGAAGGTGGCATCGTCCGGCGGCCGATCGTTCGCGTAGGCGGCATCCATGCCCCCAGTCGTGCGCATATCGAAGGTGTCATACTGGTCCTTGATGGAGAACGCTACGCCGTGGAGAGGACCGATCAGCTTGCCGGTCGAGGCAAAGTAAGCGTCCTGCCGCGCCGCGACTTCCAGGGCATCGGGCATGGACGGATTGTCGTCTACGGGATCGGTCATGCTTCGCGCTTTTCTAGGATCGAACCCCAGCGCTTGTCTTTTGGCTGGCCGCAGATTCAAGCTCAACAGGGCATTGAGTTGACGCGCATTCCTGATGGGTGTGATCGGTCCCAGCCCGAGCACTCCGTCGGGAAGATTGACGCACGGGCCGTTGTACGCTTTGATGCGGTTGAGGTAGAGCTCGACGACCCGCGTCGACGTCAATTCCCCTCGCAGGATCGCCGATTGAATATCTTCAATCGTCGCTTCCTCGATCCTGAATTTGGCGGTCTGTGCCGAAGCCAGCCCGGGGACGAGTAAGATGAATGACGCTACTACAAGGTGACGAAGCATAGGTCCTCCTTGGGCTCAGTTTGTTGCTATTGTGCTTTCGTTTTATCGACCACAACGCGGCCCGCTTTCATCACCCAGCGGATGTTGTCTCGACGCGAAACCGCCGTGATGTTGACTAGCGGGTCGCCCTCAACCGCGACGATATCGGCGTAGAATCCCGGCGCTACCGCGCCAAGGCTCTTTTCCATCCCAAGCATGGCCGCGGGTTCGGTAGTAGCCGTCTTCAGGGCCTGCGCCGGCGTCATTCCCATCTTCACGAACCAGTCGAGTTCGCGCATATTCAAGCCCCAGCCGTTATAGACGGCATCGGAACCGACGATCATGTGGACGCCGGCTCGAAACGCTTTCCTCGCGGTTTCGAAATTGCGCTGAATATAATCGCGCAGCCGCTCCTTCGCGCCCGGCGGGAAATGGTAGACGGTATCGTCATTCTCCACGTAATACTGGTTGTGATCGATCGTCGGCGCATAGTAGGTCTTTCGCTTGACCATTTCCGCAATCGTCTGATCGTCCATGTCGGTTGCATGTTCGAGCGAATCGGTCCCGGCGCGAACCGCGTCGCGCGCGCCGCTCGGCCCGTAGGAATGAATCGCGATTTTCTTTCCGAGCGCATGAGTGGCATCGACGGCAGCCTTCATCTCCTCAAAGGTGAAAGTCTGGGCCTGAGTCACATCGTCGAAACCGCCGGTCGATCCGTACATCTTTACCCAATCCGCTCCGGACGCGATGACTTGCCGCACCGCGTGAATGACGGCATCGACTCCATCGGCCATGATGCCGATAGGCGT
>WNGG01009910.1_pt1 | contig 10371 bp, 9 predicted proteins | sample 5400661 | NCBI WGS metagenome assembly WNGG01 (sample SAMN13153372, study PRJNA577476) | soil metagenome | isolation source: 100 cm soil or saprolite under Garry oak tree replicate 1 | place: USA:California | collected 2016-06-15
ACGCACGGGCTCAAGCTAGAGCAAGCCATTTTGGGAAGCTGGTGTTGTACGGACTCAGTCGCGAACCCTTGCTTGACTTGGTCACAAATTCCATAGAGGAGTTAATTCACCTGACCGAGACCGCACTCGATCACGGTCCTCCCCATTGAGCGATCCTACCTGGCTAAAGTGCATGGAGCGACCCGGCGGCCCCCGATCCTCGGATCGAGGGCAGGGCCTCTGAGTAGAGGGCCGGATCGTTCCTTGCAATTTGCTACACGCACCTCACTGGCTGGGCGGAGCTCCCTTTTTCTGATCACTGGTGCTCTTGCTTTTCTTTCCGCCCAACTTGCAGGTCTCGGAAACCATCTCGACCTTGGTCACGGCGATTTCTTTATTGCCGCCCGCGGCACCCGCACTGGTCTCCGTCTTGCTCATCTCGGAAGCGCCGCCGCCCGAAACCGCGCCATGAATCACGACTTCGTGACCCACGTGTGCGGAGAGATCTTCCGAAGTGTTCAAGGCGTAAGTGTGTCCCTTTGCGTCCTCCAGCGAGTACTTGCCGCCTTCGGAACGGATGCATCCCTTTACCTTATGTTCGCCTTTCGCTTCGCCCTTTGTCTTAGTTTCGGCGCCCATGGTTGTGCCCTGCGTCGCAGGAGCAGCGCTTGGCTGCTGTGCCGCTCCTGTGGAGCCCTGCTGCCCAGTTGTGGAACCCTGGGAAGCGGCAGAACCCTGTGAGCCGGGCGAGCTTTGATCGTTGGGGGAGGAGGTCTGGGCGGTTGCGATTAGAGCAAACGCCAAAACCAGTGCAAACAATATTGATATCTTGCTCATGGTGTGGACTCCTGAGTGGATTGGTATTGCCAATACTTGCGATTGCGGAAACTCTTTAGGTGCCGAGGATTCTCTTTGAGTTGCCGGTATGTAACCAACCAGTGCGCTTTCGTTCGCTATCAATCAGCCCCCTCTGCGGCATTCGATCCTGCCTGAGGTTGCGAACTGTTCTTGTAAACAGAGGCTTAAGAGACTACACGACTTCCTCTTGCTGCTTGTCCGCGGCACTAACCAAATTAGGCCTTTGAGGATTGCCAGACAATGGGTACAAACCTGTAGGAAGGCTAGGGAATGTCCTGTAGAAGCATTCTCCCCGCGAAGGCGACCAAGCGGCCCTTAGACTTCGAACAGTCGGTAGACTCCGGGAGGTTTCTGCTGCTGGAGAAGCGTGATTGCGACGTTATGTACGGGAATGCCCGCCGTCGTTTTTCCATCGAGCGTGCCACGGTGAGCATGACCGTGGAGGACGAGATCTGCACCATGGCGGTCAACGACCTCCGCCAATCGAGAGGTGCCAAGGAATGGAAATATCTCCGGCGCTTCCCCCATCACCGTAGAGGCGATTGGTGAATAATGCAGAACGACGATCCGTTTGTTCGTCCTAAGTTGAGACATTGCGCGTTCCAACTTCACCGCCTCGTCGATCGCCGCCTGTACAAAAGCTTTGATTTCCCGCTCCCCAAACGCGGTTAGCACGCCACGGCCGAATCCTCCGATAAAGCCTTTAGTGCCGGCAAACCCAACTCCGTCGCGCTCGTATCCCGTGCCGTCCAGCACCTTGATGCCGGCAGCCGCCATCATGCGCTGCAGTTCAGCTTCCTGCCCGCCTTCGTAGTCATGGTTTCCTAATACGGCAACAGTCGGTATTCTTAGGCGAACCAGTGCATTCAGCAGCATCTCCATTTCCGAGGGCTGCCCGTAGTTAGTCAAGTCTCCAGCAATGAGCAAAAGGTCGGCTTCGTCACGCACCCTCACAAACTGCTCCTGGATATTGGTGTAGGTTTGGGCCGAGAAATGCAAATCGGCGGTGGCTGCAATTCTCATAGGCGATCGGCACAGTTTTCGGCTGAATTCATGCTATTTCTAGCCCTCAGTTACATCAATGGGCTTAAGCTGACAATCGAATTCTTTCGGCATACGCCGCGCGCGATACTCTAGCAAAAGGTCCTCCAAACCCCACTCTTTGACGTCAATCGCGAACATGTTCTCATCGATAAGGCTGCCGCGGAACTTGGCTTTCGAATCGGTTTTTGCAACTAGACCCATGTAACGAGTGAGAAGATCCTGCCAGACTGAAAATGGCACGTAATCGGTTTGAGCCGGGTATACGTAACGAAAGAGTATCAGTGCCCAGAGCAAAATCTCCCAGTTTTCATCCACGATTGTGAGAATCCGTTCCCAATCGAGTTTTCCGCGAGTGCCATAGAGAATGTGCGCGATGTCTGCACCATCGAAGCGCTCTCGCCGAGTGACAAAGAGTTTGGAACACAAGAGTTCCTCAGACGCCAGTACCCGGGTTGCGACCTCGGCGATAATCGCAGGCTGCGCTCTCTCAATCCACGAAGCATCCACTGTAATCACACCGTTGCTCATTCCCGTGATCAGGTCGACGTAAAACTCGTCGCGATGTGCCTTGGCCAGCCATACCGGGTCGCGGACCTCGCATACGTAGTTGCGCTCCCCTAATAAACGCAATGCCGGCTGGACATCCTCCTGCGTAAGGAAGACATCAAGGTCTTTCGTGTCACGCCAGATGCCAGTGTGCTGCTGGAGTGCAAAAGCTCCCGAGACCGCATAACGCACGCGGCTTGCATTCAATAATTCGAGCACCTCGCGGAAGAGAGCCCTCTGGTGTTCCGGGAAATTCGGGGAAACAGACGAGGTGACCGGCACCGGCTTGTCATTCTCTTGTAGCACAAGGCGTTGGATGTCGTCTTCCATCCGACGGTTGCAGACACGTACTTCTGCATGAACAACTTGGGAGCGCGGTTTCGCATCGCTTGGACGCACATGCGGCGTTCCCTTGCACTATTTGTACTAATGTTTTCCTACCCCCGGCTCTCTCCAGCGGCGAGACCGGCTTCCGTAGAGCTTCTTGTATGTGCACTGAGTCTGATATGAGCCAATTGCAATTCTCGCCTGCGCAAGTCAGCGCTAGTGAAGATTACGTGTGCGTAGCGGATGGGAGAGCCAAGGAGGCGGAAATTCGGCATCGGTAGGAGATGGCGGGAATATGTCAACTCGCCAGAACACGTTCAAGGCTGCTGTGTAATCACGGCGACATTCCCCTGGTTTTCCAGGACGTGGACTCGAACTGTGTCGTTGCGCCGCTCCAGGAACAGGTCTACACGTGAACCCACAAGATCCAGCCCTTTGATCCAGAACTGGTTAACATTATCGGGTAAATAAGGACTGTCAAAAACAATCTGCCTTCGACGACCATCGATTGAAATTCCCAGACAGGCCTCCAGCAGCATGAATACGGAGCCCGCTGCCCAGGCTTGCGGCGAGCAGGCCACCGGATAAAGGGTCGGGCCGTCGCCTGCGCGTCGATGAAGGCCACAGAACAACTCGGGCAGCCGGTGAAGGTCTACCAAAACGCTAACGTCCAGCAGTCCGGAGAGAATGCGGGACGCCAGGTCTTTGAAACCATATCGGGAGAGACCGCTAGCGATCAGCGCGTTGTCGTGAGGCCACACCGAACCGTTGTGATACGAAATTGGGTTGTACCGGACTTCCTTGCTGCCCACGGTTCGCACACCCCAGCCTGAAAACAGATCCTGCCCAAGAAGCCCTTGCGCAACCAGGCGTGCCTTCTCCGGGCTCGCGATTCCAGTGTAGAGACAATGACCGGCGTTTGAAGTGCGCACTTGACACTGTCGCTTGCGTCCGTCCAACGCGATTGCATAGGTGCCAAGATCGCCACACCAAAATGACTCTTCAAATTTTGCCTGCAAAGATAGCGCCTGTAATTCGAGCGCACTCGCCTGTTCGCTTCTGCCAAGCGCCGCTGCCATCAGTGCAGCTGCGCGCTTGGCCGCAAAAACATATCCTTGTACTTCACAGAGCGCGATCGGCGCCTCGGCCAGACTTCCGTTGGCGTGAAACACTGAATCGTTCGAATCTTTCCAGCCTTGCTGAACCAGGCCGCCCGAAGAGTGGCGCGCATATTCGACGAAACTGTCGCCATCCGAATCTCCATAATTGTCGATCCAGTCCAAAGCGGCTTGAATGTGAGGCCACAACGCTCGAATGAACTCTAGATCCCCGGTGCGTTCGTAGTACGCTGCAGCGAGCATCAGGAAGAGCGGAGTCGCGTCCACGCTTCCGTAATAGAGTCCAAAGGGTACTTCCCCCAGCGCCGCCATTTCCCCCTTGCGCATTTCGTGCAAAATCTTGCCGGGCTCGGCATCGGATTCTTCATCAACCTCAGTAGCCTGGTTGGCGGCCAGGAACAGCAGCACACCTTTCGCCATGGAGGGGCTCAGCCACAAACATTCCAGAGCAGTAATAATCCCATCCCGGCCAAAGACGGTACTGAACCAGGGCACGCCGGCGTAGGGATAACCCACTTCAGGGTTACCATGAATCATCATCTGAATATCAGCGGCAGACCGGCCCACCCAATCGTTAAATTGTTCGTTGGAAGTTTGGATTCTCCAGTTGCCAGGAGAATCGGCCTTCAGTTCCTCCTTTGCAGTGGCGAATGCCGTTTCCCAATCAACAGGAGAGTCTTCACACGGCTCGCAGCAGACGGTCAAATGAAAAGTCAATTCTTCTTTGGGATACAAAACAGGGCTAAAAACCACGTCAGAGGAAGAAATTCGTTGCGGTGCCGGCATACAACGCAGGTAACTTCGCCGTATCTCGCCGTCTAAGCCTTCATAAGAGAGCACCACAGAGTCCGCCCCGGGCGAGGGGTCCAAGCCGCGACCTCTCCTCTCGCGCCGCGTACCTCGAACTTCAAAAATGTCGGCAAAATCAGCCTTAAAAGTGAGCCGGAGCGGAACCGTGACAGCACGCAAACCGTAATTTGAAACTCTGAATTTTTCATAACAAACACCCTTCCACAAGAACTTCGAACGAGCCACATGGAGGGTACCGCGGGGGATCGCGACTTGATCATCATTCAATATGTCGACATTTGTGAGGTCAGCGGTAAACAGAAAATTGTCTCTGCTGATCGTCGAACTAAGAAAGAGGGGGCGGGATTTGCCGATGTAGAGCACTAACTGCGAAAGGAAGCGAGTTCCATCGTAGAAGAGGCCTTCTTCTCCGAGACCGAGGGGTTCGATGTCCCCGTAGCGATCAAATACAGCAAACAGGTTGCCGTATTTGAGAACTCGAGGCCGATCCTCGGAGCGCGGGGACTTGGTGGTTATGTAAAACTGTTGTGCGACGTTTACTTCATCCAACTGGCACTCCATCCGTTACCGCTATCGGTTCGGATTGCCCGTTTACGAGTCGCTCGTAAAGGGCCAAATAATCCTCGCTCATGCGCCTGGCGCTGAAGCGTTCTTCGAAACGGCGCCTGCAGCTTCTTCGCTCAATCGCAGCAATTCCTTCCACGGCTTTCGCGGCTTCTTCAGCATTATGGACCAGGAACCCTGTGATGCCGTCATCAACGATCTCCGGAACCGAACCACGGGGATAAGCGATAACCGGGGTGCCGCATGCCATTGCCTCGATCATGACCAAGCCAAAAGGCTCAGGCCAATTAATCGGGAAAAGAAGAGCCGCAGCATCTCCCAGGAAATCATTTTTCTCAGGATACCCAATTTCGCCCGTGAACTCTATCAGTGGATCGTGCAATCGCGACTTAATGCAGGTCTCAAAATACTCCTGGTCGGCCCGGTCAATTTTGGCCGCAACCCTGAGAGGCATTCCGACAAGCTGCGCAATCTTGATGGCTTCGTCCAGCCCTTTTTCCGGAGAGATCCGCCCCAGGAACGCCAGGTATTCGCCTCTGCCGGGCCGGAAGGTTAACTGATTTTCGGGTAACCCGTGATACACAGTTCCTTGCCAGTTTGCCCAGGGCAGAGGATCGCGTTGCGAGTCGGAGATGGAGACAACTGGCATGTCGCGGAAGACCTGGTACAAGGGCGCGAGCTCGGGAATGTCGAGTCGTCCATGCAGGGTTGTGACGTTGACGATCTGCTCGCGGCGGCTCAGCGGGAAGTGCAGGTAGTCGATGTGGAAATGAATGATGTCGAAGTTACGCCGTTCACTGAATACATACTCCAACATTAAGACATGATGGGCCAATTGATCGATGCAGTTAGGAGCGAGGCGTAACGACTCGGGGCAGACGGGCACGAGTCTCGCCTGGGTCATAGAGTCCCCGCTCGCAAAAAGGGTTACCTCGTGTCCTTCCCGCACAAGTTCTTCAGTTAAATAGGAAACAATCCGCTCGGTTCCTCCATAGAGTTTCGGGGGAACACTCTCGTAAAGCGGCGCTACCTGGGCAATTCTCATCATAATAAAGGGTTATTTGCGGTCTCCAATACCGTTTCAGCAGATTTTTGCCTTGGTGGGAGCACGAATGACTACCCTGGACTCCTGCAGTCGCCGTGCAGGACAGGGAGGCGTCTCGTTAAAATTGCTCCTTCAACTCACTCACAGGCTGGTCGTGCGCCAGCATCGGTCAGGTATGTCCCCTAACGCAAATTGACGTTAAATAACTGATATTAAAGTACAACCAACTTTATATCTGTGTCCAGCGAATGCTGTATCAGGTGCATACTGTAGTTCCCTTAAGAGATTTGCTGTAGGCGAGCTTTTCACTGGAACAAAACCGGGGAAGGTGGAGCATGCTGCGAGGAAATCTTGGCACCTGAGGAAAACGTAGCGACTCTCAGTCGCTAATCCCCGATTCAGGAACAACAAACCCGTTGCAAACCGGCTCCCGACTAGGCCGCAGCTCCAATGCCCATAAATTGTGGCGCCGGCACGCTGCCCACAGAAATTTCCTTATCCTGATGCGCTTTTCCACTGCGCTTGGAAGGATGCCAGGATGCTTGCGGACCCGCGGCGGCGGAAGCTGCGATTGCTCGGGGCGCACTCGATCGGCGCTGCGTGGCCAGGTTCTGTGCGTCCGTCGGCATTTCAAGCCGATTTTTACTGCGATAGCAGAGTATCTCGCGCATTCTAACTCGCGCTTTGTGCAGTTGCGACTTTGAGTTGCCAACGGAGCACTTCAAGAGCCGTGCGATCTCCCGATGCTCATAGCCTTGCACTTCATGTAATAGGAATATGGTTCGGTACCCATCAGGTAAATCCTTAATCGCCCGAGCCAACGTTATACGATCAATGGACGCCGCCAAACGCTGATCGTCGCTTCCGTACTCACGTTTTCTTGTTTTGACTTGCTCATTGCACGGCTCATCAAGGGAAACCTGAGGACGCCCGCGTTTCCGGAAATGCATTAGCACCGTGTTTACAGCGACCCGGTACATCCAGGTGGATAACGCTGAATCGCCACGGAATGTCGGCAGTTTCCGGAAGACCTGAAGAAAGGATTCCTGCGTGAGGTCTTCTGCTTCAGCGATGTTATTGGTCATGCGGAGACACAGTGAATAGATTTTTGGCTTGTGCGTGTAAAACAAGCTTGCGAAAGCATTTGCGTCGCCGTGCTGGGCGCGCCGTATAACCCCAGCTTCGGACTCCACACGACCGATCAAATGGGTATCTGGGCTCACCTGGGTCTCCTTTCAAAGAACCGGAATGTAACATGCAGGTTAGAACTCTATGGTTTGGGTGTGATAAGCGTCTATCAGGGACAGTCCGTAATTCTCACACTGAGTTGCTGTACTGGCGCGTTTTTCCTGGCGTGCAAGCCTTAGTACACAAGCCTCGGCATTCGCACTGGAGAACGGAATCCACAGCTCTGGTTGAGACGCCGGCTTACAGGAAATCCCGAGACGGAAATACAGCGTCCAGGGGATTGTTCCGGTCGGTCAGCCGCCCTAGAGTTTGTCCACGAAAACGTTCAACTCTCCGAGACCCGCCAATCAAGCAGGTGTCAGGTCTCTTAATACTGGCACCTGCTTCTCGCCCCCGAAAAACTCGCGCTGAGTCGTGGGGCAAAACACAACAGGCAAGGGATGGCTGCCACCACCCGAGTCGACACTTCAAACCCAAGGAGGAATGAAATGAAGGCGAAGTCATTAAGCGAATTCTTCATCCAACAACTGCAGGATCTTTACGACGCGGAAAACCAGCTCATCAAGGCGCTTCCGAAGATGGCGGAAGCCGCATCGTCTGCAGAACTGCGAAACGCTTTCGAAGAACATCTGGAACAGACCAGGAATCAGGCAACACGCCTCGAACAAGTTTTTGAGATCGTCTCGGATAAGGCTAAGAAAGCCGACTGCAAAGGCATGCAAGGCTTAATCAAGGAAGGCAACGAGATGATCAAGTCCGATTCAGAACCGGAGGTGCGGGATGTGGCCCTGATTGCAGCCGCCCAACGGGTCGAGCATTACGAAATCGCAGGATATGGCTGCGTGCGCACTTATGCCCGGCTACTGGGCTATGGAGATGCGGAGTCGCTTCTGCAACAAACTCTCGAAGAAGAAAAAGAGGCAGACCAGAAACTCAATGATATTGCAGAGAACCTGAACGTCGAGGCAGCACGGGGCGAGGCAGTCGGACCTGCGTCAACCAAGGCTGGCAGAGGCAGGGAAGAACCTGCGGCCTGACGCCAGACTGACCGGGGTTAAAAAAAACCAGAACAAGAATTGAGGCCTTAATCTTCGAGCGATCCTCCTCCAATTCAAATCGAGCCGATCACATCCGTCATTGGTGACCGGGAGGGGGATCGCCAGTCTTCTATCAATTCTGAGCTTGCGCGATCTGCACGATACGATTGCGGACAGCGTAGAGTACCAACTCGCTTATCGAATGCAGTTGCAGCTTGCGCATTACATTCGAGCGGTGCGTTTCCGCGGTCTTCACACTCATACCGAGGGCTAGCGCCGCCTGCCTGGTGCTCTTACCTTCAGCCAGCAATTGCACCAGTTGACGTTCGCGAAAAGTCAGCCGGGTGCGTTTTGATGCCAGTAGAGCCGGCTCAGTATTCCTCTTTAAATAGCCGTCGCGCACCATCTCCGCCACTTTCGATGTGAAGTAGGTGCCACTACGCCTCAGCGCTTCTACCGCAGCGACGAGGTCGCGCACAGCATCAGACTTCAACAGAAACCCTCGGGCTCCGGCATTCAAGACCTGCCGGATCATGTCATCGGACTCGTACAACGTCAGAACAAGGACCTTGGTTTGTGGAAGTGCATCGACAATTTGGCGAGTCGCATCAAGACCATTCAAATTCGGCATGCCGATGTCGATGATTACGACGTCGGGCTTGAGTCGTTTCGCTTTCTCTACGGCGTCTATTCCATCTTTCGCCTCGCCGCACACCTCCCATTCCGATTTGTTTTGCAATATGGCGCATAGGCCGCGCCGCACGACTTCATGGTCATCTGCCAACAAGATGCGAAACGCCATACGAGGTACCTCGCAGAAATCCCCAGCTCTTTGCGCCGAGCATTTCAACCATAGTTGGAACTCCGCTCAACCGGATTGATATAACACAAAATGATAGTCCGTGTCGGTCCGAATGGGGCTAAAGGTGATTTCGGATAGCTGATCGCGGCGCAGGCCTCCGTTTTTGCAGATTCCTGTATAGCGCCTGACGCGGCAACCGACATCGGTCCTCTTACATCACAAACAGGTGCGAGCCAAACGATCAATTTCCAAGTCGGCGGCCCGCGTTTCCGGAAAAATAGTGCCCCTATCAACTGGTGAGAAAACGAGAAACCGCATGGTAGCCGAGTTACTTCGGCAAAACCCCACACTGGACGACCTGCGCCAAGTTGCTGCTCATTGCAAAGCCTGCGATCTGTGGAAGACGGGCACTCAGACCGTTTTCGGTGAAGGCGTAGCGACCGCCAAGGTGATGTTCGTTGGCGAACAGCCGGGAGATCGAGAAGACCTCGCAGGTCGGCCCTTTGTCGGTCCTGCGGGGCTGCTCCTCGATCGCGCACTGGCTCAGGCAGGCATCGAGCGAAGCGAAGTCTACGTCACGAATGTAGTTAAGCACTTTAAGTGGGTGCGAGATGAAAGGGGCAAACGTCGCATTCACAAAAAACCGCGCGCATCGGAAATCAACGCATGTAGACCCTGGCTGGACGCCGAGATCGCTCTCGTGAAACCAGAAGTTCTGGTTTGTCTTGGGGCCACCGCGGCGCAGTCCCTGCTCGGAAGAGATTTCAGCGTTAGCCGCCAGAGAGGCGAACTTGCGCAATCCGAATTGGCGCCGCACGTGATTGCGACGGTGCATCCTTCATCGCTGCTGCGCATGCCGGACGAGAAGAACCGGCACGCGGAGATGGAGCGCTTTATTGAAGATCTAAAGAAAGTCGGGCGCCTGCTGAAACGGAGCGCCAGAACTCAGGACGCCAGAACCGACATTCAAAAGCTGGCAAGCTGAACCGTCAAGTTCCGTAGGGAGCACACTCAAGCCGGCAGACTTCGGCGAATTGCACCATTTCCCCCAAC
>WNGG01020023.1_pt1 | contig 10371 bp, 10 predicted proteins | sample 5400661 | NCBI WGS metagenome assembly WNGG01 (sample SAMN13153372, study PRJNA577476) | soil metagenome | isolation source: 100 cm soil or saprolite under Garry oak tree replicate 1 | place: USA:California | collected 2016-06-15
AGCGCGATCACCGTGAAGCCGCACCACGAGTATTGCACGATGCAGATTGTACATGGAAGCCACGTGGATGCCGACAAGCTCTGCTATCGAAGCGCTGCTCGGAGGGGCTGGATTCACGCTGGTGCAGACCGAGGTCGTGGAGCGCCATAAGGCATTGGATTTCCAGGCAGTGCTGGCAGAACCAAGGAGGACGCTATGCTGGTCGGCATTGATTACGGCACCACACGGACCGTGGTGGCGACCGTCGATAGGGGGAACTACCCCATCGTCAGTTTTCACACTGAGGAGGGCGATACGCAAGATTGGTATCCCTCCCTGGTGGCGGTGCGCGGCGACGAACGCCTGTTCGGGCTGGACGCGGCTACCCACCAGGACGACCCGAGTTGGACGCTGCTGCGCTCCTTCAAACGGCAGCTGGCGACGCTCGGGCCGGCGTCGCGCCTGGCGCTGGGCACCGGCTCAGTGACCGCGCTGGAGCTGCTGACGGCGTTCCTGGTCCAGCTGCGGCGCGACCTCACGGCCCGCTCGAACCTGCGTGTCACACCGCAGGAGGCGGTGGAGGCGGTGATCGCCGTGCCGGCCAATGCCAACAGCAACCAGCGCTTCCTGACGCTGGAAGCCTTCCAGTGCGCCGGCTTTCAGGTGCGCGGCCTCCTCAATGAGCCGTCCGCGGCCGGCATCGAATATGCCCATCATGCCCTCAGGGCGGGTACTAGTGCGCGCCGGGAGCTGGTCGTCGTCTATGATCTCGGCGGGGGGACCTTTGATGCGTCCGTCATCAGCATGGCCGACCGCCGCCACGCGGTCGTCAGCAGCGATGGGATCGCACAGCTCGGCGGGGATGATTTTGACACGCTCCTCCTAGAACTCGCGCTCGCGCAGGCCGGGGCGCCACCCTGGACGGCGTCAGAGCGGTCACGCCTGGTGGAGGAGTGCCGCGAAAAGAAAGAGGGGCTCCACCCCAACACGCGCCGGCTGGCGGTTGACCTGGGACGGGCGCGGGAGGGGGCTGGCGAGGTTGTCGTCAGCACCGGGGTCTTCTACGAGCACTGTCGCCCGCTGGTGGAGCGCACCATCGCCGCACTGGAGCACGCCATGCAGGGGCCAGCACGCCCAGCGTTAGACTGGGGGACGGTGGCTGCCCTGTACGTGGTAGGCGGCGCGAGCGCGTTGCCGATTGTCACGCGCCTGCTGCGGGAACGCTATGGCCGGCTGGTCCGCAAATCGCCCTATCCGCACGCCGCCACGGCCATCGGCCTGGCCATTGCCGCCGATCAGGACGCCGGGTACCAGCTCCGCGAGCGGTTCACCCGCCATTTCGGGGTGTGGCGGGAAGCGGAGGACGGACGCGCCGTAGTCTTCGACGTGGTGTTTGCCAAAGACAGCATGTTGCCGGCTCCTGGCGCGGCACCCCTCACGCGCACGCGCCGATATCGGCCAACACACAACATTGGCCATTTTCGCTACCTCGAATGCAGCCAGGTCACCGACACGGGTGAGCCCACGGGGGACCTCACACCATGGGACGACATCTATTTTCCGTTTGATCCGTCTCTGCACGAGGAAGAGAACCTGCAGGCGATACCCATCACACGCATGGACATGGGTGAACAGTGGATCGAGGAGCGGTACGAATGTGATGCGCACGGCATCATCGAGGTCGAGATGCTGCACCAGACGGGTGACTGCGCACGGCGGTATCGCTTGCGCGGCAGCGAGTCCATGGCAACCCAGGGGGTGGGGTGAGCCTCCACGTGCAGCCCCAGAGCTCAGTGGCATGCGACCGACGCAGTTCAGGAAGACGACGGCGCAGCGCTGACATCGAATATCCGGCGGCTGAGAGCGATATTGAACGCGTATCCACCAAACAAATCGACCGCATTCATGAACATGAGCAGGATCGCGGTCTCCCATCGAGAGAAGCTGGTAGGTGAGGTATATCCCCACCAGCCAGGCCAGGTTAAAGCCCAAGCGGTTCGGGGTGAAGATCCCGAGGCGGCCTTCCAAGCTGCTGAAGGGATGCGTGCCCGCAACAAAGAAGAAATACCACTCCCACAGCGCCAGCCCCAACGCGAGCGCTATGCTCAGTCCACTGATGGACAGATGGAACTTGCGCATCGTTGTCTCCTTTGTGACAACCAACCCGGAGAGGGGGCCGAGCGCCGCCAGCGGGAGGCAGGGAAGGGAGTGGTCACTGCTTCACCTCCTGCCAACCTGGCTTGGTATACTTGCAGGTAGGCGAATGACCCGTACCCGTATCTTCGAGAACCTGGACCTGCACCAACCGGGGCTTTCCCGCTTTCTCCATGACCTCCACCAGCATCGAGTTCTTCTTGACCATCCCTTCGTAGAATACACGCACCCTGGTTGTACTCGTGTCACCCTCGGTTACCGTGGGCTTGTCGATTTCTACCTTGGCTTTCTCCACTTTTATCGTCGGATGGATACACTTCAGTAGTTCTTTCTGGACAAAGGTTACTACATTGTCCGCGGCGGCAGCGGGCAATGCCATGGCCAGACAGACGCTGCTTATCAGTACCAACAATCGCAATGAACGATGCATGATGCTTATCTCCAATGTTGGCATTCTGCCAGTATTAGTTCTATGACATGGTCGATCTGCCCAATGCCACACTATAGCTGTTCTGTGGCATTCTGTCGAGCATCTCCTTTGACAATCCAGCAGGAACCGCTCTCTGGGAACCGGTCATGAGCACCGACATGGAAGCCTACGGTGCATGGGCCTCCTGCCACATGGCGTCGGTAGCGTTTGCAGATCTGGCGCCTGCCTCACCGCCCCGGCAGACCGGCAGTCACCTGCGACAAGGTGGCCGTGGGGGAGATATATTCCAGCTCGGTCATGACCTCGATCAGGGCCGGTCTGTTGGCCTTCAGGGCTTCCTGCAGGGCCGGTAAGAATTCGTTGTCGCGGGTCACCCGTATCCCCAGTGCCCTGTAGGCAGTGCCCAGGGCGGCAAAATCCGGGTTGACGAAGTCCGTGCCACTCGGCCGGTTGGGGTACTGCGCCTCCTGATGCATGCGGATGGTGGCCAGCGCGCCGTTGTTATAGACCACCGTGATGACGTTGACGCCGTACTGGGCGGCCGTCGCCATCTCCTGGCCGGTCATCAAGAACCCGCCGTCACCACAGTGGGCAATGGCTACCCGGTTGGGATGGGCCAGCTTGGCGCCGATAGCGGATGGCACACCGTACCCCATGCACCCCACGGTGGGGCCAAAGAAGGTATCGGGCACGCTGAATTCCTGGTACTTGTGGACCCATAGCGCGAAGTTGCCCGCATCCACCGTGTGGATAGAGTCCTTGGGGAGCGTCGTCTTCATGTCCAGCATCACCTTTTCCATGGACACCTGGCTCGTCGGACGCTCGGGGGGTGTGGCCCACTCCTGCTGCACCTTGTGGTATTCGTCGATCCACCCCTGGCGGTCCGCATTGGGTAGGGGCGCCGGGTACTTCAGGGCGGCAGCCAGCGCCAGCTTGACGTCGGCGACAATCCCAATGGTGGGACGGTGATTCTGCCCAACCACCTCCTCTGCTGGATCGATCTGGATCAGCGTCTGGTCCGCATGTGGCAGGGTCCAGCCGGCGGTGGTCTGCTGGTTCAGGCGTGTACCGATGGCCAGAACCAGGTCCGCCTCAGCCACCGCATCGCGCGTGTGGTTGCGGGCACTGCTCAGGTTTCCCAGGTAGTGAGCGTGATCGTTGGGGAAGGCGGCCAGGCGGCGATACGTGGTCACCACCGGCACCTGGAATTTTTCGGAGAAGGCGATGAGTTCCTGCCGCGCCCCGCTGTACTCAGTACCCGATCCGGCAATAATGATCGGGGTCTTGGCCGCCCCCAGCCGTTGCACCATCTCCTGGATCAAGGCTGGCTCCGGGTGGGCCCGGAGCACTGGATACGGCTCGACCACAGGCATGTCCGCGGTCTCGTCCAGCATATCCCTCGGCAGCGCCACCACCACGGGGCCAGGCCGGCCGCTGCGGGCGATGTGAAACGCCCGGGTCAGCACGGCCGGCACGCGGCGCGGGTCATGTACCTCGGTGACCCATTTGGCCATGCTGCCGAAAAAGTGCGTGTAGTCGATCTCCTGTCCGGCCTCCCTGCCGCGCACCGCGCGCTCCACCTGCCCGACGAGCAACACCAGGGGTGTGGAGTCGTGGCGGGCACAGTGAATGCCGATGCTGGCGTGGGTGGCCCCTGGGCCGCGGGTGACCACACACACGCCCGGCGTGCGCGTGGCTTTGGCGTAGGCTTCCGCCATGAGACAGGCCCCGCCTTCGTGGCGGTTGGTAATGAGCTGCACCTGCGGGGCCTCCCGCATCCCGTCCAGGATGGACGTGAAGCTCTCGCCCGGCACGTTGAACACGTGGCGCACGCCCTCGTTGCGTAAACAATCCACAACAGCGTGGCCTCCATTCATGCGGCGCGTTTTGGCTGTGGTTGGCATGGCTTCCCTCGGATGGGAGATAGAAGATAGAAGATGGGAGATAGGAGATGGGAGAAACCTACCCCCCTCTGCCATCTCCCCTCTGCCATCTCCCATATGGTGTATTAGTGCTGAAACAACGCTAAGCACTTGTTGGAGTTATTGGTCCAGCTTTCCACCCAGTCGACGATCTCGGGCTGCCGTTCTAACTCCTCCATAGCCCCCGCCAGACAGAACCAGTTGAGCATCTCCTGCTGGCCGGAAGCCTCGACCTGCTCCGTGGTCACTCGTCTCCAGGCGTCCCAATCGGCGTTGCGCAACTCTGCAAACCTGGCCCGGTCAGCCTCCATGTCGGGATGCAACCAGCAGGTCTTTTCCGTCAAGAAGGCGTGGGACCAGCTCGAGGAGGCAATCATAGCGACCCGCCACGGCGACGCTTGCAGTACTCTGGCCGTAGCCGCGCCGACTTCCATGCAGCGCTTGGGGGACGGGCCCGGCGGGTCCGGCTCGGTAGAAAACTCCTCCGTGCCGCCGTGATTGCGGATGACCCGGCTGCCATAGCAGTTCACCTGGAAGGGTAGCACAGGGTACGGCATGCCAGTGCGGTCGTAGTCCAGGAACAGCAGGGTATTCACGAACGCGTGTCCCAGCCCATCCTCCTCGTGCAGGGGCTTGTAGGCATAGGCCATATCAATGCCGTGCTCGAGGAGCTTGCCGGCGACGTACCGCCCCTGCTTGGGACAGCCGGTGTAGCGGAACACGGTCTCCGCGGGCTCCCCCCACGGGTTACTGCGCCGGTGTTTGAGGGGCTGGCAGGCGATATCGTCCCAGGCCAGTATGCAGAAAGGCGGAATAATGTCCTCTTTAAAGTTCTCGTACTGATCATCGCCCCAGATCAATAGGAAGTCCGGCTGGAAGGCGTCGATCGCCGCCCGCAGCTGCCGAAAACCGGCCACCAGCCGTTGCCGATGCGCGATCGCCGCGGTGAATCCCTCATCCTCGCCGAACTCGTGCCGCATGGCCTCTGGCCAACTGTGGGGATCCTTCTTCTCCGCCGGGATCCGCTTGTTGTACTTCAACACGCGCGCCAGGCTCGCCCCGCCGCGTTCATCCGTACCAACCAAACCTGGGAAGTGGGTCATGCCAACACCGAGAATGTCTGCCATAGGAACCTCCCTCCGGGGAATGCGCCACTGTGACCTTGTCTATTTACCTATACTGCGATTACCTACAACAACGCAAGGGCCATTTGGCCTATGACACTGATTATGGACTCATACTCGTCAAGTATGGCGAGTATGGCCACCTTGAGCCCGCCAAAGTCGTGGCTCGCCGCCCGGAAATTGACCTGTGTATGTTGCTGAGCAATGCCCCTAAGTCGACTGGCGTAGAGGGCGTTCGAGAATGGGAAGCTTTGGCAGTCGGAGAGCCCGTCTAGGCGCTTGGTAACCCGCAGGGTCTCCGATTTACCTTCTCCGAAGGCATTATCTCTCAGCTGCGCCGATCAGAACACCTCGGTCAAGCGATGCCCAAGGTTGATCTCATCCAGCACACCGCGCCCATTTCCGCTGGCTCCTCCTGAGGTGCGCTCTTTGACCGTTTTGGCAATCTTATAGGAATTACACAGATCTCTCTGACGACCGGTCAGATTCGACGACATCGGCGGCGGTACGGCCCAGGCCGGCGTAGGACAGAGCGACAATCCGACAACGAGTAGACAGATCTTCACAGATAAAGCCACCGTCGCCTCTCCCGGTTACGTCATTGACGAGGGCTCGTTCGTCCTCTTGCACACGGGTTTGTCTGCCAGCGCAGCTTGGCGGTGCTCATCCGCTAGAGGGTGAGCATCTGTATCCATTATACTCAAGTATCATTACTCACGCGCCGCCTGATCTGCTTTTCGCCCTTCCCGCAGAATCCGCTCAAGGGAGTTCAAGTCTGCAACAGATCGGCTAACGCAGCCATCGCTGCTTCGATGTTGATGATGCTGGAAGATACGAGATAACTTGGCCTCACAACAAGATAGCTGATTAAAGCAAATGAAAGAGGAAGCCAAGAAAGAAGACAAGAACTACCATCGGCGGGAGTTCCGCTATGGGGCGTTCATGCGCAGCATCGCCTTACCGGTGCCCGTGCAGGCGGAGAAGGCGACAGCCCAACTCAAGGATGGGGTCCTCGACATCACTATGCCGAAGAGCGCTGAGGTCACAGTCAAACAAATCCTCATCCAGGCACCCTAACCCCACAGCAGGTGGCTGCGGCCCTGCCGCAGCCACCCCTTCCTCTCCCTCACCTGCCGCGTCGGCTGTACAGAGAGCGGGCCACACCGGCGGCAACCGTATCAGGCCAGCAGTACCGCGATAATCCCCGTGAGAAACACCCCATCGAACGTGCCGGCACCACCAATCGAGGCCACCGGTGCGGCTAACCTGCGTACCTTGCGCACATGCAACAGGTCGCCGCCGATGAGCGTGCCCATGGTCCCGGCAACATACGCGGCCAATGGCGCTTGCTGCGGGACCAGGAGGAGTGCTGCCAGGGCGGCGCTGAGCGGTGGCAGCAACATAGGTACTACAATCCCCACACCGGCCACGGGCCGCGCCAACCGGTAGGTCAGGAGTGTCACAGCGGCGGTCGCCACCACCACGCGCAGTGGTGAGAGCGCCTGCGTCAGCAGATAGAGGGACAGCAACGTCGGGACGACGGCACCACCCACATTGACTGCGAGGACTGTCTGTCGCTGTGGACTCCACCGGGGTATGACATAACGCTGGCCAAACACTCGTACCATGCCCTCCTCTATCATCGGCTCCTCAGCCCGCAAACGCGCGATGGGGATGTTCACCCATGATCCGAGCCATGACAGCAATAAGAGGCTGAACATGGCCTCTGAGGGGACGCCGATCTTGTCAAAGGCATAGCTGATGATGCCAATCTGCACCACGAAGAACAAGACAACGACGCTGACCACGAAGACCATCATCATGAAGAAAACGAGGGGGTGAAAAAACATGTGTGGGCTCCTCTACCCTGGTTTCATACCCGGTATTGGCTCTCCAAGTCAGGGACGAGCCCACAGGAGCCGCAAGCACTCCAGAGGTAGGCCACGTGTAGCTTGCCCTGACCGGTCACGGAGAGGATACCATGTGACGCGGATCACGGCGCTGTGCCGCCACCCGAGGCACGAGGTATAATTCCAGAGCGATCCACGTTGTGTAGATATCCACCCATCTTGTACGAGCTGTGGAACATGCATGACTTTTCTTATGATTACGCCAGTATGAGGGAACTGGTCGGGCGTGTCAGTGCGGCCCACCTCCAACAACGCCTCGGGATTGAGCGCGACCACGAAGCGCGCCGCATCGGGCAAGGGCTGAACTTTTTCCGCCATGAAAACTGGTATTCTATCCATATGTTGATTCGGACCACCCTGCGGCTCTGCGGCCTGCACCGACGCGCCAGACGGAATGCCCTCGACATCGCCGTGCGGCATCATGACTTTGTGCTTGCCGACCTGCCGGACGCCTTCCACAACTTCACGATTCTCCATATGAGCGATCTGCACCTGGACATGCACCCCGCTATGCCGGCCGCCTTGATCGAGCGCTTGCAGACAGTCGAGTACGATATCAGTGTTTTGACCGGCGATTTGCGGGCTAAAACGTTTGGCCCCTATGCCCCAGCGGTCATGGCGCTGCAGCAAGTACGGGCCCATCTCAAAGGGCCTGTCTATGGCGTCCTGGGCAATCATGATACCATCAGGATGGTGCCCCCTCTGGAGGCCATGGGCATCCACATGCTGCTCAACGAGGCCGTGGCGCTGGAACGTGGCGGGGAGACGATCTACCTGGCGGGGATTGATGACCCCCACTATTACCGCGCGGATAATCTGGAGAAAGCCTGTGAACCCATCCCTCCCGGTGCTACCTCCATTCTCCTGGCCCACTCCCCGGAAGTTTATCGGCGGGCGGCGCATGTGGGCTTTCATATGATGCTCTGTGGGCATACCCATGGGGGGCAGATCTGTTTGCCGGGTGGCATCCCGTTGCTGCGCAATGCGCGCTGCCCGCGCCGATTGTACGCTGGCCCCTGGACCTATCAGCAATTATTGGGCTATACCTCCGTGGGATCGGGCGCCTCGGTGGTCGATGTCCGCCTCAACTGTCGGCCAGAAATCACGCTCCATCACCTGCGGCGAGCGTAAGGCCACGCACCGATGTCCAGGTGGATCACAGGGGACGGTTCCGGATATGCAGACGGTACAACACCCGCGACAGCCCAATATCCAAGACAAAAAAGGTCAGCACGACGGTGACCATCTCCGCAAGGATTCTCGAAAAACGACCGTAGGTACGAGCGCTTCGAGGCTCTGATCCAGTCCCAGTGCACTATCGCTACTGTGGATACCACACCGGCGCTTGATGAAACTTGATACCAGGTCACCACACATCGCACACAGGCCGATGCCCACCCCGGTGAGCCCAGGACGCCTCACCAGCAGTGCAGCACATCCTGTCGCCACGCCAGCAGCGAGGAGGCCACGCACGGTTTTCGTCGGGCCAAACAGCGGCCGCCCATCAGCCAAAGTCCTGCCCCTGTCAAGAGGGTCATTCAAACGCTCTTGCAAGATATTCTGGGCGATGATGGGAGCGCCATTGGCAACCAGGAGCAGGAAAAGGAACTGTCCGACAGTTGTAGAATACATACCATGTGAGCCCCGGAGTCCGTGAGAGTCAGTGCGCACCTATGAAGTGGCACAACATGAGGCACCTACCAAATATTATCAGTATCTGTCGTCTGGCGACCACTCCCGTGTTGCTCCTCCTCGCGTGGTACGGCTACGCTCACACCTTCCTCGCTGTCACCACGGCGTCTTTTGCCTCGGATGTTCTCGATGGCTATTTGGCGCGTCGACTCGGCCAGACCTCTGAACTGGGTGCCAAACTCGATAGCATGGGCGATTTTGTTGTCTACATCACCCTGCCGCTTGGCGCCTGGTGGCTCTGGCCCGATATGGTGCGTCGTGAAATCGCTTTCTTTATCGCCGTGCTCGCCAGCTGTGTGCTACCTCCACTCGTAGCGTTCTGGAAATTCTCCACGTTCGCGAGCTATCACACCTGGGGAGCGAAACTCGCCGCGCTCGTGGTCGGCGGCAGTGCCATTGTGCTTTTCGCCGGTGGTCCTCCATGGCTCTTCCATCTGGCTGTTCCCATCAGTGTCCTTGCCGCCCTGGAAGAGATGGCCATCACCCTCGTGTTGCCCGAGCGTCAGGCCAACGTCCACTCCTTCTGGCACGTCAGGAAAGCACACAGGCACGCGGAGTCACAGTAACGGCTATGCAGGAACCGTGCCTACGGTATCTGAGACGGACGTTCTGGCATCTTGCGAGAGCGTCAGACTTTAACAGTGCACAACCTCGTGTCCACTCAGCGCTGGCACAGGTTTTGCTCCTTCCACGAGGTGACGTGGCTCGAAGTGGTGGGAGTGGGACCCACGGTATTGGGCCCCCTGGTCTTGGTGATCACATTTCTATCCCTTGTGGTGCTGGCGCCATCATCACTCCAGGTGATAGGCCGAAGGAGTCAACGTGCGGATGGACGCTCACGACCGACTGATCCAGGCCCTTACAGATCGCTCCGTGTACGAGCATCCGACCACCGAGATCGCGGTCTTGCAGACGCACATCTCGTGGGTGGTGTTGACTGGCCAGTATGCGTATAAGGTCAAAAAGCCCGTTAATTTGGGATTTGTCGATTTCTCGACGCTTGCTAAACGGCACTTCTTCTGCCAGGAAGAACTCCGACTCAATCGCCGCCTGGCACCCCAACTGTACCTCGAGGTCGTAGCCATCTATGGCACGCTCGAGCGACCGCGTTTTCACGGCGAGGGCGCACCCATTGAGTACATGGTGAAAATGGTGCAGTT
>WNGG01009914.1_pt1 | contig 10370 bp, 10 predicted proteins | sample 5400661 | NCBI WGS metagenome assembly WNGG01 (sample SAMN13153372, study PRJNA577476) | soil metagenome | isolation source: 100 cm soil or saprolite under Garry oak tree replicate 1 | place: USA:California | collected 2016-06-15
GCGCAATACGGGCAGCAGGCGTTGATGGCGCCGCCCAAGCGCGGCTTCAACCTCGCCGGCTATTTCGTTCCTTCGATCGCGATCCTCGTCGCGGCCGCGATCCTGGTGCGCGTGTTACGGCGCTGGACGCGCGAAGCCGCGGCCGCGCCGGTGGGCCAGACTGTCGCGCCCTCCCCCGCCGCCACACCCGAAGAGCTCGAGCGTCTGCATCGCGAACTAGACCGGCTCGATGCTTGAGCTGATCCTCGGAATCGTACTGGCGACTGCGGCGACGTACTTCGTCCTGCTCCCGATCCTGCGGCCGGCCGTGGAATCCGCGGGTGCGCCGAGTGCCGATGAGGGCGAGGACGCCGCCGACGACATGAGCCCGCAGACTGTCGCGCTGCGCGCGCTCAAAGAGATCGAGTTCGATCGCGCGACTGGCAAACTCTCCGACTCCGATTACGAGCAGCTGAAGGCGAAGTACACCCAGGAAGCGTTGGTTGCGATGCGGGGGGACGTGGGACGGGAGACGGGGGACGAGGCGATCAAGCGCACTTGCACCCGTCCCCCGTCCCCCGTCCCGCGTCTCTCGTGTCCCGAACATGGAGCTCGCCCGGAGATGGGAGCCATCTTCTGCTCGGATTGTGGCAGGCGGTTAGGGAGCGCACCGGGGTATTGCACTCGTTGCGGTACCGTATTGGAGAGTGACGCCCGCTACTGCAATCGCTGTGGAGCCCGCGTCGCCGCCTGACTATTGCATTTTCCAGTGCCGTTTCCTATCAGTCTGCATCCCTGAACTCTGGAGCGCGTTGTGAACCGATGGGTTTCGCGGTTGCTGGTCGTGCTGCTGCTCGTGGCGTTGACGGCGTCGACGGCGGATGCACAGCGGCGCTCACGCCGGCGCGCGATCGTGACCCAATCGGGTCCGCGCTACGGCGCGCATCTGGGATACAACTTCGACAACGGTGGGAACGCGCTGCTCGGCGCGCAGCTGTCGTGGCCGATCGTGCCGGCGCTCGATCTCTATCCGAGCTTCGACTATTACTTCGTGAGCGGCGGCTCGCTGTGGTCGCTGAACTTCGACGTGAAGTATCGGCCGCCCACCGTGTATCGCGCCTGGTATCTCGGTGGCGGCCTCAACTGGTCGCACGCGAGCGCGGGCGGTACCAGCAACAGCGACACCGGGCTCAACTTGCTGACGGGACTCGAGGGCCGGCGCGGCCGCACGCGTCCGTACGTCGAAGGCAAGTTCATCCTCGCCAACAGCAGCTCATTCCAGATTGTCGTCGGGCTCAGCTGGCGCTAGCTAGAACTCGAATGTCTCCATCTTCTTCAGCGCCAACCGGAGCGGGACGATCGTGGCCGCCGTGCACAGTGCGGCGGCCACGCCAAACCAGAGAAACATCCACGCGTCGATGACCACGGGCCGTCCTTCGTAGACGGCCCGGACGTATTGGTAGACCGCCTGCCACAGCGAGACGATCACCCCCGCGAGTAACGCGATCGTTGCCATCATGAACACCAGACCGCCGAACGACGTCGGGATCTGCGCCGCGTTCTCCGTCTCGAACTGCGGATAGAGCGTCCCGAACGCGAGCGCCATCGCGGCGATCGCTAGCGTCAAACTGGCCATCGTCGCCAGGCTCATCAGCATCATGAACGTCGAGACCTCGAGCAGCGCGTTGGTCATGCCCGTGAGCAGCAGGCCCAGTGCCAGCAGCGGCACGGTGCCGACCCAATACTTCGACCACAGCAGCGCGCGCAGATCGAGCGGCGACGACCGTAACAGCCACATCTGGCGCCCCTCGAGCGACACGGCGGGGAAAATGAACCGGGCCGCGATGGATGCGAGGACGAAGCCCGCCAGGCCGAGATTTAGGAACGAGACCAGGTTCACATAGAAGAAGCCGACCGGCTCGCCGCGATGCAGTGGCAGGGCTTGAATATTGAAGAGATAGACCACGACCAGCACGGCAAGCAGGATCAGCTGGCTCCACTGCGTGGTATCGCGGAAGAAGAGCTTGATGTCCTTGAGCACGAACTCGCGTTTGGCGACGGGGAGCCAGCCGAGCAGCGAGCCCACGGTCCAGCGCCACAACCCGCCGCGAATGAAGCGCTCTGCGCCTTCCTGCGCCTTGGTAAACCCCTGGGCGTACAGCGCGCGGTGTAGGACCGCGCCGAGCGTGACGAATGCGGCGGCCGTTGTCCACAGCAGCATCAGGGGCAGGGGATCGAGCCGATGCTGCAGATACCCCATCACCGCCTGCGACGCCCACTCGCTCGGCAGGAACGGCGATGTCGGACCGCGCAGGAGAATGACGAAGTCGAGCAGATTGCGAAATCCTTCGGGCCGGGCGAGCTGTTCGGGGCGAATGACCCGGAAGAGCAGGATCACGCCGCCCGCGGCGCCCAGCGCGATGATCGACAGCAGATCGCGCGTCCGCCGCGCCGGGAAGATGTTCACCAGCACCAGCGTGACCGCGCAGCCCAGCACCGCCGGTAGAATCAGCATCGGGACGATCGCGAGGACGGCGTACAGCGCGAACAGCACGCCACTCTTGTACACGACGCCGTAGGCCGCCAGGATCGGCACGACCATCAGCGCCACCATCCACGACGAATGGAGCAGTGTCTCGCCGAGTTTGGCGAGATACAGCCGCAGCCAGTCGACCGGCGCCGAGACGAGCAGGTCGAGGTCCTTCGCGAGGAAAAAGCTCGACAGCGCCGTGATGACGTTCGAGAGGACCAGGATGGAGATAAAGGAAAGCAGAATCAGCCCGAGAATCTTGCCGGGAATGAGCGGTCCCAGCTCCTCGACTTTCCGCAGATTTCGCAATATCAGGTACAGCACCCCGAAGACGCCGGCCCAGAACGCCCCGCCGACGATGATCAGGATGACGAGCTTGCCGCTGCCGCCCTTCTCCCGTTCCTCGCGCAGCCGCTGCAGCGCGGTGCGCCACTTCGGCTGCAGCACGTGGGCGAGCGAGGGCTGCTTCATGCGCCGAGGACCTCGACCAAGTCCCGGACCTGAGCCCCGCCGGTGAGCTTGAGAAACAGTTCCTCGAGACTAGCGTCACCGGCCTTGTGCTGTCGTCGCACATCGCTGACCGTCCCGGCGGCGACGATCTTGCCGTGCTGGATGATCGCGATTTGATCGCACATCGCCTCCGCGACTTCGAGCGTATGCGTGCTCATGAGCACGGTGCCGCCGCGATCCACAAACTGCCGGAAGATGTCCTTGAGGAGTCGCGCCGCTTTGGGATCGAGCCCGACCATCGGTTCATCGACGACGATGCATTCGGGGCGGTGAATCAACGCGCTCGAGATGATGAGCTTCTGGCGCATGCCGTGGCTGTACGCCTCGACCAGCTCGTCTTTCCAGCTCGTCAGCTCGAAGACTTCGAGGAGCTCCGCGATACGCCGCTCGACGACGTCCCCTTGCTGCCCGTACAGGCCTGCGACGAACCGCAAGAACTCCGCGCCGGTGAGCTTGTCGTAGACGAACGGCCGGTCCGGGATGAAGCCGAGCCGCATCTTGGCGGCGATCGGATTCCCGTGGACGTCGTCGCCGCCGAGCAGGATGCGGCCCTGCGAAGGCCGCAGAATTCCGGCGATCATGCGCAGCGTCGTCGTCTTGCCCGCGCCATTGGGACCGAGACAGCCGTAGAGCACGCCGCGCGGGACATGGAGGCTGATGTCGTCGACCGCGACGAAGCTGCCGTAAAGCTTGGTGAGATTCTCCAAACGGATCATAGCACCTCGAGCTTCAGCCGGCCGATGAGCGGGACGAGCTCGACCTGCCGGGCGAGTCCTCCGATCACGATGGGTAGTCGCGACGCGTCGGCCGGGAATTGATCGAACGTGGGGTCCACGGCGACCCAATCGTTCAGGCGCACTTCGGCCCAGGCGTGATAATAGAAACGGCCGTTCAGGTAGATCAGTCCGGCCACGGTTCGGGCCGGCAGTCCCGCCCCGCGCGCGAGCGCGACGAAGAGGGTAGCGGCTTCGTTGCAGTCGCCGCGGCGCGTGTCCAGCACGTTCACCGCACTCGGCGCGCTCGCCTCGACGACTGTGGCGCGCCGCAGCGAGTGAGACACCCAGTGCGTGAGTAGCTCGGCGACGCGCGCGGGGCTGCGCTCCCGCCCGATGATCTGGCGCCCCTCTGCGGCGATGCGCGGATCGTGGCTCTGGATCAGCGGCTCCGGGGCGAGCCAACGGGCCAGCGCCGTGTCCGGCGACGGAAGGCGATAGGGAGCCGCGGTCGTCTGGATCGCGCTCACCTGGACGATGTCCAGGGTGTCGCGTTCGTTCAGGCGCAAGCGCATGCGCGCGCGCGGCGTGGGGCTTGCCTGCACCCCCGCCGCCAGGGCGGTCAGCGGCACGATGGCATCCGCGCCGGGAGCGGCACTGCTGCGCGCGACGCGCGCGGTATCACGGTGCTTGAAGTTCTCGTACACGATCTCGAACGCGGCCCGCTCCATCGCGAACCCATTGGGGGGCCCACCCCCGCTTGCGGCGAGCACGATCCGCCCTTGCGCATCGATCCAACTGTGCGTCGTGATCCCGTTCGCCTCTTGATCGATGCGGAATGCGCGCACGGTATCAAAGTGCTCCGGCACCCAGGTCATGGTCGTCGAATCGATATCGGCGCTGTCAGACACGACCAGCGTCGTTTCGGCGGACACGCGCGCGGTCACGTCGCGTCCGCTCACGAGCAGGGGATCGAACAGGCGCGCCGTGTACGAGCGTCCCGACTGCAGCTCTCCCCCGAACGCGAGGCGGAGCGGCAGCAGCGCCGGGAGCGTCACTGGGCCCTTGAGTGGAATGCGTGTCATCTGGGAGTCCTGGCCCGATACGATGGCCACCGACAGGACGGTATCGCCGATCACGCGGCCGTGCGTCTCGAATCGTCCGATATCACCGTCGAATGACGCGACCACGCTCTGCAGCCGCAGCGCGCGCGAGAGCATTGCCGTGCTGCGCGCGGTGGTGCGATGCAGCTTGCCGAGAGCCGGGACGTCGAGGACGAACACGGTCTCCACACGGAGCGCGCTGGGAAGCGTGTCGATGGTGGTCGACGAGTAGCCCACCTGCTGCCCGCCGACGGCGAGCCGGTAAAACAGCGTGCCCGGAGGCACGGCCAGCGCTGCTTCCGCGAGCCGCGCTCCGGTGGGGCGAAAGACTTCCCGCTTCACCAGCCACCCGAGCGACAACACCCAGGCGGTGAGGATGGCAATCACCCAGCCGCGCCGGCTCACGACACCGCCCGCTGCAATGCTGCCTCGAACACCTGTTGGTCTTCCGGCCGCTCGACGATGAACGACACCTCCGTCGGGAACTCTGCGCTGCCTTTGTGCGCGTGCAACACCGTCGCCATGATCTCGGCGGAGTCCTCGAGCGTCAGATTGCCGGCGCCGGTGCCCAGCGGCGGTGCGCTGACGTGCGAGAACTGCCACTCCTGCGCCTGATGCAGGGTCGACAGCCACGCGCGGGCAACGTTGCCGCGTGTCACTGGCTCGGTCTCGCTGCGAATCACGGCGTGGATGACGAATTCGGCGGGCAAGTCCCCGCCGGCCGCGGTGACGACCGCGGCGCCGACGGCAAGCTCGCGGCTCAATCGAATACGATTTTGGAATTCCTGCCCGCCGAGGACTTCCAGACGGCGCAGGGCGGCTGCCGTGGGGTCGAGACGAGTCGTGGCGGGACGGACGATGGCATCTGCGGCATACGAGGCGAGATCGTCCACAACTACGCGAATCACCTACCGGTCATTTCCCGGGACCGGCGGTACATCGCCGTCGCTTCGTCAGGGCGGTTCAACCGGTCCAGCACCTTGCCGATGCCGTAGAGCGCCTTCGGATTGGCGGGTTGCAGCTCGACGGCCCGCTCGTACGCCGCCAGCGCGCCGGTGAGGTCGTCCATGTGGTTGAGCGCTTCGCCGAGATAGTACCAGGCGGCGGCCCGTCCCGGCTCGATCTCAACGGCGCGTTTGAGCTGGTCGATGCCCTCGCGCCACATGCCACGCCGGGTGAGCACGATACCGAGATTGAATAACGCCTCGACGTTGTTGGGATCGGCGCGCAGCACGCGCTGCAGGTCGCGCTGTGCGGCCGCATAGCGCACTGTCGCCCCGAGCACGGCGGCGCGGTTCAGGAGCAACGCGGGGTTGTCAGGGTCCGTCTCGAGCGCGCGATCGAGCTCCGTGAGCGCGCCGTCGCGGTCGCCACGCGCGTCGAGAATGAGCGCCAGGTTGTTGCGTGCCTTCACATGCTTGGGATCGCGCGCCAGGAGTTCACGATACGCCGCAGCCGCGCGCTCGACTTCGCCCCGGTCCGACGCTTCGCGGGCGGCAATGTAGAGAGGGTCGTCCGCCGCCGGAGCCGGCGGCTCCGAGGGCCTGGAGGACGGTGGAGGAGGTGGAAGTTGTGGGGGAGGCACCCGAGGCTCCGGAGGCTCCTGGGGCTCCTCGTCATCCAGCTTGGCGGTTGCTCTGTCCGGCGCTGGAGTGGCCAGCGAGTGCGCGACGCGCAACGGGGGCGGCTGCTCGTCCCGCGCGACATCGTTCGGGCTGGCGATGGCGCCGGTCTGCGTGAGCGACTCGGCTTCCTCGATCAGCTCGGCCGCGACCCGCGCCCGCTCCTGCGAGGTCTGCCAGCGCCGCTCCCGCTTGGGACTCCGGTCCTTGGGATTGTTCATCATGGGGGTGCTAACGTAGGAAACCGGCGGGGGCTAAGCAAGAGAAAGGGCACCCTTTGAGTGTTGACCTGAACACCGGACCCCCGCTAGCCTCAAAGTCTATGCCTGGTGACGCCCTAGTCGTCCGCGGAGCTCGCGAACACAATCTCAAGAACATCGACGTCGAGCTCCCCCGCAACGCTTTGGTCGTGATCACGGGACTCTCCGGCTCCGGCAAATCGTCACTGGCTTTCGACACGATCTACGCCGAGGGCCAGCGCCGCTATGTCGAATCGCTCTCAGCCTATGCGCGCCAATTCCTCGGGCTCATGGACAAGCCCGACGTCGATGCGATCGAAGGTCTGTCGCCCGCGATCTCCATCGAGCAGAAGACCGCCGGCGCGAATCCACGTTCCACCGTGGGAACGATCACGGAGATCTACGACTATCTCCGCCTGCTCTGGGCCCGCACCGGTACGCCGCATTGCCCCAACGATGGAACGCCGGTCGAGCGACAGTCCGCGTCGCAGATCACCGACCTCGTGCTCGAGTGGCCGGAAGGCACCAAGATCGAAGTGCTCGCGCCGCTGGTGCGCGGTCGCAAAGGCGAGTTCCGCGACGAGTTCGAGGCCATGCGCAAGCAGGGCTTCGTGCGCGTGCGAGTCGACGGCGAGACGTATGATCTCGCCGACGTGCCGAAGCTCAACCGCCGCCAGAACCATGAGATCGCCATCGTGGTGGACCGGCTGGTAGTGCGAGCGACTGATCGCGGACGACTTGCCGACTCGATCGAAACGGCGCTCAAGACGGCGGATGGCGTGGTGGAAGTTGTCCGCCAGAGCGGTAGCCCGCGGTCCCGCCTGTTCTCGGAGCGCTATGCGTGCCCGAAATGCGGATTGTCGCTCCCCGAGCTCGAGCCGCGGCAGTTCTCATTCAACTCGCCGTATGGTGCGTGTCCGGAGTGCTCGGGACTCGGCACGCGCCGCGAGGTGAACGCTGACCTCGTCCTGGGCGAGAAGAGTCTGTCGATTCTCGAAGGCGTCGTGCTGCCCTGGGGCGAGCCGAGTGGCTATTTAAGGAAGGTGGTGCTGCCGGCACTCGCGCGGACTTACAAGTTCGACCTGAATTCCCCCTGGAGCGACCTGGCGCCCGCGGTACAGAAGATTCTGCTCACAGGCGCTCCCGGGAAAACCATCACCTATCAGTACGCCAGCGAGCGCTGGCACGGCTCGTATGAGTCGGGTTGGAAAGGCGTCCTCGATCACGTCGAAAAGCGCTACCGGGAAACGGCGTCCGATGCCGTCCGCGAGCAGCTCGAGCAGTACATGGTCGAGCAACCGTGCCCGGCGTGCGGCGGTCGGCGGCTCAAGCCGGAGAGCCTCTCGGTCCTGGTGGCGGGGAAGAGCATCGGCGACGTCGTTGCGCTCGCGGTTCGTGAATCGCTCGAGTTCTTCTCGAAGGTCCCGTTGCGAGGTAACGGGCGCCCCGGCCTGGATCCGGAAATTTCCCGGCCCATTCTCAAGGAAGTCATCGATCGGCTTCGGTTCCTTGTCGATGTCGGCCTCGACTACCTGACGCTCGATCGCTCCGCCGCCACGCTGTCCGGCGGCGAAGCGCAGCGCATCCGGCTCGCGACGCAGATCGGCAGTCGCCTGGTGGGCGTGCTCTACATCCTGGACGAGCCGTCCATCGGCCTGCATCAACGCGACAACGCCCGCCTGCTCGCGACGCTGCGAGAGCTGCGCGATCTCGGCAATACGGTACTGGTCGTCGAGCACGACGAGGAAACGATCCGCGCGGCCGATTATGTCGTTGACCTGGGGCCGCGCGCCGGCCGGCACGGCGGCGAGGTCGTAGCCGCGGGTCCACTCAATGACGTGTTGCAGCACCCTGATTCGCTCACGGCGCGCTATCTCCGCGGCGAGCTTCGTATTCCCCTCCCACCGCGCCGGCGGGTCGCGCAGTTGGGCCGCTTCCTGCGCGTGGTGGGGGCGAAGCATCACAATCTCAAGGATCTCACCGTCGAATTCCCACTCGGCCTGTTCGTCGCGGTGACGGGGGTCTCGGGATCGGGAAAATCGACCCTGGTTACCGACATCCTGTATCAGTCACTCGCACGGCACTTCTATCGCGCGAAGGTCGTCCCCGGCGCTCACGACCGTTTGGAGGGTCTCGACCACGTCGATAAGGTCATCGACATCGATCAGAGCCCCATCGGCCGCACGCCTCGCTCGAATCCGGCGACGTATACGGGCCTCTTCACCCCGATTCGGGAGCTCTTCACGTATCTCCCGGAGTCCAAGCTGCGCGGCTATGGACCCGGCCGGTTCTCGTTCAACGTCAAGGGCGGCCGCTGCGAAGCGTGCCAGGGCGACGGGCTCGTAAAAGTCGAGATGCATTTCCTTCCCGACGTCTACGTCCCGTGCGAAGTCTGTAAAGGCCGGCGTTACAATCGGGAAACGTTGGAGGTTCGTTATAAAGGAAAGTCGATCGCCGACGTGCTCGACCTGACCGTCGCCGACGCACTCGACTTTTTCGAGCATCAACCTCGTATCAGGACGAAACTCGAGTTGCTCAACGACGTAGGTCTGGGATACATCCACCTCGGACAGTCGGCGACGACCCTCTCGGGCGGCGAGGCCCAGCGCGTGAAGCTCGCGACTGAGCTCGCCAAACGGGACACGGGGCGCACGTTGTATATCCTGGACGAGCCGACCACTGGATTGCATTTCGAGGATGTACGGTTGTTGCTGGAGGTGCTGCACCGGCTGGTGGACAAAGGGAACACCGTCGTCGTCATCGAGCACAATCTGGACGTCGTGAAGACAGCCGACTGGGTCATCGACTTGGGGCCCGAGGGCGGAGAACTGGGCGGCCGCGTGGTAGCCGAAGGACCGCCGGAAAAGATCGTGCAGTCCAAGGCGTCGCATACCGGGCAGTTCCTGCGCAAGGTGTTGCAAGCCGGAGACTGATGCGGCAGGTTGGACGAGGAGGAGTGATCCGATGAGAGAGCCGGTCTTGGCCGCCCTGGTAATGGGATTCATCACGCTGACGCTCGGCACGGCAATCGTCCTGCGCGGACCGATCGGCAAAGCGGTGGCACAGTGGATCGCGAGCTGGGGGAGCCCGGAGCACAAGGCCATGGAAGCGAAATGGGCCGAAGTCGCGGCGGGCCGTGACCCCGGGGAAGTATCTGAGCTCCGCGCCGAGGTCGAAGAGCTGCAGCGCCAGCTTGCGGACGTGCAGGAACGGTTGGACTTCGCTGAGCGCGTGCTCGCCCGCCGGGACGACCGCGCCGGCGCGTTGCAGAAGGGCGGCGCGGCGAGGTTGCCTGGTGAATCCTGACGATCTCGTTGGTCTCGTAGCCGTCGTGCTCCTGTTTGGAGGCGGAACGGTGTGCCTTCTCGCCATGTCGCCCGTGGGAAAAGCGCTTGCCGCACGGATCACCGGAAAGAAGGGCGTTGCGGAAGACGATGAGACCGCGGAAGAAGTGAAAAAGCTGCGGCGCGAGGTCGATGAAATGCGGCACCTGACGGAGCAGATGAGTGAGCTGGGTGAGCGCGTGGATTTTCTCGAACGGCTGGTCGCGCGACGGCGGGAAGCTGAGCGCCTCCCGCCGGCGAGGTAGCCGATGCCCCCCGAGGGGGTGGCCTTTCTCTTTACGTTGACCATCATCGGGTCGACTGTACTGCTGTTCCCGCTCGTGCGTGCCC
>WNGG01012068.1_pt1 | contig 10370 bp, 8 predicted proteins | sample 5400661 | NCBI WGS metagenome assembly WNGG01 (sample SAMN13153372, study PRJNA577476) | soil metagenome | isolation source: 100 cm soil or saprolite under Garry oak tree replicate 1 | place: USA:California | collected 2016-06-15
CTGCATCCTCAATCACCCACCTGCTGTTCTCCCAACGAAGCTTTGCATGCAGGCGTGAGACGCGCTGAGAGGGTACCTGGACATCGTTCCCTGAAAGCCGCCCGCCGGTCATCACAGGCTTGTTCAATGGACTCTCTCCGACGACCTTTCCATCCAACTCAACAACTATGCGCGCATTGATTGGTGGGACTGCAACAGGTTGCACATTATTGTTCCAGGCTACTTGCTGCTGTTGCCGGCCATTGCCATCCTGGTCCCTATGGACAAAGGCTGGTGGCATGGGCTGGGATGCTGGCCCTGTTGGCGCTGACCAGTTCTGAGCCATCGCTGGGTTAGGCGAAACCGGTCTCATAGGCCTTTGTGGGGGACGCTGCAATTGGTACTGGTCATAGGACGCAGGCATCGGGGCAAAGGCTGAGCGAATCATGGACTTGTCGCCGGCCTTCTCGAGGTTGTAACGATTCTGCTCTTCAAGGAGTCCGGCGAAGACACCTCCCCGCTGCTTCAGTTCCTTGAAGGATCCCTGCTCAGCAATGCGCCCGTCTTTGAGTACGATAATCTCTTCAACGTTGCCCAGCGTGCTGAGGCGGTGAGAAATCATAATCACTGAGCGTCCAACGATCAGCTTATCAAGAGCATGCATAACCTCAACCTCGGATTCGACGTCAAGGGCCGCGGTAGGTTCATCAAGAATCAGGATTGGCGCGTCACGAAGAATAGCACGAGCAATCGCTATGCGTTGGCGTTGTCCACCAGACAAATTCTTGCCCTGTTCGCGTACCAGGCCGTCGTATCCGCCCAAATCGCTCAAAATCATCTCGTGAATGTTGGCCTTTTTCGCTGCCTCGATAATTTCGTAATCATTGGCTCCCGGTTTACCTATTTCGATGTTTTCACGGATGGTGCCTTCAAACAGTACTGAGTCCTGTAAGACCATGCTTACATTTTGACGTAACACGTGAAGGGGATACATGCGATTATCGACGCCATCGATTCTAACGGACCCTTGCTGAATCTCGTAGAACCGGGGAATCAACTTGACCAGCGTCGTTTTACCGCCTCCTGAAAGTCCTACGAGCGCGATTTTCTTACCTTGTGGGATTTGCAGGTTGATGCCCTTCAGCACCGGCCTGCCAGGCACATACCCGAAGATCACATTGTCGAATGAGACCTCACCCCTCAGCTTTGTTGGCCCATAGTATGGAGCCTGGCTATCCACGACTTCTGGTGCCTGGTCCAACACCTCTTGTATGCGCTCTATACCGGATGCCGCGCTGCCTGCTAGCGTTGTCAGCTTCGAAAGATCGCGAAAAGGCTGGTACAGAAGCCTCAGGAAGATAAGGAACAAGATCAGCGTACCAATATCCACATTGAATGGAGGAATCGTAATGAACCCAATATGGAATTCATTCCCCGCGGCAACGAATCCTCCTACACCTATAACAGTTGCTGTACCCAGTATGACGAGAAAACTGACGATTGGCGTGAACTGCGCCTGCAGGCCGCCGGCGCGCAGTCCTGCCTTGCGGTTCTTATCGACGAATCCTCCGAAACGAATAGCTTCCTTCTCCTCGCGGGTAAACACTTTGATCACCGTAAGCGCGTTGATATCCTCTGTCGCCACGTCTGAAACCTGCCCAGTTGCTTTTGCTGCCTGCTTAGCTGCTGCCTTGATGTTTTTGGTGTAGCCAAGCACGATCATGAACAGAGCTGGTGCAATTGCCAGCGAGATCAGTGTATAGAGTGGACTGATAGAAAGCATCACAGCGGTAATGCCAATGATTATGAGAAAACCTCCTAACAGATCAACTATACCATCAGTGACGAATTTCTCGACATCGGCAACGTTGCCCGTAACTCGCTGAACAAGGTCCCCTTTCTTCTGCTTTCCGTGCCAATCGAGCGATAGGCGCTGCAGGTGCTCAAACAGTTGATTCCGTAATCTTGCCGTGAGGTTTTGTCCAATATAAGCGGCAAGATAGAGATCCACGTAGGCCAGTAATGCGGCTAATGTGCCAAAGATAATCAGCACCAGCACTGAAAAGATGATCACGCCATTGGTGCTATGATGACTTATGATCAGTTGCGGGTTTGGGTCGCCTGGCGAGATCGGGCATTGAGTGATACCTGGCTGCACAGGTGGTTGTGTTTTGTCTAATTGCAGCGATGGATCAAAAAGTGGTATATCAAATTTGTCGAGAATAGGATTCAGGAATTGGTAATTGCAGGATGGATCGTTCCCGCCATTACTGACCTTACTTGGAATCCACTTGAGTGGATAAGCAGCGACGATCTCACAGCCAACCGCCAAGAACGTCACTATTATGGCAATTACGACAAGCCAGCGATATCCTTTTAAATTACGGAACAGAAATTTGAACATTACACCCTCCCGGTCTTAGATTGATAAGCATGCCACAACCTCCTCTAGCATAGCTGCCAACTCTTTGGGTCGGGGACTATTGAGACGGTTGACCCTACGAGTTGCAATTTTGAATAAGAGCGCAGCTTCATAAAGCTTTGAACGCTGCATGATGCCGTCGATAGCTGCTTCCGTAACGCCAAGCTCGAGCATTGCCTGACGATAGGTAGTAGTAAACACTTCTGCCGCTGCCTTGAACCATGGCATCATACCGGGAAGATGATACCAGAGTCCGCTTGGGCGCAGGTAAGCCAGAAAGTAGCCGACATCAAGCGCTGAATCTGCCAGACAAAAACCATCAAAATCAACGACGAACACCTTGTGACTGTGGAAGAGCAACTGACTGGCCTTAAAGCCACCGTGCGCTGGCCGATAGACATCTGGCTGGAGTATCTCCAAACGAGTTGCTAGCTGGTCTGCCAGTCTCAGAACCTCTTCTGCCTGTGCTGGATTGTGGCCGGCTATCAGGGATGCGCGTTCGCGAGCTCGTTTCGCTTCTTTTGTCCCTGTGCGTGGCGCCTTCTCGTCTGGACGAACAGTGCTGGTATGCAATCGAGCGAGTGCAATGGCAGTAAGCCAAAGTTCCTCAGTTGGTATCACCAACTCCGTGATCTCGCCTCCTTTCCCCTTCTCCATCTTTGGTCGTAGCGCGCGAGTACCAGTTAGCAATTGCTCATTATGATTCGATGGTTGTACAGCAGTATTAAAAGTCAATCCAAGTGATTCGATCAAACTAAGTGGACGTGGGAGGAGAGGTGAACCTCCACCGCGTACTATTACAGGTGTTCCTTCACCGCTCTGTATATCTTTGGCTACATTGGTTCCGCTTGCCTGCTCATCATAAAGTCGTTGCTGTAAAGCCTGTACTCTGCGTGCTTGTTCCGGATCTGCATAGACTTTGCCGAAAAGGGTCAGGTTTCTGGTTGTTGCTCCATCATCCTTTCCATGTTCGAGGGCAAGATGGTAGCGAATAACACAGCGATTAGCAGGTTTGTAGCGTACTGGCACTGCTCTGGCAGAAACAAGCTGCCAGGTATCATCGCCAAGTTGTATGCGTGCAGCAGATTGTAAAGCTTCGAATAGCGCACTATGTGGAGCAGTATCGCAGCTTGCTGCCAATGCGGGTAGGCTGCTATCAGCAGGAAACGCCTGGACTGAGAGACCAATATCCTTAGCGCGTAGCACACCTGTCTCTTGGACTTCAAGAGGAGCTTCTTGTGCCTGGGCTTTAGTGAAACGAATTCGAGCGCCATCGAGCGCTTGCTCATCGAGTGTCAGACTGACTGAGCGGTTAGGATCATTGGAGTGCGTTTTATTGGAACGTCCTAATTCATCTACTGTGTAAATGACTGCAAGACCCCGTGCTGGCTTGCGGCGCAGGTAGCGTACAAACAGCCCTGGAGTTCCTTGAGCACCTGGCAACAGATGTCGATCCGCACGTTGGTACAGCAATGTAATGATGTTGGGAAGATCTAATATAGATAAATTGGTATTTATGCCAGAAGCATCTACACTCATGCTCAAGCCTTTCTTTCCTGCGCTATATGTTCCACTAGAGCTACCAGGGCGCTATCAGCTCCAGGTACGCCACGAAAACCCGGGAACCCATTTACATCTACGATTATAGGCCCATGCTCAGTAATCAATAAATCGATGCCGTAGAGTCTCATATTGAAAACACGTCCAATCTCCTTTGCTATATGCGCCCATGCAGCAGGTAACTCCTCCGGCGAAATTGGGAAGTCTTCCTTGGATGCGTTTGCCTCTAGAGGAGTGCGTCGACGTGCTGCGAAGATCTGTTGATCGATCACCCACATTTTGATATCCCAACCGTCTCCAGCAGCGAATTCTTGCAAGACGATCGGCTCTTGACTCCATTCTGGGGCAAGCGCTTCTAATTGATCAATACTGTCTAACTTATCTACCAGATCACCCCGATGACTATAGTAGCTTTTAATGATCTGCGGAAAAGGTAGGCTTGCTAGCATTTCACGGTCTGCAAGTAAGCTTCCCAATCTAGAAAAACTTCGTGTAAAAGGCCAGGGTAGATTTGCATCATGCATACGTTGTGCCATCAGTACCCGATCCTGGCATGCGACAGATGCAGCCCAACTGTTTACAACGAGCGCGCCTTTCTGCTCAAGCACATGCGCAACTGCTAATGCTTGAGGCGCATGCGATTTCAACAAGTAGAGATCCGCCAACGGGTATTTCTCTTCTTCTGCAATAGCTTCAGCATCTGTAAGTGGGCGCACATCTAACAGTCTAACATTATGAGTTGTATGTAGTTTTTGTAGCGCTACTCCTATAACGGGATGATGTGGTGTTTCTGGGTTATCCATTATCAAGCAGATATCCATGTATTAACTCCTTATTAAAGCCTGTCTACGGCGTTGTGCTCGCTCGACACGCGCTACTCGTTGCATTTCGGCCCTTTTTGCTGCGTGTAACACATATTCCGAAACTCGTATGACTGCCCTTGGCACCCCCCCAAAACTAGGAAAGTCATTGATATCTACTATCGCCGGTCCCTGAGGTGTCTCGACAACATCCAGTCCATAGATATCCAGACCAAAAAGCGTACCAACCTGCAAAGCCAGCTTGCGAATTTGTGGGGTTAGTGGTACAAAGTGCTCTCTCATGTCGGGGTGCAAAGGTGATTTTTTTGCTACGGCAGCGTAGACCTCTCGTCCTGTCACATAGACTTTCATGTCAAAGCCAGTATTTTCTGCGTAGCGTTGTGCAAGAAAGAAACTCTCGGTAGTTTCGGCATCTTCTAAAGCAGTCACATCTGCTGGACTATTCAGCAGGTAAACGCCTTTGCAGGAACTTCCATTACTTGGTTTGACAACGAGAGGGTAATTCTCGATGGGGATTTGCCTGAGCAAGCGCGGGTGAGCAACAAAGTAAGTAGGGGGTATAGGTAAACCATGCGCAAGCGCAAATGCTGCCGCTACTGCTTTGTCTCGAACGAGACGAATAGAACGAGAATTATTAATGGTCGGGATACCTACTGCTTCTGCTGCTTCCAGAATACTTAAACCAGGGCCATCTGCCAAGGATTTGAGGACATATGCATCGTAGCCTTGTTCTGCAAGTTCATTCAAACAGGTGACAGCTGTTTGGGGTTCCAACAGATCAACATTGTGACCCCATTGTAAAAGTTGTTCTGCGATAACCATCGGCATAGGATCATTTCGATATTGCTCTTCAACAATAAAGCAGAAACGCATCTTAACCTCTTCTGTATATGCCAGGTAGAACTGGTGTAGGATAGAATGCTCATAGGTTCAATCATTGTTTTAAGTGTAGCAGTTTTGCAACTTTGAGGCTGTTTACTGGTTCACTAGTACCATGTGAAATTGCCTATACTACGTTAAGGAAGCATTAAACGCACTATAGCATATCAGCAAGTAATTAGGAAGAGGTCAAAATACAGCATTACATTGCTCTGAATAGCTGCATAAGCGTCAGTCATGAGCGATTTTATGATAGTAAATTAGCGGTTTTTGATTGGGGGAATATGCAGCATACGAGCGAGCCAATGTTGTTTTCCATTGCCCTGTCTGTCCTCGTCAGGCTGCTCTTCTCCCTTAACAGTGTTGTTGTTGTTGGAGTGTCCATTGTGCCCATTGGTCAGTACTACTGCCTGATCCTGATGCGTGTGTTGTGGGTATAGTCCATCATTATGCTTGTACGATGGAGTGGTTTCTTGCGACCACTCGGTTTGTTGGTGGGCATCCGTCCAGCTCACCAAATGCCCGTCACGAATTTCTTCACTGCGAACTGGTTCATGGGGGTTGGGTAGATCTGCTGGCGGCAGATTGCCAGTAATCACTGGCTGCTGGCGTAGAATCTGATCGCGCCGCATTGGTTGTGTCTCTTGCTCTTCTAAGGCAAGTCGACTGTTCAGCTCTTCAAGCAAATGTTGTATACTTGGGCGCAATTTACGGTTGCTTTCTGGGATACGTGTCCATTGTGCCAGCGCTGCCGGATAATATCCAGCTCGATAACAATACAAACCAAGCATCGCGCGAGCATCATAAATGCTCATGCGGTGCCAGAGCGCAAGCTCTTCGGCAGGTGTCTCAATGACATCCTCATTTGCCTCGATGATCTCTACAAGATGATACAGAGATATTCCCATCAAGCGAAAAGGGTATCCGTAGTAAAGAGCCAACCGACGGCGGCGCGTTCGTTCAGCAGGATGTTTGCCAACAAAATATTTACGTGACCACGAGCCACTTGACCAGATGATAGCTGCAAATATAAATATCAGGATTCGGCAGAGATAACGTTCCCAGGTCTCTGTTGCGAACACACTTGCCACACCTAAAATGGCGAATCCTGCTCCCATGGCCCAGGCACCATAGACCAGGCGACGGCGATTCCACCCGAGCAGGTCGAAATGATGGTGTAAAGGTGTTGCAAGGAATGGCAAGGGAAATTCTGTGTGCGGCACATACTCATGACTGCTGGCAAAACTCAAAACCTGCAGTTGTCTGCGAAAGAAGCGAGTTAATACTCGCGCCGAAATAAGCGCCGAGAGTCCCTCAAGCACAAATGCCATACCGATCATGAGTAGTAGTATTTCCTGACGCGAAAAAATGGCAATCATTGAGAGAATACCGCCAAGAGCTAAGGCTCCGCTGTCACCCATATAAACTTTTGCGAGGCGACGGGCGCTGCCACGACGCGCTGCCCAAGAGGAGGGCCAGTTTAATGGTAAGTAGCCTAGCACAGCGCTAGCACACAGAAGCGATAAAATCTCCAAAGGCATGCCTTGTGGATGATTCCTACCAAGAAATCCAGTAACAATAATACCAAATGCCAGAGCTGTACTAAAAACCAGCCCGCCTGCAAGACCATCAAGACCGTCACTGAAATCGACTGAGAGTGATGTAACGCTACCTATCAGACCAGTCATGAGCATCAAAAAGATCAACCAGGTGAATGGCAACGTTTTGAATAACGCGCCCATAATATCGGAGTAGGGAGAATAAGGCTCTCTGCCGGCTGGGAGAAGCCAGAAGTAGAGGAAAGCTGCCGCCATTGAGACAAAGAGCACACTGCTAAATTTTGCGCGTTCAGAAAGACCTTCATTGCTGTGAACTTTGTGCCAGTCGTCGATAAAGCCAACAACCATGAAGCCAACTGTTGCGCCAAGGCCAATGAGTAAGAGTCTCCATTGATCGCTCTGAAGGTGAAAGAGATAACCCGCCCAAATTCCAGTAATTACCATGGCAATGGTAAATGCGGGCCCTCCAACTAGAGGTAATTCGATAGTTTTAATTTCTCTTCCGCTGGCAGGATATACGGGCATATCGGAGCGATGAGGGCCAGGTTTATATTCACCACTGCGAAATTTAGGGAATAATACCTTTGCTATCCAGCAAAGCAACAGACTGATGAAAGCGCAAGTGATGAAAATCAGCAAAAACAAAACTGGATCCATATTAACTCCACTTAAGGGTAACTCTTGCGGCTAACCGCTCCCCATTAGGTAAGGAAATTCGGAAAATCTCCAATCCGCACTCCACTTGTTGAAACGTCATATGTATATAGACGGTAACGTTCACTGCATTAGCACGTGCAATTGTTCGCGTGCTACCCGGCGATCATCCCACGGAATTTTTTTTCTACCTATGATAATACTCTGTTCGTGACCTTTTCCTGCCAATAGGACGGTGTCGCTCGCCCGCGCACGATGAAAAGCTGCAGCGATTGCTTGCGTCCGATCTGCGATGCAGAGAAAGTCGCGTCCATCGTGTTTCCCGGCGGTTTCGGCGCCTACGGCAATCTCGCGTAAAATTTGCTCGCGATTTTCTTCGCGTGGGTCTTCATCAGTAATAACGAAAAAATCTGACAACTGAGCGGCAATTTGTCCCATAATAGGACGTTTTTGTATATCTCGCTCACCAGCCGAGCCAAAAACCACTAGTAATTTACCTGCGGTAAGTGGTCGTAGAATTCTGAGGACCTTTTCTAAACTATCAGGTGTGTGCGCATAATCGACAATAACGGTAAATGGCTGTCCTACGTCGATGCGTTCCATACGTCCGGTGACACCTGTAACTCCTGCCAGTCCACGTGCTACATCAGCAGGTTTCACTCCCACGGTATAAGCAGTTGCTATCGCTGCAAGGCAATTACTGACGTTGAAATGACCTACCAGTTGTGTTTCGATGTTGATTTCAGCACCGGGCAGGATGGCACGAAAACGGGTGCTATTTGCATCAAGCTGTACGTCTGCTGCTCGTATCGCCGCTGATTTGTCGAGACCATAGTCAAGCATAGGAACGCTGCAATATGGTTTCAATATTTCATACGATACATCATCTCGATTAAGTATAGCAATAGGTTTGATTCCCAGGCCCTTGTCGCGTGACGGATCGAGCATTTCAAAGAGCCGTGCTTTTGCGCGACGATAGTTCTCAATTGTCCCATGAAAGTCTAGATGCTCGTGCGTGATATTTGTGACGACACCGATATCAAAGGCGCAACCGCGTACACGTTGTAATTCGAGTCCATGAGAGGTTGCTTCTATGACTGCGTATTTCACGTCAGTTTCTACCATCGCGCGAAGCATCTGTTGAATCTCGAGCGCCTCCAATGTGCTTTGCCGGGTAGTATTCTCCCATTCTTGTCCATGCAGCTTAAAGTTGGCTGTTGTCATCAATCCGTTGGATTTATCGGCTGCATCTAATAGTGCGCTTATAAGATTACACGTTGTAGTTTTCCCGTCGGTGCCAGTAACGCCAATAGTACTGAGTTGATTGGCAGGATAGCCATAAAAGGCACATGCAAGATTTGCCAGCGCGATACGTACATCGTCTACCTCTATATATGGTAGTGGTAGGTCAGTAGCATCAATGCTTGGGCCAACCGCATGAACAACCCTCCTGGCTTGACTAGCCGTGAATCATAGGCCAGCGCAGTAATCTCGATTTGCTCGTCAACATTATGAAATGATAGGGGAGGGTATTCTAATGATGTAAGTAACGTATCTAGTTGCATAGATATCCTTTGTATGTTGATGAAAGATCCGGTACAACCTTGTCATGCTGAGTGCACCGAAGCATCTCGGCCCAGGGAGTGAGATCCTTCGCTGCGCTCAGGATGACACACTGCTTCGCTCAGGATGACACTTGCGTTGTCCAGGATGATACACTGCTTTAGTAATCCTAGTATTGCTTTGTTAAAAGGCATAATCAGCACCTAGTAATAAGTGGTTCTGGTACGGTGATATGGACGCATTTCCGCGGAATTTTGACCAAGGAACCATAGCAGTTGATCGACCTCAACTGCCGTAATAGCCTGTCCAGATATACGAGACATTTCACGCCTGAGTAGTTCACAAGCCCAGATTGTCGCAGCCCGCAATTCCACCTCCTCCTCTCCCCCTGGTTGGAGAAGTTCCTGATTATCGATGCGTTGGGCGAGTCCCGAATCATATTCCACGACGCCATAGTGACGCAGAACCTGGGGCAGCTTATAATCGGCAAAGATGGTGAGCTTATCAAGATCAGTAAAAGCGCCCCAACGCTTACCACCAAATGCGCCGTAAAGATCAGCAACGCAAATTTGAGCACGTTTGAGGAAACGAATATCTTGACCGTGATAGACCGCAACATCGCGAAAAGAGGTAAATTCTTGTGCCAGCAGTAACGCAAGGTTGACTGCGCTTCCTTCGGCCTTTTCAACCGCGTGCGCGAATTGTCCAGCATATCTTTCTAATAGAACACGTCCTACCTCATGCACATGCGCTAAGCGTGCATCGAAAAGAGGGATCATTTCTCCAGCCGAACCATCTGCTCCTTTGGTACTATGAAAAACGTAAGCCAGGTCTTCTCGACTCATCGTACTGAGATATTCGGCATCCCACAGCGCAATGCCCTCTTCTACGGCTCGTGTTAACGAGGCGGCTTCAGCCCAATAGCCATCCAGG
>WNGG01039313.1_pt1 | contig 10370 bp, 10 predicted proteins | sample 5400661 | NCBI WGS metagenome assembly WNGG01 (sample SAMN13153372, study PRJNA577476) | soil metagenome | isolation source: 100 cm soil or saprolite under Garry oak tree replicate 1 | place: USA:California | collected 2016-06-15
CGGGCCCGTCAAGCCCGCCCGGCTCGCTCGACGAGCTGAGAGCGCTTCAGCTCGGCAAGCTGCGAGCAGGGCTGACGCAGGTGCTCGCCACCAACACGTTCTGGCGGGAGCGTCTTGACAGCGTGGGTGGTTGGGACGATTTCGCGCGCCAGCCGTTCACCTCCAAATCAGAGCTCCTCGCGGACCAGGCCGCCCACCCACCTTTTGGTACGAATCTCACCTTTCCGGTGGATCGCTTCGTGCGCATGCACCAGACGTCAGGGTCGAGCGGAGATCAGCCCCTGCGGTGGCTCGACACGCCCGAGTCGTGGGAATGGTGGCTTCGGATCTGGGCGGAGCATGTTTACGGCGCCGCGGGCGTGACGTCCTCCGACCGGGTCTTCTTCGCCTTCTCGTTCGGTCCCTTCATCGGTTTCTGGTCGGCTTTCGGCGGGGCGCAGAAGCTTGGCGCGCTGTGCATCTCGGGCGGCGGGATGACGAGCGAGCAGAGGGCGCGCAGCCTGTTGGACGTCGGCGCGACCGTCCTCCTGTCCACCCCGACCTACGCCCTGCGGCTCGCGGAGGTGGCGAAGAAGATCGGGATCGATGTGGCCGGGGCCGGCGTGCGCGCGACCATTCACGCCGGCGAGCCGGGAGCGAGCATTCCCGCGACGCGGGACGCGATCGAGGCGGCCTACTCGGCGGTCGCGTTCGACCACACCGGGATGACCGAGCTGGGACCGACCGGCTTCAGCTGCTCCGCCCGAGACGGAGTGCACCTCATCGAATCGGAGTTCATCTTCGAGGTGGCCGAGGATGGCGAGCTGATCGCCACCAACCTTGGCCGATGGGGAATGCCACTGATTCGCTACCGCACGGGCGATCGGGTAGTGGTATCTCGCGAGCCATGCCCGTGTGGAAGTCCCTTCGTGAAGGTCGTCGGCGGCATTCCCGGTCGCGTGGACGACATGTTCACGGTGCGTGGGGTGAACCTGTTTCCCTCCCAGGTGGAGGACATCGTGCGCAGGCATCCCGCGGTGGCGGAATTCGTCATCGAGCACCGCCGCGAGGGACACATGGACGAGGTTGCCCTGCTGGTCGAGACTTCGGTCGATTCGTTTCGCGCGGAGCGGCTCGAAGCCGACCTCCGGCAGGCTCTGGGCGTGCGGATCGAGTGTCGAATCGTGCCGGCGGGATCCCTTCCCCGCTCCGAGCTCAAGGCACGCCGGATCATGCGCGCCGGCGGGTCACAGCCGTGAGAGACGAGGCGTTCGAGCCGCCACGCCGCGGAGACGGCATTCGCTGCCTAAACCTCAACAAATCTCAGCCTCGCACGCGTCGACCTACAGACTTCATTAAGCTGTCGCCATGCCTACGTGGCTGAGCCTGGACGAAGCCGCCAAGAGGCTGAGCGTCCATCCCGCGACTCTTCGCGAGTGGGCGGACAAGGGCCGGATCCGTACGTTCCGCACTCCAGGCGGGCACCGCAGGTTCAGCGAGTCGGATGTCACCGAGCTTGGAGCGCACCCGAAGCCCGACCTTTCGCTGCTCATGCATGCGACCGTCGGACACGCCAGGATCGCGACGAGCCACGGACGGCTCGCGTCCGAAGGCTGGTACAAGCGATTCGACGATGCCGCGAAGCAGCGGCAGCGCGACCTCGGGGTCGAGCTCGTCCAGATGTTGGTCTCGTTCCTCGGAGACGCGGAGCACGATTGGAGCGGTCCGATCAAGGAGCTCGGCGAGCGTTATGCGGAGCTGGCCGTGGCGGTCGGGCTGTCGAGTGGGGACGCCCTGCGAGCCTTCCACGTTTTCGAGGAGATAGTTCGGGCGAGCGTCAGCGAGCTTGGCGCGGCAAAGGTTGGGCGTTTGGACCTGGAGGAAAACGTCGGCTGGTTCTTGAATGAGGTGAGGGTGGCGATGGTGGAGTCGTTCGCGTGAGCGTGATGAACGTGGTGCTGCCGCTGGGGACATCGATATTGAGCTTTGCCTTTGCGGCGTTGGTCTTCGACCAGTGGTGGCAAAGGCGCCACAGCTTTCAACTGGTCTGGGCGATCGGCCTGTTGTGGTACGGCATCAGCGCGGGCACTGAATTTCTCGGTGGCGCGTTCGGCTGGAGCGAGCCTCTCTATCGCACCTGGTACCTGATCGGCGCGTTTTTCGTCGCGGCGTATCTGGGAGCGGGGACCATCTACCTGCTCGCGAAGTCTCGTTTCGGATACTTCGCGGGGGTCACGGTCTTCATCGGCGGTCTGCTATCCCTCTTGTTCAGTCAGTCGGCTCGCTACCCGGGAGCGGGGACCGCGGGCACGACCACTTTTGTGATCGCGGTCCTGGGAGCGATTGCGATCATCGCGGCGACCGCGACGCGACGGCCGCTGGCTGCGCACATCGCGATGACCGTGCTCGTGGTCGGTTCGCTGGGCGTTGCGTACCTGGTGCTCAGCGCACCGTTAGCGGCGCCCGGTTGGGCGGTCGATCCCAACACTCACGTCCCCGTCGGGTCGGCGTTTCCCGGGTACGTGCGGGTGCTGACCGGTCCGTTCAACATCGCGGGTGCGTTGTGCCTGATGTTCGGGGCCATCTATTCGGCGTACATCTACATGCCGAAGAAACGGGTGGTGGCTGCTCGCCTCGGCGTGCTGGCGGTGGCGGTCAACTTCTGCGCTTCACTGCCGGGTGCGACCCGCGCCCTGGTGCAGGGCAAGCTCAACTCTCGCGTGCCGGCGACGATCCTGATCGCGATCGGCGCGTTCATCCCGGGCCTGACCAGCGGCCTGAATCGCTTCGGCGTCACATGGTCGTTCTACCTGGGTGAGTTTCTGGGTGTGCTGCTGATCTTTGTCGGGTTCCTCGTCAGTGAAGACGTGTTCCGCAACGTCCGATTTGGGACAACGCTGTGGTCGCGGCAGGCCTCAGCACCGCTCGAAAGAGAGGCAGGTTAGCCGCCCCTTCCGCAATGCCCCGTTGACCGCCGTGGGACCAAGCGCTCTACTGGTGCGCGAATGGAAGCGGTTTCGAGGACGCCGGCAACCCTCGACCAGGTGGCGAGGGCGGCTGGTGTTTCCCGCAAGACCGCTTCGCGAGTCTTCGGTGGCAGCGCCCAGGTCAGCGACGAAACCCGTCGCGCCGTGGAACGCGCGGCGGCCGAGCTGGGCTATGTCCCGGTACGCGCGGCCTCCGGTGCCCGCGCGGGCCAGAGCGAGTCGGTCGGAGTCGTGGTTCCTGAGCCGGGATCGCGACTTTCACGACCCGATGCTGGCGAGATTGTTGCGTGGCATCGCCGACGAGCTGGCCCAGCACGGCCTGCAGATGGTGCTGTTTGCTCCCCAGTCGGCAGGCGATATCGAGCGGCTCGAGCAGTATCTCCTCGGCGGCCACGTCGATGCGGTCCTGCTCCTCGCACTGCACGAGTCCGATTCGCTTCCGGCGAGGTTGCAGGCCCACGGCATCCCGACCGTGTTCGGGGGCCGCCCGAGCAGCCTTCACGAGGTGAGCTACGTGGCGGTCGACAACCACGCAGGCGGGCGCGCGGCGGCGCATCGCTCATATCGCTGGTCCCCGCGAGCTGTCAGTGGCCGGTGAGCGATTCCAGGGCTTTCGCGAGGCGATGTGCAACGCGGCGCTGCGCTCAGATCTGGTGGAGCACGGGGAGGTGGACCGCGACGGGGGCGAAATCGCGATGTCGCGGCTGCTCGCAAACGGGGACACGATCGATGCTGTGTTTGCCGCAACGGACGCGATGGCGGCGGGCGCCATGTGGGCGCTGCAGGTCCTGGGGCGTCGAGTCCCCGACGATGTCGCCGTCATCGGTTTCGACGACTCACCGATCGCGGCCACGACCCAGCCGCCCCCTGACGAGCGTGCGCCAGCCCGCCGAGGAGATGGGCCGTGAGATGACGAAGTTGGTGCTCAGCCTGCCCTCGACGCGAGACCAGGAGCCGTACCAGCTGATCCTGAGCCCGAAATTGGCGGTTCGCGAATCGACCCTGGTCACGCGCTCGACCGCTACGCCAGGGAATGCAAATTGGTGGACCCGAGGGGATTCGAACCCCTGACCTTCAGACTGCCAGTCTGACGCGCTCCCAACTGCGCCACGGGCCCACGTCGCGCGAGAGGTCCAGATAAAGGATACCGTCAGCCACCGCTACCATCTTCAACTGACCCCTCCATCACATGCAGACACGAGACATCACGACCCGTGAGCTGAAGGGCGGCGGTTATCTGGCCGTGCCGGACGGACCAGGCCCACACCCAGCGGTCGTCGTGGTTCACGAGGCGTACGGTCTCAACGCAAACATCAAGCAGATCTCGAACCGATTCGCCGAGACGGGTTACGCCGCCCTTGCGGTGGACCTCTTCACCGACCGCAACCGGGCGATCTGCATGGCGCGCTACATGACTGGCCTGCTGGTCGGATCGGTCAATCGCTACGGCATCGACCACCTGAAGAGCGCATTGACCTTTCTCGCCAGGCTGGACGAGATCGACGCGCACAGGATGGGCGCGGTCGGTTTCTGCATGGGTGGAGGTCTGGCCATCGCGTGGGCCTGCACCGATTCCCGGCTGAAAGCGATCGCTCCCTTTTACGGCACGAACCCGCGTCCGCTCGAGGTTGCCAGTCGACTGTGTCCGGTGGTCGGTTCCTATCCCGAGAAAGACTTCACGTCCGGCGCCGGGCGCGCCCTCGACCAGGTCCTGACGCGCGAAAACATCGCGCACGACATCAAGGCGTATCCCAATGCTCGGCATTCGTTCTTCAATGACACGCGCCCCTCGTACGACAAGGCCGCCGCGGATGATGCATGGCAACGGGTCATGTTGTTTTTCGGCGAACGGCTGGGCGCCAACAGCACCGCGAGGACGTGAACGTACTCGTGACCGGTGGCACGGGCACGCTTGGCCGTCACGTTGTGACCGAGCTGCGCAAATCCGGTCACCGGGCTCGCATCTACAGCCGCAGATCGCGGGGTCACGTCGACGCGGTGCGGGGCGACCTGAGGTCGGGCGCCGGGCTCGACCGGGCGCTGGCGGGAATGGACGCGATCGTGCATGCGGCATCGGCGACGCGCGAGCCGCTCGCCGGCCGTGCAACCGACGTGCGCGGCACGCGAAGACTGCTGATGCTGGCCCGCGACGCGCAGATCAGCCACGTCGTTTACGCGTCGATCGTCGGCATCGACGGGGTTTCGTATCCCTACTACCGGACGAAGGTTGGGACCGAGGCTGTCGTGCGCGAGGACCTGGTGCCGTGGAGCATTCTTCGTGCCACGCAGTTCCACAACTTCATGGAGATCGTCCTTGGCGCGTTCTCGACCTTGCCCGGCGTGACCGCGATTCCGTTCGCATGGCAATTTCAGCCAGTTGATGCAAGGGATGTCGCGCGTCGCGTCGTCGAGGTGGTGCTGGGAAAGCCGTCGGGCATGCTGCCGGACTTCGGCGGGCCGGAAGTCCGCGACCTCAAGAGCATCGCCGAGGCGTGGCTTGGCGCCCGCAAGCAGACGCGCCGGTTGGTCAACCTCAAGCTCCCGTTCAAGTTCAGCCGTCAGTTCGCCGCCGGCAAGCTGCTGTGTCCTGACCACAAGGACGGCGCGATCACCTTCGACGAGTACTTGTTCGAGAGGTACGCCGTTTGATCGGGCGGCTGGTGGATCGATTTGGGCGCACCGGACTCGCGGCGCTGAGCAGCCTGATCTGGGCGCTGCCGATGGCCGCGTGGGCTGGGTCGGCCGACCTTTCACCGATCGACAAGACGGCCTATCCGTGGATCGCGCTGACGATCGGCCTGGTGATGCTGGTGTTGTGGCTCTTCCTGCTCAGTCGGCTCGGCCGGGTTACCGTGGTGCCTCGGCAACGCCGGTTCGACCTGCAGCAGATGTCGCGATCCGAAAAGCGTTGGACTCTCGCGCTGGCCGCATTCGCCACCGGGCTTATCGCCTGGCTGAACGGGGCGGCGACCGTCGACTGGTCTCCGCTGGTGACAGCGATCGCCGCCGGCAAGATCGGACCTACTTTGCTGGCCGTGGCGCTCGCGATATTTCTGATCGCGATGCTCGCGGGCATCGGCTTCAGCTGGCGCCGCGAAGGCGCCGCGTTTCGCAACCGCGCCGCCTCGTCCTTATCTAATGTGGGCTAGACCGACTCAGCCTTCCTGGCGAGGTTCGCGAGCAAGGTGCCGAATTCCTGCGAGACCTGCGGCCCGAGCATTCCGCTCATCACCGGTCCCAGCGGACCGCCGACCTCCACGGTCTGGCTCACGCGAGTCTTGGGCCCGGGCTCAATGCGGCAGTTGAACCGGAACCTCGTTCCGGGCACGACGCTCGTCAGCAAGGCGAAGCTCCGGCCGGGCTGCACGTCGACCAGCTGCATGTTGTGGTGCTGGCCAGCTCGCGTGTTCATGAAGCCGGTCGATCCCGAGACAAAGCCACCGCGCCAGTCCATGGTCGACACGTTGGGGTTCCACTCGCCCCAGGTCGACATGTCAGACCAGATCTGCCACACCTTCTCAGGCGAAGCCACGGTCTCGACCGATGTGCCGTACTCGCGAGCCATCTCGTCTCCTCTAGTCTCAGCTCTCAGCCAGCTTGAGCGCGCCCTGGCGTGGGACCTCGGCCACCCTCTCTTTGGTCAGGTTGAGAAAGATGATGACGCCGATCAGGAGTGCAGTACCGACGAGCTGCACACCGTACAGCGGCTGGTTGAAGCCCCACGGGGCAGGCGCAGATGCGATGAGGGTTGCAGCAACCGGGTAGGCCATCTCGGCAATGGTCGCCAGCGACGCCGGGGTACGCGAGAGCGCGCGGTAGTAAAGGAGCAGCGCGAGCAGGCCGGGGACCAGCGCGATCGCGAGGAGGTTCGGAACGAAGTCTCCGACGCTGTAGTGAGAGAACCCGGAGATCCCGAACTGGACCAGCACGATCACGACGAGAAGCGGTAGCGCGAGCGTGAAGCGAAGCGAGGTCATGCTCCAGAAGCTGATCCGCGCCAGCGCAAAGCGGCCGAGCACTGTCCCGCTGGCCCAGAACGCGGCCGCACTCAGGGCGAGGAGACCTACCTCGACGCGTCCGTTTTGCAGCGCAGACACCGGCGCCCTCGGATCCTGTGCGAAGACCACCAGGTAGACGCCGATGATGGCAACAATCACGGCGGGCCAGAACCATGGTCGCCGCCGCTCGCCCAGGATGATCCAGGCCAGCAGGATGGCGATCAGAGGTTGGGTCTGCTGGAGGACGAAGGTCTCCGCGAAGACCTTGTAGGTCGCTGCTTGCTGGAATGAGGCGGTGAAGAGGATGGTCGCCAGCGACTGCGCCCCCACCGCGATGAGGCCGACCGCCAGCCAGCCCTTCGCGCCGAGGTGGCGCAGCTCGCCTGCGCTGCGGACGAGCACGGGCAGCAGGAACAATGTGATCAGGGCATCCTCCGCGACCACGATCTGAGTGGGCGACAGATGGCTGACCAGCTGGTTGCGGAAGTAGGCATCCGAGGCCCACAGGGTCGCCGCGACCGCGACGAGTACGACGGAGAAACGGTCGACAGTGACACCGCCCGCCCTGTTGTTCGTCTGCGCCATCAACTCAATTCAACGCCATTTGGCCACCGTGCCTTCCACGGCCGCCCAAAGGACACACCCCTGGCGGGTTCCCTCCCTCCGAAAACCGGTCCCTCCCCCGCCGGCCTACCGGCCTCAGCGTAGTGGCGGTGTCAACCCAGCCCGTTAATTTTCAGGGGAAGAAACCTAAGAAACCACGCGGAACCCGACACCGGGACCCTCGTCCTCCGCCACCTCGATCTCGAGCGTCGCGTCCGGGTGCTGCACCGCGTACACCACCTCGGGCCGGTCATGCCCCTCGAGCCGCCGCTCCCCCACCAGGATCAACCGGATGTCCTCGCGCAGGATGTCAGTCACGATCGAGTGCGTCGTCTCTGAAACCAGGATCTGATTCCCGACCGCGCGCCGCCGCAGCTTCGCGCACCGATTCACCGCGGGCGAACGGTAGTCCCGGTCGTGCGCATCCGCCTCGCCGGTCAGGATCGCCATACGCACCGACAGCGACAACCGGTCCGGCCACGTCTCCGCCTGCACGGCGCGCTGCGCCTCCACCGCCGCCACGACGGCGTCCGTCGCTCGCAGAAACACGGCAAAAAACGAGTCGCCCTCACCGCGCTCCTTCAGCACGATGCCGCCGTTCGCCGCGATCGCTGACGTCAGCACCTGGTCATGCCGCCGCATCGCCTGGTACATCGAGGCGCGGCTCTAGCCAGAGCGGCGTGGACTCGACGACATCCGTCATCAGGAACGTCACGACGCCGTCAGGCAATGACGCTCCCTCCTCCACCTTGAACGCGGTCCCAGGTGACGTCGTGGTCGTGCCCTCAAGTGCCGCGCGCGGCTCCAGCATGCTCTCCACCACCAGGAAGTCGTCGATCGTGTGGACGCGGCGGAAGAAGTGCACGTTGTAGGACGGCAGGAAGGTCCACTGCGAATAGTCGGGCGCAAACTCACTCTCGCGGCTTACTTCTGAGGCCGTCGCCACCAGCCGGCCCAGCTTCGTCACCGCCAGAGCGTCGAGGCCCAACGATGCAGAGATTGCAGCGCTCTCCACCGGCCGGTCCTCCTGGTCCGCCACCACCGCGACCTGCATCAGCCGCAGGAAGTTGTCGAGATCAGGCTGGGGTTCGACAAAGCGATGCAGCTGCTCGATGGAAAGAACCAGCTCCTCACCCGACCCGTTGCTCGACCCATTTGCGTCGCCTTTGGGCCCAAGCAATGAGACCACCGTCTCGTACGAGTCCGTGACCGCAAACTCTCGCGTGGCGCGTCTATATACCTCGTCCACCGTCGGCCACCGACCGTTGGCGGCGAAGTAGTTGGCGGCGACGTGCTCGTAGAGCCAGGTCGAGTCGCCCAGCAACAGGTCGAGATTCAGCGCCGTCTGCAAGAAGCCGACCGTGGTTCGGTAAAGCTCGGTCACAAAGACGATCGGCTCGATCTCGGCCATACGTATGTCCCGGTCCAGGCCGGCGCCGGGATTGGGTCGTGCGGTCCCGGCCGCGAAGGTGAACAACTCGGCCTCCACCACGTCGCCGTGGTTTCGCAGCCGGATCCGTGACTGCGACACTCGAGGCCCCGGCCCGCCGATCTCGGGTGAATCCACCACGTGCACGTGCCCGCCCGACCCCCATACGCGCTGAATGGGCGCCCGCAGGTCGGAGATCAGGCCGTACACGCGCTGGATGAACACGAGCGCCTCGCGGCCTCGACCCATGTCGAAGGTGTCCTGGCGCACCGCACGCAGGTCGTCTTCCCACGCGGCCACCAGCGCCCCACGCAAGCCGATCACGCCTGGCTGCACGGATCCTTCCCTCAGGTCGGCCCAAATTTCCCCCGGCGGGCCTTCCTTGGCATGAAGGTTAGACCGTTTTCGGCCACCCGCAGCACCCCTGACGCGTGGCAAGGCATACTGCTTTCGGGATCGAGTTCGAGCTTCGAGCTTTCTACTTCGAGGAGGCGTGAATGAGTGAAGTGCCGTCTGGCGGCCATGCCATCGAGACGCTCCAGGTCGAAGAGCGCCGCTACAAGCCCGATCCCGAGTTCAGCAAGCAGGCCAACGCGAAACCTGACATCTACAAGCAGGGCTTCGACGAGTTCTGGATCGAGGAAGCAAGGCGAGTCACCTTCTTCGAGCCGTGGACCAAGCTCTACGAGTGGAAGCCCCCGTACGCAAAGTGGTACCTGGGCGGCAAGCTCAACGTCTGCTACAACTGCGTCGACCGCCACGTCGAGTCGGGCCTGAAGGACAAGGTCGCTTACTACTGGGAGGGCGAGCCGGAGGACGACCGCCGGGAGATAACCTTCGGCGAGCTGCAGAAAGAGGTTGTCCGGTTCGCCAACGGGCTGACCAAGCTTGGTGTCAAGAAGGGCACGCACGTCGGCATCTACATGGGCATGATTCCCGAGCTGCCGATCGCCATGCTGGCCTGCACGCGAATCGGCGCCCCGTTCACCGTCGTCTTCGGCGGATTCAGCGCCGAGGCGCTCGCCGGCCGCCTCAACGACATGCAGTGCGAGCTCTTGATCACCCAGGACGAAGGCTGGCGCCGCGGCAACAAGGTGCCCCTCAAGTCGAACGCCGACGCGGCCCTGGACGAGTCCCCGTCGGTCAACCGATGCCTGGTCGTCAGACGCACCGGCGAAGCCAAGATGCTGCCTGGGCGCGACGTCTGGGCCCACGACGTGCTCGAAGGACTGAGCGACGACCCGAAGACAAGTCCCTGTGAGCCGATGGACTCAGAGGACCTGCTGTACCTCCTCTACACGAGCGGCACCACCGCCAGGCCGAAGGGCATCATCCACACGACCGCCGGATACCTCGTTGGAGTCTCCGCGACCC
>WNGG01009921.1_pt1 | contig 10367 bp, 8 predicted proteins | sample 5400661 | NCBI WGS metagenome assembly WNGG01 (sample SAMN13153372, study PRJNA577476) | soil metagenome | isolation source: 100 cm soil or saprolite under Garry oak tree replicate 1 | place: USA:California | collected 2016-06-15
GGCTGACGCCGGTGTGATTGTTGTCGTTCTAGAGCAAAACATACGACCCTACGGAAAAATTGAAGATGGTTTGCCGCGCTGGCACACCAAACAGCGCTTGATGGAGTACGAGCGCATCAACTCTCGACTGGACAGGCCCGGAGTCTTTTTTTTACCCCAAACGCGCTTGGGCACAGATGTCGGCTTTCAGGAATTGATCCAGGAATGGGGATTTAGCGCTGTCATATTGGCCAATGGCGCCTGGAAGGATCGACCGCTGCCGGCGGAAGGGATCGACCGGTATCTGGGCAAGGGACTGATCTACCAGAATCCCTTTATCTATTGGTTCAATCACAAGAATGAGAAGGCCTATGCGGGTCCTCGTTATGAGATTCCCGGAGGCACGATTGTTATCGGTGGTGGACTGGCATCGATCGACGTTGTGAAAGCCGTACAGGTGGAACAGTACGAAGCTGCCTTGCGGGCCAGAGGCGTTAACGTCACGATGCTCGAGCTGGAGCACAAAGGGATTCCGGCTGTTTGCGCGGAACATCAGATCAATCCCGATGAACTCGGTGTTCAGGACGTCGTGCTCTATTACCGGCGCCGCGATATCGACATGCCTCTGGCGCAGCCACCCGACAACCCGACTCCAGAACAGATCGAAAAAATCCAGACTGTGCGAAAGAAGATTCTTGCCAAGGTTCTTGAGAAGTATCGAGTCCACTTCAAGGAACGGCATTTGCCGGTGGCCGCTCTCACAGAGGGCGACCAGTTAGTGGGCCTCCGGTTTGTAAGAACACAGGTCGAAGGGCGCAACTTCAAGTCCATTCCCGGATCCGAGATTGATGTTCGGACGCCTCTTGTCATCTCTTCCGTCGGCAGCATTCCAGAGCCGATACCTGGAGTTGAGATGAAGGGCGAGTTCTACTCTTTCAAGGACTGGGACACTGGGGAATACGCAACGGTCGAGGGCGTCTTCGGCTTGGGAAATGTCGTGACGGGCCAGGGGAATATTGATCTTTCGCGTAAACATGCGGCATCCGTGTCGAAACTGATACTTGAAAATTATCTGGGCGTCAGTAACGGGGATCGAGATATCTCTGCCGTTTTAAACGCGGGTCAGGATCGAGGACGAGAGCAAGCGGAGAAAGTGAAGGAATACTTGCGAGGTAAAGGACCGCTTCCTCCGGAGAAAGTAAACGCGATACTGGCACGCGTTAGCAACCGGATGCGGGACGTCGGTTACACCAGCTACCGTGAGTACATTCAGAAAGTCACACCGTCGGACTTGGAGTAGGAGTCGAAAAATATCAAATGTTGGGATGTCCCATGAACAATGTCCATGGACATCGTTCATGGGACATCCCAACATTTGATATTTCGGGGCCGCCCTCTGGACTTGCCCTATGACCCGGCGACGGCGTCCCAACTGCCCTTCATCTCTCCGCCGGTTAGCTCGCACTTGTGGGGGAACTTCAGATTACAGTGGCTGATCGGTTTACGCAGCTCAGGGTCCATCAGCTCGTGGATGTCCAGCCGCATGGCCTCCCTGGAGTAAGCCGCGACGTCAAGGATTCCTGTGTCCATCCGGATCGCGTCCTCGGGGCATACCTCGACACAGTATCCGCAATAGACGCAGACGCCCAGGTCGATGTCGAAGCGGATCGGGTATTTCTCGATGTTGGGGTCCGGGTGCTCACCGGGCACGATGGTGATGCACCTGGCCGGGCAAACCGTCTCGCAGAGCATGCAGCCCACACAGCGGGGAGTTTTATCTGCGCGGACGGTGAGGCGGTGGCGGCTCCGGAACCGCGACATGAGCGGCCTGAGCTCCTCGGGATATTGGAAGGTCGCAGCGGCCGAAAGGGACTTGAAACGGCCCAATTGGTGGGCCGTGTGCAGAAAGAGGTTGCGGAAGAAGTGCGTAAAGGTGATCTTCAGGCCGCAGAGGATCTGCGGAATATAAAGCTTTTCCCAAAAAGTCAGCTCTCGCCTGCGGACAACTTTTACGGCCATTCAGGACACCTTCCCGAAAAAGACCAGCACCACGGCTGTTACCACAACGTTGACCACTGCGATCGGGAATAGCCCCTTCCAGCCCAGGCTCATGAGCTGGTCGTAGCGAAACCGCGGCAGAGTCCAACGCAGTTGCATAAATAAAAAGCAAAACAATATAACCTTGATCGAGAAGCTCGCCACCCCAAGCAGAACATAAACCAAATTGGGTACGAGCAGCACTCCTCCCCAGGGGAAGTGAAAACCATCCGGCATGAGGTAGGGCACCTGCCACCCGCCGAAAAACAGCGTGGTCGTCAGGCTCGCCACCAGGATGGTCTCCAGAAAATCCGTGAGGAAGAACATCCCGAACTTCATTCCACTGTACTCCACGAAGTACCCTATGATCTCCGACTCGCCTTCCGGCAGGTCAAACGGAACCCGCTTGGTTTCAGCCAGGGCCGCGGTCACAAAGATGACAAAGGCTACAGGCTGGGTGACGATACCCCAGAGAGGAAGCCAGCCCCCAACCATACGCCCCTGAGCCCGAACCAGCTCCGCCAGGTCCAGGGTCCCATAGACCATGATCACGCCGAGGATGGCGATGCCCAGTGCGATCTCATAGGAGATCATCTGCGCGGTGGCCCTTAAACCTCCCAGGATGGCGTAGTTGTTGCGTGAGGCAAAACCCGCGAGGATCACGCCATAGACCCCCAGGGAGAGCATGGCAAAGATGAAGAGCAATGCCGCGTCGATATGGGCGACCTGGAGTTCGATGATCCGATCCCCAAGGATGAGGCGGTCTCCAAACGGTATACCGGCAAAGGCCACCAGTGCGAAGAAGACCGAAAAAAAAGGAGCCAGCGTATGGAGGGCCTTGTCTGCACCGGCCGGGACGATATCCTCCTTGGTGAACATTTTGACCGCATCGGCAATGCCATGGAACATTCCCAGCAATCGAAAGCCGAAAATGTCGGCGCGGTTGGCCCCGATCCGGTCCTGGATAAGGGCGGACTGCTTTCGCTCCACCCAGGTGTGAAACCCGGCCAGATTCAAGGCCGCGAAAAAGACGATTCCGGCCAACACGAACTTTATGACAAGGACTTCCAGCATTTTGTTTATGGCTGCGCCCTTTCGGGCTTGCATTCGCAGCCGCTCATGTTGTTTATGGCTGCGCCCTTTCGGGCTTGCATTCGCAGCCGCTCATGATCCGATCTCTCCCACGCCGACAAGTGTAATCAAAAATGCGAGCCAGCTCGGATTCCCCTCCTGGAACAGCATAGTGGTGCATTAAATTGTTGCTTTGCTCTTCAATGTCAAATGTTGGGATGTCCCATGAACGATGTCATATACACTTGTCAAACGACGTAATTACCCAACGACCCAATAACCCAATGGAACTATCTGGTCATTTGGTAGTTGAGTCATTTGACAGCTACATATGACATCGTTCATGGGACATCCCAACATTTGACAGTGAAGAGCAAAGCAACACCCAACACCATTTCCCTGGAGCAGGAGGGGTGGCTGCGCCATCAAGAAAATGCTGCGAAGCCACCTTTGAGGCGCAGACGGGGTGGTTGGTTCAAGCCACCGATTATCGGAAGTTGAACGAACCACCCCGGCCGCGCCTCCAAAGGAACGGGACCATTTACTTGATGGCGCGGCCACCCCTCCTTTGCCAAGGAGTGGACTTCGCCTTCCCCGCCGGTATCAGCCCCCGTGTCCAGCACGAACTCGCACATTCAATTGCACCCCACGTTAACCCCTTGCGCGCCGATCGTTTCGTAGCTTAATCCCTCGAAAGGCGCCAACGCCTTGGCAAGCGCGCGGAAGATCTGCTCCGGTCCGCGCCAATCGAGAGGCAGGTCCAGCTTCCCGGCCAATTCCAGAAGGATGCGCCAGTCCTCGCGGGAGTCCTTGAACGGCGGAAAGGCGCGGCCGATGCGCTGGACCCGGCCGTGGCAATTCACGAACGTTCCGTCCTTCTCCACATAGGCTGCGCTCGGCAGAACCCAATGGGCCAGAGGCACGGTCGGGTTCTCGTTCGTGCCCGAGAAGACGAAGAGACTCACTTTCTTGGATAGCTCCCGGACCTTCTCTTCCCCGAAGAGCTCCACCATGTCGTGCCCGAACACCCACAGAGTGTCCAGATTTCCGGCCAGCGCCTGGTCCACGATCTGCCTGGCTTCGGCTGCATCCGGGCCGGCCAGTCCCAGCAAAGTTGCCCCAAGCGTGTTGGGATTCTTGTCCGCTTTGATAAGGAACTCGTCACACGACCCAGGCTTCTGCGGAACAGAGGCGCTGACCTGGGCGCCCAGAGCGCTCTGAAAAATCTCGCGGATCAGAAAGAGTTCTTCGTTGGTGAGCTGCGCCGAGGCGATCACGCCAATCCGGGCGCCTTTAGGTTCCTTGCGCGAGCCTGCCAGAACTGTTGAGATCGCAGTGAGGGCGTGCTCCCAGGTTGCATCCGCCGATGGCCCGCGTACCTTGCTCAGTCGTGCCCGATCGATCCAGCCAAAGCTGTAGCGCCCCTCGTCGCATAACCACCATTGATTCACATCCGGGTTGTAACGCGGCTTGACGCGCACGACACGCGCCCCATCGTTCAGTTGGGGCCTGTCGAGTACGTAGTGCATATCGATGTTGCACCCCTGGCTGCAGCCGTTGCAGACCGTGGGGGCGCTGGAGAGGTACCAGACCCTGGCCTTGAAACGGAAGTCCCGTTCAGTCAATGCACCCACGGGACAGATGTCCACCACGTTGGCCGAGTAGGCATTGTCGAGTTCAGTGCCAGGGTAGATCCCCAGCTCGGCGTGGTCCCCGCGATTGAAGATGCCGAACTCGCCGGTCTTGGTGATCTCGTCCGTGAAACGCACGCACCGGGAGCAGAGGATACAGCGCTCCTGGTCCAGCATCACGTGGGGGCCCAGTGCCACGGCCTTATGCTTCTTGACCTTCTGCTCCTTGAACCGAGGATTATAGAGCCCGAAGTTCAGGTAGAAATTCTGCAGGTCGCATTCACCGGACTGATCGCAGACCGGGCAGTCGAGCGGATGGTTGGCCAGGAGGAACTCCAGCACCGCACGCCGGCCGTCCTCAGCCTTGCTGCTCTTGGTGTGCACAACCATTCCTTCGGTCACGGGCGTGTTGCAGGCGATCTGGACCTTGGGAACCTTCTCCAGCTCCACCAGGCAGATGCGGCAGTTGCCCGCGATCGAGAGTCCGGGGTGGTAGCAGTAGCGTGGAACGTAGATCCCGAGCTTCTCTGCGGCCTGGATGACCGTGGTTCCGTCGGGGACGCTCACTTCACGGCCGTCGATGCTCAGCTTGGGCATACGACGGCCTCCCTGTTCTTTTCCCGGATTAGGGCCTTGCGGCCGGTGCGGATGTAGGTCTCGAATTCGTCCCGGAATTTTGCGATGTAGGACTGGATCGGCCAGGCGGCCGCGTCCGCGAAGACGCAGATGGTTTTTCCTTCCATGTCGCCGGCGATGGCGAGCAGGTCGTCCAGGTCCTGAAGAGTTCCCTGCCCTTCGGCAATGCGACGCATAATGCGATGAACCCAGCCGGTTCCCTCACGACAGGGTGAGCACTGTCCGCAGGACTCGTCGGCGAAGAACTTCACCGCTGAAGCGAGCGCGTCGATCATGCAGGTGGTCTCGTCCATCACGATCACGCCCCCGGACCCGGCCATGCTTCCGGCAGCCATGAGGGAATTAAAATCCATCGCAACATCGATCTCATCGGCTCTTAGAATCTTGGCGGAAATGCCTCCAGGAATGACGGCCTTGAGCTTGTTGCCATTGCGCACACCTCCGGCACGCTCGATGAGGTGCCGCAGGGTCACACCCACCGACTCCTCGTAGATGCCGGGCCGGACCACATGCCCGCTCACGCAGAAGAGCCGTGTGCCGCCCTGACTGTCCGGACCAATGCCGGCGAAGCGTTCGGCTCCGTTGCGCAAAATGAATGGAACACAGGCCAGCGTCTCTACATTGTTGACGATGGTCGGGCATGAGAAGAGACCCGAAATGGCCGGGAAGGGCGGCTTGATCCTGGGAAAGCCTTTCCCACCTTCAAGCGAAGTCAGCAGCGCCGTCTCTTCGCCGCAGATATAGGCGCCGGCCCCACGGTGGATGACGACGTCGAGGTCAAAGCCGGTACCCTGGATGTTCTTGCCAAGCCAACTCTGGCTATAGGCCTCATCGATGGCGCGCTGTAATCGCTTGGCCGACCGGAAGTACTCGCCGCGAATGTAGACATAAGCCTTATGACTGCCGATCGCATAGGCTGCGATGAGGATACCTTCAATTAAGGCGTGCGGGTCCCGCTCCATGATGTAGCGGTCCTTGAACGTTCCGGGCTCGCCCTCGTCCGCGTTGACGACGAGGTACTTTGGCTTGGTCGTTTTCGGGATGAAGGACCACTTCCTACCGGTTGGAAACCCCGCCCCGCCCAGTCCGCGCAGCTTCGCTTTGGAAACCTCGTCGATCGCTTGCTGCGGAGTCATGGTGGTGAGCGCTTTCCTGGCCGCGAGATATCCGCCGTCAGCGACGTAGCCTTCGAACCAGGTCCCGTCTGGATCTTTGAAGCGCGTGGAGAGCACCGGCCCATCCGAGCAGATGAAGGGTTCAGGCTCAGGGGTCGATTGCGGTTTCCCGGCTTCTGTAAGCGCGTCCTTGATGATCCTGTCGACCGTCTCACCCTCGAGAGGGCCGACGAATCGTTCGTCGAGTTGGGCCATGGGCGCCATCTCGCAGGCGCAGAGGCACTCGACTTCCGTGAGCGTGACTTCCCCGCCCGGCGTGGTGTCGCCCGGGCTGATCTTCAAGCTCTCCTTGATTCGCTCCAGCAGATCTTCGGCCCCGCGCAAAACGCATGGCAAACTCGTGCAGACCCGAAGCTCGCGCCGGCCCACGGGTTCGGTGTGGAACATGTTGTAGAAGGAAACGACCTCGCGCACGTGGGAGATCGACACTCCAACCAGGCGGCCAACCCAGGCCTCCGCCTCCGGGGAGATGTAGCCCTGGTTCTGCTGGACGAGCCACAGGAGAGGCAGCATGGCTGCCTTCGGGTATTCGTAGCGGTGCAGAATTTCTGCGGCCTTGCCTTCGAGGTCTGAAAGTTTCACCGGTCGAGTTCCCCTCCGATCATGTTCACCGACCCGAAGGTGGGGATCATGTCGGCGATCATGTCCCCGGTGAGGAGCTTGTGCAGGGCCGACATGATCGCAAAGCAAGGCGGACGGACTCGCACGCGGTATGGGCTCCCGGCTCCGTCGCTCACGACGTAGAAACCGAGCTCTCCGTTGGCTCCTTCCACTGGAAAGTAGACCTCTCCCCTGGGCGGCCGCACTCCGTGGCCGAACATGACCAGCTTGAATTGCTGCATGAGCCCTTCGATGTTGCCGTACGTGTCCTCCTTGGGAGGGAGGAAGACTCGCTTTTCCTCTGTGGCAATGGACGGATGCTGGGCACGACCGGAACCCTCTAGCGTTGGGCAAGTCACGGCGGAATCCCCGGAGATGGCCGGGATGTTGCCCACCTTGGCAAGGTCTACCATCTCCGCCGCCGGGATGGGGTGCCCTGTCTCCGGGTGGACCTGGACGGGGCCGGGCGGCAGGTCGCGGAGCGCCCTCTCCACAATGCGCATGGACTGCTCCATCTCCTCCATGCGTACGAGATAACGATCCATGTTGTCCCCACGCGTACCGACCGGCACGTCGAAAGGCAGCCGGTCGTAGACGGAGTACGGGCAGTCCTTGCGCACGTCGTAGTCCGCGCCGGTGGCGCGAAGAAAGGGGCCGGTGATCCCGTAGGAGATCGCGTCTTCTGCGGAGATCACACCCGTTCCGTTCATCCGGTCCACGAAAATGCGGTTGCGCGTGAGAAGTCCATCCGCTTCGGAGAGGACCTTGCGGGTTTCCTCAAAAGCTTTTCGGCAGGGCTCGGCGAAATCCGATGGGAGATCGGCCTTCACTCCTCCCACACGGCAGTAGCTGACTGTCATGCGCGCCCCGGTGACCTTCTCCACGAGATCCCAGAGATACTCGCGGGCCTTGATCATATAAAGAAAGACGGAGAAGGCGCCCAACTCCATGGCGCTCGCGCCCACGCAGGTGAGGTGGTCCGTGATCCGTGAAATCTCCGACATGATGACTCGTATGTAGTGGCAGCGCTCCGGAACCGTGATGCCAAGGAGCTTCTCCACGGTCATGCAGTAGCCCATGTTGTTGATGAGCGGGGAAACGTAGTTGAGCCGGTCGGTGTACGGAATGACGCCGTTGTAGTCGACCGTTTCCGACATCTTCTCAAAACCGCGGTGCAGGTAGCCGATCTCGACTTCGGCCTCCTCGATCCGCTCCCCATCGAGCTTGGCTACGATCCGGATGATCCCGTGCATGGCCGGATGCGCGGGGCCGATGTTGAGAAGCATATCTCGCGTCTCGAGATCCGTGGCGTCGCTGTGATGTGTGAGGTTCGTCGTCTCGATTGGCATAACTAGTTGATCGGCCCAATCAGAGGCTGGCGCTTCTTGACGGGATAGTCCTTGCGCAGCGGGTGGCCTTCAAATCCTTCGTACATGAGTATGCGCTTCAAGTCCGGATGCCCTCGAAAGCGGATCCCGAACATGTCCCAGACCTCGCGCTCAAGCCAGTTCGCTCCGGGCCACAACGAGGTCAGTGAATCCACCTCGGTATCGGCCTCATCCACGGGAACCACCAACCGCAGTCGATGTTTGTGGGCAATAGAGAAGAAATGGTACACGACCGTGAAACGCGACTGGTCCGGTGGGCCGGACCAGGGGGACTCATCAGGAATCTGAGGAGAGGGACCCACTGCCACTCCAGAGGAAGCAAAGAAAGCCGGCGCGGGCCGCTTCCCAAAAGTGGAGTAGTCCACGGCGGTAATGTCGATGAGGACATTCATTCGCAAGGCCGGGTCTTCCTTGAGAAACCGCGCCACCTCGAACAGGAACTTCCGGCGCAGAACCACGGTGGCATCGCCCCGGTAGGCGTGCGAAGCCGGCACGGCGCCCGGGAAATGGTTCGTGACGGACTCGATCAAAGAGGCGGTATTCATCGTTCCAAGATCTCCGGACGAGGTTCGGGCGCGGACCGTTCGCCCGTGGAGTGCTGGCGCTGGATTTTATTCTGGAGCTTCATCAGACCGTCCAGGACCATCTCGGGGCGCGGTGGGCATCCCGGGATGTAGACATCCACCGGCAGGATCGTGTCGATACCCATGACGGTCGCGTAATTGTCATAGAAGCCGCCCGTGCAGGTGCAAACTCCGAAGGCGACCACCCACTTGGGCTCGGCCATCTGCTCATAAATGCGCTTCAAGACCGGCGCGATCTTGTGACTGATCGTGCCCACGACGAAAAGTACGTCGGCCTGGCGCGGAGAAAATCGGGGTAAGCCCGCTCCGAAGCGGTCCACGTCGTAGTGAGAGCAAGCCGTTGCCATGTACTCCATCCCGCAGCACGCCGTCACGAAGGGATACTGGAAAATCGAGTACTTCCGAGCCCAGCCAAGAGCCTCATCGAGGCGGCTGGTAAAAAATGATGTATCACTCATATTTTTGATGGCTGCGCCCTATCGGGCTTGCATTCGCAGCCGCTCATAATGTCACTGCCAATTCAGGGCGCCGTTGTCCCAGGCATAAACGAAGCCCACCATTAAAATCCCCAGAAAGACCCCTATCTCGGTCAGGCCCGAGATCCCCAGCGCGCGGTAGACCACCGCCCACGGATAGAGGAACACGAGTTCGACGTCGAATAGGATGAACAGAATCCCGATCAGATAAAACTTAATTGCAAACCTCCCCATCGGGATGGAGATGGGATCCTTTCCGCACTCGAACGGCGCTAACTTTTCCGCCGTGGGATTCTTCTTTCCCAGCGTGGAACCCAGCACAACCATCAAGGCCGCAATCCCTGCGGCCAGAACAAAACTGACGGCAATCCCGATGTATTCGTTCACAAGTCGATACCTCACCGGAGTATACATCACATTTTCGGCATCACGGCGGTAGTGTCCTATTCGTCGGATCCAGCAGCTGCAAAATGGCCTCTTTTCCGAAAAGTCTCGGGCTGAGAATCTGTAGAATTTGATCGAGAGTCGGGGTCGAATATGCAAGACGCTTGCGAGATAGGGACGGGTTGGCGCGATCCGGGGACAGGTGTATCCATCTCGGAGGCAGGTTGATCCGGTTCGGATCGACTTGACTCCGCCGCGGAAGCAAGTGTTTCCGGGATGGAGCAACGTGTTTCCGGGAAAAAGCAAGGTTTCCTGGACCCGGAACTAGATTGCATTGTGACGGAACAAAGTGTCTTCGTCAGGAAGCAATGTGGGTTCATGAAAAAGCAACGTCGTTTTGCGCCAA
>WNGG01011089.1_pt1 | contig 10367 bp, 8 predicted proteins | sample 5400661 | NCBI WGS metagenome assembly WNGG01 (sample SAMN13153372, study PRJNA577476) | soil metagenome | isolation source: 100 cm soil or saprolite under Garry oak tree replicate 1 | place: USA:California | collected 2016-06-15
TGCTTACTCACTCGTTGGACTCCCTTTAAGAGAGTAATAATCTTTCAGATAATGACTCAAAACTATAAATAGATACTGCATAAGAATACTCCAATATTATGATAGGAAATAATAAAGTGTTGTTAGATAATGGATATTTCAATAAATCCTAGACTCGACGAACTGAGAAGTGATCTAAGAATAGCTTTAGGTTCTTCGAATAAATGGAAATACTAGTAGCCGAAGACGACAACGACACGGGTGTAATGTACAAGAACCTGCTAGAAGAAAGAAGAGGTCATCATGTAATAATTACAAGCAGCGGCGAAAATTGTCTCAAAATTTATAAAGAGAAATTACAAAATGTAGAATGGGAAGCATTACATATTCAGCCATTTGACGCCGTGATTTTAGATTATAAAATGCAAGATATGGATGGCATGCAAGTAGCCAATGAGATTCTAGCAATAAATCCACAGCAGAGAATAATATTTGCATCTGCGTATATCAAAGAGACTTTATTGGATTCCGTTAAACAACTAAAACAACCTGTTGAATTGCTGCAAAAGCCATTCGGGGAGGACGCCTTGATATATACTATAGAAAAGAAGGAAATTTACTCTGAATTACAAAGACTAGTCTATTCTCAGATTATTGATTTACTAGAAGTATATAGGAAATTGGGAGAGAGACAATCTTTAGGAGAAGAACTCGAAAATGTTGAATTAAGACATGAAGAAATGAGGAATTTATTAGATCTTCTGGCAAAACAAATGACAGGAACAAGGCAAAAAGGGTCAAAAGCATATAAAAAGTGATAATATTTTATAGATTTTAAAGAAACATTATAGCTAACACAAATATTTTGTTCCTTTCCATTCTTTTTGTTTTCTAGAATGATGATATTGGCAGACTAAACGCAAATGTAGCACCTTTGCCATCTTGATTGTTTTTGGCCCACATCTTGCCGCCATGAGCTTCGATCATGCTCTTGGATATAAATAATCCCAATCCAGTTCCATCAAAAGATTTTGTGGCAAATTTTGAGAATAGCTTGGGAATCATTTGTGGCTCTATGCCGGTCCCAGTGTCCTTTATGCTCACGATAACCTCATCTTTTTCTTTTTTGGCGATATTTCTGGATATACTACTCTTATCATCCATAGCGTCCTGCTTTGTTTCTCCCCAATTTTGTATCGCTACTGAAATAGTTACAGTACCCTTTTTTGTGAATTTGACTGCATTACTTAGGAGATTACAAATAACTTGGTTTATCTTCTCTTTATCTGCCTCCACAAAAATATCTCTATCTTTTCCATCTTCATGTTTATAGAGTAACCTTAAATCCCCGCTCATCATTTGCGTTTTAATATCTCTTAGTGCGAATAATATCATATCATTCAAGTTAATCTTCTCTTTGTTTAGTCTTAAAGATTGATTTTCAATTCTTGAAGCATCCAGTATGTCATTTGCCAGTACTTGAAGCTTTTTTGCATTTCTATAAATAATAGAAACGATTTGTTCGTTAGGCATCATTCCTTTTAAAGCTTCTGACGATAATAGCAGTGGATGAATAGGCGTCCTTAATTCATGAGCAGCGATATTGATGAAATCTTTTTGGAGTTTATCGTGAAGTTTCAATTGTTCGTACAATTTTGTTTGTTTCCAAAGACTTTCAAATATAACAGCATACGACGAGACAATTGACTTACTATTAGAATACGTAGATAGCCCTGCAGCACCAGAGGAATTGTCTCTTGAATCATCTCTTAATTCTACAATTATGCACTCTTTTTTATCAGCTATGACAATCGTAATTTTGGTACGTAAATTTTCTTCTAGGATTCTAATATCCAGCCAGGGACATTCAGATTTCACTCGTTCTATTGTATGAACAGATTTCTCATCATTAGGAATTAATAATCTAATCTTAACAACACGTTGTAATGCTGCTTCACTTAAGAGTTGCAGTCCTCCCACCTCTATTTGTCGACGAAATGCATTTGCTGTGGAAAACATTATCAAAACCTCCTCTTGAGCAGATCTTATGAGACTCCATGCAATGCTTAGCCCTTCCTTGGGATTTTGAATAATCTTTATATCTGCCAGATCAACGCCTTCTTCAATATCTCTGATCCTGTCTACGGCATCAATGCCATTTCTCCACAGCTCTTCGAAAATAGCACTGAATCGATTGACATAGGTGGGTTCATCACTAGTCAATAGGCTCTTTAGCATATACCCGTCGGGTAGCGTTGTTGTAATTTCTCCTCTTTTTCCTTTGATTTGATCTGTGTATTGTTCGTCTAGCGATGGTGCAGCCGCGTGCAACTGAAACTCTTTCCCTATAGCAAAATTCATTGGAGGCAAATTCTTTAGGTGTCTTATTTGGACGCCCAACTCCAGGAAAAACCTAACCAAAAATATGCTATCTTTTTCTATCGTGCCAACCCACCTAATCCCTTTGTGTTTTCCATCTTTGTATTTGGTTAGTATCTTCTTGTATGAGTCAAGAAAGTTGTTGTAAATCAACTGCATTCTGGCCAAGTTGGTGCAGACCAATAGCTCCTCAGAACCCTCAATATTGTATTTTATTCTACTAAGAACTTCATCTTTATTTTCCAATATTTTGGATCCGTATCGTATTGTTATCCCCTCTTCAATTTCTCTAATCTTTTCTTCAGCTGGAATCGCATTTCTCCAGTCTGACAAAAAGTGCTTTTTAGCCGATTGAACCACAGAGGGGTCTATAGATCCAACCCATAAATCATCGCCTTCAGTTTGATCTACATTTTCGGTTGCACCATGTGTTATAACAGGCTCTACAATCGAAAAATACGCCACCTTATCATCATAGATTACACATCGTCTTAGACTTGAAGTTTCGATATGCCTAATTTGTGCACCTGCCTCTGCAAGATCTTTAATTGCTTGAAGAGTTTCTTTTTCTATGTTAGTGATTATGAGTGAGCTCCCCCCAAGCTGGTCGATTTGTGCCTGCAATAGCGGCACGAATGGCTTGTAGCTTTTTACCAATTCATCACCGGTAACACAGTAAAAAGAATGCTTGACACTAAGTGATCTATTGTAAGCTTCCCTTAACGCATTTTTTCTTCCTTTCACGATAAATGTAGAAGTATTTGAAGAGAGCGAACGAGAATTCACAGGAGGAGTAGTGATATTCGTAGTGTTAGGAGATGATTCTAGGTTAGAATCGTACTTGTTCTCATAATCAATCATTATATACTCAACATTAGAGGTATTCATGTATAAAAACCAGTAAAAGCTGATGTGTAACTTACCTATGTACGATTTAGATAATTTCGTGTTCCCATTAAATTGGTTCTTCTATCGAACTACTGAAGCCGGAGAACTTTTAATCAATTATGTTCATACGGTACTAAGACTCAGGATAAAAAATGGATCCTTATCGAAGAAAAAAAGTATCGTATTCTGAAATAAAAAAATGGTCTGAGATTCCAAAAGTAGTCGAAAGCAATTGTACTTCTGTCATTTCTTTTAGGACGATCAGAATATGCTATACTGCAGTCTTCAATAAACCCTCCCAGCTGTTGCCCTAGCAAGTTCTCAGTCTAGTGGTAGTGCTGTACGGTTATTCATTTTTGCAGAAAAAAGTTACTCTCTTGAGGAGTTCTACAAGTGAGTAAATAATAGAAATATTCATAAATCAAACACGCGTTGTTCTCAATATAAATGACAACAACTGCGAAAATGCAAAAGAAGAGTATGAAATCACCTGATGAAACACGCTCTTTCGATAAAGGCAAAGTTGAGCTAACAAATGTTGGGGATACAAGCATAGGTAGAGCATATTTTGAACCAGGGTGGAGTTGGGAAAAATGTGTGAAACCAATAGCCAAAACTGAAAGCTGCCAAGCTCCTCATACACAGTATATAATCTCTGGGAGGATAAGAATCAAAATGGATGATGGAAGCGAAGAAGAATACGGGCCTGGCGATGTAGGCTATGTTCCGCCTGGCCATAATGCATGGGTAGTTGGGAATGAACCTCTTGTAGCAATAGACTTCACAGGTATGAAAGAATACGCCAAGAAGTAATTAAGAAAGTGGAACTGATAGAATAGGCAACGTAAAGAATCTAATAATGATGGTTGTCTTACAATCATTTCCAATTTATTTTTTCTTTCAATTTGGGATAGCAATGCGTTGTTTTATCATCATTTTAAGGACAATCTAATCGAATCTAAAATGTCGTCATTGCTTGTCGTTCGCTGAGTTTCATTACGAATACGTTTAGCTACCAAAAATTGCTGAATCTGCTTGAGCACTAACAATGATATAAATGTCCGGCAAGATTGATTCTGAAGATGTTCTAACAAATGTCAGATAATAAGAAATTAAAACGATGTCCAATTTGTGGTTGTACGGAGCACACAATAGTCGGCTGCGCTACACATTGGCGGACGCACATGAGGATTGAGGGGGGTAATTGCGAAGTAAGGAAAGATAATTCTAATTAATAATAAAATAGAAAATAATTGGTCAATTGCTTTGAAGGCTTATGCCATTAGCAATACACGTCATTAGCAATTAATACTACTTGGATCTAGCTCTGTCAATGAATAATAGTCCATCAAAATCAATTTAGACTAATATCTCCACCATTATCAAGGGATAACATCAACACATACGAATGGCAGGGATGCAAACCCTCATATTTTGTACGATTCGCAATAATACCAAAGCTTGTGAACTACGAAACTAAATATGCCAAAAAATATCATGAGGAAACAAAACACTCTCCAATCAGCATACAACTGTCTAGACACTATCTTGATTGGAATAATAAACCTCTACCTTTTAAGGCATATTCTAGCTTATCCTCAATCTCACTACCTACTGACTTTTCCCAACCCGTTCAAGGTGCACTTAGTTGCATTGGTAAGACAAAACCAGGTAAAAGTAAAAGCGTTGTATTCGATATAAATTATCTTGCAGAAGTATTGTTCTTTTCAGCTGGTATTACAAGAGTATTGAAGCTCGCTTATGGCACCTATTATATGCGCGCCGCATCTGCCACAGGCGCGCTTTATCCTATAGAGTTGTATGTCATTTGTCAAGATATACCTGGTTTAAATGCTGGTGTTTATCACTTTTGCCCTGGAGACTTTACTCTCACAGAGCTGCGAAGTGGTGACTACCGAGCTACTTTAGCAGATATTGCAGGAGATAACAACACTATATTACGTTCACCAGTTACCGTCGCCTTCACTTCGATCGCTTGGAGAAATGCGTGGAAGTATCAAGCCCGCTCTTACCGTCATTGGTTTTGGGATTCTGGTGTTATTGCTGCCAACTTTCTTGCTACGAGTATCTCTTTAGGGTTCTCTACACAATTGAATATGGCTTTTGTGGACGATGCTCTAAATCGTCTACTTCGCTTGGAGGATAAACGAGAAGCTGCTATTGTTCTGGCCCGCCTAAATAATAATTCATGTGTAGATTCGGTTCCCGTGGTCAAAGAGAGTGAGGATTTATCAATTCCTAAAATTATCCCAATGTCAAGAGGAGAACTAGAATATCCTGAAATTTGGAAACTACATAAAGCTTCATATTTACACAATAAGGAAGAGGTCAAAAATTGGATTACCGCTACTAGCGCCTTCAAACAAACTCCAACAAACAAGGACGCCACTCCACATCATAAAGCACTGAAATTTGAAACCTCTATCATCAACGAATCTAGTTTGGCAGAGACTATACTGTTACGTGGGTCTTCACGCAAATTTTCAAGGCAATCCATCTCTTTTACCCAATTATCTAATATACTTCACTACTCGACGCGAGGCGTGCCGCTGGATTTTCTTGAAGGCAAAAGTGATAATTATGACAACGAAAACAGTACCATAGATATTTACCTTATAGTAAACGATGTGGAAGGGTTGCAGGCTGGGGCCTATTTCTTTGATCATAATAATGAATCTCTTGAACACCTCAAAAGCAGAGTATCCAGAGAGACATCTGGGTATCTTTGCTTAGGCCAATCTCTTTTCAGTGATGCAAATGTTGTATTCTTTCTTATGACTGACTTAAATAAGATCCTGGAAATTCTTGGTAATAGAGGATATAGGGCATCACAATTTGAAGCGGGAGTTCTTGCTGGAAAGATTTACCTGGCCGCTTATGCTCAAAAAATAGGGGCATCTGGTTCGACTTTTTTTGATGATGCTGTCTCTGAGTTTTTCTCTCCTCATGCTGCAGATAAAAGTACTATGATTGCAGTTGGTGTTGGACTCCCTGGCTACAAATCACGCCCTGGAAAAAATCTGGCTGGGAGGCTAACTAGAACTGAAATCTTAACATAAATATAATCAAATTAATATGTCTGACTAGATGTTATCAAAGGTATAGTTCTTATATGTTGAGCCAAAAGGGCTTGCTCATATACGCACCAGTACGAGGATGAAGAAGGTAACACCGTTATGTCGGTGTCGTGTTTTTAGCATCCTGCAGGCATTATAATTTATGATAGCCAAGGAATACAATTAGCTGATTTAAAAGATAATCCAGCAATATTGATCAATTTACACAATACATTGTCTTTCACGCTAACGGTACGTCTACATACATCCTACTTGGCGGAAATCTGTAATTCTGAGTCTTATAGCAGCCAATAACCAAGCATTAACACCGGCCTGTAGGCTAACCTTACCATGGCTTAGGCTCCTATTCATCCATCAATTAACTTGATCTTTTGGAAGATCCAGTTCCCACCTCCCACTGTGCTGGAAGGAGCAGTCTTTCACCGCCCCTTTCCTTGCTTAAGATAGATCTCAACAGCTCTTCGAATGTACGTGCTTCGTGGTATATCTCCACGGACTTTATCGATTCTTTGTAATATGGATTTAGGAAGAGTAATTCCTACTTTCTCTGTTTTATCAACAGCAATTGTACCCTTCATACCAGTATTGTACATCGCACTACTTAGCATTAAAGATATCGACCACTAGTCGTTAATTCGTTCACTCATAAACCCAATCACAGGATTCCCTTTGTTCATCATTTCAGTGAGCTGGTAATATAGTTGTAAAAGACGCATACCCTTTTCTGTTATGGAATAGATTGATTGTTCTCCACTCGTGGCCAGAAGACCATTATCCAACAGTATTCGCATGTATTGTTTTAGTTGTGAGGAGGACAAAAATGCTCGGTACATGATACGCGTCTTGGTTGCCCCTCTCTCACTAACAACACTCAAAATTGCTGCGACAATATCAGCCCTACTTCGGTATTTAACGTGTCGTTCAGTGCTACTTTCCTGGTTAGTCACGCTAACCTTTGCTAACATCTTCAGCCTTAAAACCTTCAACTGTTTCAAACTAGATAACAAAAATCGTTAAGATTGGAGCATATCGAAAAACAGTACCATTTCTTATGAAAAGTAGTACAGAAGCACCTTTCGACTTACATTCAAATACGAAATGGCTTCACAGTTCTGGACAGTGTATAAATATACTATATCCAGATGACCATATGTACTTAATATGACATTTAACAATAGTCTAACAATGTTTTTTGTTTTAACCCTGATGGTTTTTTGTTTTCTAAACGAATCAACTTTGAAACTTTGAGACCTACCTTTCTTATCCTTGCTGTGCTATCATCAAACGAGAATCTGTCCAATAATTCTTCAACAACAGAAACTATACTTTCTTTCCTTATCTGAAAATTTGAATATGATATTTCTCTTGTTTCAACAGAAAAATCAGACCTAACGATCTTAACAGCTACTGTTTTAAAATGATATCCCCGCCTAGTTACTCTTTCGTATAGCTCGTCAACTAACTCATTTAACAAGAATCTTAGTATTACTTTTTTATCTTTTGTGAATGAATCAAGGGTACGTTCAGTGCTAAGGGAAATATGATCTTCCCTAGGTATGACTGGGTCCTCATCCCGACCATTAGCCACCTGCCACATCCAAAGTCCATTCTTCTTGCCAAACCTACCCATTAAATTTTGGACATCATATTTTGCAAGTTGACCTATCGTGCGAATTCCCATTTCTTCTTTCAAAACTTGCTGAGTTTTAGCACCTATTCCGGATACTCTTTCAACTTCGAGGTTTTCAAGAGACTTTTGTAGTTGGTTGGGGTAGAAAATAGTTAATCCATCAGGTTTTTGGAAATCAGATGCCATCTTTGCAGCTGATTTAGTTGGTGCCACGCCTATAGATGATCTAAGGTTACATTGGTCCTCAATTGTCTTCTTAATATCTAACGCATAGTGTTCTATGTTTGACAATACCTTTTTAGTACAATCCAAATATGCTTCGTCGATACCTGTTTGTTCTAGAATATCTGCATACCCTTCCAGCATACTCATAACTTTATTTGAAACTTGTTGATAATATGGAATATCAACTGGTTTTAATATAAGACTAGGACATAGCTCCCTTGCCTTTGAAAGGGGCATAGCGGATCTTACGCCAAGCTTCCTAGCTTCATACGAGGATGATGCAACTACACCTTTTGTTATATTATTTCCTTCTTGTTGATCAGTCATGATTGTTGCATGTGGTTTACCTATTAGGGAAGAGTCACGTAGTTCTTCACAAGACGGGTAGAAGGCATCTAAATCAACACACATTATCACTCTCCCGATCCAATAATTCTGACCAGTGTTCATTTTTTCAGGTAGATTCAACAGCTTCAAGACCTTACTCACAATTGCAGGTCTGTCAACAACGATAATTACATATTCGAGTTCTTTTCCTTTTTGCTTCTCCTCTTGTTTCTCGTTTACTTTTTGAATCCATTTCTTTATCACGTTCTCCTCTTTATCATTAAACCGGAGATACAAGAAATCTGAAGTTACAAGTGGTCGGCTCTTCTCAGTCCAAGCCAAAGCAGCATTATACTTCTCTAGCATATGGTATGTTAAATCCTGGAACCAACTCGAGTGATTAAAATGCATAACGACTTGATACCCATGATAGGCACAAATCCGCAGCACTTTGTCGAGCCATTCTCTACCATCTTTTATATTGATCCTCGTGGAAGGCTGAATCACCAAAGCGAGAACCTTCTCCTCCAAAGGATTGACGTCTTGCTCTAAGAAATGTCCAAGCCCTTCTGTATCATTACTTTGAGTTATGGCTGGAGGTATTCTTACTGTAAAACGAAAATTATCAGGAGTTTGCTTTGCCCAATTTCTAAATGTTGATCTATTAGTAGTATTATTCAAATAAACTTCGACAAAATCGAAAATTCTAGAATAATATGCGATATATCCTTCGTGATCTAGTGTATTAGGATAAAAGTCCTTTGCCCATGTCTGATATTGGCTCCATCCTGAGCAGCCGACGTAATACTTCAATGTCTGGTTTAATTAATTACCAAAAATAAGGACGTATATATTCTATTTTATATAAGGGAACCTACACTGAAGAAATGGCATGAGCTGAGAACATCTTCAACCCAGCTATAGGATTTATGCTACAAACTCCAATAGTATAGAAATTTTATATACGAGTCAACAGCATAAGAACGAATCTCATCATCATCCGCTGCTACTACCACTAGTGCCAAGTTAGGAACACAACCATGGAAATTAGAAGGAGATTATTTTGAAGGATGCAATTGTGACTTAACATGTCCTTGTACGTTTACGGAAGATCCTGATGAAGGTGAATGTTATGTGACCACCGCATGGCATATTCAAAAAGGCAATTATGGTAATACCATCCTTCACGGACTCAATCTAGTAGGAATGTTCAATGGACCGAAATGGAAAGCAGCGTTATACATCGATGAAAAAGCAAGTTCTGAACAAATCGATGCATTGACTAGGATATACTCAGGACAGGCAGGGGGGTTTTTTGCTGCTCTTACAAATCTTATCGGAGAGATGTTAGGTATAAAGTCGGTATCTATCGAATTTAACATTAATGGAAAACGCCGATCGTTACGTGTAAAAGATTCAATAGAACTAGAGATAGAAGGAGTTAATGGAGCAGATCCCACCAAGGATGTACGTTTAGTTAATCCAGCATTTTCTGCAGTTCCGGGATCAGATCTGATAGTTGCTCGTTCGAGCAAATATCATTACAAGGACTACGGCTTGGAATGGAACAACTCTGGCAAGAACGGCTTCTATTGCAAATTCATCTACTCTTCATAATAGTAGTACATATTGGCCTTGGGCACGAATAGACGTAACCAGAGGAAATGCTGTTACCATTGAGATTGCTATAACTAGACATAGCAATAGTTTAATTATCATTGCCATTATTGTAGAATCTGTCCTTGCTCAAGAAGGTTATGGTGACCAAAGATTACTCAGCAACTACCACAGTTTTAGACCCGTCGTCAGGGTATCATCGTCGTAGCCGACAACACAGGTGA
>WNGG01035875.1_pt1 | contig 10367 bp, 10 predicted proteins | sample 5400661 | NCBI WGS metagenome assembly WNGG01 (sample SAMN13153372, study PRJNA577476) | soil metagenome | isolation source: 100 cm soil or saprolite under Garry oak tree replicate 1 | place: USA:California | collected 2016-06-15
GCGCACAAACTGCCTGCGCAAGTCGCCCCGCCGGCGCGCGTGTGGCGTTCTTTGCGTCTGCAACTCGAAAAGGAAGGCCTCCTCAGTCGTTCGGTGAAGGGAAGACTAGAGGAGCACACGCGATTTCCAATGTTCAGGAATTAGCCAGTCGCGAGACGGCTGTCGAAGATTCGATAAGGGAGGGGGCGTATGTATTTACTTGCATGGATTGTTATCGGGGCGGTCGTTGGCTGGGGAGCCGGAAGAGTTTTTCAGGGCAATGGTTATGGTCCACTTATGGACATTCTCATGGGCATTGGTGGCGGAGTAGTAGGCGGATTGGCGATGAACTCCGCAGGCGTTGGTGGCTACGGTGGAACGATCATCACAGCCTTGGTTGCAATGTTTGGCGCGATGCTTATGACTGTGCTTGCCGCTTATGTCAACGGCCGAAGGATTTACGCCCGCCAGCTCTAGCGCCTGCAAGGTCGCAGGGTCGGGGCACTCAAGCGATTTAGGTAGCTCTGTCGCAGGCCAACGTCGCTGCCAACCGATGTGTGCGCACTCAAGTTTTTAAGGAGCTCAAATGTTAGTCACCAACATGTCTGGAACCACGCTTATCAGGGAGAACACGCTTTTGCCGGCAGGGTTGACGATCGAGAGTGAAGTTTTCTTGCCCGGCTGGAGAGTCGTCAAGAATCTTGACGGCTCGGCGCTGGCCCGAAACGTCGAGAGCGCGAATTGGAACTTCTTCTACCTGGCGGGTGAGTCTAGAGCTATCGTTTTTGGTCGCGACCGGTCAGGAACTTTGCGCAAGGCAGTGAAGCGGATCCTGGCGAAACAGGAAAAACAATTTAACTCGTTAGAGATTACGAAAGTCGTTTCGAAACGGTTTCTGGGCATTCCTTTCATGCTGAGTGTTGCCGCTCATTCCCGACATATCCAACAAGGCATTTGCCTGGTTCCTGCGAAGGATTTTTTCTTGGGAACGACCGTTCTTGCTGCGCCAGAAAGCAGGCTGAGCAGCGACAGGGAACAGCGTCGTGCAGAAGTGATCAGCAAGCCGCATACCGCTCTAGTTTCAAGTTCTTAGCAATTCGTGGGAGATATGAAAATGAAAACGTTGCGCAGTTCGATTCTGTGTCTTGTTGTCCTGCTCCTTACCTCGCCATTGCTTCGTGCGCAGGATCTTTCCAAGTATCGACACTTCACACTGGGAATGAGCTTGACCAAACTGCTGGAACGCACTGACGAAAAGATGAGCGATGTAAAGATGATTCATAGCCGCCCGGCGCTCATTCAGGAGCTGACTTGGTGGCCACCGAACGTTCCCGGGACTTCTCTACGATCGGAGGGCGTCGAACAGATTCTCTTCTCCTTCTACAATGGCGAGCTCTACAAAATTTCGGTGACTTACGATCGACCTTCCACAGAAGGGCTCACTGAGGCGGACATGGTGAAGTCCATTTCGGTGAAGTACGGTCCGGCCACGATTGTAGCGCCGGAGGTCGATTCGCCGACGAACGACCGATATAACTCGAAGAAAAAACCCGTCGCGTCTTGGGAAGATGCGCAATATTCCTTCAGTCTCGTCCGTTCTTCCTTCAACGATGTCTTGGGGCTAGTCGCTTTTTCGAAGCTAACCAATGCACAAGCCGAGCTTGCGATCGCAGAAGCCGGGACACTCGATGAGCAAGAGGGCCCGAAAAGAGAGGCCGAGCGCCAAAAGAAACAAATGGACGACTTGGAAGTGGCGCGGCAGAAGAACCAGAAAAGTTTTCGTCCGTAGTTTTGGCCCAGGGCCAGGAAAATTAATTGTTTGAGTTTGGAATGAATTGAACGGAGGTCAAAGAAATGACTGCGAATATTACTCCTCTACATGACCGCGTCCTCGTACGCAGGCTGGAAGAGAAAGAAACCGTAAAGGGCGGGATCATTATCCCCGATACGGCGAAAGAAAAGCCGCAAGAGGGCGAAGTAATGGCCGTCGGAGCCGGAAAGATGGAAAAGGGACGCCGTGTGCCGCTCGACGTGAAGGTGGGCGACCGAATCCTGTTCGGCAAATACACCGGCAGCGACATCAAAATCGACGAACAGGAGTACCTGATCCTCCGCGAGGATGAAATCCTCGCGAGAATCAGCGGAATGGCAAAAGCGGCATCCGGCAAGAAGTAGTCTCTCCGGCCCCAAAATTTCTAACGCAGTGGAAAGTTCGCTCACCCAGGAGGGTGGAGTCCAATGGCAAAACAAATTGTAACTGGTGAGAATTCACGACAAGCGATCCTGCGCGGCGTCAACATTCTGGCGGACGCTGTCAAGATCACGCTCGGTCCGAAGGGGCGCAACGCGGTCATTGAGAAAAAGTTCGGGGCGCCCATCATCACAAAGGATGGCGTGACCGTGGCAAAAGAAATCGAACTGCGGGACCCGCTCGAGAATATGGGTGCACAGATGGTACGAGAGGTTGCGTCCAAGACGTCGGATGTAGCTGGTGACGGCACCACCACAGCGACTGTTTTGGCACAGGCGATCTTCCGTGAGGGTGTGCGAACGGTTGCCGCAGGCGCGAGCCCGATGGCACTCAAGCGAGGCATCGATAAAGCCGTGGACGTCGCAGTGGGAGAGATCAAGAGGCTCTCTCGCGAGGTGAAGGGGGACATGATTGCACAGGTTGGCACCATCAGCGCCAACACCGACAAGCAGGTGGGCAGCATTATCGCCGAAGCCATGAAGAAGGTCGGCAAGGACGGCGTTATCACCGTCGAGGAATCCAAGACGATGGAGACGACCCTCGAAGTGGTCGAAGGCATGCAGTTCGACCGCGGATACCTCTCGCCCTATTTTGTGACCGACCCGGAACGCATGGAATGCGTGCTTGAGGATGTGTACATCCTGATCCAGGAGAAGAAGATCAGCTCAATGAAGGATCTGCTGCCTCTGCTCGAGCAGACGGCCAAAATCAGCAAGCCGCTGCTGATCATCGCTGAAGAGGTCGAAGGCGAAGCGTTGGCGACGCTGGTTGTGAACAAGCTGCGCGGCACGCTGCAATGCGCTGCCGTCAAGGCTCCTGGCTTCGGCGATCGCCGCAAGGCAATGCTCGAAGACATCGCAGTTCTCACCGGCGGCAAGGCCATCACCGAAGATCTCGGTATCAAGCTCGAGAACGTGAAGCTTGAGGACCTGGGACGCGCAAAGAAAGTGACCATCGATAAGGACAACACCACGATCGTCGCGGGCGCCGGCAAGGCTAGCGAGATCGAAGGCCGAATCAAGCAGCTGCGCATTCAGGTCGAAGACACTACTTCCGATTACGACAAGGAAAAGCTGCAGGAGCGTCTGGCCAAGCTCGTCGGCGGCGTGGCGGTGATCAAAGTCGGCGCAGCCACGGAAACGGAGCTGAAAGAGAAGAAGGCTCGTGTCGAAGACGCAATGCACGCCACGCGCGCAGCAGTTGAGGAAGGCATTGTATCCGGCGGCGGTACCGCTCTGCTCCGATGCTTACCAGCACTCGAAAAGCTCAAGCTCCATGACGATGAAGCGACCGGCGTGAACATCGTAAAGCGTGCGCTCGAAGAACCCTTGCGGCAGATTGCCCAAAACGCGGGGCACGAAGGCGCACTGGTTGTAGGACGCGTGCGCGAATCAAAGGATGAGAACTTCGGTTTCAACGCAGAGACCGGTGAGTTCGGCGACCTGGTCAAGGCCGGTGTGATCGATCCAGCCAAAGTTACGCGTCTTGCGCTCCAGAACGCAGCGTCAATCGTTTCCTTGATGCTAACAACCGAAGTCCTGATAGCCGACGCTAAGGGAGAGGAAAAAGCGGTCGCGGCAGGCGGAGGTATGGGAGGTTCCTACTAAAAGTTCTCGGTTCGATCGCCATTCCGTTGTTGTCCTTAGCCAATTCATCAACGGAATTCGCTCCGACTCCTTCGCGAACAGGCATCTAATGGTTCGGAGAAATTTCTTTGACGAACTCTTCAACGAATGTTTGTTTTTGAGTGGCCAGGTGAAACCGCCTGGCTCTCGCGATTACATGCCTAATCCTCGCGGCTGCCGGAATCAGAATTTAGAACTGGACGAGCTATTGGCGCATCCAGGCATTCCGTCATTCTGCTTGAGGACATAGCTTCCGAGGCGGCCGTTCGGTTTGGTTGGGGTCGCCATCACAAAACCATCGTTTCGTTAGAAATTGTCTGACGAAACGATATAGTCTCTTCCTTTCGTGATCCAGGTAAATCAGCTGGGTAGTGTTTTCGATCCCAGCGACCCTTATCAAAAAGTTTCCCGTTTACCACGTTTTGGAACCTGCCTGAATCGGTGCCCGCACGGTGATTCATCCAGCGCTGCCTGCCAAGGGCGGGCATCACAGGCCGCGTCGTAGGATGTGCCCTCAGTTAGTCAGAGCGAGCACAGCATAGGCCGTAGCTGCATCACTCATGAAGCGTCCCACATTGGAAGAAGGATCGCGGTGTTTGTTAAGAGAATGGGCAACCCACAGGCCTTCTGTTTTGTTCTGGTTCCTCATCAGCCATTCCCTGCCTTGCTTGAGCTGGACATTTTCGCGGGGAACGCCGGTTTGTTGAAGAACGAAGAGCGCAAGACCTGTCGCGTACCCATCGCTGCCCGTCTCTTGTGCAGTTCCATCCAACCGCTTCCACGTACCGAACAGAGAAGAAGGACCCCAGTCTCGCCAAGTTCTGGCGAGTGGAAACAGACTCCAACCACCGTCCGCTTGTTGCTCACTCAGAACTTCCTCGGTGATGGACTTTTGGCGCTCCGGCGTCAACAGCCCCGGGAATTTCGACGACGCCCAAAGCAGCGTGACGCGGTTGATGAGCGGCTGCGCTGAGTATTCGCGCTCCAAGTAGTCACGAAGCATCTTGAGGTTATTCTGGATTTCGGGTGTGGAGCGATAGTTCTCAGGAGCTGTCCCCACGGCGATCGCCGCAAGGGTGGCGCCATAGTATGGAGAGATGCTCCCTTCCCAGGGATTCAAATCGAACAACTGCCAGAGCCAAGCCCCTTTGTTAGGTGTCATTGCTGAGCTTCCCACTTTCAACATCATTGGCAGCGAGGACGAACGCAATGAGAACGGCTTCCGTCGCGCGAGACTCAGCGCTCTTATTGGGGCCGTCTTCCTTGTCGTTGTAGACGGGCGCGATCTCTTTCCAAATACGAACGCGTTTTCTGACGTTTTCCAACAGAATGCGTTCATTCTCTGTAGGGGCTGGCTCACCGAGCACCTTGCGAAGAGGCGGCCGAGCCAGAGCATAGGGCACAGCTGTATGACAAGAAACACAGAAGGTACCATGCTCGCGAGCGGCCTCTTGCCAGCCCATCCACCACTGCTCTCTTTGATCGAGGTAAGCGGCGGCGGCCTTCGGATCCCACGAATTAGCTGCTGTTGTTCCTGGCGAAAGCGGGCGAGCAGCTGCGTCGTACAATTCGACAGAGCCGACCCTACGGATTTCAGAGTAGGATCTCGCAACAAGAATCGCTGCTAGAAAGGCCGTCGCAAGCGCGCCATTTCGAAGCGCATTCGTTTTCATGCAATTCGCTCCTTTGCCAAGCGAGAACAAGTCGACGTAGAGGCAGGAGACCCTGGATTACAAACCCACCTGGAAAACAGAACGAACCCTATCATTAAGCTTTCGCCGAAACAACGGTCTCTGCAGGAAGGCTTGCAACTCCCGGAAGAGCAAGGCAGACCACCATTTAGAATTGAGCCTTTTTCACTCCACGAACCAGAAGTTCAATCGCACCGGGCGAGCCCGACTAGTTGCGTCTTTAACTCGGCTCCAAAAGGCTCCAATTGGAATGAGGCGGTGGTGCCACGCCGTTTTCTTTGTTGGACTAAGAAAGTAGGGATGCAATTTCGATCTCCACCGCCCCAACCAAACTACTTCATTCCGCAAGGCTTATGGCTGATACTCTGCGTTCGGCACGGCAACAATCCCCTGGCGCATCGCATAGTGGATTAATTCAGCCAGAGAATGGAGGCCGAGCTTGAGCATGAAGTTGGCCCGGTGAGTTTCAACAGTCCTCACGGCGATTCCCAGCTGCGCTGCGATCTGTTTATTGGATTTTCCCTGGGCCAGGAGGCGGATGATTTCAAGCTCTCGGGGAGTTGTTCGCGCGTCCGTCCGGTTCCCTCGTTGAGGCTGATTTTTCTGTTGAGAAATCCATCGAGCACAATTTCGGATATTTTTGGCGCAAGGAAACGCTTACCGCCAACAACTGCACTTACACCTTTCAGAAGGGAGTCCGTAAGGTCGGATTTCAAAATGTACCCGTGAGCGCCGGCATCCAACGCACGCAGCACCATCTGGTCTGACTCATGCATCGTGAGCACAAGAACTTTGGTATGTGGAACTGCCTCCCGGATTTGACGTACTACCTCGACTCCATCCAGTTCGGGCATGCTGATGTCGAGAATGGCGACTTTCCTTCGGAGGCGGGGACCGATGTACAATCGATAAGGCGACGCACAAGGAAAATTACCAGAAACAAGGGCGGTGGCGGAAACCACAGGACCTTTGGAGTTGCTGGATAAGCTTGCGCCTGGCACGAAGTCCTCATCTCGAGAGCCAAATGCCTTACACTGGTTACAGAGGGTCAACGACTTGTCAGAAACTGCGATTGAAGAGAAGAGGAAACGCGACGAATTGAAGGCCAAGAGGGAGCTACTTTTCGAGCGGTATCTGAAGCACCCAATGGATACTCGCCTGGCCCTGGAAATCAAGATCATGGACGATCAACTCGCAGAAGCTACCAGTCAAACGAAACGGAAGTCGGGAAGCCGGAATTGAATGGCCGTTCGTTGTTCCGTCGATTCCGAGCTGAAGTTTCTTTTTCAAAGAAGCTCAGTTCAACAGGTTTTTGGCATATTTTACGGGAACCGCTAGATTTGAGCCGCCGAACCCACTCAATATCGCGAAATTTACTCCAATCACTTTTCCATTTCGGTTGAAAAGCGGCCCGCCAGAGCCACCCGAAGTCGTCGCAGCGTCGTACACGATTTTGTCCTGCAGAACGTCGCCGATGTGTCCTTGCGTGGTGGTTGGCCGAATCAGTTTCTGCTCGGCCAGATGCGAGACGATTTGTTTTACTTCGGAGGTATTTCCAGTGATCTCCTTCGTTGCGTCTGGTCCAGCACGCGCCAGAATTCCCTCAATGCCTGTGGGATAGCCAATCAGGACTACCGCTTCGCCCGGTACGCTCGCGTCACTTCGATCGTCCAGATCCAGCAGCGAGCTGCGCGCCGGCAGGCCGCCTTCGAGCCGCAGCGTCGCGACGTCGGCCTGCGTGGAAATTTTGTCAAGCTTCGCCGAAATTCCTTTTTGGCTTCCCGGAAAATACGCCATGTAGGAGAGCGCGTACGCAGAAGCGCCGTGGTCGATCAACGCTTTCAGCTCGTCGTTACCCCACCACGGCTCGGCGACATGGTGGTTTGTAATCAATCGCCCGTCCTTCCGCACGAGGAAGCCCGTCCCAAAAACATCTAACTGCAAATGCGGCCCGTTGCCGTCAGTGTCCAGCTGAACCATACCCTTGTCATCCATAAGCGGTTTACCGAGTCCATCCACGGCAATGAGGATGGGTTTTCCGGTCCCGCGATCGAGAAATTCCACGACGACGTGCAAGAGGCACACGCTGGAGCCATAGGAGCGCACGATGGTTTCTGCAATTTTGCCTTCGCTTTCAAGACGGTTCAGCCTGCCTTGCGTTTCGAGCAATTGTTTCTGAAGCTCGCTATTGGCACCACCGCCTTCCGCAGCCATTTTCTTCTGGAGCTCCTGCGATTGCGCTACGAGCGATGCTCGCGCGGCCGAATCAGCCTTTCCTTGCAGGTCCAGACTGTGGCGTTCGTCTTCCGCGCGGCGCAAGAGGTCGCTCTGCTGCACAACGCCGCGGCTCAACCGTGCTAGTTCTGCCTTGAGTTGCAGCGTGTCCGTGCGGCTACGCCGGTAGGTCAAGGAAGTAACCAACGCCGCCACGACCGCGACAATGCTCAGAATAAATAGTGCCGGAAGAACCCATAGCCGCTTCCGCGTAACCGCGCCGCCGCTGAGTGTTTCTACTGCCAGCCCCGCTAGATGCTCTTTCTCCTCCGCCTGCTTCAGCTTGGTCCGCAGTTCTACTTCAGGTTGGCGTTCGCGAAATTGTGTGCGGACCTTGGCGGCGAATTCCAAAAACTCGAATGGAGCGGAGATGACGTCATCTGCGCCGAGGTCCAGAGCCCGCGCACGCTCAAGCGCGCCGCCTTGCACTACCATCAACACACGAATCGATTTCGTCTGCTCCCGCGACTTGATTTGCGTGATGATTCCGCAGCAGCTCAGGTCCGATGGTGTAGCTTCCGTAATGAGCAATTCGGGTCCGAGCGATTCAATCTGCTCGACATCCAGTCCTGCCTCGACGGCAATTTCGTATCCCTGGCCGGCCAGCGCTTTGTTGACTTCGTCGGAAGAGCTCGCACTAAGATTCAGAATGAGAATTCGCATCATTCAGATATTATCACCCACTTTGAAGATTCATGTTTTCGGGTGAGTAGCTGAAAAGGGAATTCTGCCTTATGTGGAATCTGGCTTGTTTGGGGTATCTGGCAATCCGATTTCCCTTGCGGTGAGGGGCCCAGGCGCCAGCTAATAATCTCCTTTTAGCGCGTGCGCGGTCATCGCAATAGCATTCAATAGCTCGTCTTGGCGAATCGGCTTGACCATGTAGGCTGCGATGTCGAGTTCTCGGCACCTAGAGGCATCACCAAGGTAGGTCTACGCTTTTGCCCGTCCGGGCAAAGTGGGAACGGTAGCATTCTCAGTGGATGCGCGCTCCTCGTTGCGGAACCCAATCCAGAAGAATAAGAAGACGATGGCTGACGCGATTGCCGGCACCATCCAGATGGAGCGCCAATCGTGAAGTACGCCGCCCGCAGGTGAAGATTTCACGTAAAAATCCACTACGCGGCCGCATATCCAGGAACCGATAAACATACCGATTCCGTAGGTAATGAAAGTAATCAGGCCCTGCGCGGCCGCTCGCAATGCCGAGGGCGCTTTCTGATCGACGTATACCTGGCCGGTCACAAAGAAAAAGTCATAACAGATTCCGTGCAGGACAATGCCGAGATAAAGCAGCCAGACCAGGTTGCTGCTGTTTCCCGTGCCAAAACAAACGTAACGTAAGACCCACGCGAACATGCCCAGCATCAGTGTGTACTTGACGCCAAGGCGGCGGAAAAACCACGGTAACGTCACCATGAAGAGCAGTTCGGACATTTGTCCCATAGTCATTTTGCCGGCTGCATTCTGCACGCCGATTTCGTTCAGAAAGGGATTTGTGAACGTGTAGTAGAACTGCAGGGGAATACAGATCAAAAACGAAGCCAAAACGAAAACGGTGAAGTTTCTGTCTTTAAAGAGACTGAAGGCTTCGGGAGGAAAAATGTTGCTGAGTTTAAATCCGTGGGCGGAGCGCAATGGAGGAGTATGCGGCAGGGTAAGACTATAAATGGCCATCAAAATGGACGAAACAGCCGCTACGCGAATTGGGACTGCCGTCGATTCAACACCCATGTAACCGATGATTAGTCCGGCGGCAATCCATCCCGCGGTACCCAGCACGCGGATCGAGCCGAAATCCTGCTTGGGATCTTTCATCTGGCGAAAGGCAAGAGCGTTTGTGAGCGCCATGGTCGGCATGTAGCAGAGTGAATAGACGAGCAGAATGAAATAAATAGCGCCAAAGGTCGTGCGCGTCGAAGCAAACCACAGAAGAAGTCCGCCGATTCCGTGAAGTGCGGCGAGCAGCCGCTGGTTCGCAAACAACTCATCAGCCATCAGACCTACAAGGAAAGGAGAGAGCATGGCTCCCAACGCGGTGGTGCCGGCGGCGAGACCGATTTCCTGCCCGGAAAAGTGCAATCGCTGCCCGAGCCAGGTTCCCAGTGTCACGTACCAGGCGCCCCAGATGAAGTATTCCAGGAACATCATTAGGGACAGACGACCTCTCATTTGCAGCAGCACGCAATCACCTCTTAGACCTCTAATTCACTTTAGTTTCGACGTACTCGAACGAAACGTTCTCCGTACTTACCGTTGAGCAACCTGCGTTCGTGTCGGCCCATTCAGCCACAGATCGATGGGCTTTTTCACACCGAGCGGCGGCTGATAGGGGAGCGCGATTTTGCGGCCTTCACCAGCGGACGCGTAGCCGGCGTACAAGGCTTGCATCACCACCAATCCATCTTCGCCGGTTGATTGTGGAGTTTCTTTGCCGCGAACGCAACGAGCGAAGTGGGTCAGCTCTTGAGGCGTGCCGTAATTCCAAAGCTCTTCGAAGACTGGATACGTCCAGCCCTTGGTACCGGGCGCTTTTTCCACGGCGTA
>WNGG01010749.1_pt1 | contig 10366 bp, 10 predicted proteins | sample 5400661 | NCBI WGS metagenome assembly WNGG01 (sample SAMN13153372, study PRJNA577476) | soil metagenome | isolation source: 100 cm soil or saprolite under Garry oak tree replicate 1 | place: USA:California | collected 2016-06-15
TAGAACGATCGGTCAGACGGGCCCTGTGTGGCATTTCCAATTCACCCGCCTGTATGCGCTCCCGAAGGGCTACCTCGCCGCGGGGCACGATCTACACGAGGGCATCAAAGTCGCGTACGCCGAAACACCGGAGGATCTTCCCAAGGCTTTTGAGAACGATCTCGTCCGCGAATTCGTCGAAGACGAGCTCCGCTACCGCAGGATCATCGGATCCGAGCACGCCCGAGCCGAGTAGCCGCTCGCGTAAGTCCGCGCGCCCTCACAAACGGCAGCCTTCCGACGCACCCGACGAGCCCGCGCGCGCGCGCTGCTCCGATCCCGCACCGCAGGCTCTCCTGCGCGGCATCGAGCAATTCAACGCCGGGGAGTTCTTCGAGCAGCACGAAACGCTCGAGCTGCTGTGGCGGGACACGGCCGCGCCGGTACGACATCTCTATCACGGCATCCTTCAGGTCGGCGTCGGTTTCCATCACTGGCGTCGCGGCAACTTCCACGGTGCGTCGGTCCTCCTCGAAGAAGGCATCGAGCGTCTGCGCCCGTTCGCGCCAACGTGCCACACGATCGACGTCGCCGCGCTCATCGCGGACGCGGCCGCAGCGCGCGAGCAGCTCATCGCGCTCGGTCCCGAGCGCATGAGCGAGTTCGACCTCGCGAGCGCGCCGCGGGTACGCTTCGCGCGGTGACCGACGGGGCGCGCTCGGGTTCGCGGCGCTCTGGATCCCGGAGAGCCTCGGCAGCAAGGAGGCCTTCGCTCACGCCAGCCTTCTGCTCGGCGCGGCGAAGAAGCTCGTCATCGCGACCGGCATCGCCAACATCTGGGCGCGCGACCCGGTCGCGATGGCGAACGGAGCGCGCACCCTGATCGACGCTTATCCCGACCACTTCCTGCTCGGCCTCGGCGTGAGCCACGCGCCGACAGTAAAGATGCGCGGGCAGAGCTACGCGCGTCCGCTCGAGTACATGCGCCACTACCTCGACGCGATGGATGCCGCACCGTACGTCGGGCCGAAGGTCGATGTGCCTCGGGTGCTCGCGGCGCTCGGGCCGCAGATGCTGCGGCTCTCCGCTGAGCGCACGCTTGGCGCGCACTCCTATTTCGTGCCGGTCGAGCACACCGCGGTCGCGCGCAAAGAGCTCGGTGCGGGTCCGCTCCTTGTAGTCGAGCAAGCCGCGGTGCTGAGCGACGAGCCGGTCGCCGCGCGTGCGACCGCACGGCGACATATGAAGCGCTATCTCGAGCTTGACAACTACGTGAACAATCTGCGGCGTCTCGGCTGGGGCGATGCCGATCTCACCGAAGGCGGCAGCGACAAGCTCGTGGACGCGATCGTTGTCTGGGGCGGCTCCGGTGCGATCAAGTCGCGCATCGACGAACACCAGAAACGCGGCGCGGACCACGTGTGTCTTCAGGTGCTGCGCGCTGATCCGAAGGGCTCGCCGACCGCGGATCTCGAGCGGGTCGCGAAGGCGGTGCTCTAGCTGCCGTCCTTCTCCGGCAGCTCGACCGGTGTGAACCCGGCCTGGTCCCAGCCCAACACCGTGTAGGGGGGCAGGTTCACCGCCTCGACACCGCGCAGCTCCGGAATGTCGTTGAGCAGCGCTCGCTCGATCCCGCTCTTCAGCTGCAGCGTCGCAACGAGCCGTCCCATTCGGGGCCGCGTCACGGAGACGCGGATCCGGGCGATGGCATCTTCGACATCGACGAGCTCGACGTGGCCTCCGGTCCGCGCGAGGTAGCGCTCCATCTCGGCGATCTTCGCGGTGACGCGCTCGGCGAGGTCAGCCATCTTGAGCGAGCATACGGAAACCTATTCGAGGAGGTCTGCCATGTGTTATCCGCCGGGTGCGCGCCCGCCCGACGTTCCATTCGATCTTCTTCCACCAATGACGGGCGGTGCAGGAGGGCAGGAAGCGATCCTGACGAGCGCGGACGGGACGAAATTCCGCGCCCACCTGGCGAGCGCGTCAGGCGGGGACGCGGGAGTCGTCATCGCGCCGGATGTGCGCGGGCTGCACTCCTTCTATGAGGATCTGGCGGACCGGTTCGCATCTGCCGGAATTCACGCGATCGCATTCGATTACTTCGGACGTACCGCAGGGTTGGATCGACGCGCCGACGAATTCGAATACATGCCGCACGTCCGCCAGACCACGCCGAAGAGCGTCTTCGCGGACATCGCGGCAAGCCGCGTGTACCTCGAAAGAGAGACCAAGGCTCGCCGCACTTTCGTCCTTGGTTTCTGCTTTGGCGGGCGCATCGCCTTCCTGTCCTCGGCCGAACAGGCGGGCCTCGCGGGTGTTGTGGGTTTCTATGGCCGGCTCGGCAAGCGCGAGAACGAGGTCTGGCCAGCCCCAGCGGACCAGGCGGCGCGCATGCGCGCACCCGTACTCGGTCTCTTTGGCGGCGACGACCCGAGCATCCCGCCGTCTGACATCGCCGCCTTCGACACCGCACTGGCGACCGCGAAGGTCAAGCACCACCTCGAGACGTATCCCGGCGCACCGCACTCGTTCTTCGACCGAACGTTCGCGGAGCACAAGAAAGAGTGCGACGACGCCTGGCGGCGCATCCTTGCGTTCATGAAAACCGGCGACCCGGCGAAGACGGCCTGACGCTCGACGGCTCGATCATCGCGTTCATCGGGATCGCGGCGCTGCTGACGATCCTGCCCGGCGCGGACATGGCGCTCGTGGCAAAGGTCACGCTGCTCGACGGAAGGCGCGCAGCGTTCTTCACGAGCCTCGGCATCTGCGCCGGCCTGCCGGTGCATGCGACCGCCTCGGCGCTCGGGCTCTCGCTCGTCATCGCGACGAGTGCCGAGGCCTTCACGGTGGTGAAGTTCGCCGGCGCCGCATACCTGGCCTATCTCGGGGTCCGGACGATCCGCGACTCGCTTCGCCCAACTGGCGACGCCGCGGTCGCGGCAGGCCGGGCTCGCACGTCGCGAACCGCCTTCGCACAGGGCTGGCTCTCCAACGTGCTCAACCCAAAAGTCGCGCTCTTCTATCTGACCTTCCTGCCGCAGTTCATCTCACCGGGAGACAACGTGCTCGCCAAATCACTTCTCCTGGCTGGAATCCATGCGGTGCTGGGCCTCGCCTGGCTGCCGCTGTACGCCTACGCGATCGACCGCATCGGTGCGGTCATCCGCGGGGCGCGCCGCTGGCTGGAGCGCGTGTCGGGCGCTGCCCCCATCGCAGTCGGCGTGCGCCTCGCGCTCGAACGTCGCTGACCGTGACGCGCGATACGGACCGCGCGCGCCAGCTCGGCTAGCCTCCTAACCGATGCGTCTCTTCTGGCTCTTCGTTGTCGGCACGGTCGGCTTCGTTCTGATCAGCTACTTCGAGCAAGTGCCGGTCCTGGGCTGGCTCGGCGCGGTTATCTCGGTGGTTGCCTGGGTCACGTTTGGGCGCGCGCTTGCGCGAGACGGGGCCTCAGCAACGATCAGCTCCGGGATCCTCGGGGCGTGGACGGGCTTCGTCGGCGCCTTGAGCGCTTGGGCATTTCAGACCGGGAATCTCTTGGGCCTGACCACTCCGGGCCTCGACCGAGTCGGCGCGGGCTTCGGATTTGTCGGAGCATCTCTCGGGCTTTTCTACTGGCCGTTGATCGGAGCTTTGGTTTGTTTCGCCGCTGCGTTTTTCTCACTAGGGAGACGACTGGCCTAGTCGAGGGCGCGAACGAAGCGGGTGGCACGGGGGAGCGGGTTGCGCGCGAGCCGTTGACCGGCCGCGGCAGTTCGGGGCGGACATACAGCGCTGGGGAGCGGACCGGTAGGCGAGCGCGCGACCCCGACCCCGGGACAGGACCCGCGTCAGGCGAGACCGGGGGCTAGGCGACCCGGCGGCGCTTGTGAGAAACGTAGTCGACGAGGACGTATTCGCCGAGATGCTCTGGCTCAACGTAGAAGGCCCGTCCATTGTTGATCTTCGACATCTGATTGACGAAGTCGACCAGGTAATGCCCGCGGGCGAGCATGAAGGTATTGATGGTGATGCTCTCGCGAGTACAGCGGACCACCTCGCGGAGCGTCGCCTCGAACGTGCGCTTCGTCGGCGGGTAGTTGAACTGCGGATACGTGCTGCCCGGCTCGAAGTAGGCCGTCGGCTCGCCGTCCGTGATCAGGATGATCTGCTTGTTCTTGCCGCGTGAGCGCGACAGCAGCGTGCGGGCAGTCTCGAACGCGTGCTGCATGTTCGTGCCGTACACGTACTCGTTCCACGTCAAGCGTGGAAGATCGGTCGGCTTGAGCTGCGTCGCGTAAGCGGAGAAGCCGACGATGTACAGGTCGTCCTTCGGGAACGTCGAGCGGATCAGTGAGTCGAGCGCGAGAGTGACCTTCTTCGCGGCCAGGAAGCAACCGCGGAAAAGCATGGAGCGGCTCACGTCGACGAGGATCGCGGTCGCCGACTGCGTGACGAGCTCGGTGCGGTACACATCGAAGTCGTCCGCGGTGAGCTTCACCGGAACCTTCGCGCCCTGACGAATCACGGCGTTGCGGACCGTCCCCGGCAGGTCAAGCAGGAAAGGGTCGCCGAACTCATAGGTCTTGAGCTCGTCCGTCGGGTCGCCGCCGCGGCCGCGTGCCTTCGAGCGGTGTCCACCGAACGCGTCCTTCTTCAGCGTCGCGAAGATCTCCTCGAGCGATTTCTGGCCAATCTTTCGAATGCCCCGCGGGGTGAGCTCGTAGCGATCGCCGTCCTTGCGAATGAGCCCGGCCTCCTCGAGCAGCTCGGTCATGCGCCGGAGCTCGTCGAGCGCCTGGCGCGCGGACGGGCCGGCCAGGCGGTCCACCTGGTCGCGGTCGAGCGACTCCAGGTCATCGGAGTTACGCGCGCTGCGGACCGTGTCCTCCATGTCCGAGATCTGGTTCATCTCATCCATCAGACCCAGCGCCTCGGCCAGCGTCAGCGGCTCGTCGCCTGACATCGCGTGGTCGTAGCCGTCCATGGGCATGAGCTGTCCTAAGGTCTCGGCCAGGTCGTTCATCGCCTGTTGAAGCCCCGGATCGTTGAACGCCGCGCCGAGCAGTCCTTCGAGCTGGTCGCGCATATCCGCCGACATCGATTGCCAGAGCGATCGCATCGCCGCCATGCCCTGGGCGAGCTGGCGAAGGAGGTCATCCCAATCTTTGGCGTTGCCGGCGAGCTCGGGGTACTGGCGCTGGAACGCCTCGAAATCCGGCTCGCCGCCGTCCATCCGTTCCTTTAGCGCGCGGTTCAAGTCCCGGATCATCTGACGCGTCCGCTCGAGCTGTTCAGGCGTGAGGTTCTGCAGCGACTCGCGCATGTTCTTGAAATAGGAGCCGAGGACCTGCTGCTGAAGCTCCTTCAGGAGCTCTTGGTATTTCTCGGCGGCCTTCGGCTCGACGAACTCATAGTCTTTGAGCGCGCGCACCGCGCGCCCGAAATCGTCGGGGAGCGCGTCGAGCTGCGCCATGCGCTCGGATGCGAGCTTTTCCATCGTCGCCTTGAGCTGCTCGTTCGGAGCGGGCGCGTTGCGCCGGCGATCGAGACCGTCACGCTCGAGCTTCTTGACCTCCTCGAGCTTTTCCTTGAGATCGTCGAAGGTCTTGGAGAGATCGTGCCGCTGCGCGCGCCGCTGCTTCGCCGTGCGCAGGCGTTCGAGCAGATCCTTCAGCCCCTCCATGCGGCCGGGGATGCCCCAGCGGGAGAGGCGCGCCATCGCATCCTCGAGATCCCCACCCGACAGCAGCTCGTCGGCCATCGCGCCGAGCAGCTCCTCGGCCTCGAGCGCGTCGAGTCGCTGCGTGCCGTCCCAGCGCGAGTACCGCACGTCGCGGAACGGCTGCGCGAGACCCGGTGGGTCGTTGCGCGGATCCTGCGGAGCGGGGTCCTGCATCAGGCCCGGAAGGTGGAGCGGGTCTCGCTGCGCTCCTTGTTGAGCTTGCGGTTCAGGTGGAGGCCCTCGAGAACGAACTCCACCGCGGCCGCGATCGCTGCCGGATTTCCAGTCGCGCCGACCTTCGCGACGGCGCCCTTCATTCCTGGTATCTGCAGGGCCTGCTTCACGTACTCCTGGCTCGAGAGCGTGGGGGAGACGTGCATCGTCGCGCCGCGCTGGAACGCGGCGAGAAGCGAGTCGAACTCGACCAACGAGAACGTCCGGTTAAAGACGTTCAGCACCGCGCGCTGGACGAGCCGGTCGATGACGCGCTCCTCGGAGACCTCGCCGACGGACTCGAGCTCGATCTTGCCGGCTGTCGATGCGACGACCGCGGGCAGGTCGCTGATGCGCGGGACCACGCTCGTCTCGCCCGTGCGGAGCGCGCGTTTGAGCGCGGCCGACGTGAGGTTCTCGTAGTTGGCGACGGTCACGCGGACAGAAACGCCGGACCGCTGCGAGATCTCTGGCGAGCGCCGCGCGAGCTGCGAGATCTCGGCGAGGACTTCCTTCATGTACGCCGGCACGACGGTCGTGATCCCTTCATCGACGAAGACCTGCCGCTCCTGCTCCACGATCCCAACTTCCGTCGCGATCTCCTTCGGGTAGTGGGTGCGGATCTGCGAGCCGAAACGGTCCTTGAGCGGCGTAATGATGCGGCCGCGGTTCGTGTAATCCTCCGGGTTCGCGGATGCGACGACGAAGAGGTCGAGCGGCAGCCGCACCTTATAGCCGCGGATCTGGACGTCGCGCTCTTCCATGACGTTGAGGAGGCCGACCTGCACGCGCTCGGCGAGGTCGGGGAGCTCGTTCAGCGTGAAGATGCCGCGATGCGTGCGCGGCACGAGGCCGTAGTGGATCGTCATCTCGTCCGAGAGGTAGCGTCCCTCAGCCACCTTTATCGGGTCGACCTCCCCGATGAGGTCAGCGATCGAAATGTCAGGTGTCGCGAGCTTCTCGCTGTACCGTTGGTCGGGCGTGAGCCACACGAGCTCGACCGAGTCACCGTCGTTGGCCACGCGGTATTTGCAAGCGGCGCAGATCGGTGCGAACGGATCGTCGTTGATCTCGCAGCCCGCGATCGCGGGAACCGATGCGTCGAGCAGCTCTATGAGCCGCCGCGCGAGGCGAGTCTTCGCCTGGCCGCGCTCTCCTAGGAAGATGATGTCCTGGCCGGAGAGGATCGCGTTCTCGATCTGCGGGATGACCGTTGTGTCGTAGCCGACGATGCCCTTGAACATTTCCCGCTTCGCGGCGAGCGCGGAGATGAGGTTCGCGCGGAGCTCTTCCTTCACGCTCTTAGGCCGGTAGCCGGTCTCGCGAAGCGCGCCGATGGTCGTCGCTTGTGTCATACGGTCGGATCTCCTCGCATATCGATCGGTGTTCTCTCTCCACGGTACTCGGCCAGGGCCGCGCGCACGTCGGGAATCTCGCGGCGACGCTGCTGGAGTAGGTCACACAGGAATTGGGTGCGCCGCTCGAGCTCGGCCGCGGCGGTGTAGATGTCCTCGCTCCGTCGCTTCGCGACGAGCTCGAGCTCGGCGTCTTCGTCGTGCTCGTGCTCGTCCGCGCCCTCGCGGTGTTCGACGAGCGGCAACAGCCTGAGGCCGGTCCCCTCGCGTGGCGTGAGCCGGTGCAGCGTCACCACCCGGCGGGCGTACTCCCCGCCGATCGTCGCGTAGACACGCATCACCATGAGGAGGTCGACGCGCGCGAGATCACCCGGTGCGACGCCGAGCTCGCCGGTCAGCTGCGCGACCGCTTCGTCGGCGGTGTCGGCATGGAGCGTCGAGCCGAGCGCGTACCCCTTGCGGAGCGTCTCGAAGACCCGGACCGCTTTTGGGCCCCAGAGATAGACCGGCAGATGCGACGAGAGCTCGTTTCCGAGAAGGATCGTGCGGTCGGGCGCGGTCTGCTTCAGGTAATCGAAGGTCTCGACCCAACCTCGGACGAACACGCGCCGCACGTCGTTCGGCAGGAAGTCGAGAAACGCGGTTAGGGTCGTCGTCTTGCCCGAATGGGGTTGCTCCGCCGCGATGAGGATCGAACCGTGCGCCTCGAGGACCATCCCGCAGAGTGCCGCGGTGCGCGCATCCATGTTCCGTGCCTCGAGAAGCTCGGTGACCGACATCGGGATCGGCGGCTCCCAGTTCCAGCCCCACCAACCCACTGGCATGTCGTAGTCGCGTGGGGACAACGGACGCTCGACGAGGCTCTGACGACGGTATTGCACGGCCTTCGACTCCTTGGCCGAGCCTAGCACGCTATCCTGCGCACTCCGGTGGCTGAGGACGAGCGGAACATCGATGATCCCGCGCGGCTCGCCGATGAAGCGCGCGAGATCGTGCAGAAGGCGGCGACGGAGCTGCGCGCGCAACGCATTCCGATCGAGACCGAGCCTCCGACGATCTTCAAAGCGGATTGAGTTTCGCCGAAATCCGCTTCGCGACCGCGGCGGAGCTCGCCGCCGCGCTCCGCAAGCGTCGCATTTCGTCGGTCGAGCTCGCGCGCGCGTCTCTCGATCTTCTTGGGAAGCTCGGTCCGAAGTACAACGCGGTGGCCGCTCTCATGCCGGAGCGCGCGCTCGACGAGGCCAAGCGCGCCGATGGCGCTCTCGCGAAAAAGCAGGGCGGGCCGCTCACGGGAATCCCTTACGGTGCGAAAGACTTACTCGCGGCCCGAGGCGCCCCGACGACGTGGGGCGCACCGCCGTACCGGGACCAGATCATCGGAGAGGACGCGACGGTCGTCGCGAAGCTGAAGAAGAGCGGGGCCGTGCTCGCGGCGAAGCTCGCGATGGTCGAGCTGGCGGGCGGCGGTGGGTATCGCTACCCGAGCGCCTCGCTCCAGGGTCCGGGCCGCAACCCGTGGAACAAGGAGCACTGGTCCGGCGGATCCTCGAGCGGATCGGGCGCCGCGGTCGGCGCGGGCCTCGTCCCTTTCGCGATCGGCTCAGAGACGTCGGGCTCGATCGGGACGCCGTCGGCGTATTGCGGCGTCACCGGTCTTCGTCCCACGTACGGCCTCGTCTCACGCAAGGGCGCGATGGCGCTCTCGTGGACGCTCGACAAACTCGGCCCAATGGCGCGGACGGCAGAGGATTGCGCGGCCGTACTCGAGGCGATCGCGGGAGCGGATGCGGCCGATCGGACGACGAGCGGGAAACGTTTCAAGCCGATGGCCGCGCGCCCTGCCGCTGCCGTCGCGAAACGCGCGCGGATCGCGTTCGCCGATGAGGACATCGCCGACCACGCGTCGCCCGATGCTAAGCGCGCGCTCGAAAAGGGCGTGGAGGAGTTCAAGCGCATCGCGCCGAACTTCGTTCGCGCGACCCTTCCGGTGATGCCGTTCGGGCCCATGGTCCAGACGGTGTATGGCTCCGAGGGCGCCGAGATCTTCGCCGATCTCATCGAGGGCAAGCGGTTCGAGCAGCTGATCGATGCTCGCCAGAAGGCCGGACTCCGCGCCGCGCTCGAGACCAAAGCGCGCGACTACCTGCACGCGATGCGGATGCGAACTCGTCTGCAGGATGCGCTCGACTCGATGTTCCGAGACGTCGACGTGATCCTCTCCGTCGGGCGCGCGATCACCGCGACGCCGATCACGCAGCCGCTCGACAGCCCGCCGACGACGGCGAGCGCGACGCCGCCCCCGAACCGCCGGACCGGGAACATCGGGCTCATCGCCGCCGGCAACCTCGCCGGCGTCCCCGCGATCTTCTTTCCCTGTGGTTTTGGGACCGATGGACTCCCGGTCGGCCTCCAACTCGTCGGACCGCCGTTCAGCGAGCCGCTCTTGGTTGCACTCGCATCCGCCTATCAGCGCGAAACGGATCACCACACCAAACGACCGAGGGACTGATGACTTCGCGTGTCGTGGCGTGAGCAGCGCCGGGGTCTTCTTCGCTCGGCCCCTCGTGGGATCGCGGTGGACCGCCGGCCAGGGGCCGCTCGCTCAGAAGACCCCGACGCTGCTCAGCACGTGCTTCCTGCAAGTCGTTAGGCGTTGACGATCGCGTTGACCGTCTGCTCGACGTCCAGCGTGGTGGAGTCCACAACGATCCATCCACGGCCGGCAGTGTTCTCCGACGCGAGGAGCGGGTGCAAGCCTCGGCATGCGGCTTCGAGAACGCTCGAATCGAAGGGCTTCCGTCCCGGAGCCGCGTTACGCGCCAGGACGGTCTCGAGGCTCGGGTTGAGCAGGACCTTTCGAATCGCCGCATTCCGGAGATGGTCCGTGTATTGGTCGAGATGTGACTCGCGGATGACGTCATCGAGTACCACAACGAATCCAGCGTCCGCATAATCGGCTGCAACTCTGGCCGCGCCACGTCTCGCCAGAGCGAACTGTCGATCCGTCTCGGCGGTCCACTCGACCGGACTCGAGAATCCAGACCGCACCCAATCTCTGATGTCGTCGACGGGAATGTGGACGGCGAGCGGAAACCTTCGGCATAGCGCG
>WNGG01009924.1_pt1 | contig 10365 bp, 8 predicted proteins | sample 5400661 | NCBI WGS metagenome assembly WNGG01 (sample SAMN13153372, study PRJNA577476) | soil metagenome | isolation source: 100 cm soil or saprolite under Garry oak tree replicate 1 | place: USA:California | collected 2016-06-15
TCGCGGAATTTTCGCTTGTCCCGAAAATGGCCGAGTCACCCGAGGCCGCGCTCGACTTCCTCAACGATCTTGCCGCGAGGGCGCTGCCTCACGCACGCAGGGATTATGCTGAACTGGAGGAGTTCGCACGCACGGAACTCGGGATCCAGGAGCTCCAAGCTTGGGATATCGCGTTCGCATCGGAAAAACTGCGCGCGAGACGTTACGCGTTTTCCGATCAGGAAGTAAAGCGGTATTTCCCGGAACCCAAAGTCCTGGAAGGCATGTTCCGGCTTGTCGAAGCCCTCTATGGTATTCGCATTCTTCCGGACGCGGCAGAAACCTGGCATCCGGAAGTGCGTTTTTTCCGGATTACCGACTCGGACGGGAGCCTGATCGGCCAGTTTTATCTGGATCTGTACTCACGGGAAACCAAGCGCGGCGGCGCGTGGATGGATGAAGCGATCACGCGGCAGCGGATGCCCGGCGGCCTCCGTACCCCGGTTGCGCATCTCATCTGCAACTTTCCCGCACCGGTCGGGAACAAGCCCGCGCTGTTCACGCACGACGAAGTCATGACCCTGTTTCACGAATTCGGCCATGGATTGCACCATCTGCTCTCGAGAGTCGACGATCTGGGCGTCTCCGGAATACGCGGTGTCGAATGGGACGCGGTCGAGCTGCCTTCCCAGTTCATGGAGAACTTCTGCTGGGAATGGGGCGTGCTCGCCCGCATGACCGCTCACGTCGAAAGCGGGGAAGCCTTACCGCGCAGTTTGTTCGACAAGATGCTGGCGGCAAGGAATTTTCAGAGCGGCATGCAGACCGTGCGCCAGATCGAGTTCGCATTGAGCGACATGCATTTACACCATGACTACGACCCCGCGGGGGCAAAGACGCCATTACAGCTGCTCCACGAGATCAGGGCGAAAGTCGCCGTGGCCATACCGCCGGAGTACAACCGTTTCCTAAACAACTTCTCGCACGTCTTCTCGGGAGCTTACGCTGCCGGTTACTACAGTTACAAGTGGGCCGAGGTGCTCTCCGCCGACGCGTACAGTCTGTTCGAAGAGAACGGGGTGCTCGACTCCGGCACCGGCGCGCGATTCCGCGACGAGATCCTCGCCGTCGGCGGCAGCCGACCGGCGCTCGAATCGTTCAAGGCATTTCGAGGCCGCGAGCCGAGAATCGACGCACTGCTGCGTCACAATGGTATGATCGCGCCCTGAGGACCCTTACCGCATGCGCATCCTGTTCGTCGCCGCAGCGATCCTCTCGACTGTCTGCGCCAGCGCTTTCGGTCAGGCCTATCGCTGGGTGGATCAAGACGGTAGGGTTCACTATACGCAGACACCCCCGCCCCCGGACGCAAGAAACGTACAACGAAAGAGTTTTCGCGGCGGCGGAGTCGATGTCTCGAATCTGCCTTACGCGACGCAGGTGGCGGCGAAGAACTTCCCCGTAACTCTGTATTCCCTCCCGGATTGCGGTGCGCCCTGCAACCAAGCGCGCGCATTGCTCGTCAAGCGCGCGGTCCCCTTCAGGGAAGTCAGCGTCGTCACTCAAAAGGATGTCGATGAGGTGAAGAGGCTGTCCGGCAAAACCGATCTGCCGTTGCTGGTCGTCGGCAACCAGTTGCAAACCGGGTTTCAGGAAAGCCTCCTGAACGGCCTACTCGATTCAGCGGGCTATCCGACTTCTGTACCTCCCGCACGGATCGAAGCGCTGCGAAAGATGGATTCCCCTAGTCCGGCGCCGGCTAAATCCCAGGCGCAGTCACCATATGGCGCGGGCGCCGGTGCGGAGCCGGCGGCCGATGCCACCGCCAGATAGATCCGTGGGCGCTATAAAAAAAATCGCGCCGAAATCGGGAGCGATCGCGGTATCTGAGTGAGGAGGAAGGGAACCATGGCTCTCGACAAGTTGCTGCGCCAAATCGCCGGGGCGGTTGCGGCAGTTTGCCTCGCGACCGGCGTGTTCGCGCAGACCGCCTACCCGACGAAACCGGTGAAGATCATCGTGCCGTTCTCCGCCGGCGGTCCCGCGGACATCTACGCGCGGTATCTCGGCCAGCAGCTCGAGAAGACGCTCGGCCAGCCGATCGTGGTTGAGAACCGCGTGGGGGGCGGAGGAGTCATTGGCGCCGATGCCGTGGCGAAGTCGGCGCCGGACGGCTACACGCTCCTGATGATGTCGAACACGCACACCGTAAACGAGTCGCTCATTTCAAAGAAGCCATACAAGTTGATGACGGACCTCGTGCCCATCGCGCCGGTGAACTATTCGGATCTGCTGCTCGTCGTGCACCCCAGCGTACCGGCGAAAAACCTCAAGGAGTTGCTCGCTCTGGCCAAGGCAAAGCCGGGCGCACTCAATTACGCCTCCTCCGGACCCGGGACGCCCTATCACATGGCAGGCGAACTGTTCAAGGCGATGGCCGGTCTTGACATCGTGCACGTGCCGCACAAGGAAAGCTCGGGAGCGCGCACGAGTGTCATGGGCGGACAGGTGCAGATGATGTTCGATGCGATCACGGTCATGGCGAAGCAGGCCGAGGCGGGCAAGGTCCGCGCGATCGCCTCGAGTGGCCGGACGCGGTCCGCGGTCACGCCCGGTATCCCGACGATCTCGGAAGCGGGCGTCCCAGGCTACGATGCGGTGATCTGGCTCGGGTTGATGGCACCCGCCGGCACACCGAAACCGATCGTGGAAAAACTGAACTCGGAAATCCAGAGAGTTACCGGCGTGCCCGAAGTGAAGGAAGCCTGGGCCAAGCAGGGCGCCTTTCCCATGCACATGACGCCAACAGAATTCGGGAAATACGTGGAGCAAGACATCGAGAAGTGGGCAAAGGTGGTGAAGATTTCGGGAGCCAAGATCGATTAGGGAGCGGCTCCAAGGACACGCCTGCTTTCGGACCCGTCGATATTCGCACCCGTGAGCGAGCGTTTCCAACTCACCGTAAATGGGGCCTCAAGCGAGATCGAGGCAAGCGCACAGACGCCGCTGCTCTACGCCCTGCGCAATGATCTGTCGCTGAAAGGCACGCGCTTCGGCTGCGGCAGCGGCCAATGCGGCGCCTGCTTCGTGTTAATCGACGGCAATCCGGCGCCCGCTTGTGACACGCCCCTGTGGGCGGCCGCGGGTAAGAGAATTACTACCGTCGAAGGCTTGAGCAAAGGCGGCGAATTGCACCCCCTCCAGCACGCCTTTCTCGCCGAGCAGGCGGCGCAATGCGGCTATTGCACCAGCGGCATTCTGATCAGCGCCGCGGCGCTCCTAGCGAGAAATCCCAGGCCGACCGAGAGCGAAGTGCGCGCGGCGCTCGACCGCAACCTGTGCCGCTGCGGCTCGCACAACCGCATGGTGCGCGCGGTCTTGCGCGCGGCGTCTGAAATCGCGCTGTGAACACCGTCGCCGAAAGTCCGCTCAAGCGGCCGGGAAGTCTGGAGAAAAATCCGAAACTGGCGCAGTGGCTTCGCGTGCACCGCGACGGAACCGTGTCGATCTTCAGCGGGAAAGTCGAGATCGGCCAGGGAATCTCGACCGCCCTCGCCCAGATCGCGGCGGAAGAGCTCGGGGTCGCGCTCGAACGCATCCGCATGGTCGCCGCCAACACCGCCGTGAGCCCCGACGAGGGCGTCACGTCGGGCAGTCTGTCGATCCAGGATTCCGGTGTCGCACTACGCCGTGCCTGCGCGCAGGCCCGCACGTTGCTCCTTAAGAGCGCAGCGGCGCGTCTCGGCGTATCGGTCCGCGATTTGCAGGTAGCGGACGGGACGGTACGGACCGCAGGCCGGAGCACGAGCTTTTGGGAATGTGCGGACGACGCGCTGTTCGACTGCAAGGTCGACGAGACAGCGGCATTGAGATCGCCGCGCGACTACCAGGTGGTCGGCAAGCCTGCCCCGCGGCGCGACCTGCCCGACAAGATCGCCGGCCGGCCTCGCTTCATTCAGGACATTACGCTGCCGGGAATGCTCTACGGCCGCATGGTTCGTCCGCCGTACAATTTCGCGGGGCCGGTCTCGCTCGATGACAGCAAGGTCAAGTCGATGCCGGGGCTTGCGGCGATCGTGCGCGACGGCGGCTTCGTCGGAGTTCTCGCCGAACGCGAGGATGTGGCGATCTCGGCCCAGCGCGCCCTCCGGGTGACAGCGTCATGGCGAGAGGTCGACGCGCTGCCCCGGGACGTACATGCATGGCTCAAAGAACACGCGGCCGAGCACCGCGTCATCAGCGAGAAGGAAAACGCCGACGCGAAATCCCGCGCAGGGAAAGTGCTCGAAGCATCCTATACCAAACCCTATATATCGCACGCCTCGATCGGCCCGTCATGCGCGATCGCCCGGATCGACGACGGCAAACTCATGGTATGGAGCCACAGCCAGGGAATTTTCAACTTGCGCCGCGACCTAGCCTTGGCGCTGGGCATGCGCGAGGATGCGATCATCGTGCGGCACGCGGAGGGAGCGGGTTGCTACGGGCACAACGGCGCCGACGATGCCGCCCTCGACGCTGCGTTGCTCGCGCGCGCCGCGGGCGGCCGCCCGGTGCAGGTGCAGTGGATGCGCGACGACGAATTCGCGTGGGCCCCGTGCGGTCCGGCCATGGCGCTGAGCTTGCGCGCAGCACTCGACTCCCACGGCGATATCGTCGATTGGGAGCACGAACTCTGGAGCAACGGCCATAGCAGTAGACCCGGCCGAGCGGATAATCCAGCGCTCCTGGCAGCCTGGCACTTGTCGAGAGCGTATGAACGACCTTCGGCGATCAACATGCCGCTCCCTGCGGGGGCGGCGGACCGCAACGCGATTCCGATATACGATTTTCCGAACCAGCGTGTCGTCAACCACTACGTACACGAGATGCCGGTGCGAACCTCGGCGCTGCGCTCGCTGGGTGCGTACGCCAACGTGTTTGCGATCGAATCCTTCATGGACGAGCTCGCTCAGGCGGCAGGCAGGGACCCGATCGCCTTCCGCCAGCGGCATCTCAAGGATCCACGCGGTCGCGCGGTCATGGACGCAGCGGCGCGGCGCGCCGAATGGAGCCACTGGAAACCCGCCGAAAGCCGCGGTCACGGTATCGGATTTGCGAGATACAAGAATCTGGGCGCTTACTGCGCTGCAGTGGCCGAAGTCGAGGTCGGCCATGACGTGCGCGTCAACCGTTTGATCCTCGCCGTCGACGTCGGGCTCGTCATCAACCCGGACGGCGTGATCAATCAGATCGAGGGGGGCGCAATTCAGTCGACCAGCTGGACGCTCAGGGAACAGGTGAGGCTTGGCGCACGCGGCATTGCGAGCCTCGGTTGGGAGGATTACCCCATCCTGAAATTCAGCGAGGTACCGGTCGTTGAAGTCGAGTTGCTCGACCGCCCCGAACTGCCTGCCGTCGGCGCGGGCGAAGCCGCGCAGGGTCCCGCTGCGGCGGCAATCGCCAATGCGGTGGCGCATGCGCTCGGCTTGCGCGTGCGCGACCTCCCGCTTACACACGAGCGGATTGCCGCGGCGATAAGTCAGTCGACGTAGTTGTACGCCGGCAAGGTAAGGAACTCGACGTAGCGATCGTCAGTCGTGATGCGGTCGAAGAGCTTCGCCCCTTCTTCGTACTTACCCGCTTTCCACGCCTCGTCGCCGAGGTAGGTTTTCACCTTGGGCAATTCTTCCGCCAGGAGAGCTCTGAACAGCTCCTCGGTGACCTTGCGGCCGTCTTGCAGCTTCCCTTTGGGAGAACGTATCCACTGCCAGATCTGAGAGCGCGAGATCTCAGCGGTGGCCGCATCTTCCATCAGATTGAATACGGGCACGCAACCGTTCCCGGCGAGCCACGCCCCCAAGTACTGGATACCGACTGAGATATTGTTGCGCAGACCGGCTTCCGTGATCGGTCCCTCGGGCCGGAAGTCGAGCAAGTCTCTCGCGGCGACAATTACATCCGGGCGTTGCCTGTCGTACTGGTTGGGTCGCGGCATGTGCTCATCGAATACCGCTTTTGCAATCGGCACCAGACCTGGGTGCGCGACCCAGGTTCCGTCGCATCCGTCCTTCACTTCGCGGAGCTTGTCCTCGCGAACTTTCGCAAGCGCAACTTCGTTGGCCGCGGGGTCATTCTTGATCGGGATCTGCGCCGCCATTCCACCCATGGCCGGGGCACCGCGGCGATGGCAGGTTTTCACCAAGAGCAGCGCGTAGGCCCGCATGAACGGCGCGGTCATCGTCACCTGCGCGCGGTCAGCGAGGCAAAAACCACGGTTTGCGCGGAACTTCTTTATGCAGGAAAAGATGTAGTCCCATCGACCGATGTTGAGACCGGCCGAGTGCTCGCGCAGCTCCCATAGGATCTCGTCCATTTCGAACGCGGCAACTACCGTCTCGATCAGCGCAGTGGCCTTGATCGATCCCTGCGGCACGCCCAATTCCTTCTGGGCGAACTTGAAAATATCGTTCCAAAGCCGCGCTTCGAGATGGGACTCCATCTTCGGCAGGTAGAAATACGGCCCGGCGTCGCGTGCAAGCAGCTCTTTGGCGTTGTGAAAGAAATACAGCGCAAAGTCGAATATCGCTCCCGCAACGGGCTTCCCGTCCACAAGCAGATGCTTTTCATCCAAATGCCAGCCTCGCGGGCGCGGAATCAGAACCGCCACCTTGCTTTTCAACCGATATGTCTTTCCCTCCCGTTCGAAATCGATGTTCCCGCGTACGGCATCGTGCAGGTTGACCTGACCTTCGATCATATTGGCCCAAGTCGGGCAGTTGGCGTCCTCGAAGTCCGCCATGAACGTCGAAGCGCCCGAGTTGAGCGCGTTTATCACCATTTTTCGGTCGGTCGGCCCAGTGATCTCCACGCGGCGGTCCAGCAAATCGTTCGGCTGTCGTGCGATCGTCCATTCCCTGGCGCGAAGCGGTGCGGTTTCCGGAATGAAATCGGGGAATTTGCCGGCGTCAAATTCTCTCTGGCGCGCCGCGCGAAGCGCGAGCAGATCCTGGCGGCGGGATTCGAAGGCGCGGTGCAGCTTGGCGACGAAGCTCAAGGCTTCGGGTGTCAGAACCCGTGCCGCCTCGGACAGGGCGGGAGCGCGGATTTCAACCCCTGCCGGAAGAGCCGCCGTTGAAGAGGCAATCGAAGATGCCACGTTCACCGCGTTCTCCAAAATATTGCGCTGAACCAATCAGGCTTTATGAATCACATCCCCAAAAAGGCTCGCCGAATGGTATCTCTGACTATTCCGCGTCGGTCAGTGTCTCATCTCCGATGCCCAGCTCACCGATTTTGCGGGTGATCGTATTGCGACCTATGCCGAGCCGACCCGCTGCCTCGATGCGCCGGCCGCCGGTATGCGCAAGGGCCTTCGCGATCAGAGTCTTCTCGAAGCTCTTCGACAGATTCTCCATGATGTTCGTTTCGCCGTTCACCAGTCTGCGATCCATTTCGCGCGCCAGCGCCGCGAGCCACTCACCAGAGGGCGCTGCGGCATCTTCGCGGAGCTCCGGCGGAAAGTCACCGATCTCGATGACCTGCGTGGGTGACATCACGGTGAGCCAGTGACACACATTTTCGAGCTGACGTACGTTTCCGGCAAGATTCTGAGCCGAGAGGTGGGCCATCGCCGAATCCGACAGGCGCTTGGGCTCTACACCGAGCTCTCGGGCGGATTTTGCGAGGAAGTGTCGTGCAAGCAGCGGAATGTCTTCGCGGCGCTCGCGCAGCGAGGGCAGGCGTAGCCGAATTACGTTCAGCCGGTGATACAGATCCTCACGGAACAGGCCTTCGCGAACCCGTGCTTCCAAATCTTGATTGGTCGCGGCGATGACACGGACACTCGCGCGAATCGGCTGATGGCCGCCAACCCGATAGAAAGTTCCGTCAGACAATACACGTAGCAAGCGCGTTTGTAGCTCGGCCGGCATATCGCCGATCTCATCCAGGAACAGGGTGCCGCCTTCGGCCTGCTCGAAGCGACCCCGCCGCAGAGCCTGTGCCCCCGTGAAGGCGCCACGCTCGTGCCCGAAGAGCTCCGATTCCAGAAGGTCTTTTGGCATTGCCGCGGTATTTATTGCGATGAATGGCTTGTCTGCGCGCGGGCTGTGACGGTGCAACGCGCGCGCCACGAGCTCCTTGCCTGTCCCGGACTCGCCAGTGATCAGAACCGTGGCGCTTGACTGCGACAAGCGGCCGACTGCGCGGAACACCTCCTGCATCGACTGTGCCTGCCCCAGGATATCCGGCGTGCCGGTCAACGACTCCTCGGCTTCGTCCTCCCGCATGCTCTCGCCGAGTGCCCGGCGGATTAGCTCGACCGCCTGGTCAACGTCGAATGGTTTTGGCAGATATTCGAACGCGCCGCCCTGGAACGCCGCCACCGCCGACTCCAAATCGGAGTACGCGGTCATAATAATGACCGGAAGGTCGGGGAAACGTTGCCTTAGAGTTTGCAGCAGCTCCAGGCCCGAGGCGCCGGGCATGCGAATGTCTGAAACGAGCACCTGCGGGGCGCCGGCCGCGTCGAGCGCCTCCATGGCCTCAGTCGCCTGAGCAAAGGTTTTGAAGGGGATGCCTTCGCGGGCAAGTGCCTTCTCGAACACCCAACGGATCGAGCGGTCGTCATCGATGACCCAGACAGGTCTCATCATGGTCTTTCAGCGAAGCGGTAGCACGATGCGGAAGCTGGTTCTACCCGGCTGGCTATCGCATTCCACCACCCCGTGGTGCTGCTGCACGAAAGTCTGCGCGAGCGTCAGGCCGAGCCCGGTCCCACCCTCACGGCCGGATACCAGCGGATAGAAAATCTGGTCGCGGATTTCCGCCGGAACGCCCGGTCCGTTATCGATCACTTGCAATTCTAATGCCAGCCTGCGCAAGCGCCGGGCGAGCGTTACTTGGCGGGCAACCCGGGTGCGCAGGACGATTTCGCCCCGGTTTTGAAGCCCAGCCGCGGTCGTGGCATGGGCTCCCAGTATGGCTTGCGCGGCATTCCGTGCGATGTTGAGCACGGCCTGGATGAGTTGCTCCGGATCGCCGCGAAACTCGGGCAGGCCGACGTCGTAATCGCGTCTTACCCGTATGCCTTCAGGAAACTCGGCAAGTATAAGACTGCGAACCCGTTCACATACTTCATGGATGTTCATCGGCACATGATTCGGAGGGCGATGTGGAGTAAGGAGTCGGTCCATGAGAGCCTGCAGGCGGTCGGCCTCCTTGATGATCACCCGGGTGTATTCGCGCAGGCTTGGCCGGTCGAGTTCTCGCTCGAGGAGTTGAGCGGAGCCGCGCAAACCTCCCAGCGGATTCTTGATTTCGTGAGCCAGGTTGCGGATCAGCTCCCGGTTGGCCCGGTGCTGGGTCATGCGTTGCTCTTCTCGTTCGATGCGAAGCCTCTGGTCAATCGGCCGCAGCTCAAGCAGCAGCGCGGCCTGCGGCAGCTCGACCGGCGTAACGATGCAGTCAAGGTGCAGAGGCTCCTGGCCCGTTGGCACGAGGATCAAGTCCTGGTCAGCGAAGCCACGCTCCTCGCGAATCGCTTGATGCAACAGGGCTGCTAGGGAACCTGAGTCCGCGAAAAGTCCGGGAAATGGCTGATCGAGGATGCTCTTACGGCTGGCCGCGAACAGCGTTTCCGCTGCAGGGTTGACGTACTTTACATGAAGGACCCGGTCCAAGAGCACCACGGCGGTGGCGAGCCAATCCAGGCCCGGTGAGACTGTCGGACTCATGGGCCGGACCTGTTTCTAGGACCGACGCGGCCGCGGCGCCGCGTGCCTGTGCCGTGCATCGCCAAGGAAGCGCCGGCCCCTTGCCCGAGCCAGGCTGCCCGATTCGTAAGATCGGCTCGAGTCGCCCTTACTTGAGGCGGCCGAGCTCGCCGCGAAGCTGCTCGATGTTCTTTGTGTGCTGGCCGACCGCTTCCTGGTATGGCTTCAATCGCTCCAGCACCCGAGCGTAGTTCCGCTCGTCGCCGTCGCGAATTCCTTCCTGCTCGGCGAGCTTCTGCCGGGCATCGGAGAGTAGTTGCTGCTCGTTCTGAAGCTCCGACTCGAGAATCCTGCGGCGGTTTTCGTTGCGCGCCGAGGCAGGGTCCGATACGGCTGAAGATTGCACGCCGCGCGTGGGGACCTGAGCCGGGACAACGGACACTTCCTTGCTCACCAAGGTGCAGTTCTTGCCCACCGTGTCGCGTTTGACATTGGTGTAAGTCGGACGCCCGCTCGCGTCGGGGCACTTGTACACTTCGCTCTGAGCGTGACCACAGGGCGCCGCCAGCGCGAGAAAAACCCAGCCGATCAATCGCTTGTTCAGAGCCATCACCCCCCCGGACCCTAGTGGGAGCTTTAAGTGTAGGCCAAAACAACCCTGATTTCAAATGAAAAAAGGACGAAACACCCG
>WNGG01029662.1_pt1 | contig 10365 bp, 10 predicted proteins | sample 5400661 | NCBI WGS metagenome assembly WNGG01 (sample SAMN13153372, study PRJNA577476) | soil metagenome | isolation source: 100 cm soil or saprolite under Garry oak tree replicate 1 | place: USA:California | collected 2016-06-15
GTGGGTGCAGTTTTTGGGGCTTCCTGTGCCTGCGGTTTTTGCAGACCAAGCGCATCGAGGTCTTTCTCAGCAACGCGCGCCAGGCCCTGGTAAGTTGCAACGGTATAGCTTCCTCCGAGGCTTTGCGTGATCACCCCCTCCGTTCCGGCCGGGATTGTGGTCTTCTGACCGCTCGGAATCTGGATCGCTTCGCAATCGCGGCTCAATGTGAATTCAGTGTTCTCGTACATGGCTTCCTTCTATGTCATTCCGAGCGAAGTCGAGGAATCTCTCGATCATCTGGAAGGAACGCGCTCCTCGTCGCTCGGAACGGTTCCAGCCCTATTATGCCACAGGTGCGGAAAATGACGAAATCCGAAAATCCGAATGACGAAACAATGCCGAATGAGGAATGACGAATCGGATCGCTGTGTGCTTTCCTCATTCCTTCGTCATTCGACATTTGTGCTTCGTTATTTTCTAATACACATCCCTCTTGTAACGCTTGTCGCTCTTGAGTTTCTCAACGTATTCATTGGCTTGCTCAACGCTCTTGCCGCCGTGCTCTTGAACGATTTTGCGCAGCGTTGCATCGACGTCTTTGGCCATCCGGCGTGCATCGCCACACACGAAAAAGTGGGCGCGGTCGGCGTCGATCCATTTCCAAATCTCAGCGGCATTTTCGGTCATCCGATGTTGGACATAGATCTTCTGCGTTTGATCGCGTGACCAGGCGCAATCGAGCCGTGTGAGAATTCCCTCTTTCATAAACGCCTTGAATTCGTCTCCGTACGCAAAATCGCATCTCTCGTGCTGCGATCCGAAGAAGAGCCAGTTTTTTCCCTTTGCCCCGGTTGCCTTTCGCTCCTGCAGGTACGCGCGGAATGGCGCGACTCCGGTCCCGGGACCGACCATAATGATTGGAGTGTCAGAATTTTCCGGCAAATGAAAGTGTTTTGCCACGCTCGGGAAGACGGGCACTGGCACGTCATCGGCGCGTTCTGCAAGAAAGGATGAGCAAACCCCTTTGCGGAGCCGGCCATTGCTTTCATAACGGACAACGTCCACGATGAAGTGCACTTGGTCGGGGTACGCCCTTAAGCTCGAGGCCACTGAATAAAGTCGCGGCTGTAATTTCGTCAGTAAGCCGACAAACTCTTCCGGCGCGAAATGGACAGAGGGATGTTCCGAGAGGAAATCGATTATCTCCATTCCCCAGAGGTAAGTCTCGAGGTCCTGTTTGCGGTGCGTTGGCGCTGCACTGGCGCGTTGTGCAATGGCCTTCAAAAACTTTGGTGTTGGCTGCGTGATGCTGTAATCGCGCAGCAGCGCTTCGCGGAATGTCGTCGGTTCGCCTTTCGGCCGCTGGACTTGTTCATCGCCGGTCGCGCCGAGCGTACGGATCATTTCATCGACCAACTCTGGATCGTTCGTTGCGTAAACAGCTAAAGAATCGCCCACTTCAAAGGTCAAACCCCATCCCGTCAAATCGAGCTCAAAATGCCGCGTGTCCTTTGCTGATTCCGGACCGCTGAGGCGGCGATTCACGACCATGCGGGCGGGAAACGGATTTGCCCGTGTGTATCGTGGGGAAACAGCGGCAGCAGCGGCAGCGGTAGCAGTAGCTTCAGTCATGGCAACTCTTGTAGCGGCGATTCGTCAGCGTCGCAAATTTCATCCATCATTTCCGATTGCGAGAGTAGGGCAAACGTCCATGGCGCGCTGCGCAGCCTCGATCTCTCCGGGCGTTTCCGGCTGTTTGAAAAAATGAACAGCAGTTTCGTCGCGGTTGTACGTGATGAGATTCGGCGCTTCCTCGAGGCACATCCGGCACAGCGCACAGCTCATGTCCACATACCACGGTCCCGGCGCGTTCTCGGGCTGTTTGCTCAGTCTATCAGCCATGTCTTAAGCCAACGCAGGACGGAGGTGAAAAAATCACTTCCGACGTGGGGTCCTTCGCGCTTCCGAAGCGAGCGCAATTGCGAAATCCACCTGCCGTTTGAAGGCGTCGACTCGGGCGACGAAGACGGATACCTCGTCGCCGATCTTAAAGCGTTTGCGCGAGCGTCTGCCAATGAGCTGCCGTCGAGCGGGTTCAAACAAATAGAAGTCGTTCGTCAGCGAGGAGACATGGACAAGGCCCGTGATAAGAGCGTCTGGCAATTCCACCATCAGCCCGTAATTGCGGACATCGACAATCGCGGCCCGAAAAATCTGCGGATTGCGTTCGTCGAGTTGCCGTTGAAAAAATTCGAGCTTCTTCATTTGCGCGGCGTCGATCTCCGCATCGGCTGCGGTTCGTTCGGTCATTGAAAGGTGCTCTGCGATGGAAGCGATTTCGCCCATGTCAGGCTGGTAGTGCGAGCGCGCTGCGTCGCGCCGTCGGCGTGACGCGCCGTCCAGACCCAACGCGCGATGTACCACCAGATCGGCATAACGCCGGATCGGACTGGTGAAATGTAAATAATTGGCCTTTGCCAAGCCGTAATGGCCGAGCGGCTGCGGCGAATAGCGTGCGCGTTTCAAACTTTTGAGCAGAGCGACCTTGAGAGCTTGTTCTTCAGGCTTTCCGCGGATTGAGGCGAGCAACCGCTGCAACTCAGCGCGGTGAGTCAGATCGCCGACCCTGTAATTAAAACTGAGCACGAATTCGCGATACTCTGCGAGTTTCTCCGGGTCTGGATTTTCGTGAACGCGGTAGACGGTGGGAATCGCGTGTTTCTTAAGCTCCCGGGCGACAGCTTCGTTTGCCGCCAGCATGAACTCTTCTATCAGCTGGTGCGATTCGTCGTTCTCGACGCGCTCTAATCTTACTGGATGGCCCTGTTTATCGACCCACACTTTTACTTCTGGAAAATCGAGATCCAGCGAGCCATGCTCGAACCGCTTCTGCCGCAACAAGGCAGCGAGTTCCCAGGCAAGATGGAGCCGTTCGCCCAATTGATCACGAGGTGGGGACGTCAAGATAGCGTAGGCTTGTTTGTAGGTAAGCCGGTGCGCGCTGCGAATCACACTGTGTGCAAAGCGCGCGCTTTTCGCTACACCGTTCTTATCGAAATTGATAAAGACTGAATGCGTGAGCCGATCGACTCCTGGGTTGAGACTGCAAACGCCGTTGCTTAATCGTTCCGGCAACATTGGGATCACGCGGTCCGGCAGATAAACGCTATTGCCGCGCCGGCGCGCTTCGCGATCGAGGGCACTCCCGGATTCTACGTAGGCGGCAACGTCGGCAATGTGCACGCCAAGCTGCCAGCCGTTCTTGGTCTTCTCAACGTGGATCGCGTCATCGAAATCGCGCGCGTCATCAGGATCGATTGTGACGATGAATTCTTTACGCAAATCTTCGCGCCCCTCGAGCTGCCGTGCCCCGATTTGTTCGGAAATGCGCTCAGCCTGATCCAAAACATCCTTGGGAAATTCTGCGGGCAGATGATATTTGCGGATGATCGAGAGCACGTCGATGCCAGGCGCGGTTGCCGGCCCGAGCACTTCGATGATTTCCCCTTCGGGATTGACGTGGCGCGACTCCCACGCATCCAGGCGAACCACGACTTTATCGCCAACTGTAGCGGCGGTCTGCGACCGCCGATCCTCTTTTGGTGCCCCTCGTCCCCGGCGATCATAGACCGCCGCTACAGGGCGAACGTAAACATCATGCACAAACCGCGGATCATCTGGCACGACATAGTAAAAATTCGGCGACCGCTGGAGTGTCCCGACGATCGTATCGTGAGCGCGCTCCAGGATTCGAATCACACGTCCTTCGCGACGTCCCTTGATGCGGTCATCAGGGCTATCGCGCGATATACGCGCAACCACGCGGTCGCCGTGCATGGCTGTCCCGATATTTTCCGCCGCGATGAAAATGTCCGGCTGGCCCGGCGTTTCAGGAGTGAGAAATCCGTAGCCGGCCTGATGAATCGACAATTTGCCGGCTACAAGGTCCGCCTCAGCCGGCAGAACATACCGGTTCTTGCGGATGCGCGCGATTGCGCCCGCCCGCTCGAGTTCACGTAAGGTTTTCCGCAACGCATTTCGTTGCGTGCCGGTCAAGCCAAGTTCTCGAGCGATGTCAATCTTGTTAAGTGGCCGGTAACCTTTCCGGTCCAGGAGCGCCAGAACTTGTTCTCGAATCTTACGTCCGTTTGCAGCCATTTGGGCGAAACAATATGGTCAGGTTTGTCGACTTAACGCGATTTCAATCGGAGATCTAACCATGCGAAAGGCGATTATTGCGGGTGCATTGGCGATTTTACTAGCGCCGATCACTTCGTTTGCTGCAGGAGGAGCTAAGATGAAGATCACAAGTTCTGCTTTCCAGGAAGGTGCTAACATTCCATCAAAATTCTCATGCGATGGCGCGAACACCAGTCCGCCTTTGCAAATTTCGGATGTTCCTTCAGAAGCCAAAAGCCTTGTCTTGATCGTCGATGATCCCGACGCGCCGAGTGGACTGTTCACACACTGGACCGTTTGGAACATTTCTCCGCAAACCAGCACCATCGCGGAGGGAAATACGCCAAAAGGAGTGCAAGGAACAAACGACTTCGGCAGATCGGGCTACGGCGGACCGTGTCCGCCTTCTGGCACGCATCGTTATTATTTCAAGATTTTCGCCTTGGATCGCGAGCTGGATCTACCTTTCGGCGCCAAACGAGGCCAGTTGGATGCAGCGATGAAAGGCCATGTGATTGCACAGGGCGAATTGATGGGTCGCTATTCGCGCAAGAAATAAATTGTAGCCGCGGCGCTGTGTCGCCGTGATCGATAGCAAGCTCGGCCGCGCTTTGCATAGCGAAGCGACTACAGTTCGAATAATCGCGCATTTGAATTAGTCTTAGTTGTGATGCGCGAGAGGATCTGGAAAATTGGGAACCGCGTTTTCAACGTTTCGCGGCAGGGTTTAATCATGGGCGTGCTGAATGTGACTCCGGATTCGTTCTCTGACGGCGGAAAATTTTTTGAGTTGGAGAAAGCGATAGAGCACGGCGTGAAAATGGCCGCGGAAGGCGCAGACGTGATTGATGTCGGCGGCGAATCGACCCGACCCGGCGCTGAACCTGTCGCGGCCGACCAAGGAATGCTGCCGTTGATTGCAGAAACGAAATCGGCGTTCATCATCATGCATATGCAAGGAACTCCCCGGACGATGCAGAACCGGCCGCAATATGAAGATGTTGTTTCAGAAGTTGCGATTTTTTTTCGACAACAGTATGCCCGCGCCATAGAGTGTGGCGTTGACCCCATGGCGATTGCGTTTGATCCGGGCATTGGTTTCGGGAAAACGCTTGAACACAATCTGGAATTGCTTGCGCAGCTTGAGCGGCTTCGCGCGGATGATCGACCGTTGGTAGTTGGCGTTTCCCGTAAATCGTTCCTGGCAAAGTTAATCGATTCGCCGGAGATCGAGGACCGACTTGCGCCTGCGGTCGCGTTGACTGCGCTTTTGCGCGTTCGCGGCGCGGATGTGTTCCGGGTTCATGATGTCAAAGAAAACGTGAGTGCCTTGCGCGTAACGGAAGCAATCCTTCGGAGGACAGAATGATTCATCAACTCATCGATCTCTGGTTCAGGGGCTGGCGCAGTCTGGTTGAAATCCTTCTGCTGAGCGTGGCGATCTATTACGGCTACCTCTATTTCCGTGGAACCCGGGGCGCGAAAGTTCTGACCGGCCTGGCGATCGTTTTCTTAACGCTGACGTTAATTTCGACACTGCTTAATTTAGTTGTGATCGGCTGGATCGTGCGAAGCTTCTCGGTTTTCCTTGCCGTCGCGTTGGTAGTGATTTTTCAGCCAGAGCTGCGGCGTGGCTTGGCAGCGCTCGGTGGGCACCCGATTTTTTCGCTCACGAGCGAGAAACGGGAAACCGTGCATGATCTGGCGGAGGCGGTGACGCAACTGGCAAATAAACAATTCGGCGCGCTCATCGCCATCGAGCGCGACACATCGATTCGCGTTTACGAAGAAACAGGCGTGATCATTGACGGCGAGTTTTCTGTCGAGTTGATCCTGACCATCTTTCATCCAAAGGCTGCGCTGCACGATGGTGGAGTGATCATTCGCAACGGCCGAATCGCAGCTGCAGCATGCATTTTCCCTGTGAGTCAGCGGGAAACGCTGGACCGCAGCCTGGGATTACGTCACCGCGCGGGGCTCGGGATCACCGAGGAATCGGATGCCGTGGCCGTGGTCGTCTCCGAAGAGACGGGCAGTATTTCTATTTGCCATCGGCGACGAATCGAGCGCAATTTCACACCGGAAACGTTCCGTCAGCGGATCGCGGAAATTTTGTTACACAGCAAATATGAAGAGACTGATTCTGAAAAACTGGCGCGCGAAGTTGATCTCCCTATTGCTCGCGACGACGCTTTGGTACCTGATCAAAAAGAACGTAGTGACGACGCCGTCACCGTCTGAGAGGCCCTCCCCGGCACCGGTCACGCAAACGCACTAAACGCGGGACGTTAGCGCAAGAAACGCGACAGATTCTCTTCTTCCCAACGCCGCGCCCGCCGGTAATAAGGAAATTCGCGCTCTCGACGGTTGAATTCTCCGGTGTGAACTCGCCGGCGGTTGCGCGATAGCGCTTCGTCGGGCACGACCGAATGCAGCATCTCGTGGTAAAGCACGTACCGCAAAAACCAAAGCGGCACGAACGGCTGATCTAACGCAGGATTGATCCGAATGACCCGATCTTCCTCCTGGATTGTGCCAAAAATGAAATGTTCTCTTGGGCGGTGCTTTCGTCGGCGGCCCCAGATAACCTTGTACCTGCGAAGACGTCTACGAAAATACCGTTCGTTCAAGTCATCAAAGATGGCGCGCAGATCGAAATGCGTTCCCTCGTGGCACAAATTCAATTGGCGCTGCATCGGCAGCTTTGGATGAGCAAGCTTCCGTTTTGTCTTTTTCTTCTTCTTGGCCATGGGGATCCTCCAAAAGCAAGGAAGTGGGAGACTAATTTAGTGGGCTCCAAATCTGGTGACAAGCAGAGCGGCGATGTTTATGCGAAAATTGTTGTAAGCTACTTATCTACAGCTAATTAGCTGCTACCGAGAGACGCCGTGCGTCCAACGTGAACGCCGAACGCAAAGTAGATGCTGACAATTCAAAAGCTTCCTCCATTGTGCCTTGAACCTCTGCTCGCGACGCTTTCGGAGTTCGGCGTTGGATGTTGGACGCTTTGCCAGCATCGCAACTTGCGTATAGTCGTTCTAATCTCCCCGTGAAGGCACCGGAAGTTTAACGGATCACATAGCATGACGCCTTTTCTGCGAAAATTGCTCGGCCAAAACTGGCTTCTGCTCGTGACCATGCTCGCGCTCGCCATTTTTGGGGTCGTAGCGATCTACAGCGCAACGTCCACGCGCACTGATGCGTACGCGGCGGATTTCTGGCGAAAGCAGGCGAATTGGGTCGCTGTCGGTGTCTTTGCATTTATGGTGACCAGTTTGATTCACTACCGCTGGATCCGCTGGGGTGCGTTGCCGATGTATCTGGCCGGCATCGTCTTTCTGATCCTGACGAAGTTTATCGGCACCAAGGTTTATGGGGCGCGTAGCTGGCTGCATTTGGGTCCGCTTAATTTTCAACCCGCGCAGCTTGCGGTTGTCGCCGGGATTATGGTTTTGGCGATTTTCTTAACTCAATTTCGCGAGATGCATCCGATGCTGCGGTTGCTGCTCTCCGGAGCCATTGCGGCAGCGCCTTGCCTGCTCATCCTGATGCAGCCCGATCTGGGCGAGGTCATAATTTGGATTCCGGTGCTCTTGGCGCTGTGGTTCGTCGGCGGCCTGCCGCTGCGGTATTTGATTTGCATCATTCTTATCGGGATCGCCTTTGTCCCGATCGCGATCAATTTTGGGCTTAAGCCATATCAGCAGCAACGGATCACCGCCTTTACACATCCCGACATCGACAAACAGGGTTCCGCATGGGCCATCAATCAATCTCTCATTGCCATCGGCTCAGGCGGTTGGTCGGGGAAGGGATTCAAAGCGCCAAACACGCAGATCGAGCTTGGCTTTCTCCCTGCTACTGCTGTGCACAACGACTACATTTTCGCCGCCATTGGAGAGCAATGGGGATTTGTCGGTGGAATCCTTCTCCTCGGCGGGTTCCTCTTGCTCCTGATGACATGTCTTTTTGTTGCTTTTCTTGCCGGTGATCAATTGGGTCTGCTTCTGGTCGTGGGGATCACCGCTCTTATTTTCACGCACATTTTCCAAAACATGGGAATGACCATTGCGATGCTGCCAATCACCGGTGTGCCGCTGCCTTTGATCAGTTACAGCGGTTCTTTTGTGTTAATGATCATGTTTGGTCTCGGACTCGTGAACAGCGTTTGGATCCATCGAAAGATTCCCGCGTAGCCAGGCGCTCCCGCACGCGACCGGGCGGCGTGCCACGCAATAGCTGCTCGTTTGGCCGCACGATTTACTTTAGCGTGCGGTCGTCTAAAATCGGCCGCGACACATGGAAACCGATTACAAGGTCAAGCTGGAGGTTTTCGAGGGGCCGCTCGATCTGCTCCTTTACTTGATCAAACAGGATGAGATCGACATCTACGACATCTCGCTTGAACGCATCACGAGCCAGTACCTCGAGTATCTCCAAGCGTTCAAAGAACTGAGTATCGAACTGGCCGGTGAATTTATCGTGATGGCGGCAAACCTGATTTATTTGAAAAGCCGCAGCCTTTTACCCGTCGACCAGCAGCCGCCCGAAGAAGATGCCGGGGAGGATGATCCCCGCTGGGAGTTAATCCGGCAACTGATCGAGTATAAAAAGTTCAAGGAAGCAGCAGCCGAACTGCATCTGCGCGAGTTGGAACAAGAGAGGATTTTTGCGCGAGAAGGCGGCCCATCTTCAGCGCTCAAGGAACCGCTGCGCCTGGGCGAGGTTGGAATTTTTCAACTCATAAACGCCTTCCAAACGGTGATCAAAAGGATCGAAGCGCGAGAGGACGTACAGGAAATTTTTGGTGAGCGTTTTAGCGTTTCCGAGAAGATCGATGCGATTTTGCAGCGGGTTGCGACCGGCACGCCACTCCGTTTTTCTGATTTGTTTGGAGTTTCCGTGTCGCGCGTAGAAGTAGTGGTGACGTTTCTGGCGCTTCTGGAGCTGATTCGTCTCAAACAAGTCCGCGCCGTCCAAAAAAACATCTTCGAAGAAATTGAAATCGCGCCCGCGGCAACGTGAGTGCCTGAAGCCATGCCGCGAATTCTGATTGCAGGATGCGGTTATGTCGGGCAAGCGGTAGCCGATTTGTTTCATGCTGTCGGCTGGACAGTCGAAGGCTGGACTCACTCTGCGGAATCGGCAGCGAGGCTGTCAGCAAACCCGTATCCGGTGCGCGGGGTGGATGTCTCACGGCGCGCTCAGGTTGCTGAACACGGAGGAATGTTCGACGCGGTGATACACTGCGCCAGTTCGCGCGGCGGCGATGCCGAAACATATCGTCAAGTTTACCTCGACGGCGCACGCAATCTCCTCGAAACGTTTCCTGGATCAAAACTGCTCTTTACAAGCAGCACCAGCGTTTACGCGCAAAGCGACGGCTCGTGGGTAACGGAAGAGAGCGAGACAAAACCGGTGCGCGAGACGAGCCGCATCCTGCTCGAAACGGAGAAATTGGTGCTCGACGAGCGCGGCATCGTCGCGCGGCTCGCTGGAATCTACGGACCGGGACGGTCTGCTTTGTTGAGCAAATTCCTTGAAGGCACGGCGGTCATTGATCCGGAAAACGATCGCTTCGTTAACCAGGTGCATCGGGACGATATCGCGAGCGCGCTCTTCTTTTTATTGAGTCGAAAAGTGGAGGGCGCTCAGATTTACAACGTGGTTGACGATCAGCCGATTCTGCAAAGCGAATGCTACCGCTGGCTGGCGCACAAGTTGAATCGTCCACTGCCGCCGATTGGGAAATCAAAAGGACTGCGCAAACGGGGCGACAGCAATAAGCGGGTGAGCAACGCAAAGTTGCGTCGCTTGGGGTGGACACCGCGGTACCCGACGTTTGTCGAAGCTATGGAAAAGAGCATTCTGCCCAGCTTCGCAGACGTCATCTGGACTTCGTCCCATTAGCGCCGGGCTCCGAGTCCGGTGTTAACGAAAGTTCCTAGGCGACCTGCGCGGTTGCGGTAGCCGCTGCTTCGGCGGCACTGTGAAGCTCGTGTCGTTCGCCGAACAACTGGCGGATCACCTCCTCCACAGGCACTTCCTGCACGTTGATATCGCTAACATCGCAAGCTTCGAGCAGCTCGCGGCAGGTTTCTGTGACTTTTGCGCGCGGAACTTTCAGCTGCACCGAAACTGGCGTTTGTTCGGTCACTTCACCGAAGCGAGAAAGATCCCGTGTCGCCTCTTTTTCGAAGGTAA
>WNGG01019174.1_pt1 | contig 10364 bp, 11 predicted proteins | sample 5400661 | NCBI WGS metagenome assembly WNGG01 (sample SAMN13153372, study PRJNA577476) | soil metagenome | isolation source: 100 cm soil or saprolite under Garry oak tree replicate 1 | place: USA:California | collected 2016-06-15
AGCGCGAAAACGACCTCATCGACCCTTTCACGCTGCTCTCGTGGGCTCGATGCTGCGATTCGAGCCGCGACATTGCTCCTACGCCACGATGGCGAGCGAAGGCTCGGGTTTTGGCTACTGGCCTACTGAATCCAGAACACCGAAGCCGTTCGGCAACAGCCCCCTATCGCCAGGTGCACGAGGGCGGATGGCAGGTCGTCAAGGCCGGTAACGAATTCCACTTCCTCCCGCCTGAACGCCTCAGGACGGCATTCGCCCGTGGGCCGGATTTAAGCCAGGCCGCGTAGCTTCCCAATGTTTGCTATATTCAGTATGTGCTGAAAATAGAGAACCAACGCCGGCGGGTTGAGGCCGACGTCCGCCTCGCCATCGCCGATGACATCGGGCGGCTCTATGCCAGGTATGGTCTCGCGCTGAGCATTGGCCGGGTCTTTGGGCTGCTGCTCGCGAGCAATCAAGCCCTCAGCCTCGATGAGATCGCCGAGACGTTGGGCATCAGCAAGAGCGGCGCCAGCGTGGCCGCGCGAGATCTGGAGCGCATCGGCGTCGTCATCAGGCGCGGCACGCCTGGAAGCAAGCGCGTGGTGTACGAGGCGACAGACGAGATGGAGTCGACTTTCAGTGGCACCTTCGCGAGGGTCAACGATGCGCTCCAGGCGATGGATCGGGCCGAGTCTCGGTTGGGTGCGGGGAAGGCCAAACAAAGAATGAAACAGATGGTCGAAGTCCACGAATTCTGGCTTCGTGAGAGCAACGACATGATGGAGCGCTGGAGGCGCAGGAGGCAGAGCAGATGACGGCACCGATCATCGAAATCGACAAACTGAGCAAGAGCTACGGCGGCAAGCGAGGCATCGTCGACGTGTCGCTTCAGATCGCCGAGGGCGAGGTGTTCGGTTTCCTCGGTCCCAACGGCGCCGGCAAGACCACCACAATCCGCATCCTCATGGCGCTGCTCCGTGCCGACGGCGGGAGCGCGCAAATCGCGGGCCGGGATGTATGGGACAAGTCCGTCGAGATCAAGCGGCTGATCGGTTACGTGCCCGGCGAGCCGTCACTGGACAACAACCTGACCGGCGGTCAGATCCTCGAATATTTCGCGCACTTGCGGGGAGGCGTCGACCGAGCCTACCTGAAAACGCTGGTCGACCGGTTCGACCTCGACACGAGCCGCAAATTTCGGCAGTACTCGACCGGCAACAAGCGCAAGGTCGTGCTCATCCAGGCCTTCATGCACCGGCCGCGAGTTCTCGTCCTCGACGAGCCCACGAGCGGGCTTGACCCGCTCAACCAGCAGGAGTTCGACGGCATGGTGCGCGAGGCCCGCGACGAGGGGCGCACCGTTTTCCTGTCCTCGCACGTGTTGAGCGAGGTCGAGAAGACTTGCACGCGGGTCGGCATCATCCGCGATGGCAGGATCGTCCGGATCGGTGGAGTTGCGGAGCTCAAAGACATCAAGCGCTACGAGATCACCATCCACTTTGCCCGAGCGGTGCCGGCGGACGCATTCGCGAGGCTCGAAGGAGTTTCGAACGTGGAGCGGCTCGGCGACGGATCGGCCGTCCGCCTCGCGATGCAGGGCTCGGCCGACGCGGTCATCAAGGCGGCGGCGCAGTACCAGGTCGTCTCCCTAACCAGCTACGAGCCGAGCCTCGAGGACATTTTCCTTCGCTACTACGAGGGTGACGGTCAGGCCCCCAGGGAAGCCGCCGGTGTTCTTTAGCAGCGTCTACCTGAAAACCCTGCGCGACTACCGGATCGCAATCCTCGGTTGGGGCATCGGCATGGGGCTGGTAATCGTGTCGCCGATGGCCAGTGTCGCGGCGCTGATCAACACGCCCCAGGCTCGTGCCGCCCTGGCCGCCCTCGCCGCCCAGTTTGCCTGGAACGCGGACCCGGTCGCGGCCGGAACGGTAGGCGGCTACGCGACCTTCAAGATCGGCATCTTCATCTTCCTGATGGCGGTCTGGCCACTGCTCGCGGCAAGCCGGATGCTGCGCGGCGAGGAGGAGACGGGTTCTCTCGACGTCCTGCTGTCTTTACCGCGTACGCGGCTCCAGGTCGCGGTGCAGAAGGTCGCTGCGATGTGGACCGCCCTGCTCGTCATGGCGGTCGTGATCGGTGTGATGGCCTATCTCGGTGGCGTCGCGTTCAAGGGCGACTTCAACCTCGTCGACGGATGGCTGTTCGGCCTCAACCTCGCCCTCATGTGCGCTGTGATCGGGGGCTTGGCGCTACTCATCTCCCAGTTCACGCACGAGAGGGGGCCGGCGGCCGGTGCGACCGGTGGCCTTTTGCTGGTCTTCATAGTCGTCGACATGGTCCATCGCGTGATCCCGAATACCGACTGGTTCTCGCACCTGTCGCCGATCTACTACTACAACCTGAGCAAGCCGCTCATCCCGAGCTACGGCACAAGCATCGGCGGCTTGTTCGTTATGATGGCGCTCGCGGCGCTGCTTACCGCGGCGGCGATCGCGCTGTTCGCACGGCGCGATATCGGCGATGCCGTAGGAGTCCCGGGCTTCGGTCGGTTCGCCCGGTCCGAGCTCCCCAGCGGGGCGCTGCCGGAGCGGGACTGGTCGCTCGGCTCCGTATATGCACGCAGCCTTGCCACAGTGGCGATGCCGACTTTGTGGTGGACGCTCGGCATAGCGGGGTTCGCAGCGTGGATGGTCGTGGTCGTGCAGCAGATGGTCGACAAGCTGAACACCCTGCTGACGAGCTCGCCGAGCGCGTCGGTGGCACTCGAAGTGCTCAAGAAGATCGGCGGCGGGGGGACCGCACTCAACGCGATCTTCCTCGGCGCCATGTTCGAGCTGCTGCCAGTCCTCCTGATGGCCTTCGCAGTCACGCAGGTCAATCGGTGGAGCGCGGACGCGGACGACGGCCGGCTTGAGATCGTCCTCTCGACCCCGCAGTCGCGCATGGCCGTGCTGCTCGGCCGCTTCGCGGCCCTGGCGACCGCCACTGTGGTCATAGGCGTCCTGACCCTGTTGGCGTCGGCGCTGGCGGCGGCGATCGCGGGTGTGGGGCTAGATTCGGTCAACCTCGCCGAAGCGACGCTAGGCATGATCCCGCTCGGGCTGTTGATGGCCGCGATCGGCTACCTCGCATCGGGCTGGCTCCGGACCGCCGCCGACACGGGCCTGATCAGCTTCTTGCTCGCGGGGTGGTTCTTCCTGAGCTTCGTCGGGCCGGACCTTAAGTGGCCCGACGCCGCGCTGCGCCTCTCGCCCTTCTACTACTACGGCACGCCCCTGCTGCATGGGCTACAGTTCGCCAACCTGGCGGTAGTCGTGGTCGTCGCCACCGTATCGCTCGTGCTCGCCTCCCTCCGTTTCTCGCGCAGGGACCTATCCGTCTAGGCAGAGACCGAAACTTACAAATTTCTTACCTGAGGGCGTCAAGAGTCGGACTAGCGTTCTGCTTCCAAGGTCTGGGGTTCGTTTTTCAGGAGGGAAGCAATCGTGAAAAGGGTGTTTTTGGCTGCCTCGATGGCGGCTGGGATCCTGGTCGCCTCGCCGACGTCGGCCGGGGCATGGGCCACCTACTGCGACTGGGACCCGCTGGTCCTCATCGTCACCCCCGCGGGACACATGGTGGCCGTCTATGACAGCGTCTGGACCTCTAGCCCGCTCGACCTGGGGGTGCCCGTCGAGAGCTACACCGTCAAGCGCGGTTACGACGCGGCGGGACACCCGGTGACGGCGGTCGACATGACGATCACCACGCCTACGGGTCTGCTGTTCCAGTACTCGACGACCGACGAGGTGACGACCGGGCTCCTGGGGTCAGGCACCGTCCTGGCAAGGACGAGCGGCACGAGCGGCACGCCCGTCCAGCTGAAGTTCACGATCACCCAAACGTAATCAATGGCGCCGCGCAGGCGATCCGAGATCTACCGCCTCGCCGTCGGCCTGGCGGGCCTGGGGCTCTTCACGGCGACCTTCGACCGCCTGCGGGCTGAACCCGCCGACTGGTGGTTGATCGCCTCGCTCGCGGTGGCGGGGATTCTGGCGCTTGAGTTCCCGCTGCACGTGAATCTCAGCGAGAAGGTGAGCGTCGCGACGGCGGTGTTCTTCGCGGCGATCCTGCTCCTGCCCACGTGGCAGGCGGCGGCGCTGGTCGGGGCCCTGCAGGCGGCGGACATCTGCCTCGCGGCCCTCAAGCGGGTGAGGGCAAGCCGGGAGCGGCCCCCGCTGTGGGCGGTCGGGGTCAACCTCGTCTTCAATGGCGGCCAGGCTTACCTTTCGACGTTTGCCGCGGCGCTGGTCCTTTCGATTGGCGGTGTTTCGGCGGGGGCCGGACTCGCCGGACCTCAAGCTGGGCTGACGCTAATCGCGGCCGCGGCTGTAATGTACGTCGCCAACTTGTTCCTGGTCGCTCTAGCGATCGCGCTCGCGACTTCGCGCAGCCCCGTGCCGCTGTTCCTCAACACTCAGCGGGTCGTTTACGTGCAGTTCACCAGCATGTATGTGATTGGAGCCATCGCCGCCTTTGCGGCCGTGCAGTTCGTCTGGGTGCCGCTGCTGGCGATCGTGCCGGCCATCCTCGTTTACCAGTCGCTGCGGCAGCGCGTGGAGATGCGGCGCGACGCGATGCGCGCCATGGAGCGCATGGCGGACGAGGTCGACCGGCGCGACCCATACACCTTCAACCACTCACAGCGCGTTGCGATCTACACCCATGCGATCGCTCGCAGGCTTGGCCTCAGCCCCTCCGACGTCGAGCTTCTCGAGCTCGCGGCCAAGGTCCACGACATCGGCAAGATCCGCGTCCCCGACTCGATCCTCCTGAAGCCCGCGAAGTTGACGGCGCCCGAGCGTCGCGTCATGGAGACACACCCGCGCCTGGGCTTCGACATCCTCCGGCCGTTCTCGGAATACGCCAAGGTGCTGGACCTCGTGCTGACCCATCACGAGAGATATGACGGGCAGGGCTACCCGAACGGGACGGTGGGGCGGCGGCTGCTCTTGATCGCGCAGGTCATCCCGGTCGCCGACTCGCTCGACGCGATGACCACGGCTCGCGCGTATCGCGGCGCCGGCTCGCAGTGGAATCCGCAAGTCGTGGAGGCCGCGGTGGTCGTGCTGTCGCAGGCGGAGCGATCGGGGTCAAGACAGCCCAGCCCAACGCCGGCTCTGGCCTAAGGTTTCGCCGGTCCGAACCCGACGTCGTGCTTCTCGCCCGGGGCGAGGAACTCCAGCAGCGGCCGCGCTTCTTCGGCGATCGCGGGTTGCTCGGATCGCGGCAGGGGTTTGCCGAACGGCGTGATCAGCAACGTGGTCGCCCCCTGGTGGGTTTTTGGCCGCCACATCGCGCGCACGTAACCGTCGACGAGGACCGCGCCCTGCATCACGCCGTTGCTGCTGAACATTCCGAGGTGCCGGCCCTCCGGCATGATCCGCCTGCGGTCGGCGTGGGCGAGCAGGATGTTGTCGTAGTCGGGGATCAGTCGCACAGGCACCGCGGTGTCGCCATTCGGTCGAGGGGCCCGAGGCAGGTCGAATAGCTCGCGCCCGTTTTCGTCTCGGAACACCTTGAGGCGGGGCCGCAGCTCTTCGAACAAACCGCGCATCGCGAGGCCTGACCAGGCTCGCATGTCGGCCGGCGACGCAGGCCCGAAGGCGGCGAGGTAGCGGAGCACCAGCTGTTCGGCCTCGATCGCCGGACCGGGCGGCCGGCCGAGCCACGCTTCGAACGTGGTCTGTGCGACGGGGCCGCCCGCGCCCCAGATGCCGCGAGGGGGCGTGAAGACGAGCGGGACCATGTAGCGCACGGCGTATGCCAGCGCGTTCGCGTCGTGGTTGGGGAAGCGCTCCGCCATGATTCGCGCGAGCTCAGCCACGGTGCGTCCTTCATGCCGCGGCCCCATGGGCTGCCGTGCATGAAGCCGCGCTCGCCGAGCGGCATGAACTGCGGCTTCAGGGCGAGCGCGTCACGCGTCGTGACGAGATGGATCGTGTTGCGCATCAAGGACACCCGCACTGCCGCCCTGGTTTCGATCAGGCGTGAGAGATCCTGGTGGCGGAATCCGACCAGGCGAGCCCATAGGCCCACGTACGGCAGGTTGGGGGCCTGGGCCTGCATGCCGACCAGGCGTTCGATGGTGGATGCCGCGGAAGCACGGCGTCGCTCGAGCAGGAGCTGGCGCGCGAGGAGGGCGCGGTTCAGCGCGTGGCGGTCGAGGACCTGAGGGCGTGGCGACATCGACCCATTCTTACGGGTCCACACCCCTCACCCCAGCCCTGTCCCCTAGGGGGAGAGGGAAGTCTTCGCTTTCTCTCCCGCCTTGCGCATGCGGTTGATCTTCTTCCGCATGTCCTTGCGGCGCTGCTCCCCGCGGTCGGGGTCGAAGAAGTACGTCGCCGCGGCGGCAAGGCCCATCCACATCATCAGGCGCGTCAGCCTGAACCTCATGAACATCACCTAGAGAACGGGTTCAGCGGGAGGGGTACTTGACGCAGGCTCCGGGAGGTGTTTATCTCCGAGCCACTTCAAAGGGGGAGGGAACCTATGAGCACCCAGGGTCCTGCAAGCGCCGTGGCCCGCTTGGAGCGTGACGCAATCGGCCTGGCTCCTGTCCTGTTCCAGTCGATCACGCACATGGCTCCAGCGGCCGCCGTCGCGTTCTCGATCATCTTTGCCGTCACTTATGCCGGTGGCGCGACGCCCCTGGCGGTGGTGCTGGCGCTGGTCGCGTGCCTCATGGTCGCGATCAGCATCGGGCAGCTGGCTCGGCACCTTCCGTCGGCGGGGGGCCTCTACACCTACAACGCCCGCGCGCTGCACCCGACGGTCGGCTTTTTCGTGGCGTGGGGTTTCATGCTCGCCGAGCCGCTCGTCGCGCCGCTGCTCTACCTGATCTTCGGCAACGTCATCAGCGTGTACCTGAACAGCCACTTCAACACTCCGACCTGGTTGTGGGCGCCCTTCGCGGCGCTTGCCGGCATCGGAGTCTGGCTGCTCGTGTATCGCGGCATCCGGATCTCCACCGAGGCGGGCGTTGCACTCGGGGCATTCGAGATAGTCGTCTTCCTGGCGCTGGCGATCACGCTGATCATCGCCGCCGGCTCGAACAATACTCTGGCGGTTTTCAGTCCCAGCACCGGCAACTCCAGTGGCTTGGGCTCGGTGTTCGCGGGCATGGTCTACACGGTGCTTGCATTCATCGGCTTCGAGGCGTCCGTTTGGGGACCGTTCTCGATCCTCGTCCTGCTGGCCATCATCAACAGCGCGTTCGCCAACTCGAACGCCGGTGCAAACGCGGCAACTCGCGTCGGTTACGCGCTCGCCCGGGTGGGGATCCTGCCGCGGGCTCTGGCGAACGTGCATCCCCGCTTCAAGACGCCGTACGTCGCGGTGCACGTGCAGGGAGCGCTGGGCATCGCCTTGGCCTTGATCCTCGGCTTTGCGCTTGGCGGTCCCCTGAACGCATTCGCTCTGCTGGGCACAATCGCGACGCTGGTCATCGTGATCATCTACATCCTCACCAACTTGAGCAACCTCGTCTTTTACCTGCGCGAGCACCGCGAGGAGCTGAACCCGATCTGGAACGTGGTCGTGCCGGTGCTCGGGATCATCATCTTCATCCCGGTCCTGCTCGCCTCGTTTGGAATCAACTTCTTCGGGCTGGGCATTGTGGGCCTTGTCGCGCCGGCCAGCTACGCGCCGTGGGTCGTGCTCGCTTGGCTGGTCCTGGGCGCCGTGCTCTACTTCTATTTGTCAGCGCGTTCTCCCGCGGCAATCAGGGAGACCGCGACCACGTTCGTGGAGGCCTAGGGATTCCACGAGGGGGGCGCGCGGCGCGCCCCCAGATGCAGGAGAACCTGACCCTCGGAATGGGACTTGGATTCGTCCTCGTGCTCGCCGGCTCGACCCTTGCCATCCGGCGTCCGGCGGGGGCTCAGGCCGCTCGGAGGGTTCCCGAGCCTCAACCCGGGAAGGCCCTATGATTCGTCCTGCCCGACGACCCTAGCCGGGTGGGGGAGATTTCCGGCACGTTGGTTGTGACCTGGCCGCGGACGAGTCCATCCAGCGCCTAGTAGATTCGAGGGTACCCCAGTTCGTACCTCTGTTCGTAGGCCGGTTCACACGCCAGCGCCTCCGCGAGCTGGTGGCGGCGGGGCCCGCCGGGGAAACCTAGCCGCCCGCCGCTACGTACTTGGCGTAGCCGGCACGTTTCGGTGGTATGCGATCGTGGGCGAAGCTCGTTTCCGCGGCTGCAGCGGTCGGGTCTATGGGGGCCGCCGTCGCGGCGGTGGCGGCCGGGAGCGTCCTCCTCAGCGCCTGCGCGAGCTGCGACTCCATCGTCCGCCAGACCGCGCTGCCCGTCCTCGCCGCAGGCAACTTCGATGCGGTGGAGGCTGACCAGGCCGGACACCGGATCTACTTCGCCGACCAGGCGACCCACGGGGTCGACGTGGTGGACATCTCCACTGGGAGCCCGCGATTCGTGGGCATCATCGACGTTGGCGGCGCCACCAAGGGGCTCGCCTACGCGCCCGACCGGCACCGCCTCTACGCCGGCATCGAGAGCGGCTACGTGGCGGTCATCGATACCGACCCGGCGTCGGCCCACTCCATGCAAATGATCGACCAGGTCACAGTCGACCAGACACAGGCCGACCTGCTCGACTACAGCCCGAAGACGCACACGGTGTACGGTCACGAGTCGATTCGATGCCTCCTCCGCGGTCGAGCAGCCACGCTTCGACCTGGCCGACGGCAACCTCTACGTGACGACGCCCGGAAACGATTCCCTCCTCCAGATCAATACCGCCACCGGGAATGTGACCCGCACCTACACGATCCGGCACTGCCACCCGGCGGGGCTGGCGATCAATCCAAACCGGCAGCTCGCCATGGTGGCCTGCCGCAGCAGCACCGGGCTGATCAACCTCCGGACCGGGGCCAACGAGGTGTCGCGGACCGTGCCCGGCGGCGACCTGGTGAGCTATGACGCCGGGGCCGACCGCTTCCTGGTCGGGTCGTCACACGGTCCGAAGGACAGCTCGGTTGGAGTGTTAGACGGCGACGGGCAGTTCGTGGCTCAGGTCCAGACGTCAGACAGCGCCCACGGCGCGGTCATCGACGATGCGACCGGCGTGGTGTATGCGTTGAGCGCGGTGGGCGTGCTGAGCTTTTCTCCGTCGGCGTGCGCGCCCCCGCCCGGATGGCTCCCCTTGGTGGGCGGGATTCTCATGTACACGCTGCCGCTGGCGGCGTTCGGCGTGTTCCTCTTTATGTATGCGCGGCGTCGCCCGCGTGAGCCACGCGGTCCGACCTGGGAGCAGCTGCGGGCTGATGATCTCGCGGCGGAGCGTGAGCGGATTCGAGACCTCGAGGACGCGATCTACGGGCCGGAGAGCGGCTGAGGCGGCGCAGATCTCAAGCTAACGCCGATGTGGCGTCTGTTCGCGCTTGTCCTTCCACTTGCCCTGGACACCTTCGCCGTCTCCGCCGCGCTCGGGATCGCGGGCGTCAGCTCGCAGCAGCGATTGCGGTTGGGGCTTCTCTTCGCTGGTTTTGAAGGAGGGATGCCGCTTGTGGGCCTTGCGGTCGGGGCTGCGATCGGCAGCCTCATCGGGGGCTTCGCAGATTACGTCGCGGTCGTCGCGCTCGCGGCCCTGGGTGTTTATGTGTTGCTCGCCGACGAAGAGAAGGAGGAGGCGCGAGTCGCGCAGTTCGCTCGGTCGAGGGGTTTCGCGCTCATCGCTGTCGGCCTCAGCGTCAGCCTGGATGAGCTCGCGATTGGATTCGCTCTTGGCCTTGCCCGCGTGCCGATCGTCCCGGCGTTGATCCTGATCGCCGTCCAGGCCTTCGTGATCTCTCAGGTCGGGTTTGGCCTGGGGCGACGGATCGGTGAGTCAGTTCGCGAAGGGGCCGAGCGGCTCGCCGGAATCGCGCTTATCGGGATTGCGGGACTGCTGCTGTTAGCAAGGCTGGGCGTTCTTCGGATCTGACGAATTCCTTGCCTGCGGCGTCATACCTGAACGGCCTCGCGTGAGGCGCCAACCCAGCGCGCGGCAGCCAGGTCGGGAGCGCACGCACGAGATCGCGGGGACCCTCAACCTCGACCAGGCCGGCGCGAAGTGCCGCGCTCAAGTCCACCTGCCCGAGATAGACGCGCGTCATGGCTTCGAGGTTGGCGCGGACGATGAGGTCGTCGCCGAAGCCCGGGTCGCTGTAGCAGAGGTCCGGGTCTTTGCGCTTCAGCACCAACCAGTACCGCTTCGATTCGTCCTTGAACTCGAACCGCACAACCTGCCGGCTCACCGGGAGGTCGTCGAGATGCAGGTGCTTGAAGATGCGCCACATAAGAAAGTCCGGGTCGAGGTGCTCACGCCCCAGCTCCAGCC
>WNGG01023431.1_pt1 | contig 10363 bp, 8 predicted proteins | sample 5400661 | NCBI WGS metagenome assembly WNGG01 (sample SAMN13153372, study PRJNA577476) | soil metagenome | isolation source: 100 cm soil or saprolite under Garry oak tree replicate 1 | place: USA:California | collected 2016-06-15
CCACAGCGGGCCCGCCGACATCAACACCGACCTGGATCGCTACCTGGCCGTGTCCGCCGCCGACATCCGCCGGGTCGCCCGGAAGTACTTGGACCCCGCGAATGCCGTGATCGTGACGGTCAAACCGGGCGCCGCGGCGGCGGGCAAGACGGGGGGGCGGAATGAAGGCGGATAGGCGGATAGGCGGATGGGCGGTTAGCGTGGTCGTCTCGGCGACGGTCTTGCTATCCGGCTATCCGGCTATCCGACTGTCCGCCCAAGGCTTCCCGACCAAGCCTCCCAAGCCGACTCCGCTCTCCCCTGCGCGCTTTCCGCCGTTCCAGGAGGTCGCGCTCCTGAACGGCCTGCAGCTCGTCATCATCGAGCATCACGAGCAACCCGTGGTCTCGGTGACGCTGAGCTTCCGCGCCGGCGGCAGCTACGACCCGGCCGGCAAGGAGGGCCTGTCGGCGCTCGTGGCGGAGCTGCTCACCAAGGGCACGGAGCGCCGCACGGCGGAGCAGCTCGCGGCGACCATCGAAGGCGTGGGCGGCTCGCTCTCGGCGTCCTCCGGCGACGACTTCCTCACGGTCTCCGCGGACGCGCTGAGCGACCAGGTGGACCTGGTGTTCGACGTTCTGGGCGACGTCGCGCGCACGCGCGCCCTGTCGGCCCTGGCGCTGGAGCTGTCGCGGCCGGCGTCGCTGGCGAGCCGGTTCTTCGCGAGCGAGGTGTACGGCCGCAATCCCTACGGGCGCAGCGCCACGCGCGAGAGCTACACCGCCGTCACGCGCGACGACGTGACGGGATTCGCGGGACAACGCCTGCGGCCCGCCGGCGCCCTCCTGGTTGTCGCGGGCGACGTGACAGCGCCGCAGGTCCAGGCGCTGGTCGAGCAGGCGTTCGCGGGATGGCGGGGCGCGCCGCCCGCCACCGCGTCGCAGGCGCCCGCGCCCGGGAAGCGGGCCACCGACATCCTGCTGATTCATCGCCCCGGCTCGGCGCAGTCGAACATTGTGCTCGGCAACACCACCATGCGGCCCGGCGAGCCGATCTATTACGCCGGCCGGATCGCCACGCAGGCGCTGGGGGGCGGGGCGGACGCGCGGCTGTTCCTGATCCTGCGCGAGCAGAAAGGCTGGACGTACGGCGCGTACGCGTCGCTGCACCGCTACCGCGGGCTCGGCTACTGGCAGGCCACGGCGGAGGTGCGCACGGAAGTCACCGACAGCGCGCTGAGCGAGATGCTGCGGCAGGTGGATCGCATTCGCACCGAGACGATCCCCGACTCGGAGCTCGCGGCCGTGAAAGGGTTCCTCGTGGGCTCGTTCCCGCTCACGATCGAGACCCCAAGCCAGATCGCGAGCCAGGTCGCGAACGCCAAGCTGCTGGGTTTGGGGGACGACTACCTGCGGCTGTACCGCGAGCGGCTGAGCGCCGTTACCGCGCTGCAGGCCAGAGCCGCCGCCGCCCGGCTGTACCGGCGGAGCGAGCTCACCGTCGTGGTGGTGGGCGACGCCGCCCGGATCGGCGCCCGGCTGCAGGCCTCCAGCGTGATGCTCCAGGGGAAGGCGGTCGGCTACACGGTGTCCGACGTCCGCCGGTCGCGCGACTCGCTCCTGTACGTCGAGCGCTCGAGCCTGGCGAGCGGGACCTTCGAGCAGCGCACCACCGTGCTGCTCGACCCGGCCGACGGGTCCGTGCGCCAGGTGGATCAGGTGACGACGCAGCAGGGCCAGAAGGCGGAGACCCATCTCAGCTACGCGGGCGGCCGGGTCAAAGGCCAGAGTGCCGCGCCGCAGCAGGACGGCTCGATCAAGCGCTACGACATCGACACCGTGCTGCCCCCGGGGACGGTGGACGAGAATGCTGTGCCGTTCGTCGTGCCGGCGCTGCCGCTCGCGGCCGGCAAGGCGTTCACGCTGAGCTTCTTCACGCCGAGCGAGAATGCGCAGAAGACGCTGACCTTCAAGGTCGGGGCCCCCGAACGCGTCACGGTGGCCGCCGGGACGTTTCAGGCATATCGCATCGCGGTGACCGGGTCGCGGGTGCCGTTCACGATGTACGTGACCACGGAGACCCCCCGGAGGGTCGTGAAGACCGAATTCGTGGGACAGCCGTTCATCGTCGAACTCGTGAAGTAGGCCAGGACCGGAGGGGGGGCAGACGCATGCGGCGATCTTTGTATCCGTTGCTCGCGCTGTCGGTCTCCTGCGCGACGGCCGGGGCACGGCAGGCCGCGGCCCCAGCGCCGGTGCCGCAGGCCGCGACGTCCGAGAGCAGCAGTGTCATGCGACCGCAGTATCCGACCACCTACCGGCGCCATCCCAATGCGGCGGTCGTGATCCGCAACGCGACGATCATGACCGCGACCGGGCAGGAAATTCCCAACGGGTCCATCTTGTTCAAGGACGGCCGCATCGTGGCCGTCGGCGCCAGGGTGGACGCGCCGGCCAACGCCGTGGTCGTGGATGGGACCGGGAAATACGTGACCCCGGGCCTGATCGACGACCACTCGCACCTCGGCGTCTACGCCGCGCCCGGCACCGATGCCGAGTCCGATGGCAACGAGGCGACGAACCCGGTCACCGCCGAGGTGTGGGCGGAGCATTCGTTCTGGCCGCAGGACCCGCAGATCCCCCTCGCCATCGCGGGCGGCATCACCACGATTCAGGCGCTCCCCGGCTCGGCGAACCTGATCGGCGGGCGCAGCGCGATCCTCAAGCTGATTCCGGCGCGCACCGTGCAGGAGATGAAGTTCCCGGGCGCGCGTTACGGCCTGAAGATGGCGTGCGGCGAGAATCCCAAACGGGTGTACGGCCGCCGCGGCGGGCCGTCGACCCGCATGGGCAACATGGCGGGCTATCGCAGCGCGTTCGCGCAGGCCGAGGCCTACCGCCGCCGGTGGGACACCTGGAACAAGGATCACAAGGGTGATCCGCCGGAGCGGAACCTCCGTCTCGAGACGCTCGCCGAAGTGCTGCGGGGCAACATCTACGTGCAGAACCACTGCTACCGGGCCGACGAAATGGCGCTGATGGAGGACCTCGCGCACGAGTTCGGCTTCAAGATCCGCTCGTTCCATCACGCCGTGGAGGCGTACAAGATCGCGGACCTGCTCGCGCAGGACTCGACGTCCGTGTCGGTGTGGGCCGACTGGTGGGGCTTCAAGGAAGAGGCGATGGACGGCGTCCAGCAGAACGCGGCGCTCAACCAGCAGGCGGGCGGGCGACCGCTGATCCACTCGGACAGCCCCAGCGGCATCCAGCGCCTGAACCAGGAGGCCGCGAAGGCGATGTACTCCGGCCAACGCGCCGGGATCGCGATCACCCGCGACCAGGCGCTGCGCTGGATCACCGTCAACCCCGCGTGGACGCTCGGGATCGACTCGATCGTCGGAACGTTGGAGCCGGGGAAGATGGCCGATGTCGTAGTGTGGTCAGGGGACCCCTTCTCCGTGTACGCGAAGGCCGTTCAGGTCTACAACGACGGCTGGTTGGTGTACGATCGCCGCGACGCGGCGCACCAGCCCCGCACCGACTTCGAGCTCGGCCAGGTGCCGGCGCCGGGGACCGACCGATGATCGCGGTCCTCCTCGTCCAGACCGTCGCCATCACGGGGGGCACGGTCTATCCGGTCACGGGCCCGAAGATCGCGAACGCCACCGTCCTGATCCGCGACGGCAAGGTCGCCGCGGTGGGGAGCAACGTCACCATTCCCTCGGACGCGACCCGCATCGACGCGACCGGGAAATGGATCACCCCCGGCTTCATCGACGGGGGCGGGCAGATGGGCCTGGTCGAGATCGGCGCCGTGGAGGGGACGCGCGAGGGCGCCCTGCGGGGCGACAGCGTGGCCGCCGCGTTCAACGTCGCCGAGGGGATCAACCCCGCGTCCACCCTGATCCCGGTCACGCGCATCGAGGGGATCACCACGACCCTCGCCACACCCGGGGGGGGCGCGAACCTCATCAGCGGCCAGGCGGTGCTGATCGATCTCGACGGCTCCACCATCGAGCAGATGCTCGTCAAGTCGCCCGCCGGGATGGTCGCGTACCACGGCGCTGCGCCTCGCCCGGGAGTACAAGCTCAAGCTCATCCTGGCGGGCGCTGCAGAGGGCTGGCAGATCGCGGACGAGATCGCGCGCGCCGGCGTGCCGGTGCTGGTGCAGCCGCTCGACAACATCCCGTCGTACGACGCGCTCGGCATCCGCTACGAGAACGCCGCGTTCCTCGCCCGGGCCGGCGTCAAGGTGGCGCTGCTCGAGACCGACACTCACAACTCCCGCAACCTGCGCCAGCAGGCCGGCAACGCCGTGTCCTACGGCATGACGTGGGAGCAGGCGCTGCGGGCGGTGACGCTCTCCCCCGCCGAGATCTTCGGAGTCGCGGATCGCTACGGCTCGCTCGAGCCGGGGAAGGTGGCCAACGTGGTGGTCTGGTCGGGAGATCCCTTCGAATTCACGACGGGGGTCGAGCACGTGTTCATTCGGGGGCGGGAGATCCCGCTGAAGAGCCGGCAGACAGAGCTGTTCGAGCGATACAAGAAGCTGCCACCTACGTACTAGAAGGGCGGCCTCCGCTTCTCGGATGCCGCCCTGCTTGTTCTATCCGCCTATCGCGCCGCCTTCGGATACACGCTCACTCTGTACCGCTTCTTGTTCTTGTGCTCGAACTTGACCTGACCGTCGATCACCGTGAACAGCGTGTCGTCCGAGGCGCGGCGCACGTTGAGGCCGGGGTGGAACTTCGTCCCCCGCTGCTTCACGAGGATGCTCCCCGCGGTCACGAACTCCCCGGCGAACCGCTTCACGCCCAGGTACTTCGGACGCGAATCGCGCCCGTTGCGGGAGGAGCCGACGCCCTTCTTGTGAGCCATGTGGATCAGTCCTTGAGCTTGACGTCCGCGATCTTGATCTCGGTGAACTGCTGCCGGTGCCCGGCGTGGCGGCGGAACCCGGTGCGCCGCGCGAACCGATAGATCCGGATCTTCTTGCCTTTGGCGTGTCGCACCACCTCGGCCGTCACCCTGGCGCCCTTCACCACAGGCTTCCCGGCGTGCACGTGCTTGCCGTCGCTGGCGAGCAGCACCTCGTCGAACGTCACCTTGCTCCCGGGCTCGGCCGCGAGGAGCGGGACCTTGATGGTGGCGCCCGGTTCGGCCCGGAACTGGCGCCCGCCGGTGGCGAAGATGGCGTACGTCATAGGGCGCGGAACCTAAACGGGGACAAGCATTTGGTCAAGCGACGGCGTACTGCTCCGTCACGTCCCGTCCGGCCGGTTTAGCCATCATGCGGAATTCGTCCAGCCGCATCATCGGGTCGTCCCGGACTTCGAGCTCGAGCCCCGTCTGCTTCTCGAGCTGCCGTAAGAAGTTAGGCTCCTGCTCCACGAGATACAGCGCTACCTCGGGGTGCAAGCGCACGGCCAGCTGCCGCTCCTTGTGCTCGGCGCCGGCCCGCTTGAGCGAGCGCTCCATCCGCCGCACCACGACCTCGGGCCGGAACACGCGGCCGGTCCCGTGGCAAGTGGGGCACTCCGCAGTCATCGAGTGCCACAGCGACGGGCGCACGCGCTGGCGCGTCATCTCGACCAGCCCCAGCTCGGACACCGCGAACGCCTTGGTGCGAGCGCGGTCGCGTCCCAGGTGGGTGCGCAGTTCCTGCAGCACCTTGTCGCGGTTGCCGCGGGACTCCATGTCGATGAAATCGACCACGATGATGCCGCCGATGTCCCGCAGTCGCAGCTGGCGCGCCACCTCGCGCGCCGCCTCGAGGTTGGTCTTGAGGATCGTGCTCTCGGGGTCCTTCTTGCCCGTATAGCGCCCAGTGTTGACGTCGATCGACGTGAGCGCCTCGGTCGGCTGGATGATCAAGTAGCCGCCGGTGGGGAGCTCCACCCGCGGCTTGAAGAGGTTCCGGATCTCCGCCTCGATGTCGTACTCGTCGAACAGCGGCGTCTCGGCGTCGTACGACTTCACCCGCTCGAGCAGGTCGGGATCGATCTGCTTCAGATACTGCACGATCTCGTTGTGCAGCATCTTCGCGTCAACCAACAGGGAATCGACCTTGTCGGAGAACAGGTCGCGGATGATCCCGCGGGTGAGACTCGTTTCGCCCTGCAGCAACGCGGGCGCGCGTGCGGAGCCGGCCTTGCGCTTGATCTTCTTCCACAGGCCGTAGAGGTGATCGATCTCGCGCTTGCAGCTCTGCTCGGTCAGGTCCTCGGCCACGGTGCGGATGATCCACCCGCCCGCCCCCGGTTCCTTGGGGACGAGCTTCGACACCATGTCGCGCAGCTTGGCCCGCTGCTCGCGATTCTCGATTTTCCGGGAGACCCCGACCTTGGAGGCGAACGGCATGTAGACGAGGAACCGGCCCGCTAACGAGATCTGCGCGGTGACGCGCGGTCCCTTGGTGCCGATCGGCTCTTTGATGACTTGAACGATCTTCGCTTCGCCGCGCTTCAGCTCGTCGGCGACGTTCGGCAGGCGGCGCCGGGCGGAGCGGTTGGCCCCCTCGCCACCGTTGCCGTTCTCGTCTTCCCCATCGGACGGCTCGTCCTCGTCCTCGGACTCGATCAGGTCGGAGGCGTGGAGGAACGCGCTCTTTTCCGCTCCGATGTTGACGAATGCGGCTTGGATCCCCGGCAAGACGGCCTCGACCGTGCCGAGGTAGATGTCGCCCACCGTGCGGCGGGCGTCGGGACGATCCACCAGGAGCTCAACAAGGCGGTCGTCCTCCAGGATCGCCACGCGGGTTTCCCGCGGGCTCCCGCTGATCAGGATTTCCCGTTTCAAAGCAAGTGCCCTCGACCCCGGGCGGCCAGCAGCCGGTCGGGGTCCGACGATTGTTCCAACAAAAGCTCATGCCAAGCAGATAGACTGAGGATGAGATGAACCGATTGGACGGGACGCCCGCGCGCGGCGCACCAACGGCGCCCGTGAGCGCAGACGAACCGGGAGTCCAATGCACGTTCTAAATCTAGGCGGGCTTGCGACTTACGTCAACCGCCCCGAGATTAATGCGCTATGAGCACCCCACCTAGGCATCACTTCGCCCGGAGTCTGATCCTGACTGGCATCCTATTCGGCGGCGCCGCGTCCGCGCAAACGCTCCAGTACCCGCCTGCCCGCAAGGGCGACGTGGTCGACGACTATCACGGCACCAGGGTCGCCGACCCCTATCGCTGGCTCGAGGACCCCGATTCCCCCGAATCGCGGGGCTGGATCGACGCCGAGAACCGGCTCACCGAGGGCTATCTCTCTCAGATCCCGGAGCGGGCGGCGCTTCGCAAGCGCCTGACGGCGCTCTGGAACTATCCGAAGTACGGCGCGCCATTCCACAAGGCGGGGCGCTACTTCTTTTTTAAGAACGACGGGCTGCAGAACCAGTCGGTGCTGTACAAGCAGGCCTCCCTCACGGCCGGCCCCGAGACGTTGCTCGATCCCAACCTGCTCTCCGAAGACGGCACCGTGGCCGTCTCGACGCTGGCGGTGTCCGAAGACGGGCGGCTCCTCGCCTTCGGGACCTCGGCGAGCGGCTCGGACTGGGAGGAGTTCCATGTGCGCGACGTGGCGAGCGGGCGCGACCTGCCGGATCACCTGCAGTGGATCAAGTTCTCGGGCGCCTCGTGGACCAAGGACGGCGCGGGATTCTTCTATAGCCGCTACCCCCAGCCCGGGGACAAGGCGCTCACCGACGTGAACCGATTCCAGCGACTCTATTACCACCGCCTCGGCGCCGACCAAGCGGCGGACGTCCTCGTCTACGAGCGGTCCGACCAGCCGGATTGGGGCTTCGGCGCCGACGTCACCGACGACGGCCGCTACGCCGTGGTGACCGTGTGGCTCGGCACCGATCGGCGGAACCGCGTCTACTATGTCGATCTGAAAGACGCGCGGCACCCGCGCGTCAAGGGCGAGGTCGCGCGACTGCTGGACGAGTTCGACGCGAGCTACGGGTTCATCGGCAACGACGGGCCCGTGTTCTACGTCCTCACCGATCTCGACGCCCCGCGCAAGCGCGTGATCGCGATCGACACCCGGCACCCCGAGCGGAGCCGCTGGCGGGAGCTGATTCCCCAGGGCGACGACGTGATCGAGAGCGTACAGATCATCCACGACACGTTCGTGGCGAATTACCTCCACGACGCGCACTCACGGCTGCGGCTGTTCGCGCTCGACGGCCGGTTCTTGGAAGACCTCACGCTCCCGACGCTCGGCTCGGTGGGTACCGTGTCGGGCGAGCGGAAGGACGACGCGATGTTCTACGCCTTCACGTCGTTCCTCTATCCCACGACCATTTTCCGCTACGACTTCAAGACGCGACAGACGAGCGTCTTCAAGGCGCCGACGATCGACTTCGATCCGTCCGGCTACGAGACGGAGCAGGTGTTCTACCCGAGCCGGGACGGCACGCGCGTGCCGATGTTCCTGACGCACAAGAAAGGCCTGAAGCAGGACGGCACGAACCCGACGTACTTATACGGCTACGGCGGGTTCAACATCAGCCTCACCCCGAGCTTCTCGGTGGCCACGCTCGCGTGGCTCGAGATGGGGGGCGTATACGCGGTGCCCACCCTGCGGGGCGGCGGCGAGTACGGCGAGGAGTGGCACGAGGCGGGCATGCACGAGAAGAAGCAGAACGTGTTCGACGACTTCATCGCGGCGGCGGAGTACCTGATCAAGGAGGGCTACACCGCGCCCGCGAGGCTCGCGATCGGCGGTGGGTCGAACGGCGGGCTGCTCGTCGGCGCGGCGATCACGCAGCGGCCCGAGTTGTTCGGGGCGGCCCTGCCCGCGGTCGGCGTGATGGACATGCTGCGGTTCCACAAGTTCACGATCGGCTGGGCCTGGGTCACCGAGTACGGGTCGGCCGACAGCGCGGCGCAATTCCCCTATCTCTACAAGTACTCGCCGCTCCATAATATCCGGCCGGGCACGCGCTACCCCGCCACGCTCATCACCACTGCCGACCACGACGATCGCGTCGTGCCGGGGCATTCGTTCAAGTTCGCCGCGACGCTCCAGGCCGCGCAGGCGGGGCCCCAGCCGGTGCTGATCGAGATCGAGACGAAGGCCGGCCACGGCGCCGGCAAGCCGACGAGCAAGATCATCGAGGAGCAGGCAGATCGGTTGGCGTTCCTGGTGAGGAACTTGGCGATCGCGATGCCCTAGTCTACCAGATCGCCTAGCAGCTGCCGCGCAATCACGATCCGCTGGATCTCGCTCGTGCCCTCGCCGATCTCGCAGATCTTGGCGTCGCGCATCATCCGCTCCACCGGGTAGTCGGTCGTGTAGCCGTAGCCTCCGTGCAGCTGGACGGCCTTCGTCGTGGCGCGCATGGCGAGCTCGGAGGCGTAGAGCTTGGCCATGGCGGCCTCGCGCTTGAACGGGCGGCCGTGCTGCTTGAGCCAGGCCGCGTGGTAGACGAGGTGCTGCGCGGCTTCGATCTCCGTCGCCATGTCGGCGAGGGCGAAGTGCACGCCCTGGAAGCTCGCGATCGGTTTGCCGAACTGCTTGCGCGTCGTCGTGTACCTGAGGGATTCGGCGAGCGCGCCCTCCGCGATGCCGAGCGCCAGCGCGCCCAGGCCGATGCGCCCGCCGTCGAGTGTGTGGAGGAATTGCCGGAATCCGTCGTTCATCGTGCCCAGGACGTTCTCCTTCGGGACGATCGCGTCCTGGAACACCAGCTCGCGCGTGTCAGAGGCGCGCCAACCGAGCTTGTCCTCCTTCTTGGCTGCGAGGACGCCCGGACACTTGGGGAGCGCGGCGTCGTGGCCGACGCCCACGCGCGCCGTTTCGGCGAGATCCGTCGTGTCTTTGGTGACGATGAACGCCGTGATGCCGCGGGTCTTCTGGGCGGCGGGATCGGTGCGGGCGCTCACCACGAAGACTTCGCCGACCCCGGCGTGCGTGATGAAGATCTTCGAGCCGTTGAGCACGAAGTGGTCGCCCTTGTCCAGCGCCACGGTCTTGGTCCCGCCGGCGTCCGACCCCGCGCCCGTCTCCGTAAGCCCGAACCCGGCCAGCACTTTCCCCGCCGCGAGCCGGGGGACGTAGCGCCGTTTCTGCTCCTCGGTCCCGAAATCCACGATCGGCGATGTGCCGAGCGTGGTGTGGGCGCTCACGGTGATGGCGTGGCTCGCGTCCACCTTGGCGAGCTCGTGGATGACGATGATGTAGGAGAGGTAGTCCATCCCGGCGCCGCCGAGCTCTTCCGGCCAGGGGATGCCGAAGAGGCCGAGCTCGGCCATCTGTTTCACGTTGTCCCAGGGGAACTTGCTCTCGAGGTCGTACTGGCGTGCGGACGGTTTCACGACCTGCTCGGCGAAGTCGCGCACCAGGTCGCGGACCTGGAGGTGGTCGGGGGTGAAGTAGAGGG
>WNGG01012507.1_pt1 | contig 10362 bp, 8 predicted proteins | sample 5400661 | NCBI WGS metagenome assembly WNGG01 (sample SAMN13153372, study PRJNA577476) | soil metagenome | isolation source: 100 cm soil or saprolite under Garry oak tree replicate 1 | place: USA:California | collected 2016-06-15
GCAGGCTCTTCATGATCACCTCCTTGTGCTATGTTTCACTTGGCGCGAGCTGTCTCCTCTACCCGTTAACAAGGGAAGTCTAACCCATGCAAGCTGTGCAAGGTAATGGTCACCTGCCTGTCACTCGTGGGTGACGGGCTACTCTTCCACGATCAGATTGGGTAAGAGTTGCCGACAATCCGACCGGGGCGGCGAGTCTTGTCGTGGGCCCGCTCGATAAGTGATTCCGGCTGAAGTCATCGTTCGACATGTAGTACTGGAATTCCGGCCTTGACGAATCCACAGTCGAATGTCTACCATCACCTCCTAGTTGGAGGTCGGACATCTACCATGGCCAAGAATACGCGGCAACGCGCGAATGTACTCCAGGGAACCCTGGACATGCTCATCCTGCGAACACTTCTTTATGGTCCAGCGCATGGTCATCAGATTGGCAAGCATATTCAACGGACCACCAATGACTTCCTTCAAATGCAGCACGGCTCTCTCTACCCTGCGCTGCACAGACTGGAGCGAAGGGGATGGGTTACCTCCAAGTGGGAAATAGCTCCGGATCGCAATCGGGAATTCAAGTATTACCGACTTACGGAAAAGGGCAGAAAACAACTTTTGGTCGAAGAATCGCAATGGAAGCAGATGGCGGAAGCTGTCGGACGCATAATGTGGCCCGCGGCTGAGGAGAGCTGAGATGACGTGGTGGCAGATCAGGAAACGGGATGCCGACGTGGAGCGGGAACTACAATCGGACCTTGAACTGGAAGAAGAAGAGCAACGGCAACACGGCGTGCTACCAGAAGAGGCCCGCCATGCCGCCCTGCGTTCTTTCGGCAATCGCACTCTTATTAGCGAGGAAACTCGCGCTGTCTGGAGATGGAACGGACTGGAGAGTCTTCTTCGCGATCTAAGGATCAGCGTTCGCACTCTCTTGCGGTCGCCTGGGTTTTCAATCGTTGCCGTTCTCGTAATGGCGTTGTGCATCGGCGCTACGACATCGCTATTCACCGTGGTGCGTTCGGTCCTGCTTAGCCCGCTTCCTTTCCGTGATCCGGATCGGCTGGTGATGATCTATGAGCATTTCCGCGACCCCAGCATGAATGGGCAGCAGTTCAACTACAACCCCGTTGCTCCCGCCGACTATTTCGATTGGCGCAAACAAACCCATGGCTTTGACGACATGGCGGCGTGGCGCTGGTGGCAATTCACCCTGACCGGGGAGGGCGGAGAGTTGCCGGAACTGGTGAGCGCCCGGGGCGGGACCTGGAACCTGTTTCCGCTCCTGGGGGTGAATGCGGTCATCGGACGCACGTTTACCGAGAGCGAAGATCGTCCGGACGGAAATGCCGCCATGCTTACATGGAATCTCTTCGCGCGGCGGTTCGGCGGCAATCCATCGATTGTCGGCAGTCAAATCCATCTGGACGGGAAGCCATACACAGTGGTCGGCGTGCTTCCGAAATGGTTCACCTATCCCGATGCGAAGGTACAAGTGTGGGACGCCCTGAGCCAGGTGGAGGCAGTGCAATATGGGTTGCATTTGCAGAACCAGAATGCGCCGGTGGCCGAGGATGTCGCGCCGAGGACGCTTTCGGACGATCTTGCACAGAATGTAAAGAAGCCGTTAACCGTCCTGCTGTGTGCCGTTGGCTGCATGCTTCTAATCGGTTGCCTGAACGTGGCTAACCTGTTGGTGGCACGGTCCGCGGCACGGCAGAGGGAGATCGCCATCCGGAGCGCACTGGGGGCACGGAAGATGACTCTGATCCGGGAACAGTTGGTGGAGAGCTTGCTGGTCTCGCTTGCGGGCGGCATCACGGGAGTGCTGTTATCGCTTGCGGCCACGAAGTGGCTGGTCAGCACGTGGACTAATCTTCCCAGCGCCCGGAGTATTCACGCGGATGGTACTGTGTTGGCGTTTGCCTGCGTGCTTGTCTTCGCAACGGCCTTGCTGGCAGGTCTGCTGCCGGCGATCTCGTCCACAGGACGGGGGACGATCCCGGCGCTGCAGGCTTCATCGCGGAGCACGGTGGGCAGCCAATCGCGAACGGCGTTGCGCAAGACGCTGCTTACGGTAGAGATAGCGACGACTGTGGTCCTGTTAATCGCTGCCGGCCTTCTGCTCAAGAGCTTCTGGCGGCTCCGGACAACAGATGTGGGTTGCGCGACCGACAATGTGCTCACGATGGATTACAGCCTGCCCGCCAAGAAATACGACAGTCCCGAGAAGATGAACGCATTCAACGAAACCCTGCTGCAGCAGGTACGCGCTATGCCGGGTGTAAGCGCCGCGGCGCTTGGGTCGATGGTGCCTGGAGCGGGAGCCGGAGAGGATGATATCTTCACGATTCCCGAACATCCACCGATTGCGCCCGGCACGGCGCTACCCGACGCGCTCTACCGGACGGCCGATCCCGGATACTTCAGTGCATTGCAAATACCGCTCCTGAAAGGGCGGTTTTTTACCAGTGGGGATCGCGCCGGCCGCCCAAAGACGGTCATCATCAACCGCCTGCTGGCGCAGCAGTATTTCCCGGGCGAAAATCCGGTGGGCACGCATCTCCACGTCGTTCCGTACGGAAACGCCGATTACGAAATCGTCGGAGTTGTTGCCGACACGCTATATCAGGTGGGTCAGCCGGCCAAGGCGACCATGTATTTCCCTGTTCTTAACGGGGACACCGGTATGGGTTTGACTCTGGCAGTGCGCGCCGCCGCCGATCCCCTCTCATTTTCCGTTCCGATCCAGAAAAAGATTGCGGAACTCGATCCGGAGTTGCCGGTCTCCGATGTACTCACCATACAGCAAATCATTGAACGGTCATTGGGTAACGCCAGCCTGAGTGCCAGCCTCGTGGTCGGCTTCGCAGTGCTGTCCTTGATATTGGCGTCAGTAGGGTTGTACGGAGTCCTTTCTTACCTCGCGACCCAGCGTACTGGAGAGATGGGCGTTCGCATGGCGCTCGGTGCACAACGCGAGGAGATTCTGCGCCTGATGCTGGGCGACGGCCTGCGTCCAGCGCTCTATGGACTGACGATTGGCCTGGTCGCCAGCATCTGGGCGGTACGCGTAATCCAGTCGATGCTCTATGGAACCCAGCCGCTCGATCCGGCGATCTTCGCGTCTGTGGCAGCGTCCATACTAGTTGTGGCGGCCCTGGCCTGCCTTGTTCCCGCATGGAAGGCGTCGCGGATCGATCCAATGCAGGCGTTGCGAATGGAATAAGCTAATACGAGGGCGATCAGCCAGAAACCATCTTCTGAAGGGCGTTGTTGCACGTTTTACGGGTTGTGGGCGAGTCACGGGCAACCCTTCCGTAATCCGGCAAGTTAAGGGTTGCCGACCACTCGTCCGCTGACGCAGTCGACTGGCGTGCTCTCGGAGCACAACCCCCCATTCCTCGCAATCGCTGTCAGCAAAAAGGGTAAAATCCGCACAGCTAACCGAAGGGCGAGGGGTTCATGCTGACGTGGCGCGCGTCCTGGTGGATGTACGTGATAGCGGCCGTATATGCACTCACGTTCTTGTTCAATACGCGGGGAATTCTGGGGGCCAGCGAGCGAAGGGTGGGTGCTCGCGGGGGCGTTCAAAGCCAGCAGCGTGCTGCCAGGCGGGCCAATGGACAAGGCGGGTCTACGGCCGGGCGATGTCCTCGAAGCAGTAGGTGGACAGCCTCTCAATGGAGCAGCCGATTGGTTCTTGGCGCGAGCGTATTTTGAACGGGACCACCCAGTCGAGCTCCAAGTGCGGCGCGGCAGGCAACACCTTGCCTTGAAGCTCATAATCTCTGCACCTGCTTGGCGCTCTTGGAACGGCGCGGATTATTTCCCCGCAGTTGCGCTCTATGTTGCCCGCTTCGTCGTGCTATTGCTGGCAATCCTTGTCGGTTTCAGTCGCCCCCAACAGCTCAGCGCTCGTCTTGCCGCCCTGATGTTTGCAATTGGAGCCGTTGCGGAAGGGTATCCAAGCTCTGGATGGGCAGAGCTGCGCTTCGTCATTTACCTGCCGTGCTTGCGATTCCTATAGGTCTGGCCACGGCATCGTGCCTACTAGCGCCCGTAGTTTGGCTGGCGTTTTTTGCGAGCTTCCCCCGACGTTGGCTTCCGCAACGGTCGCGATGGGCACTGGTAGCCGTGCCCCTGGTGCTTTTTGGAGTCCCGATCGTGGCCTCAGCGATCGCAATGATCTACGCGCCATCCGTTTTGGCCAGACCTTGGCCGGAGGTGTTCTCGGCGGCCCCAGTGCCCTTGATACAAGATGTTGCCGGCGTGACCTCTTTACTGTTTCTCAATGAGTTGCCGCTGTATCAGCCGTACATGCAGGCCAAGCTCTTGGAACTATGGCTCGTGGTTACGATCCTCTATTTTGCGGCAGGCTGCCTGATGCTAGTGGCCAACAATCGCCGCCTTGAAGACCCCCAGGCCCGACGGCGCATGGGCGCGCTGCATCTCGCTCTTGTGGTTTTTGCAGTCGTGGTTGCCCACAATTTCTTCGTGCGAAATTGGACTAGCTGGTTTGGAAGCACGCCGCCGGCATTGTTTTCGTGGGCGGGCTTTGTGGGTGAGACTCTCCTGTTCTTGTTCATACCGCTTATCCTGGCGTACTGCGTCCTCACAGAAGGTCCCACGCGGACGGGATTACCAAGCAGAGGGGGCGGCGGCTAATTCTGGTGTGGGTGGCCGCGAAGCTGGTGTTGCAAGCGGTCTAACGGGCAATGCGGAAGTTGTCCCAGTAAACCCACGCGCACATACTTTCGGTTTGCCGACAAATCGCCCAGAACCTCATCTTTACGCTTCCCAGAGCCCGTTTGCGCAGGTATCGTAGCTCGGGCCGCGCTCTTCTCGGAAGGAGGATGGGATGCTTTCTCTAAGACGCCAACTGCTTCGAACTCTGTCATTTGCTTTCGGGTCGAGCTTCATCTTGGGGCGGAACCAACTCGCCATAGCGGCGCAGACAGCCGTACAGCCAAAGACCTCTCCTCTCCCTCCGGGGGCCGCGGTTCGCGATGCGATCGCTGAAGGAACGGAAATGGAAAAAGTGATCGGAATCGGAGGATTCTTCTTTCGAGCCAAAGATCCGAAAGCGCTGGGGCTTTGGTACCAGCAGCACCTGGGAATCTCGCTCATACCATCGAGCGAAGGGGATCCCGTTTGGGAGCAAGAGGCAGGCCCCACTGCTTTCGCGCCTTTTCCTGAGACGAGCAAATATTTCGGGGATGCCCAAAAGGTCTGGATGCTGAACTTTCGAGTCCGGGATCTCGACAAAATGGCTGCACAGCTACGGGCCGCAGGAACCGAGATCAAGATTTACCCGCCCGATCCCACCGGCCGGTTTGCCCGCGTGCATGACCCTGAGGGAAATCCGATCGAATTGTGGCAACCCGCAAAGCCCGGCGCTCCACACTAGCTTGCTCAGGAGCCACGGGCTCAAATCCTCGCACGGGACGAATCGCGTCAATCCACTTGGATGTTTCGGTGTATCCCTTCGAGATACACCGATGTACGATACGCCGCATGCACCGGCTTGACGATTGGCGTTCCTTTCTGGCGCTGGCTGTTGCCCTGATTGTCGCTGGTGCGTGCCGCTCCGCGTGGGCAACGCGACATGACGGATTCACAGTCGACGAGCCGTGGCACATCACCGCTGGCGTTGCGTATATCCGTACGGGCGAGTATTACTTGAATCCGGAGCACCCGCCGCTCGTCAAACTTGTGGCCGGCCTAGCCGCCCCGCGAAGCGTTTTCCGATTTATTGAACCTGGCCTTTTGCACGATAAGAACGCCGAGCGCCGATTTGTCGAAGAAACGATGTACGAGCAGAATGACGCTGACATCATACAGTCACGCGTTCGGCGGGCGATGTACCTGTTCAACGGATTGTTATTCTTGGGCTTCGCGTTGACCGCGTTTCGCGTCTTCGGAAGGGTAGTGACCGTCGGCGCTGTTGTTTTTGCACTGATTGATCCTACCGTCGCCGCGCACTGGCCAGTGGTGATGACCGACCTTCCGGTAGCACTTTTGTCGATCACGAGCGTATTGTTATGCATTCAGCTGATTCGAGAATGGAGCAGGGCCAATCTCTGTTTGCTGGCGTTAGCCCTCGGGCTGACGCTGTCCGTCAAACATTCGGGATTGATTGCCTTCGGTTATGTTGCGGCTCTCGGCATTGGCGGTTTATGGTGGCAGACTCGTTGCAGTAAATGGGCAATGCTTCAAAAGTGTGTGGCTTTTTTGGCCGTGCTGGGCTGCGCGGTGGCGATACTTTGGGGCACGTACCGTTTAAAATACTATGAGACCAACTCCTGGCAGCAACAATTCAATCGGACGCTGACTTCTAAAATTGAGGATGTTCAGTCTCCTGTATGGCGATCCAGCCTAAGCACTGTCGCGAAATGGCGAGTCCTGCCGCGGTCCTACATCTGGGGTCTTGCCGACATTGTGCGCACTGGTATGGAAGGGCGCGCGTATTCCACATATGCCTTTGGCCGGTTGACCTTCATGCAGCGCCGTCCGCTGATTTTTCCTGGCTACATTGCAACAAGACTTCCGATCGGGCTCATTCTCTTGTCATGTCTCGGGTGCGTCGTTGTTTTTCGCCGCAGTGTCCCCACACCGGACAAGCTGGCCGCAGCAGCCCTAATCTCGTTAGCTGGTGTCTTGCTAGTCATTCTGGCGCGCTCAAGCGCTGAGTACGCAGGAGTCAGACACGCCCTGACAGTGTACTTCGTGACAGCCATTCTTGGCGGCTTCGGCGTGCAATGGCTCATGCGCTTGCACAAAAAGTTCTTAAGCGCGGCTGCGTTCGGACTGATCCTTGCTGCCTGCCTTCCGGCCCTTGCCGTCGAAAGACCCTGGGAATACCACAACATTCTGGCAGGGGGAACCAGCCAGGCATATCGCTACTTTCGCAACGATGGGATTGACCTTGGTCAACGCGACAAGGAAATCGCCGAGTACTACCATCGGAACCTTGAGCCAGTGGGAGAGGTCCCTTACGTCGCGTATTATCCTTCTTTCGTCAAGCCGGACCTGATTACCTATCGCCGCATGAAACTGCGGGCACTCGATGACCCCTCGGGGAACGAACTGCCTCCGACGACGGTTTCCGGCACGCTAATAGTGCATGCTTCCACAAGCGCACCGGCAATATGGTCGGACAACAAGGCACTCCGTGACGCGCAACCCGTGGATCGCGTTGGGAACGTTCTGATCTATCGGGGGACGTACTACTTGCCTAACGCTCGGGCCGACGCGCTCTTCGGCAAGGCAATGAGATTGTTTGAGGATCCCAAGCCAGATTTCCAGCGGATTGAGAGCCTTCTCGCAGAAGGCCTCTTGCTGCGCTCCAATGACTTTTCGGGTTGGATGATGTCGGGGAACCTGCATTTGCTTCGTGGTGAACGAGAACAGGCGGTTGCGGATTACCAGAGGGCTCGTGATAGCACGCTGCCCAGTCCGTTTCGAGCCATGTTTGAGAATCAGATCCGCATGGTTTCGACACAGCCCTTGAACTCCGTTCCACCAATGCGCGATCCCGGCATTGAGTGAGTCTTTGGCCTTCTCTCTGAAAAAAGCCTTTGCGAAAAACCAGCAGAATAATGAGGCTGCACTACACGCGCCATCCTCAACCGAAAGGTCTAGTCTCCCGAGAGCCTCAGAAATCAGTCACGCCCCTGTCGGAGACTCAATTTGGCGCTTGCCGGGCCTCACGGGATGGATGACGGGCAACCCTGACGTAACGCGATTAGGGAAGGGTTGCCGACAACCGACCAAGTGACCTCAGCAACTTCAGAAAGACCCACCTCCGTTACCTGAATATGTTTCAATTGACATGCCGCAGTAGGCGGAAAACGAGCAGGGACTACCAGGATGATGCGCGATCGTCGATCCTTTCTCCGCGAGGGTGCGGTTGCTACAGCGGCCCTGGCGGCCGGCTGGCGCCCCAGCTGGGCCGAGCGGCTTGATCATGCGCTCGCGGCGCTGCCGCGCGATGCTCAGGCGGTTGCCGAAAACGAGGCCTTCTGGCATGACGTGCGTCAGTCCTTCACCCTCGAACCTGGGCTAGTCAACCTCAATTACGGCTACAGCCCGAGCCCTACTGCGGTGCTCGTGACGCTGGAGCGCGAGACCGTGCGCACGAATCGTGCGCCCCTCTATTGGGGACATTGGCCCGAGAGTGCTACGGACCCGCGGCGGGAGGATGTGCGACGGCGCGCGGCGGCTCTGCTTGGCTGCGACCCGGAGGAACTCGCCCTGACGCGGAGTACCACCGAAGCACTCCAGATCGTCCAGCTCGGCCTCGACCTCCGCCGCGGTGACGAGGTGCTGAGTACCAGCGAGGATTATTGGGCGATGTGGAACACATGGCAACAGCGCGTCCATCGCGATGGAATTGTCTACTCGGAGGTGGCCCTCTCGGCCCCCTATCCTGCCCCTGGAGAGATCCTCTCCCGTTTCGAGCGCGCTATCACGCCACGCACCCGAGTCGTATTGCTCTCCCATCTCACATTTCTAACTGGCCACATCATGCCAGTGCGTGACATCTGCCGGATGGCGAGGGCTCGGGGCGTGCGCACGATCATCGACGGTGCGCACGCGCCCGGACATATCCCCGTGAACTTGCGCGCGCTCGAGTGTGACTACTACGGGACGAGCGGTCAGAAATGGCTAATGGCACCCCTCGGTACCGGCCTTCTCTACGTTCGGCGTGACCTGATTCGCGAACTGTGGCCGCTCACACCGGCGTGGGATAACGTCCAAAATGACATCCGGAAGTTTGAGTGGGTGGGCGGGCAATCGCTCGCGCCGCACGTCGCGATGGCCGACGCTTTGATCTTCCATGAGCGGCTCGGCACCGAGTGCAAGGCGGCACGCCTTCATTATCTGAAGCGGCGGTGGGCGGAGCGTCTCGGCCAACATCCGCGTATTCGCATCTTCACGGATCTCGCCGCCGGACGCTCGTGCGGGCTGGGTTCCTTCGCCATCGACGGCATCGACCCCGCCGTACTTGCGAACTACCTCCTGCAGCGTCATCGGATATTGGTGTTCGCGTTCGGTCGGAATCAGTACGAGGGACCGCCAGGAATCCGAGTCGCGCCCAATGTGTTTACGTCCGTCCAGGAGATTGATCGCTTTGCCGACGTGGTCGAAACGGTCCTGCGCAACGGGTTGCCCTGACTCGACGTTGCAACCGTAGACGACACCCGCGCAATCGGATTCTGGTCGTATGACAGGCAACTCGGAGATAATCCACTTGGCTGGAAAAAGCGGTTTCCGTAGAAGTGATCGCAATTACTCAAACGAGAAGCTACAGTCTCCAATTTCCTGAATTGGGCCCGGCCCAACCCCCTTTGCATTATGTAGCCACCAGAAGTGAATCCCATATCTCAGCCGCGCTCTGCTCCATTTTTGCATAGGAAAAGAGCATTCGGTGTGGTGCCGAATAATCGTGAATTTCTCGCAGAACATTACGTCTAAGTCTTTGAAAATCAGTCATCCGATTTTTTGATTTCACCAAAGAAGTCCGGCAAATCACGCCGTTGGAACCTAGTTGGAACCAACGGCTGAACTGGCATCATTTCGATGGCTGTATTAGAATGAAAACAAAGCTGTTGTGCGGTTCCCCGGTAGCTCAACGGTAGAGCATTCGGCTGTTAACCGAAGGGTTGCTAGTTCGAATCTAGCCCGGGGAGCCATTCTTCTTCCTGAATCGAAATCACTTACGCAACATGTGACAGCAACTCTGTGTGGGTGCAACAGGGTGCAACTTCGGGTTCTGGCGTGCGAATCTCTTATTCAACGTTCTTGTAGCCAATAGAAGGCAGGGCACTTAGATCCTGGCTCCGTGCTTGTCAGTCGAAAAATTCCACTCCAAATTTTCCGCATTGAAATTAAAGTCCCGTTTTTCAACTATTTGAACCTGCGGAGAGCATTCGGTTGACCGCCGAAGGGTTGTCAGGTCGATTGCAGGCCCCTCGGAAGCCGCTACATGGCTGGATCGACACTGCCCACTGGTCCGACGCTCAATCCTCCCAACCTATCTCAAAAAGAAGGTTCGACAGTTCGACTTGGTCTTTCGCCCAGGGACTCATCCTCTCGACCATTCCACCTGGCATCAAGTTCGTCCTCCAATTGTCCGTCGGCATTGTAAAACGGTGCGAGATAGATCCCATGCCGTGCAGCAATTGTCTCAATCTCGTCGACCCGCTCCTGAGTGATGAATCCTCTTCCCTGAGAGAAAGGCTCGAACCGGTGTTCCAAAGCAAGAGCCATGCCTTCGAGTAGACAGCCATGAACCACATCGGGGAACGGATGCCGATTCAGAATTCCATGAAAATCCGGCGCGAACCTCATTCCGCCAGTGATCTG
>WNGG01059609.1_pt1 | contig 10362 bp, 10 predicted proteins | sample 5400661 | NCBI WGS metagenome assembly WNGG01 (sample SAMN13153372, study PRJNA577476) | soil metagenome | isolation source: 100 cm soil or saprolite under Garry oak tree replicate 1 | place: USA:California | collected 2016-06-15
AGCCGTGTTGACGTCCTGCGGCGTGAGGTCGGGGCGCCGGGCAGCCAGCGCGCGCCGGCAGGATCATTGCAACCCTCAAAACGACTCAGTCCCCACTGTTGGGGAGGCCGGGGAAAAACAACGGTTTGTTGACATTGTGCATCTTGTGCAGTACTATAGGTTTGCACAGGCCAGGCGCCATTCCGGCCTTTTCGCGAAATCCCGCCCCGCTTGCGGCCCTGCGAGTAAGGAGGGGCGCTTGCCGGTTCCTGATTGCTTCTGGTATGCAAGTCTGTTGTGGCAACTCGATTTCAACGCCGTCGCCAGATGCTGGGTAATCACCTCCCCGGGTCACCGCATTGCGTGGTCCGCCACCGAGCGGCCTATCTGGCCCCACACCCTGCTAGCGAGCGCGCCAATCGAACAGGCTAAGGTCCGCATAAACCAAGCAGGATGTGGTGCTCGTGCGTGCGGCTGCAAAGTGCTGATCTAACGCCTCCGCGGCTTCGGCACCTTCGCCCGAACGGTGATTATCACGCTATCGTCAGCGCGCCAACGCGCGTTGCAGGCGCATCAGCGTCATTCGGGTTCGGCGGGTGCGGGCGGCCGGAGCGCCACCGACAGCTCTTCCAGCCGCGGCAGCTCGTCCAGGTCTTTGAGCCCCAGGATCTCCAGGAACTGCGGTGTGGTCCCGTAGAGCAGCGGCCGCCCGAGCCCCTCGCCCCGGGTCACCACTTCCACCAGCCCCCGCTCCGCCAGTTTATCGATCACGGCCCCGGAATCGACGCCACGGATCTCGTCCACCTCCGACCGCCCCACCGGCTGCCGGTAGGCGATGATGGCCAGCGTCTCGAGCGCCGCGGGCGAGAGCCGGCGGGGGCGCAGCGCGAACTGAGCGCGCTCGATCGCCTCGGCATAGTCGCGCCGCGTCAGGAACTGCCACCCCTGCGCGATCTCGACCAGCTCGACCGCGTGGTCGGCGGCCGCGAACCCGTCCCGCAGCTCGGCGAGCGCGGCGTGCACGGCGGCCTCCCCCGCCGTCGGCTCGAGCGTGCGCAGCTCCTCCACCGTCAGCGGGCGCGACGAGGCGAACAACGCCGCCTCAAACAGCTTCGCGAGGGGACTCACGGCGGATCTGGATGGGGGTGAACGCTCCCTCCTGGTGAACGCTCAAGGACCCACGCTTGGCGAGCTCCAGCAGCGCGATGAATACGGACAACACGTCGACGATCGTGGGACGCTCGCCCACGGCCTCCAGCCAGCCGAACTCCGCGCGCTCGGCGAGCAGCGTCTGCAACTTGGCGGTCGCCCCCTCCACGTCGAGCGGCCGCGGCACCACGCGGTGCAGCACCGGCTCCGGGATGAGGGCGATCACGCGCTCCGCCGCGGCCAGGAGGTCGTTCAGCTCGATGACGAGCGGTGCAGGCGGGGCGGCCGGCGGCTCGGGACGGAAGCCGCGCCCCAGCTGCTCGGCGCGGCGGGCCGCCGCCTGGCCCAGCCACTCGACCAGCTCGCGGATCTGCTGATACTCGAGCAGCCGCCGCACCAGCCCGGCGCGGGGATCTTCCCACTCGTCGTCTCCCAACCGGCGCGGCAACAGCATCTGCGCCTTGATGCGCAGCAGCCGCGCCGCCATCTCGAGGTAGTCCGCCGCCTGATTCAGCCCCAGCTCGCTGATCACCGCCAGGAACTGATCGGCGATCTTCGCGATCGGCAGGTCGGTGATGTCGAGCTCGTCCTCGTGGATCAGGTGCAGCAGCAGATCCAGCGGGCCGGAGAACTGCTCCAGCTCGATGACGAAGCCGGACTGGTCCTGAGCGGCGGGTGGCGGGGCGGTCATAGCGTGAACTCCGACCCTGGCAGCGCGTAGCCGCCCACGAGCGCCCATCCCAGCTGCAACAGCTGGCGCGCGGGCCACAGGAATGGCGTCAGCAGCCCTGGCGCCAACCAAATGACGAGGATGAGGGGCAGCATGCCCAGCGCGTAGAATTGGCGATACTTCAAACCGGCGCCGGGCGGAAGCAAATGATAGAAGACGTGACTACCGTCGAGCGGCGGCAGCGGAATGAGATTGAAGAAGGCGAGCACCAGGTTCCATTGCATCCCATAGGACATCATCCGCTGCAGGATCTCGAGGCTGCCCGTCAACGCCGGGACGGCGGACGCCAAGAGCCCGGATGCGACGAACACGAGACCGGCCACGACGAACAGGACTAAGTTCACCGCGATGCCGGCGAGCGACACGATCACGTCTCCCCGCACGTACTTGCGGTACTTCCGGGGATTGACGGGTACCGGCTTGGCTGCGCCGAATAGAAACCCCGCGTGGGTGGCCCAGAGGAACAAGGGCAACGCGACCGTCATCAATGGGTCGATGTGCTTGATGGGGTTCAACGTCAGCCGCCCCAGCATGTAGGCGGTGTCGTCGCCCTGGCGGTACGCCGCCTCGGCGTGGGCGTACTCGTGAGCCACGATCGAGAAGAGAAGCACCGGGGCCCAGACGAGGATTTCGAACGAGATGGCTCGCGCTCGGGGTCCGTGACGGCCTAAGATAACGTACCGGCCGGCGGTGGGTCAACGCCGTAGCGCCTTGACCGACCTGCACTTACCGTCTATCTTCCGCGCCTCACGAGGAGGCCGGCAGTGCCGCAAATCGAGTCCGCCAAGAAGGCCATGCGCCAGGGACGCGCCCGCCACGAACGCAATCGGGCGCAGAGCTCGGCGCTGCGCACCGCGCTCAAGCGCGTGCGAGCCGCTACCACGGCCGAGCAGGCCGGGACGGCGTATACGAACGCGGCACGGTTGCTGGACAGGGCCGCCCGAAAAAATCTGATCCACGCCAACACGGCCGCACGACATAAGTCGAGACTAGCGGCCGTTGTGAGAAAGCTCTCCAAATAACGGTTTCCGTGACGCTCTTTGCTTTTAAAAGGCAGCGAGTTCCGCCCCACACTGCTGGCAATACCACTCGGTAGGCAGATTCATCGTCCCGCAGTCTTTGCAGCGCAGCGTCCGGTCCCCGTCCTCGGCGTCGCCGGCGGCCGCCGGATCGGGGACGATTGGCGCCGGGATCGGGTTGGCACCGACTTGATGAACGCCAGCTCGTCCTCGTGCCCCACCTTCTCGGGCTCGGCGTGCGGCCTCGCGTGTGGAGGCTGGGGCGCCTGAGCCGGTGGCGGCGCCGCCCGCGGCGGAGGGGTCGGCCGGTGGCTGACCAGCGCATCCAGCTCTTCGAGCTTGTGAATGTCGGCCACGACCGATTGCAGGTCCTCGCGCACCGACACGAGCTCGGCTAGCACGTCCTTGTGGACCTGCTCCCACTGCGATTCGTCGTACTCGCCGACCGAGTGGCGCAGCTCCGTTTCGGTGAGTTTCTCCTGAGCGCGCGCTTCCTTTTTCTGCAGCTCGCCGCGCAGGTGCCGCTTTTCCTCGATCGCCTGGCGCGCGCTCTCCGCGTGGGCCTTGAGCTCCTCGGTGACCGCCGAGAGTCGCGCCTCGTAATCGGAGCGGACGCGCGCGCGTACGTGCCCGGGCGTCGCGTCCGCCGAGTCGTTCAGGCGCGCGATCCAGGCTTCGTACTGGCGCCGCTCCTCCAGCAGCTGCTGGATGATGACGGTGCTCTTGGAAGGTGTTCTCGCCACTCTCGCTTCCGCTCCTTGTCCGCACACCAAGATAAGCGCTCGGAGCCCAAAGGGGTAAGTCCAACTCGCTGGTAGGGTTATGCGGGAGCCTCGAGCTGGTGCACGACGTTGCCGCCCACCAGCGTGAGCGCCGCGCGCCCAGTCAGGGTGCGGCCCGCGAACGGCGTGTTGCGGCTCTTCGAGAGCAGCACCGCGGGCTGCACCGTCCAGCGCGTGCTGGTGTCGAGCACCACCACGTCGGCGACGGCGCCGGGCTGGAGCGTGCCGCCGGGCAGGTGAAACGCAGCGGCGGGCGCGCCGCTCATGCGCGCGATCAGCTCGGGGAGGGTCAACACGCCGTTGAGAACCAGCTCCGTATGCGCCACGGCGAACGCCGTCTCGAGCCCGATGATTCCGAACGGGGCGTCGTCGAAGGCGGCCTCTTTGGCGTCGTACGCGTGGGGCGCGTGGTCGGAGGCAATGCAGTCGATCACGCCTTCTTTGAGGGCCTGCCGCAGCGCGGCGATGTCCCCCGCCTCGCGCAGCGGCGGGTTCATCTTGGCGTGGGTGTCGTAGCCCTCGCAGGCATGGTCGGTGAGCGTGAGGTGATGCGGCGTCACCTCCGCGGTGACGCGGATGCCCTGCTCTTTGGCGCGCCGGATCAGCTCCACCGACCCCCGAGTCGACACGTGACACAGGTGCACGTGCCCGCCGGTGAGCTGGGCCAGCAGGATATCGCGCCCCACCATGATTTCTTCGGCGGCCGCGGGAATGCCCTTCAGGCCCAGCCGCGTGGACACGAGTCCCTCGTGCATGACGCCGCCCGAGGCGAGGGTCGGCTCCTCGCAGTGGTCCGCGACGGGGAGATCGAAGGTGCGGGCGTACTCGAGCGCGGTGCGCATGAGGTGGCTCGATACCACCGGCTGGCCGTCGTCCGACACGGCGACCGCTCCGGCCCCGACCATCTCGCCGAATTCCGAAAGCCGCTCCCCCCGCTGCCCGACGGAGATGGCGCCGATGGGGTAGACGCGGGTGAGCCCGGCGCGCGCCGACTGGCGCACGATGAACCCGACGGCGGCCTGATTATCGGTGACCGGATCGGTGTTGGGCATGGCGCAGACGGCGCTGAATCCTCCTGCGGCGGCGGCGCGAGCGCCCGTGGCGATCGTTTCGACGTCCTCGTTGCCTGGCTCCCGCAGATGGACGTGCAGGTCCACCAACCCGGGGGCGACCACGTGGCCCCGCACGTCGCGCACCTCGGCCCCGTCCGGGGCCCCGAGGCCGGCCGTTACCGCGGCGATCTTGCCGTCCTGAATGAGCACGTCCGCCGGCTGGTCGAAGCCGCGACTCGGGTCGATCACCCGCCCGCCCGAGAGCAGCAGCGGCCGCATCACTCCGTCCCGCGCTTGGCCGCGTCGGCGAGCTCGGGACGCCCGCCGGCGAGCAGGTAGAGCACCGCCATCCGTACCGCGACCCCGTTCGTCACCTGGTCGAGGATCATGCTGTGAGGCCCGTCGGCGACGCGGGAATCGATCTCGACGCCGCGGTTCATGGGGCCCGGGTGCATGATGGTCAGCGGGCGCGACGCTTTCTCGAGCCGCTCGAGCGTGACGCCGAACACGCGGTAGTACTCCCGCACGCTCGGGATGAAGCCCATCTCCATGCGCTCGAGCTGCAGGCGCAGCACGTTCAGCACGTCGGCCCACTCGATGGCCTCTTCGATGCGGCGGAAGCGGCACACGCCCAGGTCCTCGATGCCGCGGGGCATGAGCGTGTCGGGACCGCACACGCCCACCTCGGCGCCGAGCTTGGAGAGGCCCCAGATGTTGGAGCGGGCGACGCGGGAGTGGAGCACGTCGCCCACGAGGCACACTCTCAGGCCGGCGATCTTGCCGTACTTGTCGCGGATCGTGAGCAGGTCGAGCAGCGCCTGCGTGGGGTGCTCGTGCTTGCCGTCGCCCGCGCTGACCACGTTGGAGCGGATGCGGTTGCCCAGGAACTCGGCGGCTCCGGAAGAGGGATGTCGAATGACCACCATGTCGATGCGCATCGCTTCCAGGTTGCGGGCCGTGTCGACGAGCGTCTCGCCTTTTTGGACGGCGCTGCCGCTCGCCGCCACGTTGACGGTGTCGGCGGAGAGGCGCTTTTCCGCGAACTCGAACGAGATGCGGGTGCGGGTCGAGGCCTCGAAGAACAGGTTGACGATGGTCTTGCCGCGCAGCGCCGGCACTTTCTTGATGGGCCGCTCGGAGACTTCTTTGAAGGGCTCGGCCGTATCGAGGATGAGACGGATCTGATCGGGCGAGAGGCGCTCCAGGCCGACCAGGTCCTTCCCCAGGGCGGCGGTCATGATTTGCGCACCAGATCCACTTCGTCCCTGCCGTCGAGCTCCTCGACCAGCACGTCCACGCGCTCGCCGTCGCTCACTTTCACCTTGGTGCCGACGATGTCGGGCTGGATGGGCAGCTCGCGGCCGCCGCGGTCCACCAGCACGCACAGGGAGATGCGCTCGGGGCGACCGAAGTCGGCGAGCTCGTCGAGCGCGGCGCGCACCGTGCGGCCGGTGTACAGCACGTCGTCCACGATCACCACGTGCTTGCCGGCGAGATCGCCGGGGATGCGGGTCTCGCCGATGACGGGCTTGGGGCCGACGGTTTCGAGGTCGTCGCGGTACAGGGTGATGTCGAGGGCGCCGCGGGGCAGGACGACAGCTTCGTCCTTCTCGATGAGGCGGGCGATCCGGTCGGCGAGCTCGACGCCGCGCCGCTGGATGCCGATGAGCACGAGACGGTCGGTGCCGTGGGCCAGCTCGAGCACTTCGACCGCCATACGCTGAAGCGCCCGCGACAAAGCGCGGGCGTCCAGGATGATCGTGCGATCGGGCCGGCTCATCTCGAGGCTGGAAGTTAACTCGTCTCCGGCTAGTCCGTCTTCCCGATCTCGGAGGGGGGCAATGCGGCGCTGCTGGTCGTGCCTGGTGGGACTCACGCTCGCGGCCGCGTCGCTTCCGGCGCAGGGCCTGCGCGACAAGATCTCCGAGCTGTTCATCTTCAGCGCCGGCCAGGACCCGCTGTTCCTCGGCGGCACCGCCGGGTCGGACTCGGCCACCGCGTTGCACGCCGATCATTTCATCCCTGCGGCGCGCAGCGAGAACGGCACGCTCATCTCGTTCATCGGCAACGCGATCAGCGGCAACGTCGCGAACGTGCCGGTGAGCGCGACCAGCGGCGGCTCTACCTTCCGCTTCGAGGGCGGCGTACCGGTGCGGACCTCCCTCTCGCCAGGTCCCGTCTTCTCGGAGCGCGCGCAAACACTGGGGCGCGGGCGGGTGTTCGTGGGGGCGAACGTGAACCGCATGCACTTCACGTCGCTGCGTGGGGTGCGACTCGACGGGATCGAGATGACCTTCACCCATCAGAACGTCACCGGTCCGGCCTGCGATAGCCTCGTGGGCTCGAGCTGTACCCCGTACGGCGTGCCAGCGCACGAGAATGACGTGATCGCGCTGCGCCTTGCCCTCGATCTCGACATGACCGTGACGTCGTTCTTCGTGAGCTTCGGGCTGCTCGACAAGGTGGACATCGGGGTGGTGGTCCCGATCGTGTCCGCCTCGCTGCAGGGCACGAGCGATGCCCGGATTATTCCGTTCGGCGGCACCACGGCCCAGCACTTCTTCGGCGGCACGTCCGCCAATCCCCAGCTCTCCACCTCGCGGTTCGTGGACGGGGCTGCCACGGGCATCGGAGACATCGCCGTGCGGGCGAAGGTCACCGTGACGCAATCGGACCGCAGCACCTTCGCACTGCTGGGCGATGTGCGCTTCCCGACGGGCAGCGAAGCCGATCTGCTCGGGTCGGGCCACGTAGCGGTCCGCGGCCTCGGCGTCCTATCGGCACGATTCGGCGCCTTCTCGCCCCACACCAACATCGGATATCTCTTCCAGACCGGCGACTTCCAGAACAACGCCGTCCTCGCCACGGTGGGCTTCGATCACCTGATGGCGCCCTGGGCCACCATGGCCGTGGACGTCGTGTCGCAGCTGCAAGTCGGCGAGAGCAAACTCAAGCTGCCGGGGCCCGTGACGTACGACGCCCCGTTTCGCCGCACGATCGACGTGACGAACCTTCCGAACGAGCGCGACGACCAGATCAACGGCTCGCTCGGGTTCAAGTTCCTCACCGGCTCAGGTGTCACGCTGGTGGCCAACACGTTGTGGCCGCTGAACCACGGCGGGCTCCGGCCCAACGTGCTCTGGACCGCCGGGCTCGAATACAACTTCTGAGCTCGGCCTAGCGCACCGAGCGGATCGCGCTGAGGTGCCAGCCGGTCGAATCCTGCAGCAGGGTCGCGCGGAACGAGGTCGTGTCCCGCCGGCTGCGGCCCGTCTTCGTGTCGCGGTACTCGTACACACCGCTCACGAAGGCGTCGGCCGAGCCGCCCGCGATGATCAGCCGGTTGATGGTCAAACCGGCCTTGAGCTCGCTCACCGACTCGAAGAACTGGCTGAACGTCGCCTGCTCCGCGGACGTCAAGCCCGGATACACGCGGCGAATCTCGGCCAGGTCGCGTGACTCGAGCGCCCGCGCGTAGTCTCCGATCAACGACTGGATCTCGGCCCGCGGGTCGGCGGGAGCATGTGCCGCGGGCGGCGGCGCCGGAGACGGCTCCACGGGACGCGCGCGCGCGGTGTCGCGCGGCGGGCGGGACCGCGACACCCGCTCCGCCTCCGCCCAGAGGGACGCCGCCGTAGCGAGCTGTACCATCGCATCGGAGGGTTGGCCGCGGGCGGCGAGTGATTCTGCCCCCTTGAACACGCTGTCTCCCCGCGCCAGGTCGGGCGGCGTGGCGCCCGCCTCGAGCGCGCGACTCATCGCGGCGAGCGCCCGGCCCCGCAGCATGCGCACGAGAGTATCCACGCGCTGCGTGGCGGGGGGTGATTGGGCCGGCGCCCGTCCGACAGGCGGCTCCCGACGCCGGGGCGTGGGGGTGGGGGCTGGGGGGGAAGCCGGCACCGCCGCACGAACGGCGGTGTCCGGCCGCAGCTCGACGGCGGCGACTCGCGGAACCGTGTCGCGCGGCGGCGGGGAAACCGGGGCCGTCGCCGTCGTGGTCCGCTGCCACCCACGCCACGGCGCGAGCCACCACAGCGCCGCGGCCAGCGCCGCGGCCCCCACTAGCCCCCACCACACTGTGGGGACGCGGCGGGGGCGCGACCGTGAGGCGGTGCGGCGGGAATGCGCCCGCGACAGCACGATCGGGCTGGTCGGCGTGTTGAGCTGCGCCAACAGGTGCGCGCTGGCCCCGGCCTTGGCGAGCGTGATCATCTCGCGGCGCACGGGATCGTCGTGGCGCAGCGACGGCCGGCCGCACACGGCCACCACGTCGTCCATGCTGGGCCAGCGGCGCGACGGCTCCTTTTCCAGCATACGCATGACGCCGGCGCCCAGGTTGGGCGGGCAGTCGGAGCGGAGCTCGGTCACCGGGCGCGGCGGCTCGTTGAAGTGCGCGTACATGACCGACATGGTCGAGTCGCCCTTGAACGGCAGGTGCCCGGTGAGCATCTCGTATGCGACCACGCCGAGCGAATACTGGTCCGAGCCACCGGTCACTTCGCGCATGTCGCACTGCTCGGGACTCATGTACGTCGGCGTGCCGACCGTCACCCCCGTGAGGGTCAGTCCCTCGGCCTGCACCACCTTGGCGATCCCGAAGTCGGTCACCACCGCCCAGCCGTCTTCGTCCAACATGATGTTGGCCGATTTGACGTCGCGGTGGATGACACCGTGGCGATGTGCGTAGCCGAGCGCGTCGCTCACCTGGGCGAGGATGGCCTGCACCATCGCGATGGGCAGCGGGCCGACGTCGCGGATCACCGCGTCGAGCGCGCGCCCGCGCACGTACTTCATCACGAAGTACAGCACGTTCTGGCTTTCCTTGACGGCATAGATGGGAATGATGTGCGGATGGCTCAGCGCGGCGGCGGTGCGTGCTTCGCGCTTGAAGCGCTCCACCATCCCTTCCCCCATGAGCAGCAGGGCGGGCGCCAGCACTTTGATCGCCACCTTGCGGTCGAGGGCGAGGTCGTGGGCCAGGTAGACGGTCGCCATGCCGCCGTGCCCCAGCTCGGCGAGCACCTCGTATTCGCCGAGCGCCGCCTCACGCAGGGCGTCGAGTTGGGCATTGCGCCCGCCGTCGGGCCGCGGGCCGGGCGGCGCGGCGAGCGTGGTGCGGGCGCCCTCCGGGACAGGAATGCCGGTCCCGCACCGCGGACAAAAGAACACCCCCGGCCCGATGGCCGCACCGCATTGCGGGCACGCCGAGTCGCTCGGAGCCATCATCTAATATGTGGAGATCATGTACTCGACGCCTTATCGCGCCCATCTGGCGGCGGGTTTCGCGCGTCGCGCTGCCGATATGGGGCAGCAGCACAGTGCGCGGGGCGGCCCGTAGCCGGGGATGGACGGCGGGTTCGTCCAGGTAGACGTCGAGCCCGGCCGCGCCCAGCCGGCCCTCCTCCAGAGCGGCGGCGAGCGCCTCCTCCCGCACCAGGTCGCCGCGCGCCGTATTGATCAGGATCGCGCCCGGCTTCATGAGCCGCAGCGTCTCGGCGCCGATCAAGCCTTTCGTCGCCGGCGCCGAGGGCACGTGCAGCGACAGCACGTCGCTCTCCCGGAACAGGCGCGACTGCTCGACCCGCACCGCCCCGGTGGCCTGCTCGAATTCGGGTCGCGCATTGCGGGCGGCATACAGGACCCGCATACCG
>WNGG01009930.1_pt1 | contig 10361 bp, 12 predicted proteins | sample 5400661 | NCBI WGS metagenome assembly WNGG01 (sample SAMN13153372, study PRJNA577476) | soil metagenome | isolation source: 100 cm soil or saprolite under Garry oak tree replicate 1 | place: USA:California | collected 2016-06-15
ACGGAACCTTCTTCTCGATAGCCTAGAAACGTTCGAAGCCATTCCGGGCCTTGGCATTCGAGCCAAAGTCTTCGGCCATCCGATCCTCCTCGGCAACCGAGGCCTGATGACCATGGCGGGAGTGGGAATCGGCGAAGTCGACCCAGCGCTTCAGCGTTTCGAGGCGGACGGGAAGACTGCCATGCTCCTCGCGGTCGATGGCCAGCTCGCGGGCGTGGTTGCGGTCGCGGACACGCTGAAGGACCATGCGGCCGAAGCGGTTCGCGCACTGAACGCGATGGGGATCGAGGTCCTCATGCTGACCGGAGACAACCGTCGCACGGCCGAGGCGATTGCACGCCAGGCCGGAGTGGACCGCGTCATCGCGGAGGTGCTTCCGGGTCAGAAGGCGGACAAGATCAAGGAGCTGCAGGCGCACGGAAGGGTCGTCGCCATGGTCGGCGATGGGATCAACGATGCTCCCGCGCTCGCTCAGGCCGATGTCGGGATCGCGCTCGGGAGCGGCACCGATGTCGCCATGGAAGCGGGCGGGATCGTCCTGATCAAAGACGATCTCCGCGATGTCGTGGCGGCGATCCAGTTGAGCCGGCGTACGGTGAAGAAGATCCGGCAGAACCTGTTCTGGGCGTTCTTCTACAACACAGCCCTGATCCCCCTGGCGGCGGGCATCCTTGCCACCGGTGCGATCCTGGGCCTCAGGTTCGTGTTGAATCCGATTATCGCGGGAGCCGCGATGGGATTCAGCTCCGTCTCCGTCGTGATGAACTCCATGACGCTGCGGCGCTTCAAGCCGCGGCTGTGATTCTGGCGTCGACCGAATGAGGAGGTGACAGATGGAGAAAGATCCGGTGTGCGGGATGATGGTGGACCCGAAGCGGGCCGCGGGCAGCTCGGTGGCGGGAGGCAAGACGTACTACTTCTGCTCGCTTGGCTGCAAGGCCACGTTCGATCACAACCCCGCGAAGTTCGCGAAGTGACCGCGGCGTCTGCGATTCGGCGGCAAAGATTTATCCCGCGTGGATTCTACTCCGTGCCGTGGCGCAAGGGGAAGGCCCGAGGTCGGTCCTATGGGGCCGTCTCACTTGGAGCCGCGCTCTATTCGCGGTCCTCGTACTGAACGTCGCGTGGACCGCGTCCCTCTTCATCTGCCCGTACATGGTGGCGCCCGGATCCTTCGTGCACCAGGTGGGTGGCGCGAACCTCGTCGACCACGAGAACATCTGGGAGACCTTCCCGCTGTACGCCCGCGTCGTCTACACGATCGGGGACGCGCAGTGCCATCAGCTCTGGTATCGGTCCTTCATGCTGAACGGGAACCAGATGCCGATCGACCAGCGGATGACGTCCATGTATCTCTTCGCGAACCTGGGCCTGCTCGCGGCAATCTTCGCGAGGCCGTCCACGTCCACGGGACAGGTCATGCTGAATGCGTTGCCCGAGTTCCTCCGCCGTCGGCTGTGGAAGTTCGGTCCCGACCGCGCGGGCGCCCTGGTCTTGGTCCTCGGTCTGATCCCGATGGCGATCGACGGCTTCACGCAGTTGTCCGGCCGCTACGAGTCGACGCCCCTCGCCCGCGTCCTGACCGGCGGCCTCGCGGGGTTCGTCGGCGGCCTCCTCGTCGGCGCGATGCTCGTGACGATCCGACAGTTCTCCCTCGAGATGCAGCGGATGTACGCGCACATGCAGGCCGACACCGCGTCCCTCCGGTGAGCGAAGGTTTTTCAAGGGCCCCCTGTTTCCGACGGCCCAATGGCCCGCCGGAAACGCAAGGACGACGTTCCCGACTGGACCGCGCCCGAGTTCGACGAAGTCGGCTACATGCGGAGGGAGATCGGGGCCGCACGGGCCGCCGTCGCCACGATCGCCTGGGCCGTCGTCGGGGCGGCCGTCTCCTTCCTCCTCTACTCGATCCATCCGGCCCTGGCGTTCTTCGGGGGAATCCTCGTCGGCTTCGGGATGTACTTCTTCCTGCCGATGATCGGCATCAGCATCGACGCCTTCAAGAGACGCGACTGGACCGGCCACGGCATCACGTATTTCTTCAGCTGGCTCGCCTTCTGGATCCTCCTCCTGAATCCGCCCTTCGGCGACTTCACGAATCCGACGATCCAATCAGACTCGGTCTCGCCCTTCCACCCCGGGTACACGGGACCCCTGTCCTGCCTGCCCCTCGCGTCGGGCGCCGTGACGATCAAGCTCAACCCGCCCAACACGTCCGCCTACGTGCTGTTCCGCGCCTCCGACAACGTCGGCCTGGCGAGCGTCCAGGTCGAAGTGACGCCGAACGGCCAATCCGCGTTCGTGCTGAATGCGACGCCGCAGATCGGGTCCAGCCGATGCACGAACCATACGACGGAGACGTATCCCGGGGGCACGTACAACGTCTCGTTCGTCTTCAACGCGTCCTCGTACGTGGTGACGATCATCGCGCGGGACCGCAGCGGTCGAGAGGCGACGGACTCGTTCCAGATCTTCCACTCGTGACCGGCGATGGTCTACCGTTCCCACGGGAAGCGCTTGTCGAACAACCGCGTCCAGGCCTCGGAGTAGGCGGCTCGGAGGGCGACGCTCCCGGACCCGATCCGCACGGACGTCCGGGCGGTCTTCTCCAGGTCCTTGCCGAGGCCCAGCTCCCGCCATTTCGCCTTCACGAGGCCCGCAGCGGTCGTCGCCTCGCGGGTCACGTCCACGGCCCATCGCTCCCCGTGGATGTACGGACCCGCCATCGTCTTCGGGCTCCGCCTCCACTTGTCGAGGAAGTCCTTCGCGTTCTTGACCCACACCGGCGGGCCCTCATGGCGGGAGGCCCGCGGGAGCGACTCGACGTCGAGTTCGAACAGGAACACGGCCTCTTTGCCGACGACGTCGAAGCGGGAGTCGAACACCTGGAACGCATTTCGATGGAGGAGGTCCGCGAACGACCGATGGGCCTTCCGGAGCTGCGGGTACAGGACGTCCTCGGTCACGGTCGGCGCCGGGATCGAGATCGCGAGGAGTCCAGCGCCGCGTTTCCGGGCGAGGGCCCGCAGTTTGGGGAGCGGGAGTGGTTTCAAGGGCCGCGGGAAGAAGAACCGCTCGCTCGGAGCCTGGAGGTATGCTCGCGCGGCATGGACGAAGGTCGCCATCTGCTCCACGCCAACGGCGCTCGCGACGTTCCGGTTCGGGTCCACGGGATCGACGACCACGAGCGGTTCCGTGAACGTCCGGGCCGGCGGACGATCGAGCTCGAGGACCGTCGCGGGACGCCAGGAGAGGCTACTCTCCAGGACCCCTCGGAAGGAGGCGTACTTCAGGACGAGCAGCTCGCAGAGGTATCCGCTGAAGCCGAGGACCTTCGCCTCGGCTCCGTACACGCCGATGCCCTCGGACCATGCCTTCAGGAGGCGCACGTCGTTCTGTTGGCCCTCCTTCACGTGGCCGAGGACGTAGTCCACGTGGAGCGGGGTGCGGTCCACCGCGCTCATGCGCTGCGTCGCGTCCGTGATCCGGTAGCACGGGACGACCTCGACTTCGAACCCGCCGTACCAGCCGCGCGTGTACGGATGCTCCGCGTACATCCGCACGGGCCGCTCGAGCACGTCGCCGAGGGCGATCCCTTCCCGCTCCAGGACTTCGCGTGGCGTGTCGGGCGGGAAGGCGACGAAGATGTCGATCTCCGTGCCCGTGAGGTGGACGCCCTTCGCGACCGACCCGACGAGCAATGGTTTCGCGCGCAGGCCCTTCGCGGCGATTTTCCCTTCGAGGGTCTTCATCACGTCGCGGACCACGCCTTGGATGCGGCGGTCCTCCTCCGCCGAGGGCAAGATCTTCCCGAGGATCTGCTCCTCGAACGGCGGCATCGCCGCCCGAATCCGCTGGGCGTATTTAGAATCCCGCCTGGTGAGACGCCGCCCGCATCCGGCGGGGCCTATCCGATGAGGCCTTTCATCTGGGCGGCGGCCACGATGTCGTCAATCAGGAATTGCACCACGATCGCGGCGAGCAGGAGGCCCATCACGCAGCCGATGGCCCGGGTCCCGGTCCGTCCGATCTTGCGGAAAATCCGGTCCGCATTGCGGAGGAGGGCGATGACCGACAGGACGGCGACGAGGGTGCCCGCGAAGACGAACAGCTTGTCCGTCGAGTCCGAGACGGGAGCGGTCAAGTAGATCATGACCGTCGTGATGGCGCCGGGTCCCGCGAGCAAGGGGATGCCGAGCAGCACGACGGAGACCTCCTCCCGTTCCAACGTCTCCTCCCGTTCCAGCGTCTCCTCCCGTTCCTGAGACCTCAGGCGTGACCGCGACCGCTCTCCCTTCAGCATCTCGAGGGCGACGCCGAACGGGAGGGCGCCACCCGCGATCTTGAAGGTCGGGATCGTGAAGCCGAACCCCGCGAAGATCCATTGGCCGAACACCGCCAACACGCCGAGGGTCATCGTCGCGGTGAGGCAGGCCTTCGACACGATATCCTGTTTCTGGGCCGCGCTCAGGTCCTCCGTGAGGACGGAAAAGAAGGGGACCACGCGAGCGGGTCCACGATCGCGAAGATGGAGGCCATGGCGGTGGCGCCGAGCGCCGGGTCCGCCATGGTCTTCCTGAGTCGGACGATCAGTGCTTGCGCATCAACTTCATCCAACCGCCACTCTCGTACACGGCGAGGTTGCGGTTGTTCGCGGTTTGCACGAATTCGTCCCAGGTGATGACCTGGAGCTTGTCGCTGTCGCCTTTCGTGAAGCGCAGCGTGCTCGTGCCTCTCACCTTTCCCGGCTGAAGCCCCTTCACGGAGGCGATCTGCCGCGCGTACTCGAACGAGATTTCCTTCAGTGCAGGCATGTTTCCATCCCTTGTTCGCACGCCACCCATTGGAGGCGTGCTGACGACTGTACGACATGGTCGCTTATAAGTGTCTTTCGTTTGTCTGACGCACCTTGACAATCCATCCATCCGTCTTGCCCCACGGCCACCTAGCACCCGATCACCGTCCAAAGTCGGTGGACGGCCCCATCGAGGCCCGAATGTTCTCATGCATGATTCCCTCGGCCCACGACTTATATAATCAGGGAGACACCCAAGGGATGTTGCGCCCCAAAAGGCGGTGACCGAACATGGCCAGTGGCAAGCCCTCCCCATTCCTCGTCGACGCGGTGAAGGCATCCGCATCGAGGTTCAAGGAGACGAAGAACGCGCTCGAAGCGCGGCAGAAGGAACTCGACGCTCGGCAATCGGAACTCGAGTCCCAGCGGGTCGAGATGGATCGCCAGGCCGAGCGCCTGCGAGCCGAGCGGGAGGAATTCCAGAAGGAGAAGGAACAGGTCAACGCCGGCCGCATGTCGATCGACCACGACCTCGCCTCGGTCCGCATGGACCGGGAACGGGTCGGGACCGAGGAGAAGCGCGTGCAGGATTGGGCCCGCACCCTGAACGAACGGGAGAAGGCGATCAAGGAGAACGAGGACCGCGTGAAGCGCCTCGACCTGGAACTGTCGAGTCACCTGAAGGACTCCGAGGGGAAGATCCAGTCTCTCATGGAGCGGGAGGAGCTGTCCGCCCAGCGGGAGCGTGCCCTCGCCGACACGATCGAACGGCTCGTCGGAATGGAGCGCGGCGTCGCGGACCGGGACAAGAAGCTCGCGAAGCGGGAAGAGGAGCTGATCAAGCTGCAGAACGAGCGGCTCCAGGCGCTCGAGGGCCGGGAGCGGGAGATGCTGAAGATCAGCGAGGAGATGTACGCCCGCCAGAAGGAGTCCGCCGCCCAACACGAATCCTTCGTCGAATTGCAGGAGACGTTCCGTCAGGAGCTGATCCGGCTCGCTTCCGAGCGGGAGCGCCTCGCGGGGAAGGAGAAGAGCCTCGTTGAGGCCGAGAAATATCTGGCCGCCGCCCTCGAGGCGAGCGGCATGGACATCGAGACGGCGCCGGAGATCGAGGTGAAAGGCCCGCCCCCGCCGCCGACGGCCGAGCCGCGGGCCCCGAAGCCTCCGATCGCGACGCTGACACCCCAGAGTCGTGCCGCGGAATCCTTCCGGGATGAGATCTTCGAGGAGGAGCACAACGAGTCCCGGCCGAAGGTGTCCCGAGCGGACGCCTTGGAGCGGATGACCCGCGCCCTCGAGACGGCGAAGAAGGCCCGCGACCTCGGGCGGAACGTGAGCGAGATCCGGAAAGTGCTGAAGCAGGCGCGCGCCGCCTTCGAGAGCGGCGACTACGACACGGCTTCGAGGCTCGCCGAGGAGATCCTCAGGGAGCTCGAGGCGATTCCCCTAACTCGGTAGACGCCTCGGGCACCCCGCCGTTCGCCATCGCGTGGATCGGCATCGCATACACCGGGACGCCGGGCACCCGCGGCTCGTGCATCTGGGCGGGAATCTCGCCCCACGGGTCGGGATCGGACACGGGACCCTTCACGAACGTCCAGACGATGTTCGCGAGGAAGAAGACCTGGCCGAATCCCAGGACGAACGCCCCGAGCGTCGCGAGCCAGTTCAAGGTCCAGAGGAACTGCAGGTCGTAGAACTGGCTGTAGTCGTAGATGCGGCGGGGCATCCCCTCCAGGCCGAGGAAGTGCATCGTGAAGAACACGGCGTTGAAGCCGATCATCGTGAAGCCGAAATGCCACCGGGCCAGGCGTTCGCTGTACATCCGTTTCGACATCCGCGGGAACCAGAAGTAGAAGCCCGAGAAGACGCCGAGGATCGTCCCGCCGAAGAGGACGTAGTGCAGATGGGCGACGACCCAGTACGTGTCCTGGAGAGGATAGTCGAGAGGGATCGGCGCCTGGAAGACGCCGTTGATCCCGCCGATCACGAACATCGTGACGAAGCCGATCGCGAAGAGCATGGGCGCCTTGAGCTCGATCGCGCCGCCCCACATGGTCGCGATCCAGTTGAAGATCTTGATCCCGCTCGGTACCGCGATCGCGAGGGTGATGATCATGAACGGGAGGCGGGCGGAGATCGAGAGCCCCGTCGTGAACATGTGGTGGACCCAGACCCCGAAGGAGAGGAAGCCGATCGCGACGGTGGACAGGGCGATCGCCTTGTACCCGAAGATCGGCTTGTGCGACATCCGCGGGATGACCTCCGAGATGATCCCCATCGCCGGGAGGATCATGATGTACACGGCCGGATGGGAATAGAACCAGAACAGGTGCTGCCACAGGATCGGGTCGCCGCCGACGAGGGGCGAGAGGAACGCGGTCATGCCGTGACGGTCGAGCAGCAGGATGAACAGGCCTCCCGCGAGGACAGGCGTCGCGAGCAGGGTGAGCCCTTGCGTGACCATGATGGACCAGACGAACAGGGAGAGATTGTTGAACGTGATCCCCGGCGCCCGATGCCGGAAGATCGTGACGAGGAAATTGATCGCGCCCGCGGTGGAGGAGATGCCGAGCAGTTGGAGTCCCACAATCCACATGTCCACGCCGAAGCTCTTGTCGTATACGCTCAGAGGCGTGTACCCGGTCCACCCGATGTTCGCGGCCCCGAGCCACATGATCACCCCGGCGGTCGGGATGAGCCAGAAGCTGAGCGCGTTGATCCGCGGGAAGGCCATGTCCTTCGCGCCGATGAGCGGCGGGACCATGAGGTTCCCGAAACCCGCGAGGATCGGGATCGATACGAGGAAGATCATCGTCGTCCCGTGCATCGTGAACAGTTCCATGTAGGTCGACGCGTCGACGATCGTCCGGCCGGGGTACGCGAGCTCCGTCCGCATCAGGAGAGCGAGGACCCCGCCGATCAGGAAGAAGAGGAACGAGTTCGCCAGGTACAGGATCCCAATCTCGTGATGGTTCGTCGTCGTGAGCCAACGGAAGATGCCGACCGGCGCGTGTCGCGAATGATAACCGGTGACGACCTCTCCCGCCATCGAGGAAACCTCAGACCTCGGCCCGGGAACGAGCCGCGATTCCCCGTACTTCGCGACCCGACAAAAACCTTTCCCAAAGGGCGATTCGCTCTGCGTCGCACTTGATGAAATGCGTAAGACCACAAATGCTTTAGAGGCCATCGGGATTCGGCAGCCAATGTCGGGCCTCCGACGGTCGTCCCTCCTGACCGCCGTCCTTCTCGGCATGCTCGCGTTCCTCGCGGGAGGAGCCCGGGCACAGCCGGCCCTCACTCCCGGTCAAGGCGCGACGGAGCAGCTGTTCTATCTGGTCCTGGTCCCCGCCGTCGCGATTGGCGTCCTAGTCATGGCGCTCGTCGCATACGCGGTGCGCAAATTCCGCGTGCGGCCCGGACACACGACCGGGCCTGCGGTCGCCAAGACGCACGATCGAAGACTCGAGACGGCTTGGACGATCATCCCGGCGATCATCCTCGTCGTCGTGGGAGTCGCGGCGTTCCAGACCCTCGTGGTCACCGACACGATTCCGCAAAATCCGGATGTGACCGTGATTGTGACGGCGCAACAGTGGTCGTGGAGTTTCAATGTGACATATCCGAACGGCTCGTACAGCGGTCCGCAATCCGGGGCCTTCACGGTGAAGGTGGGCCAGGTCGTCAAGCTCCTCTTCCAGTCCATCGATGTCGCACATTCCTTCTCCGTCTCCGCGTATGGCCTGAAAATTGATGTCATTCCCGGCCACACGAACGTATACTGGTTCAAGGCGCTCGTCGCCGGGAATTACGAAATTCACTGCGCGGAATTCTGCGGCCTGCAGCACTATTCGATGGTTGCAACTCTACATGTCACTCCCGCGTAGGACCGCCGCCGTCGCCGCGGTCCTCTTCTGTGTCCTCCTGATGCCAGCCACATCTCCCGCGTCCGCGGGAGATGCAGGTCCAACGACCCTCACCCTTTACGGCGACTCGGGTCGTGGCTGGGGTCTCAACCGCACAACGACCTCCACTCCGGGCCCGACGATCACGGTATACCTCGGATATCCGGTCACGTTGACGCTCGTCGGTGCCGACCCGCCTCCGGCCCAGGTCACGCACAATTGGTTCATCGACTACAATGGGAACAACCAGACGGATCCGGGCGAAAACAAGTCGGCCGACTTCACCTCCCCCAGCTCGACTGTGTTCACCTTCGTCCCCACCCGCGAGGGGAATGCGACGTACAAGTGCCAATACCACTTCAGCACGATGTTCGGGACGATTCGAATCGTGGCGCAGATGAACGTGACCTTGTACGCAGACGCGGGCTCGGGATGGGGTCTCACAAACAAGACGATCCGAAGTCCGGGGCCCACGCTCGTGTTCCTCAGCGGGACGAATGTCACGTTCACGTTGATCGCCGTGGCAACCGACAACTCACGGCAGCACGACTTCTTCATCGATTACAACGGAGATCAACTCCCGAGTGTCGGCGAACCGAAGACGACGGACTTCAACAATACAAATCCGCTGACCACGAAGATTCACCTGGACCGGGCCGGGAATTTCACGTACTATTGTGAATACCATTCGGGGACGATGCGTGGAAACGTCCTGATCCTCGGGGTACCCGTCCCGACCGGCGGAGGGTTCAACGTGGCGCTGATCCCAGGGATCATGCTCATCGCCCTCGGCGGCGTCCTGATCTTCGCCACGGTCTACCATGTCCGCGCGGTGCGTGCGGCGAAGCGCCCGAAGTGAGGGTCCATGACGGACCTCGCGGTCCTCGCGGCCGGGTTCGGCGCTATCCCACTCGCCTCCATCCTCCTGTATTCGTTTCGCGTGTGGCTTGACGGTCATCGCGACGTCGTCTGGGGCGGACTCGCGGGCGTCGTGGCGTTCCTCGGACTCTCCCACGCGATGGCGTTCGTCTTGGAGGGTAAGCCGTTCCTGTCTGCGGGGAATGGCCTTGCCGCAACTACACTATTCCTCGTGCTCGGCTTCGGATCGGGAGGCCTGTTCGGATGGGTCCTGTTCGAAGGCCCCTTCATCGGGATGGAGTCGACGCGGATCGTGTGGGCGACCGCGGCCTTTCTCGCGCTCCACAGCGTTGGGGACGGCCTCGTGCTCGGTCGGGATTTCGTCGGCGGTGCACTCCCCGTCGTTCGAATCGATTCCCTCACCGTCGCGGGGACCGTCGTGCACCGATTCGTCGAGGGAGCCCTCGTCCTGATTCCCGCCATTGCGGCACGATGGAAGTTGCGCCCCTCGTTTCTCCTCTTGTTCGTGCCCCTCCTCTCGATCCCCGCCGCGTTCGTGCCAGGCCTCTTCTCCGATTCGCTGGGCTTGGCGAGTGGGAGTTCCACAACGATAGCCCTCACCGTGTTTCTGGCGGCCTGGGAGGCCTCCTTCGCGCTCCTCCTCCTGGTCCGAGGATTCTTGCCGATCGCGGGTGCGGATCGAGGGACCCGCTGGGTCGCCGCGGTGCTGATCGGCTTCATCGGGATTAGCGTGGTGCACTTCCTCGTCGAATGAAATCATCCAATCGGACGAGGACTCG
>WNGG01013209.1_pt1 | contig 10361 bp, 8 predicted proteins | sample 5400661 | NCBI WGS metagenome assembly WNGG01 (sample SAMN13153372, study PRJNA577476) | soil metagenome | isolation source: 100 cm soil or saprolite under Garry oak tree replicate 1 | place: USA:California | collected 2016-06-15
CGTGAAATTCAATTCGGGTTGAAGTTCATTTTCTGAAGCGCGATTTACAAGCGGTCATGAAACCAAGCAACGCCGCAGATGGAAGGTGAAGGTAATGGATCAAGGTCGGAAAAATCTTTGCTTCTGCGGCGTTCACCTCATTAAGCGGACGGTTCGCACGTGAAAGCATTGGCATATTGGTTCAAGAGCATTCCACTCGTGTTCGTCCTGCTCGCAGGAATTGTTTTCGCCACGCCACTGCGGCAGGGCCAAGACCCGCAAGAAAAGCCTGTTCTGCCTGAAGACTACTTGCCGAAAGGTGAGGCTCGCGAGCTCATGCTGCAAGGTTGTGTTCAGTGTCACGATTTGCGCAATACAGTTTCGCAACGGAAGACAGCAGCTGGTTGGCGGCGCACTGTCAATGAGATGATCTGGCGTGGCGCCCCGTTAATGGCTGACGAGGCCGAGACTATAACCAAGTATCTGGCGACCTCGTTCGGTCGCGACAAACCTATTCCCGACGAGCTCAAAAAGAAGTCAGTGGGAAACAAGCGGTGAGACACTTAGTAAAGGATTACCTGGGACAGAAGGTCTCGCGTCGGAGCTTTATTGGCAAAGCGACAGCCGCGGGTTTCAGTATTGCCGCCGCACGCTCATCTCTAAACGCACTTGATCCCATTGTCCGCGTTAAAACAATTCGCCCCAACGCTGAAGTTCCGATAACAACCACCACGACGTTCACAGGAACGGGCGGCGAGCTACTGGCCGAGCAAATTCGAGCGGCAGGAACGCGGTTCATCTTCATCTGCAACAGCTCAGGCATGGGGCCATTGTGCGACGCCGTCGTCGATAGATCCGACCTGCAATTCATTCAAGGTGTCTCGGAAAACCAAGCCGTAGCAATGGCCGACGGTTACGCGAAGGCGACCGGCCGCGCTTCGTTCGCTTGTTTCAGTCGCGTGGGTGGTCCAATAGCAAGCGCGAACATGTACAACGCGATGAAGGATCGCACGCCCGTTGTGATCGTCACCGATCATATGGACTCCCAAGCGGACGGGCGCGACGGTCACGAGGATCTGGATGACTGGCTCGATGCTTTCAAGCAATACACGAAATGGCGCTGGCTGGTCAAAGAAGGCAATCGTATTCCTGAATGGGTGGCCCACGCCTTCAAAGTGTCATCAACGGCGCCCGGTGGGCCAACCTTCGTTCGCATCCCGCGCAATGTCCTTTACCAGGGCAACCTCAAGGCCGAAATCTTCTCGCGCGAAAGTATTTCAGTGCCGATGGACATCACTCCGAATCCGAAGTACGTCGAGCGCAGTGCGCAAATGCTCATCGAAGCGAAGAACCCGATTCTTTATGTCGGCCCTGAGGTATGGAGTTCCGGCGGACGCGCCGCCGCCGTCGAACTTGCTGAACTCCTTGCCATTCCCGTCACGCAAGCCTGGAGCTGGGCCGCGGATTTTCCTACCGATCATCCACTGTACTTGGGCGGCTATTTTCCGCCGATGCGTTTTCCCGCGGCGATCGATCTGTTCCTGAATCTGGGCGCGAACATGCCGGATCCGGGAAGCGGCCGCGCGAGCGTTGACAGAAGCCGTGAAAGCAACGGTGACGAAAGAGCGGCTGGCCTCGATCAAGCAAGCCCGTTGGGTGGCGACGAAGAGTTTTACCGATAAGCTAAAGCAATCATACCTGACTGCCGCGCGCGATGGCTGGGACGAGAGTCCGATCACGTGGCCACGTCTGCTTCTTACACTCAATGAGATGTTGGATGAAGACGCGATCATCGTTGAAGAAGTTGGGACGGAAGACTGGGTACTGCGTTCGTTTCCTTTCGCTGAAGGCAAGAAGACGAAGATCGGCCGTACGCTGGGCCGGTCGCTCTGCTGGGGAGTGGGCGCGTCCATTGGCGTGAAGCTCGCTCGCCCCGATAACCAGGTAGTGTCGCTGCAAGGTGACGGCGGATTCCTCTTTGGACAGACCGATGCGCTGTGGGCCATGTCACGCTACGATGTGCCGATCATCACCATCGTCTGCAACAACCGCAGCTACGACGAGCCACGCAACAACATAATGATGAAAGATGGCCGTTCGCGGCAAGAGAATAAGGACATGATCTGTTATCTCGGCAGCCCGGATGTTGAGTTCACACATCTCGCCAGTGCGTACGGCATACGCGGTGAGCGCGTCGCGCACCCAGGCGAGTTAAAGCCCTCGTTGCAGCGGGCAATTGCCACAACTCGCCAGGGTCGCCCCTACCTGCTTGATGTGCTCGTCGCACGCACAGGTCTGGCGGCAGATTCGACTTGGTATCCACGCTATTCCGTGGCGCAAGCGAGGGCGAGAAAAGTCTGATGACCTCTTTCATGCTTGCCATGAGGACTTTGAGCCCATATGGGCACGCCAGGAGGATAAAATGACAAAAGCATTTGATCGGTTTTTCGTAACGGTCGTCTTTATGTCCTCGATGCTAGTGACCTGTCAGCTAACTTTAGCCCAGGGCGCGGCAAACTTGTCCGGTGTCGTCAGAGACCCAAACGGCGCGATAGTACCCAGAGTGAGTATCACAGCGCGCAACCTTGCCACCGACCAGACAAGGCAGACCCAAACGGATAATGAGGGCCGCTATTCCTTCCCCAACTTGAACATCGGCAACTACGAGATCTTGGCAAGCTTCTCGGGGTTCAAAAAAACCAGGGCGACTGTTGAACTCACCGTAGGCCAGGATGCTCATTTGGATGTCACGTTAACACCAGGCGAGGTTTCGGAGACGGTGAATATTGAAGCCGGACCGCAACAACTAGCATTGGATACCGAAACCTCAACCTACGGGCAGTTGGTCAGCCGCGGTCAAGTCGAGAACTTGCCTATCAATGGGCGAGACTACACGCAACTGGTTCTCTTGCAGCCGGGCGTGGCGCAGGCGCGCAGCGATCAGGGTGACATCCTCACCGGCAAGGGGCCAAAGGTCTCGGTGCATGGCGCGCGCACGACGGGTAACAGTTACATGTTGGATGGCACAGACATCATTGACGCGCTGGGGCGTACGGCCTCCGGCGCCAACGGGGTCGTGAGTGGCATTGAATCCGTTCAGGAGTTTACGGTGCTGACGAACACCTATGGTGCTGAATACGGACGTGCCTCTGGTGGCGTCTTCAACATCGCTACGCGATCGGGGACGAACCAGTTACATGGCACAGTCTTCGAGTATTTGCGTAACAGTGCGTTGGACGCGGCAAACTTCTTCGAGAATGCCACCGGCTCGCCGAAAGCGCCTTTCAAGCGCAATCAATTCGGTTTCTCCGTTGGCGGACCAATCATCAAGAGCAAGCTTTTCATCTTCGGCTCCTACGAAGGATTTCGCGAGAGCCTGGGAATTACCGATGTCCAACCGGTACCAAGCTTGGCGGCGCGCAACGGAGCCTTTTTGCCCACGGGAGTGACCATCACTCCGGCGGTGCTCCCCTACCTTGCACTAATACCGCTGCCGACGGGCCCTAACCCGGCTGACACGACTGGCCAAACAGGACTCTTCGCCGGGCAATTCAAACAGCCGGCAAGGACAAACACGTACAATGTGCGGGGCGATTACAATCTCTCAAAACGTGACACACTCTTTGTCCGTTACACGCAGAATGATTCACGTCTTACGTTCCTTAACGTCGAGACCTTCCCCAGCTTTCCAAATACGGGCACAAACTTCCAGAAGTTTTTCACGGTGAGCGAAACCAGGGTTTTTCCTCACAGCATCGTTAACAGCTTTCGCTACGCCTTCAACCGCACGACGCCCAGCGAGGCGCCGGCGCCCATTGACGGTTTCACGAATCTCGCCTTCATTCCCGGGCAAATTGTCGGCGATATCAATATCACCGGCTTCAAACGCTTCGGGTCTGATCGCAATACGCCGCGTAGCTTCTTCCAAAACCTGAATCAGTTCTCAGACGATCTCTCGATGGTGCGCGGTGCGCACTCGATGAAGATAGGAGCCAATATCGAACACTTCGACATTCAGGGAAATTCGGCTTCCCGAAATCGCGGTGAGTTTACGATCAACACTTTTTCGGATTTCCTGCGAGGCAGATCAAGAAACTTTGTTGGGCTGATTCCTGGGCATGACAATACCGTCCGTCATCACGTGCAATCGTTGCTAGGCTTCTATTTTCAAGACGATTGGAAGGTGCGCCCCAACCTGACTTTGAATCTCGGTTTGCGCTACGAGTTCATCACCCTGCCGAACGAGTTGAATGGAATAAACACCAACGTAGGCAATCCGACTGATGCTGCCGTCACCACAGGCCCGCTTTTTGGGAATCCCAGCCGGAAGAACTTTGCGCCTCGCGTTGGCTTCGCGTACAGCCCGGGTCTTAAGCACGGTTTCCTCGGTGGCCTTTTTGGGGGACCAGACAAGACTTCGATCCGCGCTGGCTTCGGCATCTATTTTGATCAACTGCTTTACTCGGTTTACGGCAACATGACCTTCAAGCAGGCGCCCTTCTTCGAGCAGGTGACCATTAACAGCGCGCCGTTCCCCAATGTGTACCCACTGCTTGCCAGCGGAACATTCTCACCGGATACCTTCGCCATCACTCGCACGCCTAGCCCGACTTACGTTATGCAGTACAACTTCAATGTCCAGAGAGAGTTTTCCTCAAAGGTGATCGTGACAGCGGCCTATGTCGGATCACGTGGTGTTCACCTTTGGCGCGAGGCAGACTTTAATATCGCGATTCCTTTGAATCCGCCCTTGGACACTCTCTTTCCGCCGGTCGCTACGGGCGTGCGGCGGAACCCTAATTTCGGAAGCATCCGCTTCAAGGTTTCTGATTCCAACTCTTTCTACAATGCCCTGCAACTGAGTGTGCGCTCCAGGCTCGGTCGCGGCTTCACGTCCCAGTTGTCCTACACTTTTGCGAAGTCGATTGATGATGGATCCAGTTCGCTTGGACGCAACGAGTTTGGCAACGGCCAGGCGCGGAGCGAGGATCCTTTCAACCTTAAGCTCAGCCGCGGATTGTCTGATTTCGACGTACGACATCGCCTGTCGGCCAACTTCAGCTATGACCTTCCGTTCGGTCCGGGCCGAAGCTTCTTGGCTAAGGTTAAGGGCGTGTCCCGGATGCTGGTAGAAGGATGGCAAATCAACGGCATCTTGACGGCCGAATCGGGGATCCCCGTAAGTCCGATCTTTACCTTCGATCAGGATCGAGATGGGTCAACCGATAATGAGCAGCGGCCCAACCTCGCGCCGGGGGTAACGACAATCCCGACTAATCTGAGTAAGACACAGTTGTTCGATCCCGCCGTTTTTGTGCTCCCTGCTGTCGGCAGTCGCGGCACGCTCGGACGAAACATAATCGAAGGTCCCGGTCTGGTCACCTTCGACCCTTCAATCACCAAGTCTTTTTACCTTAAGTCGGATGGCACGAGAGCTATTCAATTCAGGACGGAGATATTCAACGCCTTCAATCACCCGAACTTCGCCATTCCCGATGTCAGCAACCTTACCATTTTCAACAGTGCTACCTCGAGAAACTCGACGGCGGGACAGATTACGAGGACAAGCACCGCGAGCCGGCAGATACAGTTCTCGCTCCGATTGGTTTTCTAAAGTTGCACGAGGAATGGATAATCGACAATCAGGTGCGAAAAGAATTCGTCAATAGGAGACCAGGGAATGGAATCAAGAGATCTGCGTAGTTGGATCGACGCGGTAGACAAGCTTGGAGAGCTGAAAAGAATCGACGGCGCGGACTGGGATGTCGAGATCGGCGCGGTCACTGAGTTGGGCCATCACCGAGGCGAGCAGAGCCACGCTTTGCTTTTCGACAATATCAAGGACTATCCAAAGGGATATCGCGTCCTCACTAACACGCTTAACACCGTGAAGCGTATCGCAACGACGCTGCACATGGACACCAACTACACTCGTCTGGAGTTCGTCAAAGACATCAAGCGGCACATCAGCGAGGTTGATTACATCAAGCCCGAAGTCGTCAAGGATGCCCCCGTGATGGAGAACGTCTTCGAAGGCAAAGAGATCGATATGTGGAAGTTTCCAACTCCGAAATGGCACGAGTTGGATGGCGGCCGCTATATCGGCACCGGCTCGATCGACATTACGGTGGAACCGGATGAAGGCTGGGTCAATCTCGGCACATACCGTGTGATGATTCAGGATCGCGACACGCTTGGCTTCTACATCTCGCCGGGCAAACAGGGCCGCATCATGCGCGAGAAATACTTTGCGCGTGGCCAGTCTTGCAAAGTCGCAGTCTCTTTTGGGCAGGATCCATTGCTATATTTAGCGGGCGGCATCGAAGTGCCTCGCGGCGTGTCGGAATACGATTGGGTTGGTGGTCTGCAAGGCGCTCCAGTGCCGGTAGTCATTGGGGAATACACAGGCCTACCGATTCCCGCCACCTCCGAAATCGTCGTTGAATGCGAGGCGATCGCAGGCCAGGAGATGGACGAAGGACCGTTTGGCGAGTGGACGGGGTACTATGCGAGTTCGATGCGACCCGAACCGATCATGAAAGTGAAGCGGCTTTATCATCGCAATAATCCGATTCTTCTTGGCGCGCCACCGACGCGGCCTCCGTGCGAATTCAACTACATGCGCTGTTTTATGCGCTCGGCCCTGATCTGGCAGCAGATGGAAGCAGCGGGTATCCAGGATATACAAGGCGTGTGGTGTCACGAAGCGGGTGGTGCTCGGCTGCTAACAATCGTCTCGATCAAACAGCGTTATGCGGGACATGCTCGCCAGGCTGGAATGGTCGCGGCTTACTGTCATGCTGGCGGTTACCTGGGCCGCTACGTGATCGTGGTTGACGATGACATCGACGTGACTAACACGAACGATGTGCTGTGGGCGCTCACGACGCGCTCGAATCCTGAGATTGACCTGGAAATCATTCGTCGCAGTTGGAGTGGCCCGCTCGATCCGATCATCCCCAAAGGGCAAAAGGGGCACAGCTCTCGGGCTATTATTGATGCGTGCCGTCCCTATGAATGGATAAACGACTTTCCCCCAGTCGCTGAATCAAGTCCCGCAGTGCGTCGCGCCGCCGAAGAAAAGTGGGGCAAGATTCTGGATGAGTAACGCAGACTAAACAATCTGTCCTGCATGCGAGGAGGCAACCGATGATTGCCAGAATGATCTATGTCAAAGTCGCCCCCGAACAGATTCAAGAAGCCATAGATGATTGGAAGGAAGTTTGCGCTCCGATCATGATCTCTCAGCCCGGATGTTTGTCAGAGGAGCTGCTGGCGTGTAACGAAGAACCGGACGAGTTTATCTCTCTATCGAATTGGGAAAGTATGGAGGCCATCGCAGCTTATCGCAGCAGTGAAGCACACGAGCGTGTCAAGCATAGCACGCGCGGCATTAAGGCAGATGTCAAAGTCAAGACTTACAAAGTTATCGGTTAGTTAATGCGGCCGGACGACGGAAGTACGCAGCGATTAACCGGAAGGTCTGGGACAGAATTGAGTTCCATGGTTGAGCAGACACCAGCGGTCATAGCGGAACCCTTGGCGCAAGGGGTTGTCCCTGAAACCTCCAGGCAAGCTGCATTGGCTAAGCGCAAAGAGAAGTCGTGGCGCACCTTTCTTGGTCGCATTCTATGCGTGGTCGCTCCTTTGATCATCTGGTTTGCTCCGTTCAATCTCGAGCCTAACGCCAAACACGCTTTAGCTATCGCCTCATTCATGATCACTGCCTGGATCACGGAGGCAATGGCCCACGCCCTCACCGGAATGATCGGATGCTTCCTGTTCTGGGCGTTCAAGGTTGTCAGGTTCGACGTGGCCTTCAGCGGATTTGCTGACGAAACAGCGTGGTTCCTGTTTGGAGCAATTCTCTTTGGCATGATGGCGACAAAGTCGGGTTTGGCGCGTCGCCTTGCTTATCTGGTGATGCTGCGTATTGGCAATACCTATTCGCGTCTGCTCCTGGGGTTGATTGTGTCGGATTTTCTTTTGACGTTCCTGGTACCATCGGGCATTGCGCGTGTGGTGATCATGGCGGCGATCGCCATCGGGTTGATTCATGCCTTCGGCCTTGAACCCGGCAGCAATGTTGGGCGCGGCATGTTCATCATCATTACGTATACCGCGGGCATTTTCGACAAGATGGTGATCGCGGGGGCCGCATCAATTACCGCCCGCGGGTTAATCGAAAAAGTGGGTCACGTCGAGGTGCTGTGGAGCCGCTGGTTCCTGGGCTACTTGCCGTGCAGTTTGATCACTATTTTCGCGGCTTGGCGCCTTACACTTTGGCTCTTCCCGCCGGAGAAGCCCGCGTTGCCGGGCGGGTCGGACTACTTGAGGCGTGAGTTGGGAAGGATGGGACCATGGACGCGACTGGAAAAGAAAGCTCTCATTCTGATGCTGATTGCCATTGGTCTGTGGTTGACTGACCTATTCCATCACGTTTCTCCCGCAGTGATCGGTTTGGGCGTCGGTTTGTTCGCCGCTCTACCGCGGCTCGGCGTACTCGATATGGAAGACCTGAAGCGGCTCAACTATCTGCCGGTCTTTTTCGTTGCCACAGCGGTCAGCATGGGCCAAGTGCTCGTCCAAACGAAAGCGCTCGACGTTTTGACCAACGTGATGTTCGCCTGGATGACCCCGTTGCTAACGAATATCTACAGTTCGACCCTGGTGCTTTACTGGACGGCGTTTGTGTACCACTTCTTTCTCGCAAGTGAAGTGTCAATGCTCGGCACGTCCATACCGTTGCTGATGAACTTCGCCACAACGCACGGCTTCGATCCGCTTGCGTTCGGAATGATTTGGACTTTCGCATCTGGCGGCAAAATATTTGTATATCAGTCCGCCGTGATGATCGTCGGTTATTCTTACGGTTATTTTGAAGGCCGCGACATGCTTCGCATCGGATTGGGACTGACGATTGTTGAATCAATTCTTTTGCTCATCATTGTGCCGTTTTACTGGCCTCTGATCGGAATCTGAGAAAGTTTTCAAAGGAACACTAATGACAAATGGCATGTTAACAACGGTACTTGGTCTGGGTTTTGTTCTGGGGTTGCGGCACGCGCTTGATCCGGACCACCTCGTTGCAGTGTCCACAATTGTGGGTGAGTGCCGAAGCGTCAAGAAGTCGTCGCTCATCGGCACATTTTGGGGATTAGGGCACACAGTCTCGTTGCTGCTCGTGGGGAGGTCAAAACGGCGGCCGACGCCCGCCTCCAAAAACAAAAGCATAGACGAGCACTCAACAATACAAAAGAGCGATAGACAACGATGAGAAAGTTAATAGCTAAGCTGATCAATGGAGAAATCTCTCGCCGGGATTTCACCGCCCGCGTACTCGGAATGGGGTTTGGAATGATGACTGTCGAGTCGATCCTGGATACCGTGGCCGTTGCTGGAAACAGGAAGGATCGCGGCACCTTCAAACATCCGGAAACATTCCGCGCAGAGCCTTTCAGCGAGAAGACGCCCTACGAACAGTGGATTGACAGTGAAGGCGTACCCGTTCACACGGGTTACCTTGTTCCCGATGTGCGCGCGGCTGAAGTCAAGTCGTGGAAACGGCTGGGCGCCAAAGGCGCCATCATCAACCTGGAAGGCGCTGAAGCCACGGATGGATCTTATGTTTGTGAGATCGCGCCCGGCGCCGGCACCAATCCACAGCGCTACATGTTCGAAGAATCGATTTACGTTCTCGACGGCGAAGGCGAGACCAGCGTGTGGCATGAGAACCGGCCCAAGCAAACGTTCAAATGGAAAAAAGGCACTCTCTTCTCGCCGCCGCTGAACACTTGGCGCGTGCATAAGAATACCGGTCGCGGTCGGGCTCGCTTCATCTCAGTCACTGATCTGCCGCTGGTAATGGACCTCTACCATAACGCAGACTTCATTTTCAATAACGATTTCGTTTTTCGCGATCGTTATGACAATCAGCCGGATTATTTCACTGTCAACGAATCGAAGATGCGGATTGCAGGCAGCGCCGCTACTTTCGGCGAAGGTGAGAAAGGCGCGGTCGGCGTGCTTGATACTGGATTGATTCCCGATCTCAATGAGATTCAACTTTTCGCGGCTCGAGCAAGAGGTCTGAAAAACAAGAGCGCGGAGGTGATCCTTTCGGACAACTCGATGCAGACTCACGTCTCGGAATTCGAAGTCGGTACCTACAAACGCGCGCACCGGCACGGTCCTGGGTCGCACGTGCTGGCGATGAGTGGAGTCGGCTATACCCTGATGTGGACCAGTGTGCCACGGTATTCCGAAGCCCCTAAGAAGGTCCGCGTCGATTGGAAAGAAGGCACCTTATTTGTCCCGCCGGACCGCTGGTTTCATCAGCACTTCAACGCGGGTGGAAATGCGGCCAAATACATGGCCACGAC
>WNGG01009932.1_pt1 | contig 10360 bp, 10 predicted proteins | sample 5400661 | NCBI WGS metagenome assembly WNGG01 (sample SAMN13153372, study PRJNA577476) | soil metagenome | isolation source: 100 cm soil or saprolite under Garry oak tree replicate 1 | place: USA:California | collected 2016-06-15
GAGCTCAGCGAGCTCGCGATCCGCAAGGCGATCGACGGACTCACAAGGTTCGACACGGACGTCGCGAGGGAGGTCTTCACCCTGGACCAGGAGGTCTACGGGCTCCAACTGGAGATCGAGCGGACATGCATCGACCTCATCGCTTTGCACGCGCCGGTGGCACGGGACCTCCGGACGATCACGACGTCCCTGAAGATCACCACGGACCTGGACCGCATCGGCCGGTATGCGAAGGACTTGAGCGAACTCACCCTGCAGTTCGGCGGCGCGCAGGCGCGGCCGCGCGCGGACATCGCCCGCATCCGCGACATGGCGGACCACACGATCCACATGGTCGACACGTCGATCGACGCGTTCGTCAAGAGGGACGCCGAGTCCGTGCGGAACATCATGGAGGTCGACGACGAGGTAGACCGGATGCACGACGAGATCTTCATCGACCTCGTGCGTCGAATGGAAGATCGAACTCTCGACACGGAGAGCGGCGCCCGGTACATCCTCGTGAACCGGTACCTCGAACGGATCGCGGATCACGCGGTGAACATCGGATTGCGGGTCGTCTACATGGTCACCGGGGACTGGCTCCCGCGGGTCCGAGCGGCGGACCGGGCGAAGCGATACCCCAAGCCCACCTCCGGCGGAACTCCATAGGTCTCCGGAGGGTCCGGAGATTCCTTCGAACGGACTCATGTACCTCGCGGTGCTTGGTAGGTCCAATGAGCGAAATCCGAAAGAAAGAGGTCGAAGAGGACTTCGACGTGTGGAAGATCGGCCGGGACGCAGCGGAAGAGACGCACCAGGCAGAGTTCACGTCCAAGTGACCTGGCCGGCGCGCCACGAGCTTGTTTTTCAATTGATTTCGCGATGCGAACCAGTCATCCGCGGCCGCCTCTGTGCAGGGACCCGTCCGCGTCGAGGCCGTTCAGTCGAGCAGCTCGATCCAGATCCCGTCAGGGTCTCTCACGTATACCTCCGTCCCCTCCGATTTCTCCGGAGGCACCGCAGGCTTCGCGCCTTTCCGAATCAGCTCTCGGTACGCCTTCGTAGCGTCTTCGACGACGAACGCGAGGTGGTCCATCTCCTCACCCTTCCGGTACGGCGAGTGGAACCGGCTTCCCGGCGGATACCAGTTCAGTTCGAGCTTTTGGCGGGAACCCGGGCCGACGAGCTGCACGTACTTGCCGCCGTGCCCCATCGTCCCCCGGTTCACGACCTTCATCCCGAGCGCCTTCGAGTAGAAGGTCAGGGACCGCCGAAGGTTCCTCACTCGGATGCCCGCATAGTAGAAGCGGTACTTCATGCGACGCGGCACGACCACGCGGCGTATCTAGTTGGCACCGTCGTCCGGCGGTCCTCTCGGATGTGGGAGTCGACGGGCGATCAGGGCCCACTCGGCGGCGGCGTCGCCCGGCGCCGTCTGCGGAGGAACAGGAGCGCGAGGACGACCGCCACGACGATCTCGACGGCACGCGATTCATCGGGTCCGCGCGGTCGGGCGGGGGCGACCTAACAGTCCCAACGCGCTTATACCGGAGACGGTTTTTGTGGGTGAGGGAGTTCCATCGGCCTCGCGCCGTACGCCTGGTCGGACGTCTTGCGGAACCGACGACGGACCGTGTCCTCGATCCTCGGCGTCCTCCTCGCGGTCACGTTCGTCGCGGGCACGTTCATCGCAATCGACTCGTCCGCGCGGGCGACGCTCGACGCGACCCTCGCCGGGATCCCGGGCGATCTCAGCTTCTACCTGAACGACGTCTCGGTGAATTACAGTCTTTTGCGCTCCGAAATCGCCAGCGTGGCGGGCGTCATCGACGCCTCGGTGTACCGCAGCTTTTACATCAACGAGATCGACAACCCGAACGTCGGCTCGGCGTACCCGGGCTTCTTCAGCTCCCTCGGCATCGACCCGGATCACCCGCCGTACGTCCTAAGCGGCGCACCGCTGAACGGGTCTCTCGACCTCCAGCGGGGCGAAATCGGGCTTTCGAAAGGGGTTGCGAGCCAGCTTCAAGTGATCGTCGGCGACCGCGTCGTCGCGGTGAATCGGGTCAACGACACGATCCGGTACGAGGTGAACCTGACCGTCAGGGCGATCGTCGAGCCCGTCGAGACGGGATACGGGGTCAATCCGTTCGTACGTTCGCCGTTATCCTCCGTCCCGCTCGTCCCCATCCAGTTCTACTCGATCCTCTTCGTCCACATCCGGGACGTCGACTGGCTCAACGGGCAGTTGAACTACACGCGCTACGGGCTCTCCTTGAACGGAGAGGTCTGGATCGACCGCGCGCACTACGTGAACCCGTACGACGTCGACCAAACGCGGCGAAACCTCGAACGGATCCAGCGTCGACTCCAAATCCTCATTGGCCCGCAAGGCTACGTCTCGGACAACATCCTGTCCCGCCTCGAGTCCTTCGCGGATCGAATCGCGTCCTTGCGGATTCAGTACCTCCTGCTGTCGATGCCGGTCCTCCTGCTCGGCGTGTACCTCGGCGCCGTCGGCGTGGACCTGAGCCACGCGGAACGGCGACGGGAGCTCGCGGTCCTCAAGACCCGCGGTGCGCGACGAGGGCAGGTCATCGGCCTCCTGATCCTCGAGGCGGTCACGGGCGGATTGATCGCGGCGGTCCTCGGCCTCGCCGCGGGCGTCGCGTTGAGCCGGTTCCTCCTGGGCGTGGTGAACCCGGACTTCAGCGGGTCCCTCCCATACGAGGCGTTCGTCCTGACGCCCGATACGGTGATCATCGTGGCGTTCCTCAGCGTCTCCCTGATGGCGGTCGTCGCGTACCGATCCGCGAAGCGGACATCGAGCCTCCCGATCATCGAGTCGCTCCGCTTCTATTCGCCCGGCGAGACGAAGATCCACTACAGCCCCCGACTCGATGTGATCCTCGTCGTGGTCGGCGTCTCGGATTACGTCCTCGTGTGGTGGCGGGGAGGCCAGGTCACGGGCCTCTGGACGTACCTCCTCGGGCTCATCCCGTTCATCCTGCTGCCGTTCGTCCCGATCATGCTGATCGTGGGGCTGACGCGCCTCCTGACTCGGTCGACGGGGAAGGTGTATGACGTCTTCTCGCGCATCACGCGCCTCCTGACGAAGGACCTCGCGTACATCATCCGCAAGAACCTGAGCCGGAACCCGCGGCGCTCCGCGAACGTGGCGATCATCATCGCCCTGGGCCTCGCGTTCGGGGTCTTCTCGCTGTCCGTCCTCGCGACGAACGAGACGCACCTCGAGCGAGAGATCCGTGCCGGCGTCGGGGCGGACGCAGCCGTCTTCCCCACCTATGCCTCCGGATGGGACGACGAGACCGCGAACCTGACGACGGTGGCCGGCGTCGCAGGGGTCGTCCGAATCGAAAGCTTCTCGGGGGTGAACCCCGGCTACTGCTGCGCCCAGGTGTACGGCTTCGACCCGGACGCGTACTTCGCCGTGGCCCAGCCGGAATTCTGGTACTTCGTCGATGGCAACGCCCAGGCCGCCCATGGCATCCTTGCGACGCCGGGCCAAGTCGTGATCTCCCAAGCGTATTACGACCAGGCGTTCATCGAGGTGGGCGACCGAATCGTGCTGTCCATGCAGGCGTACGATCGGAACGGATCGTACATCGGCACGGTCCGGGAGAACGTCACCGTCGGTGGCGTCGTCCGGTTCCTGCCCGGAATCGGATACGGCTTGACGCCCGCGATCTACGGGAGTCTCGAGACGCTGCGACCGTTCGAGGGGTTGGCGTCCTCTGTGTTCGGCCCCGAGTCTTCCCGATACCTCGTCGACTTCCGGCCCGACACGGACTGGCGGAGCGTGAAGGCCGGACTCCTGAGTGTGCCCGCGGTCTCGTACGTCCAAGTGGTGGACGAGATGATCGAGCAGCAGAGTTCGAATCCCTTCTCTCGCGCCTTGTACGGCTTCATCGCGATGGAGATCGCCTTCATCGTCGTCATCCTGACCGCCGGCGTCGGGCTCATCCTGTACGCCGCGAGCCTCGAACGGGACGTGGAGTTCGCCGCGATCATCGCGCGCGGGTCGAGCGGCTGGCAGACGGCCCGACTCCTCGTCGGCGAGGCGCTCGTCATCATGCTCGTCGGCCTCGTGATCGGGACCGGCGTCGGCCTGGGGACCGCGTTCTTCGCCACGCAGTTCCTGGCGGCAGGACCCCCGGGCACCGCGGGACCCGCGGTCCCCTACTTCTTCGTGTTCCCCTGGGACGCCGTCCTCCTCGTGACGCTGGGACCGGCGGCGATCCTCCTGGCGGCCCTCGTCGTGTCGGCGCGAACCGCCCACCTGAACGTCGCGCAGGTCCTCAAGCTCCGGAGCGGGTGACGTGCCGAACATCGCGACGAAGGACCTCATCAAGGTCTACCGCGCGGGGAGGTCGGAGGTCATCGCGTTGCGGGGCCTCGACATGCAGGTGGCGGACGGCGAGCTCGTCGCGGTCCAGGGGCCTTCCGGGTGCGGCAAGACGACTCTCCTGAACCTGCTCGGCGGCATCGATCGGCCGACCGCCGGCCGCATCGACGTGGACGGCTCGAACCTCGTCGACCTGAGCGACCCCGAACTCGTCCGGTACCGCCTGGAGCGGGTCGGCTTCATCTTCCAGTTCTTCAACCTCGTGCCGACCCTCACTGCCGAGGAGAACGTCGAGCTCCCGATGCGGCTCGCCGGCAAGAGGGCGTCGGCCCGCGGCAAGCGGACGAAGGGGCTGCTCGAATTGGTCGGCATGGAGAAGCGGGCCGTCCACCGGCCGGACGAACTCAGCGGCGGAGAGCAGCAGCGCATCGCAATCGCCGTCGCGCTCGCCAACGACCCGCCCCTCCTCCTAGCAGACGAACCGACGGGTGAGCTCGACACGAAGACCGGGCAGGAGGTCCTCGACGTCTTCCAGAAACTGAATCAGACCCTCAAGAAGACGATCGTGGTCGTGACGCACGACGCTCGCGTCGCGCACATCGCGCACCGGGTGCTGGACATCCAGGATGGGAAAATTCTCGGGAAGGCCGATAGTCCGCAGACGCCGTGAGTGGCTTCGCCCGACGACGCTGGGCATTACCGTGGCATCAGTACGTTCGCTCCTCGGGCGCGATTTCCCATTCCTTGCTGTCTACCGCCCTCTGAAGCTTTCCGAGGGATGCGTGGAAGTACTCCAGGAGTCGGGTTTTCGCGGGGCTTTCCGGCAATTGACCGATTAGGTGAAGCATCCCTTCCAGCTGCGGAATCTGACTGTACTTCATGGTCAGCAGCTCCTTCTGGTATAAAGCCGAGGTCAAGAAGGGATTTCTGACGGTGGCGACCGTTGCCTGCGCCGACCAGAACCGGATGACCTTGTCCAGGTACAGACCGAATCCCACCGTCACCCCGAGGACGAGGAGGAGCAGAACGAGGCCCGTCTCCAGATAGGTGAAACCAAACTGCCGCGTGAACAAGGGGCCGAGAACGAGCGTAAACACCCCCATGAACGTGAGGATGGTGAACACGATCCCCAGAATGCTATTGCTCAGATTCCAGCGGTAAAGCCACTCGGCGGCGCGGATCTTCTGACGTTCGACGCCCATGCGAATCCTCGGACGCCGCATCGCGAACGGACGGATATGTTCCGCGCTTCCGCGATCGGCTCCTTCGAGGACGTAGCGAGCAGCTCATTTCGGCATGAAGCGGCTGCTCTCGAGCTGGATCGTTTCCTTCCGCGCGCGATCGACCTCGGCGATCATGTCGACCGCATGCTTCATGTTGCGGTTGTTTGCGGCGATGCCCCAGAGGCCGAGCATGATGAGGGCGACGGCAATCGATAGCGCGAAGGCCCCACCCGCCACCGCACCAGAGGCCTTCTGGATCGCGTCTTGGATTCCCGGGACGAGCACGAGGACCCCAATCGTGATGCCGACGATCAAGAGCATCGTCCAGAAAACCGTAAGGACGATGCGCCGTCCGACCCGGGCTTGGGAGCTTACGGTCATGGAGGCAACTTCACCGCAATTCGAGGACGCGCGTCGGCCTAGATAAAAGAATGGGTCCGAATCATCGGCTGTGGCATAAATTCAAAGGGGCGAGCCATCTCTGTCCGGATGTGGCCGGTCGGTGGGGAACAGTTCGGACGTTCGTTCGAAGGCTCCCATGGTATCGGTTCGGCGCCGGCGTCCTTGCGGGCGGGGCGGGCTTGCTGGTCACGTTCCTCATGCGGTCCTTCGCGCTCGGCGTCTTCCTGCCGGAGATCGCAGTCGACTTCGCGGTCGGCCGCACCCCGGGCGCAATCGAGTCGTTCTTCATCCACACCCTCGGCGAAGGCGCGAAGTTCCTCGCTCTCCTGACCGCACTTGGCGTCTTCCTCGTCCTGCCAGGCATCTACGCGGTCTTCTTCCGCCGGATCCAGAGATGGCTGACGAACCGATGGTACGTGATGGCGTTCTACACGCTCAGCTCCGCGGCAGTCCTCCTGGTGTTCATCTTGCCGCTCCTCGGCGCGGGCTTCTTCGGATCCGCGACGTTCGTGGGCCCGACCCTCGCGACCCTGAGCCAGCTGCTGGGCGCGTGGATCTATGCCGCCGTCCTGGACCACACCCTGATCGACGTCGCCGCGGAATATCCGGAGGGATTCAGCCTCTCCCGTCGGCAGTTCCTCGTCGGCTCGGCCTTCGCCGTCATCGCGACCGTGCTGGCGTTCTACGGCCTCGCGAGTCTCGCCGCCCAGAAGGGACGGCTCGTGTTCGGCTCGATCCAGGAGATGTTCGCGAACGAGGTCACCCCGACCCCAGAGTTCTACGTCGTCACGAAGAACCTGATCGACCCGGACCTTCATTCGGACGTCGCGGCGGACCGCTGGCGCCTCGCCGTCGGCGGGATGGTCTCGAACCCCGCGTTGTACGCGTACGGGGACCTCACACGCCTCGCCGCGGTCAGCGAGTTCGTCACGCTGGAGTGCGTGAGCAACGAGGTTGGCGGGAATCTGATCAGCACCGCCGACTGGACGGGCGTGCGGCTCTCGACCCTCCTCCAGTCCGCCGGTGTCGACCCCACAGCGGATTGGGTCGTGTTCACATGTGCTGACGGCTACACCGCAGCGGTACCCAAACTGAAGGCGATGGACCCGGCCTCGCTCGTCGCGGTCCAGATGAATGGGGGAGAGCTGACGACTGCCCATGGCTACCCGGCCCGGATTGTCGTGCCCGGCCTGTACGGGATGTTCCATGCGAAGTGGCTGACGAAGATCGAGGCCACTCGGGGCGGATACATCGGATACTGGCAGCAGAAGGGCTGGACGAACTCGGACTACGACGTGAATGGGCAGGAGAACGGACGAATCCACACGACCGCGATCATCGCCACCCCGCGGGATGGCTCGGTCGTCGGCTCTCAGGTGACGATCGGCGGCGTCGCGTTCGCGGGAGACCGCGGAATCTCCGCCGTCGAGCTGAGCATCGCGGGCGGCCCGTGGATCGTCGCGAACCTGTACCCCGCGAAATCGGGCCTTACCTGGAGGCTCTGGACCTTTCTCTGGACGCCACCCGCGAGCGGGTCGTTCAAGATCGTCGCGCGCGCCGTCGACGGCGCGGGGACTCTGCAGGAATCGACGATCGAGTCGCCATTCCGGGAGGGGGCCAAGGGCTACGACTCGATTACGCTGCTCGCCGGCTGAGCCTCACGCCTTCTTCGTCGCCGCCTTCGTCGTCAGACCGAGGACCACGACCCCGAATCCCGCGAGGGCCGTGATCCCGCCGATCCACGTCCATGTCGGATTGTTCGACATGAACGAGCCCTGCAGAATGCCGACGCCCTGGAGGGTCCACACGAGACCCGCCAACAGGAACAGGATCCCGAAGACCACGAGGACGAGACGCATCGCGCGCCCTCACCCGGACCCGCCGGATAAACGTTGGCCCTAGCGGAGCGCGTCCCGCCCCGCCGAGGTCTCGACGCCCCAGTCGTACACGAGATAGAAGCGCTCGCGTCCGGTCGGAGTCCGCACGACGCCGACGAGCCACGGGTCAGCCGTGCCGACGGCCTGCCACACCTCGAGACGGTCGAAGTGCGTCAGCGATCCGCGCGCCCGGTGGATCGCTTCGGCGGGCAGCGCCTTGGCGCGGTCGAGCCGATGCCGCTTGAAGTTCCACACGGACCAATCGGCCCACAGGTGCGATTTCTTCGGGATTGCGATCGCGAGCTCCGGCGCGAGGACCGTCAGGTACTCCTTCCGGATCGAGGCGAACGAACGGTCCATCGAGGACACGGGGATCTCCGCGAGGCCGGCGAGCGTCCCCTGCGCCCACTGCTCGTAGGCGATCTCCGCACGCCGGGTCGCGATGCGGGCCGGCAGGCTCTCCAGGACCGCCTGCGTGTGCCGCACGTCCGCGCCGAACGCCCGCGATGCGGACGCATCGGACCGGTACACCTCGAGCTTCTCCCGGGCCTCGCGGAGTTCGTCCTGCCACAGTCGCACGAGGTTGTCATCGCTTTCCTCTTCGCCGGACACGGGTCTCTGCGCAGCGTCGATCCGCAGCTGCTCCATGAGTTCCGTCATCGCTCCTCACCCCGGTACCCTCCGGGTCCACGGCCGCATGAGGCGTCGATCGGACGACGCCTGGCGCCGCGCGTCTCCCCGGGCCTCGGTCCCGGTCGACCGAACGGGTGTAATATGCGGATCCGAGCGCTTAAAACTGCGGGTCCCTGCGCTGTGCCGCCGGCGTTCAGCCGCCCGTCATCACGAGGCCCTCGTGCTCCCGCCAGCTCTTGTACAACTCCTCGATCTCGTACGGCGGCGCGTGGCACGAGAGATACCGAAGGCGCGTTCGGCCGACGTTCCGGATCCCGTGCGTGCTGCCCGCCGGAAAGTACACGGCCGTGTCGGGACCGAGGACCTTCGTCTCGCGGCCGGAGGTGACCTCCCCGCGGCCCTCGATGATGTAGTACATCGACTCGACTATGCGGTGCTCGTGGACCGGCGTGCTCCCGCCTGGCCGGACGTCGACGACGGTGATCATGAACTTCCGGGAGCCGACCGTGCTCGGGCTGACCAGCTGGTAGGAGAGGCTCTTGTCCCCTTTCAGGGCCGTGGCGGCCTTGCGGCGGACGACCTTCATGGGCCCACGGCGGGCCGCAACGGAAGTAGGACATTTGGAGTTTCGCATGGGCGCACCGCACAAATGTTAAAGGGCCTTCGACGGGTTCGCGGCGCAATGGTCCGCGTCCAGGTGATCGCCTACACGCCGACCGACGTCATCGAGGAGGCCGACGTGACGGTCGGGCGGTGCCGCGAACTCCTGGAGAAATACGCGGTCACATGGGTGAACGTCGTCGACCCGGACACGCGGACCCTTGAGGAACTGGAGACGCTCTTCGGCTTCCCTCCGCTCACGATGGAAGACGCCCGGAACCAAGACCTCGCCCCGAAGATCGACGTCTACGAGGATCTCGTCTTCGTCGTCGCCCGCACGATCGTCTGGGCGGAAGACATCGACACGGACCAGCTCTCGCTGTTCCTTGGCAAGAAGTTCATCGTCACGATCCACGACAAGGTGCTCTCGCAGCTCGAGGACGTGCGGATCGGACTCCGGAAGAAGAATCCGCGGATGTTGAAGGCGGGCGCGGACTTCCTCGCGTACACGATCCTCGACGTGCTCGTCGACTCGTACTTCCCGCATCTGGACCGCTTCCAATCCCTCCTGGACCAGCTCGGGGACGAGATCGTCCGGCGTCCGAGCGGGGAGGGCATCACCCGCCTCCACGAGCTCCGGACGGACATCGTCCGTCTGCGCAACGCGCTCCGGCCGCAGCGGGACCTCTTCGGCGTCTTGAGCCGCCTCGAAATCCCGATCTTCCGGAAGGAGACGCGGAACTACCTCCGCGACGTGCAAGACCACATGATTAGCGCGCTGGACACGCTCGACGCGAACCGGGAGATCGCCGCGAGCCTCATGGAAGTCCAGGCGACCCTGGTCTCGAACGAGGTGAATGAGGTCATCAAGGTCTTGACGGTCCTCTTCACGGTGACGCTGCCGATCGCGATCGTCTCAAGCGCCTTCGGGATGAACGTGGCGTTCTTCGGGTTCAACCAGGCGGAGGGCCTCTACCTTGCGCTCGCCCTGATGATCGCGCCGACCCTGGCGCTCGTGGTGTGGATGCGCAGGAAAGGTTGGCTCGGACGCCCGCACGCGGCCCAGAAATAGCGGGACGTCGATCCAGGGCGGGGGACACGGATGGCCCCGTGGAAGTACACGGACGAGTCGTACAAGGAGTACACGCGCACGACGTGGAACGAAAGCGCGCAGACCTATTCGAAGATCCTACGATGGCTCGAACCGTATGGCTTCGATCTGCTCGCCCGCGTGGACCCGAAAATCCACGAGCGGGCGCTCGACATCGCGACGGGAC